>Ga0256405_10001525_pt1 | contig 62352 bp, 57 predicted proteins | sample RumenRJG_02DNA_FD_189096 | JGI IMG/M metagenome (GOLD analysis project Ga0256405, IMG submission 189096) | Bovine rumen microbial communities from Lethbridge, Alberta, Canada - RJG_02 | ecosystem: Host-associated > Mammals > Digestive system > Stomach > Rumen | place: Canada: Alberta... | reverse complement strand
CAATGGTGCGTAACCGTAAAATAATTTGTTGGTCGCTTGGCAGTTTGTCAATCAGTTGTATTACTGCGTTGAGGTCACTTGCCGCTTCAATCTGATTTTCGGTGTTGTGGTCTAAAAGCGTCTCAAGAGTTTCGTCATCTGCTTGCGTACTTCGGGACTTGAGACGGTCAAGGCAGTTGTTCCGCACCATCGTTAAAACAAACGGAAGTGGTGGTTTGTCCGGCTCTATGGTGTCACGCTTGTTCCATAGTTCCGCGTACACATCTTGCACGCAGTCACGCGCCTCGTCACGGTTACGGAGTAAGTTGTATGCCAGTGCATACATCTTTCCGCTGAATGGTAAATATATTTGCGTAAACTGCTCGTGCGTCATGTTTGGTTCCGTAACCTTTTATATAGGCTCTCTATATGTAATACGATTTTCTTGCCCAAATCTTACAACAAAACGTCATTTTTTCAAAAAAATCAGCACAAAGATACAATAATTTTTCGAGATAAGCAAATAATGTTTTGATTTTGCAAGTGAAATGAATTGATTTTGCGTTGCTTTCTGCGTTTGCCTCCGCATTTCCGTCTAAATCGGAATATTTATTTGCCTATGTCAAAAAAAAGTTGTAACTTTGCACCCGATTTACAAAGCTTAATCGTATCTGGCCAACGAGAAGTACATAACTAGGGAACATTCCAAAGAGAGTGACAAAACGATATTACGCTTTCACATACTGGTATTTTTGTAGTATTTTGTGAACGTGAAGACTCAAAAGAAATAGATATTGATAACTATGTTGATTGACTCAGAAGAGACATATAGTGATGTTCATGGCTTTACTGAACATGAACTACAAAGAATGAGAGATTATCTACTTGGTGCCGTACATGTATGGTGCAGAGACAGACATGGTATTTGGTTTGCTGCTCGTGACTTATTAGGTGGCGCGAACTACTTCTGGCAAGGAACTCCGCTGATGAGGTTGTATGAATACTATTTGTTTCAGAGTGACGGAGACAATGGCTATGCAGTAACGCAAGCAGGGCGGGCTGCAGGGCATCTTCTGAAACGTGTACTTATAGAAGATACCAAAAGAACATACGAAACGCGTATAGCTTATACTAGAGAATATCGCTGGATAGGTGATGAGATAATTTAACCCTAAACATTAGAGTACATGGCGAAAAAACGGGCAGACTTTAGCCTGCAAACAAAGGACATTATTGCGAAACGGGCAGCGTACAGATGTAGCTATCCCGACTGTAATGCAACGTTGATTGGGCCAGGATTAGAGCCTAATACGGTGGAGAATATCGGAGAGTGTGCACACATTTATGCCGCAGCTGGGAAAGGTCCTCGGAGTAAGCATAACCTTTGTGCTGAAGATTTACAGAAGCCGGAAAACGGTATATTCTTGTGTAACAGACATCACGAGATGATAGATAAAAACGGAGGGAAAAGATATCCAGCAGAGACGCTGATGCTTTATAAACAGATGCATGAGCACAAGATATCAGAAGAACTTGGGCACATCAACTACCCGCTAATGTGGATAAAGAAAGTTATAATTGTTGAAAGTCCAATACTGAAAGAAGGATTATCATATGACTTTACTAAGAGTACTATTATAACTGGTCAAAATGGGACGGGAAAGTCGGTGCTTATGGAATATATTTATACCGCGTTAACAGGTAAATGTATAATCAGACCTGAGAAGTCACATGTTGTCCTAGAAATTGAATTTTCCAATCCAATATGGCAAAAAGTGAGATGTGAGATAGATGGTGGAGAGGTAAGATATAAAGTTGGAGAACAAAATCTTACATTTTGTCCTTTCACAATAGATGTAGTTTTTTTAAGAGATTCCAAAGGGAAAAGGAAAGGTGATCTAATAAATTGGATTGGTGCACAATTTGGAGAGAAAAGAGAATTTGTAAAAAATTTGGTAGGAGGAGCAGAATTGAAACATAGCTACCTGATTTCGGATATTAAAACGGAAACAGTTAGGAAAACTCCATACGAATATGTGAGAATAAAATTGCAAAAGAAAGATGACCTCGATTGTGATTGTCATTGGGATTTAGAACAGTTTTCAAGTACAGAACGTTATAGTGTGACATTTGATCTAATAGTAGATTATATGCGTAAAGCATCTAGATACAAGAATGTCCTGTTCTTGATGGACTGGTCGAATGTGAATGCTTTTGATAGTGGCTTGCTTTCTCATTATTTCAAATTGTTCTATGACTCCAGCGTTTATTTTCAGACTGTTGCTGCTATGCATACGCTGTGGCAAGGTGTGAATTGGGCAGGTTGGAATATGATAACTATGAGTATTGAAGAGAATCTTGAAATTAAATGGGAGAAGATTTCTAAACTGAAAAATATATAAAACGAATACTATATATATTGAATTCTAGTCATGTGGCTGAGTATTTGCCTTAAATTTGTTTAAAATAGAGCAAAATGAGGAAATATTTGGAAAATTTCCCCATTTTGCTTGATTATATCGAAAAAAAGTAGTACCTTTGCAGCCTTATTTTGGATATTTATGATGTGGTTACATAAAATTAAATCATATTTCATGAAAAACTCACATGTAGAGAAATGTATGCCTTTACTATGCTCTGCATTAATCACAATTTTTGTGGGTATAGTATGTTTAACTTCAGTTTCTAAAACTTCATTAGGTACTTTCGTTATTGATTTATGTAAGAAACTAATTGCTATTGGTAGTTTGAATTTGCTTATAACAATCGAGAGTATTGTATTTGCAAGTTTACTTACTTTCCTTGGATTATTCCTTCAAATGGACAATGATGTAATGGCTTTTATCAAAAAAGATAAAAACACATTTATTCGTTTGCTGGATTTTATAAAGAAACCTATTTTTTCAACAGGCATAATGATTGTGAGCACATATATTCTATATTTAGAGAATGATACTCATATCAATCACTATGCTTTGTTGATTTGGGGAATGCTGTTATTGTATAGCTTATTCTCAACGATTCGCTTGATATCTATTTACTTTAAGCAAATAACTCCCCGTAGAGAATAAGTTACCGAACGTTTAGTTGATTGAACATACGAAGTAAGGTGGCGTAACCTTCCATAATTCCTCGTTTCCTTTCTGCATCTTGGAGTGTTGCATTTTCATTCTTGGGCAAGTCAAATGAAGTTCTGAACCGATCAATTAATAAATCTATGGTGGTCTCTTCTAAATTACCCTCATCATCATAGAATAATCCTTTTGTTTTACATTGGATTTTGGCATTTTCTTCGTTGTTCATATGGAAGATATCTCCCAACCATTGTTTAATGCTGTTAATACTTAAAGTGTGACCTTTTGCTGCTTGTAATTTAATACCAACTGATTTTGTCGCATTTGATTCTTCGACTAATTGAGGTATTGCTCCTAATGCTGTCTCCGATCGTTCTACAATCTGAAGCGGGTCTGCAATTTTTATATCTACATCACTAATTCTTTCCAATCTAGAAACACGCTCCATAAAGTCTGTTGTAGTGACGGGAAGAAATTCTGCATGGATATTGGTATCATTTTCTTTGTCATATTCAGTAAAATATTTACTGAAACGCTTTATATCCATTCCTTGAGAATTGACTTCCCATAAAAGTATGCGTCTTGTTTTGTCGTACAAAAACACATTGGGATATGCCAATCCTTTACCTTCTTCAATAGGTATAGCAGAGTAATCGTCATCGTCTCCAGGAGCATGCTGTGGTGGTAAGTCCGCTTTCTGGGTACTTACAAAAATCCCTTTTATAAGGTCTCTATCTTCCTCGGTATGAGATATCTCAACAACTTTGGCTCCCAATCGGATTGTGAGCGAGGAATTCATTAACGCTTCGACAAATTCATCGTAAGAATCTGCGTTTACTTGTGCTGCTAGTACAGTTCTTTTCATATTATAGATTATTTTAGTTAATGCTTGGGGAATATTAAAATTATTTTAATCCAGTTGCCTTTGCTATGGATTCTTCTTTCTCTTTGGCTTTGCGTTGCTCGGTTGTAGTAGTTGTGCCTTTGATTGAATGTATCAAATTATGTACCGTCGTAACGGATTCCTTATACTCTTGTCCAAGTTTTTTCTTGGAAGAGAGAAGTCGGCTCGCTCTGTCATAAGCTTCTTGCAAGAATGCCATTAAGACATCAAACATATCATCTGACACGTGCTTAGATTTAGGATCATATTCCGCACCATGTGGTTTCAGATGCTCATTGATTTTCTCAGCGTAGTCTGTGCGTGGCATAGCTCCGCCTTGGTGATCAATAAAATGCAGTACAAACCAGTATTCAAAAGCTTGGTTGGAATAGGCGACCTTATATTTTAAAGTCTTTGCAAGAGTAATTGCCTCTTCAAAGTCATTATTGTCATCCTTATCAAATACAACCCAGATTTCGTCAAATTTTTTCAGTTTCTTGCGTTCTAATTCGCGATTTTTAATTCCTTCCACTTCGCGGACAAGTTTTGAGGTGCTTAATCCAGTCCCTACAGGTACAATAGTTATGCCCGGAATCTGAAATTTATCAAAATAATCAACTTCCGTATTCTTCCCTTCGCAGACGATTAGCAGTGTCTTTTGTAAAGGAGTTTTACCTTCCGCCTTTATTAAAATAGGCTCTGTCTGAATGTTTGCCATAACTTTACCTACTTATTTGTTGATGTTTTTTCCTAATTTCTCTAAATAAGGAACACCTCCGAAACGTCCTTCTCGGTATAGTTTCCCAACTTTAGCAGTTTCTCTTAACCTAAAATCAGAAACAGGAATTAAACTTGCTTCTCCGTATCGATCTTTTTTTACAATAAAGATTTGATCGCGTCTAAACAAATCAGCTTCATCAATAAGGCTAATATTATGCGTGTTGATAATGAGTTGTGCATTACGGACATTAATTTCGGTATCTTGGAATAGTGAAATCAAAGATCTAACCAAGTCATAATGCAAACCATTATCAATCTCATCAATCCACAATACAGAACCGTTCTCTAATGCATCAATAATAGGCGCTGCAAGAGACAAGAAACGGTATGTGCCATAAGATTCGTCTTTTTCCAAACTCAGTTTAGCATAACCGGATGGCAAATGGCGTTCATCATATCTTTTATGAGAAATACTAATGCCCGAAACAATAGGCCCATTGACCGCATCCTCCGGTAACATTCTTCTGATTTCGTTTGGTAAATCATCTATAGATATTTCATTCGGAGTTACATCAAATATACCCAAATCGGCAGAACGCAAGAAGTTTATCATTTTTTCTTTCATCTTTGGAAGCTCCAATGCCGTTAAGATACGGGGTGCCATTGTGTTCAAAGATGCAGAAATAACGTTATTCCGTCTGAACCAATTGAGGATATTATGTGAAAGAGTATCATTCCAAAGTGAGAGTGAAGAAATAATCAAGGAATTAACCCTAAACATGTTAGCTTCTTCCAAATTTTTGATAATCTTTGGATTAATATATTTTTCATTATAATAAATAGATTTTCCGCCGTCGAATTCCAGCAGTCTTACTTCCTTACTCCTTTTACGGAACAACCATTCTGCAGTAATACGCTCACTGTTCAATTCGAAACCATATCTATATTGAATACCATCCATTAAGAAAACAACCTCAAATACACTCGGATGGTCAGCACTATATGTGTCAAGCAAAAAAGGTGCATAACTCTTCTGCCAGTTGTTGGATTGTTTGTCAGCAGAGGTCAAAACCACTTCACGCATAAAGTTAAATGCTTGAAATAGTTTCGTTTTTCCACTGGCATTGGCTCCATAAACTGCAGCTGTTCGCAATAGAGCATACTGGGGAACTTGAATCAAATTCTCCATTTTTTCTCTATAGTAATTGGATGCCACTACATTAAATACTGTTTCCTCTTTGAAACACTTGTAGTTATTAAACTTGAATTGTACTAACATAGTATAGTGTTTTTTGATTGTTGACCCATAAAGGGAAATGATTTACTGATTTCGGGTGCAAAGATACTGCTTTTTTTTGACATAAACAAATTTTTTGCAAAAAAAATGTAAAAAATCCATTTTTGCATGATTTTTGTTCTTGTTGATTTTTCTTTCCCCCATAATAAGGTGCTCGTTTCTCTCGCGGCTTGTTCGGTTCGCTCCGCTCACGGTCTTTTGTTTTGAATAAAAGAGAAACAAATCCTGTATGACCGCCTTAGCAGAGTATACATAAATAAACACAGCGTATTGCATACACCGTGTTCTCCATATATGCGCACATTCTTCGTGCGTACCTTATTACCCATTTGCGTGCCCGAGCGTGCGTAGGGTAGTCTTTGCGCCTCTGAGCGTTTTCCCAGAGCGGCGGCTTCGCGCCAGTCGGCCTCTTTTACGGGAACTGCTTTGCTACTTAATCGAAGCGCTCCCCTTTGAGGTATTCTTGAAACAGGGTGGGAACCTCGCAAACAAGTTGCGAGGACGTGCCCTCCCACCCAAGTTCCAGACTACCCAAGGGCAATAAGGAGTTCTCTGTCCTTGCAGCGGTGAGGGCTGCTTCGGACTCGCGCGGCGTACTTACTCCTCATACCGTCCCCCGGACGCTATTTCGGTACGCCTGTTCCGCTTCATGTTTCGCTTCTGTAGCAAAACAGTTCCCGAAAGAGGCCGACGAGCTCTTCGCTGCCGCTCAGGAGAACGCTCAGTGGCGTTACAAGTCTTACCTGAGAATGCTGGGTACAGCGTGGTAATCTCACGTGTACGCGTAATAACAAAGAGAGGCATCCAATCGGGTGCCTCTCTTTGTTTTGTGTTCCACCGAGCGACTACTGTGAAGCGGTTAAGGCGCACCGCAGAGTGTCCGGTGGACAGTCAAGGAGTAAGTGCGCCGCGCGAGTTCGCAAAGCGAACATAGAAATAATCGTTTGAGCGCTACGCGCGAAATAAGAACTCCTTAATACCGAGAGATGACCGAGCGAAAAAACACCCGTTTTTTCGCCCCAAAACGGTCAAAACCACATTCCCCAATTCAATTTCCGCCATAATACTTGCATATGTAAGAAAAAAATAGTATCTTTGCACGCAGTTTGCGTGCAGAAAAAAACACGCAGCAGCCTAATTAGTACAAATTAACATAAAACAAAATACTATGACAGATTTATTGATTCTTTTTGCGGTGGCTATGGCGGTGTCCGCAGTGGGGTGGAAATACTTCGTGTATTTCTTCAGTCTCGGTTACGGGTACGGCATTGCCGCTCTGGCGGTGGCAATGTGTGTGATGTACCATGCGAATCTCACGGTGCCGACGATGGCTATGTTAGTGCTGCTGTTCATCTTCGGCGTGCGGTTAGGAACGTACCTGCTGGTGCGCGAACGCAAGGCGGTTGGGTACCGTAAGATTCTGTATGGAGAGGGTCATTCTGACAAGAAGCCTGCCGGCGTGATGATCATGATTTGGCTGTTCTGCGCGCTGCTGTACGTAGCGCAGGTGAGCCCTGTGGCTTTCCGGCTGGCGAACGGTCCGCATGACAGCGAGTTGTGGGCATGGATAGGTGCTGCGGTGGTGGCTTGCGGCATCTTGTTAGAGAGCATCAGCGACGCGCAGAAGAGTGCCGCCAAGAAAAAGAACCCGAAGCGGTTTGTGGATACCGGTCTGTACCGTATTGTCCGCTGCCCGAACTATTTGGGCGAAGTGACCATCTGGACGGGTGCATTGCTCACCGCGATTGGCGCAGGGCTGAACTGGTGGCAGTGGCTGATAGTAGGAATAGGGTACGCAGGCATCGTGTTTGTGATGTTCAGCGGCGCACGCCGGCTGGAGTTGCGTCAGAACGCCGCCTACGGAAATGACCCCGAATATCAGGCATACGTGAAGAAAACGCCTATCCTGATACCGTTACTGCCTATTTATTCCGTAGCTAAATATGAATGGCTCAAAGCTTGATTGGTTTGCCGTCAAGGGGACTTTGACGCCCCAAGACGTGACGCCGTGGCAGACGTTCTCCGGCAAGGGGATGCGGTTCGAGTTGGAGGCATACGACTGGAACGGCACCGCCCACGTGTCGCATCTGAGCATGCGCGGTTTGTTCGGCCTGATGAAAATGGACACGCTCATCTGTACGCCCTACGCCAAAGACATGCCGCTTTTTTCGTACGACCTCATCAGCGCCTTCGGGCGTAAGACCCTGCTGCTGGAGACCTACGACACCTTGGTAGGCAGCGTGGATCTGAGTACCATGACGGCGGTGAAAGAGCAATATAGCGACCTGAAGGACAAAGCGACGCGCCCTGCCTGGTTCGACCGTCTGAAACTGCCGCCGACCGTCTGCAAGACCGGCAACGGCGCACGGTTGGAGGCAATGACAGAGCAGATGCTCAGAGCCTATATCGACCTTTTCGCTACGGCACGGGACATAGACCGTGCTGTCAAGAACGAGTGCAACAGCGCATACGTGGAGGGCCTGATTAATGACGGTCCGACCTACCGCGCCGTAAGCAAGATGATAGGTCCCGAGGACGCCAAGACCCTCTTCCGGCAATGCCTGTTCGGGACGGCTATAGTATAAAGACAATATAAAAAGCAGATGAAAAAACACTTTCTTTTGATCGGAGCGGCGGCCCTGTGTATGGCTTGCATAGTAGCTTGCCGACAAACGCCCAAAGGCGAGAAGGCGTATCCGCAGGCGGAATGGAGCGATGCCTGCGAGATACTGATGCACACGCCCGGACCAGAACTTTTCAACGGCGTGATTCATCCTTCGGCAGGGCTGTTTGAACACTATTTTGATGTAGAGAAGGCCGCTGCGGAGCATCGCGGGTATATCCGCCTTTTGGAGAAGAACGGCATCCGTGTATATACGGTTGAAGAAATCTTGAAAGAGACGGGCATTGACACCTTGCGGGTGTTGGCCTCCAAAGTGTTGCGGTACGATATATCCGCTATCCCCGGTGAGGACGCCGAGGCTTCGGAATTATACCGCGAGCAGACGATAAGAGAGATGAGCCGCGGCGATCTAATCCGTTGTATATTACTGCAACCGACAGTCAAGTTGAGCCGCACAGACAATAACACCGGTTATGAGGCGCAGTATATCCAGAACCCGCTGATGAACCTCTATTTCACGCGAGATCAGAGTATCACGACTCCGCTCGGACATATTATTTGTATTATGAACTCTTCGCAGCGTGCGCCGGAGACGGATATTATTGAGGTCTGCTACCACCATTTAGGAGTGGATCCGATTTTGCGTATTGAGGGTGAGGGACGGCTGGAAGGCGGCGATTATTTCCCTGCCGGCACGATTTCGCTCATCGGCTGCGGCATGCGTACGAACCGAGAAGGCATCCGCCAAGTGATGGCGGCGGACGCGTTCGGACATGACACCGTGGTTGTGGTGCGCGACCATAAGTTCTGGCAGATGCAGATGCACCTTGATACGTATTTCAATATTATTGACCGTGACCTGTGTACCATGGTGCGCAGCCGGTTAGAGGCAATGCCGGATGAACCGGAGTATGTGACTTGCGACATCTATGCCCGTGCAACCGGTGAGAAGGAATATCGCCTCATTACGGAAGATATGCCGTTTGTGGGTTTCCTGCGCGAACGGGGAATGCAGATTATCCCGATAGACCGTGAGGACGAAATGCACTATGCCAATAACTACCTGACCATCTCGCCGCGTCATATCATGGCGGTAGGCGGTCAGAGCGAGGCGCTGCAACAGCGGTTCCGCGAAGCCGGAGTAAAAGTAGAGTGGGTGCCGTTAGAGAGCTTGATAGACGGCTACGGCGCCGCGCATTGTATGACACAAGTAATGAATAGAATGAAACCCGAGACACAAAAAACAGCCGTCCGAATCGAAAATCTTTGATTTTTCTTGCATATGTCAAATATTGGAGTAACTTCGGCCCTCCCGCAAGCGGGCTCCCGCCGAAATTACGTTCGCACTTTCGTGCAAACTACAATCTTTTTAGCAAACAAAATCATACTTAAGCAAGCTTAGAAAATTTTTTTGCTAAAAATCTTGCATATGTCAGAAAAAAGTTGTACCTTTGCAGCCGATTTTGAAAGACACTCGCGAGAGTGGAACATAATTGAGCCTTGGTAAAGGCGTGGGTTTGACCCTATAATATTCCGCGCGGAAACGTCCGCAAAAACAGTTAATTATAGAGGCAAACTCATATATGAAACAACAAATCTTTCATGTTGGGTTGGTGTGCCTTATGGTCATCAATCCTTATTTTTTAAGCGCGCAGCAGACGAGCGCGCAAGCACCTGCGCTAGACAGCGTGATGCTCGATCTTGATGCCATCTATCGGTTGGCAGACGAAGAGAGCCGTGTCATCCGCGTCAGCGAAGCGTCGCTCCGTGCAGCCAGCGAGAATGTGCAACAGGCGAAGAACGCCCTTACACCGCATCTGAACGTAAGCCTCAGCGGTTCGTATATCGGGGACGCGACGCTCATGAGCCGCAGTTTCAGCACAAGCGGTCAGACCGAAGTCATCTACGCCGGACAGGCACCTCAGTACGTCAACAACGGTCAGCAACCGACGCCGCATTGGGGCAACATGTTCTCCTTCGAGGCATCTCAGGTCATCTACGCCGGAGGTGCTATCCTCGCAGGTATCGAGATGGCGAAGATCGGCGAGCGGATTGCCGAACTGGACGTGGCCAAGAGCCGCCAGGAAGTGCGGTTCATGCTCACCGGTTACTACCTCGACCTTGTCAAGTTACAGAACCAGATTCAGGTCATCGACCGCCATATCGAGCTCACCAACAAAGTGCTCGACCAGATGCGTGCCCGCGAAGCGGCAGGCGTTGTACTCCGCAACGACCTCACGCGTTACGAACTGCAACTCAAGCAGCTCGAACTGACACGTATCCGCCTCCTCGACGCGCAATCGATCATTCATCATCAGCTCACCACCGCGCTGCATCGGGACAGTCAGACCATCGTGCCCGACACGCTTTCCGTCAACGCCGCGCTGGCGCAACTCGAACAAGCCGCCTCGGAGCAGCTGTGGCAGAGCCGCGCAGCAGGCAGTCACCTCGGTATTCAGCAAGCCGAAGCCGCTCAACAACTGAGCGAACAGCAGGTCAAGATGACCCGTTCGGCATCCATCCCGCACATCGCGCTGGTCGCCAAGGACGAGCTGTTCGGACCGTACACCTCCGATCTCATTCCGGTCAATGCCAATGTCAACGCATGGTTCGTCAGCATCGGTCTGCAGTACGACCTCGGCAGCCTCTGGCATAACCACCGCGCCATCCGCAAGGCGAAGACCGAACGCGAAGCGGCGCAGGAGCGCGTCGAACTGGCGCGAGAGGGCGTCAACAACGGCGTACATGCCGCCTACACGCATTTCCTCACCGCCTTCACCGAGGTCGAGACGCAAGAGAAACAGGTCCAATTGGCGGACGAGAACTACGCCCTCGTGGAGAAGCGTTATAACAACGAACTCGCCCTGCTCACCGACCTGCTCGACGCATCAAGCATGAAGCTGCAAGCCGACATGGCGCTCGTCAACGCACGCGTCGGACTGCTCTATCAATTCTATCAACTCAAATACACAACCCACACATTATAAGCACTATGGAAAAGGCTAAAATTCAGACCTATATCTATAATTTGGTCATCGTTCTCATCCTCTTGTCAGGCATCACGTATGTCGTGCTGCAGTTCACTCATTTCGGTCGCATCGAGTACACCGACAACGCCCGCGTGTGCCAGTATATCGCGCCTCAGAACACCCGCGTGCAGGGTTTTATTAGGGAGATCCGTTTCGAGGCGTACCAACATGTCAACGCCGGCGACACACTTGTCATCATCGAGGACTCCGAGTTCAAGTTACGCTTAGCGCAAGCGCAGTCCGACCTTGCCCGCGCCGAGCAGCAGTCGAAAGCCACCGGTTCGTCTATCCGCACTACCACCAGCTCCATGTCCGTCACCGAGGCAGGCATCGAGGAGGCGCGCGTCAACATGGAGAACCTCGCCCGCGAGGACAAACGTTACGAGCAACTGCTTGCGCAGGATGCCGTCACACGCCAGCAGTACGACCAGATCCACACCGCCTATCTGAGTGCCAAAGCGCGGTATGCGCAGGTCAAGCAGACACGCGCCATGCAGAATAACGTCGTTGAGGAACAGGGCTATCATCTCTCGGCTTCCGAGGCGGCCCTCCGACAAGCACAAGCAGCGGTCGAACTGGCGCAACTCAACCTCAGTTATTGCTATATCATCGCTACCCATTCCGGCGTGGTCGGCGCACGTGACATCAACATCGGCCAACTCGTCAACCCCGGTCAGACGCTCGTCTCAATCGTCGATGAGTCCGACAAATGGATTGAAGCCAACTACCGCGAGACCCAACTGCCCAATATCCACGATGGCGCAGAGGTGGACATCACCGTCGATGCCATTCCCGGGGTGACTTACAAAGGTCGTGTGGAGCGTCTCTCGGACGCCACGGGCAGCGCTTTCTCGCTCATCCCGATTGACAACGCCACGGGTAACTTCGTCAAGGTCGAACAACGCCTCACCGTCCGTATCTCGCTCAAAGAGAACAGCCCCGAAGATTTGGCGCGTCTCAAAGCCGGTTATAGTGTCGAATGTGAAGTGAAGTATTAGCATGCCGTTCATGATGCCCATGTTCCGCGAGTGGGTGCCCAAACGCATCCAGCCGTGGATTTATATTCTGCAGGTGATATGTATTCAGTTTTCGTGCGGCGTGTATCTCGGTGCGATGGAGGCAGTACGCGGGACGACGGCTTTGCAACTGGAAGACCTGCTGATGCTCCTCTATGCCGGTTTAGCAGGCATGGCAGTGTGGTTCCCGATGCTGTTTCGAATGAAGTTCCGTTTCACCAACCAACAACTGCTCATCACCTCGGCGGTCGTGATTGCGGTGTGCAATTTCATCACTATGCGCACGACGAACATGGCTATTCTGCTGCCGGTTTGTTTTCTTGCGGGCGTGGCGAAGATACAAGGCACGTTTGAGTGCATGTCGAATATCCAGTTGTGGATGACGCCCGAACGCGATTTCGGTATCTTCTTCCCGATTCTGCATATTATCCTGCTGACCGCTATCACCGGCAGCGCGTGGCTCGCGGCGGTGGTTGCTTTTCATCTGAGTTGGCAGATGATGCACGTGCTGACCATCGGGACGATGTCGTTTGTGGTACTCGTTCAACTGCTTCTTTGCCAACCGTGGTGTCCGATGCCGCAACGGATGCCGCTCAAAGGTATCGACATCTCCACGGGTCTGCTGATTAGCCTGTTGATGCTCATGATCAGTTATATTCTCGTCTATGGCGACCGCCTCATGTGGTTCTTTTCGCCCACTTTGCGCTGGGTTTTGGCAGGTAGCCTCATCCTTCTTGCTTTCATCCTCTACCGCCTTAAGACGGTCGAACAGCCGTATATCTCGCTGGATATCTTCAAGTACAAAAACGTGCTGGCGATTCTCTTTGTGACCGCTGTTGCCGAACTCCTTTTAGGAGCCGAACACACGCTGGAGGAGATTTATTGGACCGAAGTGCGGGGCTTGGAGGAACATACTAAAGGGGCGCTCTGTCTCTGGTCGTTGCCGGGTGTGTATGTGGGTGTGCTGATCACGCTTTATTGGTTAGGACACGCACGCTGGAAAGTGTGGAAACTCTTTGCCATCGGCTTCGGCTGCATCTTGGTCTATTCGATGTGGATGTACTTCTATTTGGATGTCAATGTGCCGATTGAGCAATACCGTTTGGGCTTGGCGTTCCGCGGCTGCGCGTACGCTATTTTGGCGATCTCGCTCATGTGGTCGTTGCACGAGTCCGTGCATGATTTGCAGCATTTCTTCATGGCGCTTTTCATCTTCAATGTCATCCACATGTACCTCGCCGGCGCATCGGGTTACGGACTCTACACCACGCTCTTCAAGCATTTCATGGCGGATAACATGGCGCGTTACGGTGCCTACCTGACCCTCACCGGCGTGAATGCAGAATATCTGTCATCTGTCAACGATCATCTGTCAACGTTGAGCACGAGCGTCATGTCCGTTACCCTCAAGCATATCTTCGGGCAGATCATCTGGGTGTCTGCTTTCATGACTTTTGCTTTCCTGCTGCTCGATATCCCGCGTGTGCGCACCGGCATCGAGAAAGTTCCATATTGGCCTGTTTATGGCATCAAAATGCTGGCTCGCTTGCGTTAAATAGCAAAAAAATCCCACAAAAACTTGCTGAGGTGACCCCAAAAAGTTGGACGGATTAATAAATCTATTTGACTTGATTTTGAAAGTGAGTTCGGTATTGTACCGGGCTCATTTTCAGTTTTAGTTTGATTCGTTCGTTGTTGTAGTACCGGATATACTCTTTCAATGCAGCCTTAAAGTCCTCGATACTTTCCCATCGGTTGTTATAGAGCAGCTCGTTCTTCATCAGACCGAAAAAGTTCTCCATAACAGAGTTATCCAGGCAATTACCTTTACGTGACATGCTTTGCGTGATACCGTGTTCCCGTAACAGATATTGATAGCGCATGTGCTGGTAGTGCCATCCCTGATCCGAGTGCATAATCAGACCTTTGGTATGCGGATGTTTGCGGAACGCTTTCTGCAACATATCCACTACCATCTTTAAGTCCGGACGATCTGAGATCACATAACTAATAATCTCTCCGTTCCACATATCCAGTATCGGCGATATATAGCATTTCTTACCACGTATATCTACCTGTGAGACGTCCGTAGTCCATTTGCGATTAGGCGCGTCGGTGGCAAAATTTCGTTGTAATACATTAGGCGCAATCTTACCTACTTCTCCTTTATAAGAGCGGTAACGCAACTTCGGTTTACGAGCATATAAGCCCATTTCTACCATTAGTTTGGCTACTGTCTTATGGTTGATGTCTTTGCCTTCTGCACGTAGTTGCTGGTATACCCTCCGGTACCCGTAACGTCCTTTGTTCTTATTAAATATACGTATTATATCCTTGCGTAATTGCGCATACTTATCCTCTCTCGGACGGATATTGTAATAATACGTAGTACGAGCCATCCCCTTGATTCCAAGGAGTAAATCAAGGCTATGTTCGGGCTTTAATGTTTGGATGGCTTGCGCCCAATCTCGTGTAGACGCTTCTCTTTTTCTTCCATTAAAGCCCTCACTTTTTTTAGCAATGCATTCTCTGCACGCAAATACTCATTCTCGTAACGCAGACGCTCTAACTCTGTCTGCGGTTCCTGTTTCTTTGGACGTCCCATACCTTTACGACCTGTTCCTTGTGGCTTTATAGTGCGCAGAGCCTTATATCCCCCTTGTCTGTAGATACGCGTCCAACACTTTACTGTGTGTTGAGAAACATGATACTCTGCGCTAACACGGTGCAAAGGTACTCCTTTTTCCGCATATTCGCAAACAATTTTGCATTTTTCTGCAAAATTCGCTCGTTTCATGGGATGTTTTAGCAATCCTAAGGCTCCTTCTTTTTCATAACGGACTAACCATTCTGATACATCATGCCAATCTATGCCTAATTCTCTCGCTACATGTTTGGGTGCGTAGCCTTCTAAACATTTTTGTACGGCTAATAGCCGCTCTTCATAAGGATGTTTCTTATACATATAACAAACCCCAAAAGTTTTGTGTTCAACTTTTGGGGTTCATTACACTTGCATATGTGGGATTTTTTTTGTACCTTTGCACCGTGATTCAGTTTGTTCGGAAATATGCCTATGTGATCGTGCTTGTGTTAATGAGCGCTTTTTCGGCATGTCTGATTGCAGACGAATGGAGCGATATGCGACATGCATGGCAGGATTTGCAGATTGAAGCCACGGCTGAAATAGAGGTCGAAGATTTCGAATGGGATGAGTCAGACATCAGCTGTCAGCCATCAGATATCAGCCGTCAGCCTATAATGTGCATCTCCCTTCCTTTTAAGGAAGGGATGGGGATAGGCTCGTCTCCTTTCACCTCCGACAAACAGCGTCTCGGTTTAGTGCGTCGCTATGCCCCGCGAAAAGCTCTGCTGAGCGATAACTGTACCCTGACATAAACTATACGGTATGAACTCCAACGAGTTTGTACCGTTTTTTCTTAAATGATTAAATGAGAAAATGCGAAAATAGTAAATGACCCAATGGTAAATGTAATCTCTGTCTTAACAGCTATCTTAACCCTCTTGGCAGGTATCGGAGTCTTCCTTGTTGCCTGCACGATGATGAGTAGCAACCTTGAGTCGGCGGCTTCAAGGCGGCTCAAACAACTCTTCTCTCATACCGGCAACAACAAACTGATTGGCGTCGGCATCGGTACGCTCGGAACGGCGGCTATCCAGTCCAGTGGAGCCGTAACGGTCATGGTCATCGGTTTCGTGAACGTAGGTATCATGTCCCTAACGCAAGCCGCCACCATCATCTACGGCGCGAACATCGGCACAACTGTCACGGCGCAATTAGTGGCACTCGGTCTATCGGGTTCGAACAGCCTCTCCACAACCGTCATCTTCGCGGCTTTCGCAGGTATCGGAGCATTTATGATGCTCTTCTCAAAAAGCGACGCATGGAAGAAAACAGGCGGTATCCTCACGGGCTTCGGTATGCTCTTTGTCGGTCTGAGTATGATGGCAAACGCCATGGATGAGTTCGCGGCACTCGATTCAGTCAAACTTTTTTTGGCTTCTATCCGTAACCCGCTGTTATTGGTCGTTTTAGGTGCTATCATTACCGCCATCATCCAGTCCTCGTCAGTCATGACGTCCATCGCAATCACAATGGCGGTTACGGGGCTTATTTCGCTCGACCAAGGTATCTACCTCACGATGGGAAGTAACATCGGTTCGTGTGTCGTGGCGATTATTGCCGGTCTCACCAGCGGCGTAGCTGCCAAGCGCACGGCGATGATCCACCTCATTTTCAATATCTTGGGCGTCGTGCTCTTTCTCTGCGCAGGAGGTCTGATCAAACTCACCACCGGCGGTACATATAGCTTCGGAATCCTCTTCGAGCGTTTCTTCCACACGCCGCAACTCCAGCTGGCTATGTTCCACACTATCTTCAATGTCACGACCATGTTAGTAGCCCTTCCGCTGACGAACGCGCTCGTCAACCTCGCCTGCCGCATCGTCAAAGAACAGCCTGCGCAACAGACCGACGAACCGCATCTCTATTTCCTTGACCCGCAGATGTTGCGCACGCCGGTAGTTGCTATCCGACAGCTCAAAGAGGAGATCGAGAACATGGCGCAAATGGCGTTGCAGAACTACCAACGCGCCATCCGGGACGTCACGACATTAGACGATTCCGAACGCGATGAGTTCAACTGCACGGAGCGCCAACTCAACTATCTCAACCGCGAATTAGTCCACTATGCCTTGCTGCTTTCTAATAGCCAACTTAGCGAGTTCGACCACCAATACCTCGTCTCCACCATCCGCACGGTCAGCGACTTGGAGCGTATCGGCGACTACGCGAAGAACATCGTAGAGTACGCCGACAGCTTGCGCCAACAGGAGGTACGTTTCTCCGACTACGCCCTCAATGAGATAGACCAGATGAACCACCTCATCGCCCAACTCCACGAAGCGACCATGCAGGCGTACCATAAAATGGACTTGTCCGCACTCGGGCGTGCGAACCAGATTGAGGACGAGATAGACCGTCTGACCGACGAGATGGAGCGCAATCATATCCAGCGGCTCTCGTTGGGTATCTGCAAACCGCAAGCCGGAACCGAGTATATCTCCCTTGCCCAGAACTCCGAACGTGTTGCCGACCACCTCATCAATGTGGCGAAGACCATTCGAGACTTACAATAAATAACAGTTTAACCCTTTAACAGTTTAACAATTATGAAAAAGTCTATTTTAAGTGCACTCCTTGTGCTGACCACATGTTTTACGGCGTGTGCGAACGAAAAAGTCATCCCTTATCTGGAGATGCCGCTTCCGGCGCAGCGACTGATTGAAGCGCATTTCTCCAAAGCCGATGTCTCGCTGGTGATGATGGATCGCGAACTCCTGCGCACAGAATACGAAGTGCGTCTGAACGACGGTACGAAGGTGGAGTTTGACGGAGACGGCGAACTGACTAAGATTGATTGCGGTGCAAAGGCTGTGCCCGAAGCTCTCATTCCCGAAGTTGTCCGTTCGTATGTGGCGGCGTCCTTCCCGAATACTTTTATTACCGAATGGGGCAAAGACGACCGTGGTTGGAAAGCCGAACTTAACTCTGGTCTCGATCTTGAATTCAACAGCAAGTACGAATTCCTCCGCATCGACGACTAAGTGGATTTAAGAATGCAAGCTTTTAGGATGATTGCCCGCGCATGTACTCGCCGGGGGTGATGCCGGTTTTGTTCTTGAACATGCGCGTGAAATGATGCGGGTAATCAAAACCCAACATGTACGCCGTTTCGCTGATGCTGCGGCCGCTCATGAGGATATTCTTCGCGATTCGGATGATGTACAATTGGATATATTCCTTGGCGGATGAACCCGTTGCTTGTTTTACCAAGTCGCCGAAATAACCGGCTGAATACGCCATCTCTGAGGCGCAATACGCTACTGTCGGCAAGCCCATCTCGGCTTGCCGGCCTTCGTAATAATACTTGTCCAGCAAAGCGTGAAACCGTTTTAGCACATCCGGCTCGTCCGCCGTAATCCGTGCATTCTGCCGCCAATAAGCCCGCTGGCAATAATCCAAGATCAACCGCAGGTAGCCGACCACTATATTCCGCAACGCCGAACTATCTTTGTGCGTTTTTAGCTCTTCGCGCAAACCGCTCACCAACATCTCAATCGCGTCCCATTCCCGCGGCTCTAAAGGCAGGGAATCCGTAAAGAAATACGAGAAGAAATTATACTCTGTGATATGCGCTTCCAGATCTGTCTTACTCATCAACTCCGGCGACCATAACACAGCCCATCCGTTCAGAAAGAGCGGATTACCGTCATCTTCCTTGCCGCCTATCTGTCCCGGCGCAACTGCTATAACCGACCATTCGCTTACCTGTACCGGCCGCACGCCGTAAGACAAGTTCTGCGGAAACTCGCGTTGGATAAACAACCCATAAACCCCGTAACTATTCATACTCGTTCGCACGCCTTTCTCCAGTTCATCGAAATGAACCACACAAATCTGCGGGTGCAACACTTCCGCCTCCAAATGCCGTGCATACACATTCGGCTCGCGTATATTCAGGATCTTTTTCATAATGGCTATAATTTGGCTGCAAATTTACAAAAAATATCTCATATATGCAAAAATGGCAGCTGAAAAATGATATTTTTCTGCGTTTTCTGCAAAAATGGTAGATATTCGGCTAATTTATGTTTGTGTATCTAAAAAAAAAGTAGTACCTTTGCACCGAAATTCAAATGACTAAATTTGAAAATATGTAAATGTGTAAATAATAAAAACAATAATAGCTATGCAAAACTTTGATTATCAGACACCGACACGTCTTATTTTTGGTGAAGGCGTAGTAGAGAAACTGCAGAAAGTAATGAGCGGTTTCGGCAAGAAAATACTCCTGACTTACGGCGGAGGCAGTATTAAGAAAATTCCGGCTTTCAGAGGTAAGGCAGGCAGTTTGTATGAGTATGTGCGGGAGACGCTCAAGGATTTTGAGGTGGTGGAGCTGAGCGGGATTCAGCCTAATCCGAAATATGATCCTTCGGTATTGGAAGGTGTGCGGCTGTGCAAAGAACATAAGGTGGATGTGATCCTTTCGGTCGGCGGCGGAAGTGTGCTCGATTGCTCGAAGGCGATTGCAGCAGGGGCTTGTTATGAAGGCGATCCGTGGGATCTCATTTCGTATAAAGTGAAAGCGCAGGCAGCTCTGCCGATTGTGGATATTATCACGTTAGCGGCTACAGGAAGCGAGTACGACTGCGGCGGTGTGATTTCCAGAACGGAGACGAATGACAAAATCGGTTATATGGATCGGCACTTGTTCCCTGCCGTTTCGTTCCTGGACCCGACGTACACGTTCTCGGTCAGCCGGAAACAGACTGCGGCGGGTATTGCGGACGCGATGAACCACACGATGGAGCAGTATTTTGTGGAGGACGCGACGCTGCTGAATGACGGTTTCTGCGAGTCGATGCTGCGTAGCCTTATGGCGAACGGACGCAAGTGTATTGAGAACCCGGAGGATTACAAGGCGCGTGCGGAAATGATGTTGGCTTGTACGTATGGCTGTAACGGTATTCTGGCGCTCGGTAACAGCGAGAGCGGATGGCCTTGCCACGGCATCGAGCACGCTTTGAGCGCGTACTACGACATTACGCACGGCGAGGGTTTGGCGATTATCACTCCGAGGTGGATGAAGCATATTCTGAACGAGCGCACTTTGCCGCGGTTTGTGAAGTATGGCGTGAATGTGTTCGGTATTGACGCTTCGCTGGACGAGTGGACGATTGCGAACAAGGCGATTGAGGCGACATATGCGTTCTTTGAGTCGATCGGTATTCCGATGCACCTGCGCGAAGTGGGTATTGACGACAGCCGCCTCGACGAAATGGCACATCATATCGCTGTGAATGAGGGACTTGAGAACGCCTATGCGGCTCTGACTGAGAAAGACATCAAAGAGATTTTGGTGGCAAGTTTGTAAGAACAAAACATCACACATCAAACATCAAACATCGAACATTATGAACGTATTGATTCTTCAGGCTTCACCGAGAGCCCATGGTAACACCGCTTGGATGGCGGAGGAGTACAAGAACGCAGCCGAGGCTGCAGGTCATAACGTGACACTCGTGAACGTGGCGCACAAACATATCGCAGGCTGTCTGGCGTGCGAGTACTGCCACGGCAAGGGCAACGGCGCGTGCATCCAGAAAGATGACATGCAGGAACTCTATCCGCTGATGGCAGAGGCGGAAGCGCTGGTATTGGCTGCTCCGATTTATTATTTCACGCTCTGCGCGCAGATTCAGGCGCCTATTCAACGAATGTACTGCGTCAACGCGCCGGCTAAAGTGAAGAAGATGGCGTTGCTCTGCTCATCCTATTCGCCGGGTGTGTATGATGGCGCGAAGGCTGAGTTTCGAGACATCTGCAACTACTGGCATGCCGAGAATATGGGCGTTGTAACGGCTAAGATAGACGAGCAAAAGACAGACGCTACGAAGCAAAAGATTGTTGAGTTGGTAGCGAAGTTATGAGGAAAATTATGACCCTTGCTTTGGCTGTATTGCTGATTGCATGCAGCTCAAAGCAACAGACAGAAACAAAAGATATGAATCAACTTTCGTTTACAACGGAGCAGGCGGCGTGGATGAGCGTCATCGCTTGCGATGAGGCTAAGGGAGACCTGGTGGCATTGGAATCGGCTATTCATAATGGGTTGGAGGCGGAGTTGACGGTTAGCCAGATCAAGGAAGCACTCTCGCAGCTGTATGCTTATACGGGTTTTCCGCGGAGTCTGAATGCGTTGGGCGTGTTGCAGCGAGTTATTGGCGACCGTCAGGCGAAAGGTGTGAAAGTTATTATGGGTGAGGATGCAAGTCCGCTCGGCTGTTCTGATCATGCACGGCGAGAACGCCCACAGCCGTTATTTCGGTGAAGCGGCGTACCATTACATGGTGGACGGAAAGGCAGAGGGCTATAAGTCCGTGGTGGCTCCGAACCCGTGTCCCGAAAACAAAGAGTTGCTTATTATTCCGGACGCCTCGCATTGCGATCTCTATGACGGCGGTTATACCGAGCCGGCAGGCCAAGGCGAACCCAAGAACCTTATTCCCTGGGACAAGTTGGCGGAGTTCTTTAGCAAGAACTTAAAGTAAGCACATGGCTCAATACCAACACTCGCTTTCACGGCGAGTGTTTTTTGTTGTCTTATGCTATTTTGGAGTCATTTTGATAATTTTGAACTTTTCTCCCTTAAAAACTTGCATATCTCGTAAAAAAGTTGTAACTTTGCAGCCGAAAGTTGCAAAGATAACTAAACAGGAGGGTAAAAACATGTGTATGTATAGCCTTACATTAAATGACGAACTCGTTCAGCGTACACGTCAATCGTTTGCTAACGAGACGGATATGACAGCTTGGTTGCAAAGGCAAGTTGAAGCACTGTTGATGGAGTACAACACCAAACAGCAAACCATTCGTCGCAACGCGCGAGCTGCGATAGCAGCAATGCGACGTCAAAGTGAATTAAATGGTAATTCTGAAATGACGTTAGAAGATATTAATAACGAAATCTATCAAGCACGACAAGCCAGAAAAGCAGCGGTACAATGAAAACTTTTTATGCTGTTTTTGATACAAACGTGCTGGTGTCTGCATTGATGTCCAAACGTGCTGATTCTCCAACAGTCCTGCTGTTGGATTACGTTTTGGACGGAAGAATAGTCTTGCTCTATAATGAAGATATTATTCACGAGTACGAAGAAGTGCTACATCGTGGTAAGTTTGATTTTAGCGAGGATAGCATATTGGATTTGATAGAATTGGTAAAGTCCGGTTTATATCTTTCCCCGACAGAAAGCGGTGAAACATTTCCGGATAAAGATGACCAGGTGTTTTACGAGGTAGCCCTATCTAAAGAAGATGGCTATGTTGTAACCGGCAATACCAAGCATTTTCCAAAATCTCCGATTGTAGTTACTCCTGCCGAAATGATGCACCTCATACAGGGAACAAATAAGAATTAGGTTATTATAATCGCCTATGGCATAAAACAATAGACAAACAACATACATAGTAATAAAGCATTCAGCTAAGAACTTGGGGTGTTGAAAACTGGACACTTTCAAACATTCTATAACCAAGAACAAGGCTTTTATGCTCACGCAATGCGTGAGTCTTGTTCGGTAGATATTTGGTTATAGAAGGTAGTCCAGAAATCCTCAACACTCCAGATTGAAGCTAACAAGCCTCACGTTTTTTGTATGCAAATAACTTAACAAATCATCAATATTATGGAACAAGAATTCTTCCGAGAAACCGCCGACTGCTACTGTGCTCGGTTTCACCACCTTGTCGAAATCGGCATTGTAAAAGAGATGTCCTTTGACATCGACAGTAAGAACTTTGACGACCAGTATCGCGATCATGACATCCGGGACGCAGAACCGTTCAAACAGATGTTTGCGCAACTTGCAGAAGTAGATGAATTGCCCTGCTTGTACCGATGGGAAATCACCTCGCCATACAATGCCGATGCCATCAAAGAGGCTGTTGCCAAACTCCCGAAGTACACGCCACGCATTCTCAAAAAAGCGATTGCAAAAGATAACACGTTGTATGTTGGTAAAGTGCAATCACACATAGTGGGTCGTGTCATTCAGCACTTAGGCTATCATCTTAACCAAGCCTCACATGGTCTGCAACTCAACGACTGGGCAAAGCCAATGAATCTGACATTCAAGTTGCATATTATTGTTTTGCCTCACGATGTAATTCCTGTAGAGGAAATCTTTGAGACAGCGCTCGCCCATAAATACGAACCATTAATCGGAATACATTAACAATTTAATAACAAATCAATATGAAAACAAAATTAACAATTTCGTGTCTGCTTCTCAGCGCAACGCTCATGGCACAGGTAAGTAACTTACCAACAGTATTAAACGTAAACAATGAACGCTATGTAAGCGGCGTAAGTGCATTTGGTGTAGTCCCGAGTTCTCTATCCTATGATGGTTCAAACCGTGTGTATGTACGTTCAGATGATAATCAAGTGGCTATTTATAGCAATGCCTTTACTCCTGTTAAATCATTCAATATCACCCCAACTCTTAATGGATATGTTGTAATCGGCATGGAGCGGACGGTAACTGTTTCTGTGACAGGTGGTGAACAAACAGGTTCTGGTAATGTGATAAGTTCATATGATGATAGTGGTTTACAGGTTGTTCCTATTGGTAGTACCAACAATGACCAGACGGGTGTTACCACATATGATTACAATGTTCCATCTACTTGGGATGAAACTGATGTGAAGAATTTCCTCGAAAGCCCGCAAAATATGATTATAGGAGCATCCGCTGTAAATGGTGTGATAACAATAACATCTACTATCCCCGCATCTCAAGGTGGAATATTCTTCATATACGACATAGAACCTCTAACCCCGGATGGAAGGGAAACTGGATGGTTTTGGGAATATGAAACCTATGGGACAAAATATCCTTTATTAATGTATTTATGGAAAAATGGTTATCTCTATTTAACATATGTTAGTTATTCGGTTGATAATGAATATTCTGACCGCCAAACCTCATACTCATATTCTGAATGGTCAGAAACTGGACGCACATCTCATGAATACGCTCAACGTGGTGGACTTCCTTTCATTGATTACGACATAGACCAAGTCATTTATGACGAGGCAAGTGGTGATGGTTTATGTTTAACCCAAACGCTTTTTAATACGGATGATAAATACGAGTATCTTTCTTTCCCTATAAGCGGATCAGAAATGATGGAAGGCAATTCTCCTAACGAACCAATATGTGATAATTGCTACAACGACGGTGATACATTTACGGAGAGTAAAAGTTATTTTTCACTTCCTATATATAACGGCTTTAATGTAATGTCAGAAGATGGTAATACGTTGCAATCTATTTCATTCCCGAATGGATTCCAGATGAGAGAATCTGTTTCGGCACAGATTATTAAACTTGAAGATGAATATTATCTTATCTGCACAGGCGAAATGGGAGAAAATGCAGCTATGCTTGTCTATAAAATCAACCGTACAAACACTGGTGCTTCCGTTCAGCAAGTTTCTGAACCGCAGCAAATCAGTGGGGCATACAAGGTTCTCCACAATGGTCATGTCTATATCAAAAATAGCGATAAGACTTACACCGTTACGGGGCAGGAAGTCAAGTAAAGGTATAGCAAGGGTATAGCAACTCTATACGAGAGCAAGTGGCAGGATGTCACTTGCTTTCGTTGTGCTAAAATCTTAATAATCGTCAACTTTTTTGCTCTTTTCTGCAAAAATGGTATATGTTAAGGCGATTTATGTTTGCATATATCGCAAAAAAGTTGTACCTTTGCACTCGCTTTCAAAATTAGAACTGAGTAAATGCGAAAATGAGTAAATGTAAAAATATGAAAGTAGTTGTATTATCTACCTCTCTCCGCCCCGGCTCGAACAGCCACGCGCTGGCGGAGCAGTTTGCAGAAGGTGCCAAGAGTGCCGGACATGAAGTGGAGTTGATCTCGCTGAGGGGCAAGGAGATCAAGTTCTGTATCGGTTGTCTCAAGTGTCAAGAGACAGGTGCGTGTGTGTTCAAGGACGATGTGCCGGCTATCATGGAGTCCGTGCTCAACGCCGATGTCGTTTGCTGGGCGACGCCGATTTATTATTATGAGATGTCGGGTCAGATGAAGACGCTTATCGACCGAATGAACACCATGTATCCGAAGGATTACAAGTTCCGCGACATCTACCTGCTGACCACGGCCGCCGAGGATGAGGACTTCACGCCCAAACGTGCCGAGAGCGGTCTGCAAGGATGGATTGATTGCTTCGAGAAGGCAACGCTTAAATCCCATCTTTTCTGCGGCGGCGTGAATGATCCGCGCGAGATTGCCGGCAACACCAAACTCCAAGAGGCGTACGAATTAGGTAAGAATATATAAAAATCAGTGTCATTTAGACGAAAAATCCTGCATATATTTGCGTATGTGGGATTTTTTTTGTACTTTTGCAGCGCAAAATAAAATTAACTAACATAATATACATCATGAAAAGAATTATTTTGAGTTTGAGCATTGTTCTTGCGGCAGTGATGAACATGCAAGCAGAGAAGAAAGATTTTCCGGTAGATTTTAGTATTGACGGATTCGATTATCAAATTGTTAAGGATCACGGAGGCAATGTGGTGTCGGTTTGGGTAGCAGATGACGAAGAACCGTTCAAAACAGGAACCGTGACGATTCCTACTTACTTTTCACACGATGGTAAGTTATGTGTGGTAACGGCAATTAACCACTACTGGCCCTTGGAAAACGGAATCACCAAACTGATTGTTCCTATTGGTATTGATTCTATCCTAAATAGAGCGTTTTTTTATTGTTCTGCGTTGCAAGAGATTGATATTAAGTATGTAAAGTATATTGGTGATTGTGCTTTCTGTGGCACGTCTATCAAACAGTTGGATCTGTCCGGCGCAATGTTGAATAATATGGCTCAGAGTGCTTTTGCCCAAAATAAGCAGATGACAAAACTGACCATTTCGGCGCCACAATTGAAGGAACTACCGGATTTTGTTTTTAGCAATTGTGAGAAACTGTCGTACATCTCTCTCGGTATTTATATTACAAAGATCGGCAGACAGGCTTTTGCGCACAATAAGGCTATTAAAACAATCACCTTGCCAGCCAGCCTTAAGAGCATGGGCGATGAAGTATTCTACGATGATAATAATCTCAAAGAGATTAAGTGCCTGGCAACCACGCCTCCTACTTGCACAACCAAGACGTTTGACGGACTGGATAAAACCAAAATCAAAGTGATTGTTCCGGCAGGTACGGCGGCTAAATACAAGAAAGCCACCGGTTGGAAGGATCTGAAAATCTCGGATGGTACGGAAGCGGTGGAGAATGTGTCGGTACACGGAACGACCGTCAAAACCATCGAGAACGGTCAGATCCTCATCCATGCAGGTGAGAAGACCTACACCGTAACGGGTCAAGAGGTACGATAAACGATCGAATCGTTATAAAAAATCGGCATACATTTGCGTATGTCGATTTTTTGTTGTAATTTTGCAGTCGCTATGAATGAAGGTGTGAGATATCTATTTAGCCTTTTAACGTAAAAGTGCTTTTTCGAGCACTTTTTACCGAAAATCCTTGCGTATGTCGAAAAAATGTAGTACCTTTGCACTCAGTTTTAACATAGTATATTAGGCTTTTATTAGGTTATTATTAGGATATTACTTTGTTTTTAATATGCTACTAAGCCGAGACGAGCCTGACAATAGCGAGAAAAAGACATGGCAGAAGTTATTTATCAAGACCCCGTCCAAGAGATCCGCGGCACACTGACCAAGGACGGAACCATCCATCGCCGCAAGTATTACCGTGACGCAAACGGCAAAATCATCGGAGCCTCCAAGCCCGAAGCGTACCAGATTCTCTATCCCCGCAACTGGAAAAAGAATCCCGCGAAAGGCAAGGAACTGGAGCATCAGCTTCGGTTCAAAGCCGCGTGTGCAGAGACCAAGCGTATTCTCATGGCTGCCAAATACCTCAAAGCGCAAGCCACCCAATCGACCAACCCTGCGCTTCCATCGGACTACACGCCTACGTCCGAAGACCTTGCCACGCTCCAATACTGGCAGGACCGCTTCAAAGCCCAACTCCAAAAGCCCGAACCCGAAGCGCCCATTGACCCCGACACCGGCCGTCACAAGACCTATTTCCGCTTCGATGCCTTCATCCGCACCTGCCTCCTTCGTGAAATGGAAACGAAATAACGCTTTAACGTCGCATTGCGAGCATTTTAAGATAAAAAACGCGTTTCCCAAATGCATTTTTTGTCCATTTCCTTGCAAATGTCAAAAAAAAGCAGTAACTTTGCAGCCGAAAGTTGCAAAGATAAATAACACCAATAACTATGACTAAAAAAAGAAGACAAGAGAATCTTGAATATCTGCTCTCGATTGAACAGGAGATGACAAGCCAAGGCAAGCGGCTGTCGCCGGCTTTCTATGCAGCCAAAAGATATGCAGAGACAGCGTTGCATCAGGCTTTATGAGATATCTCATCGATACAAATATCTTCTTTGGAACTGATAGAGAACTGATACAACAAATAACGAAAAAACAACCGCCTATGAGACATCACAACTAAAAGGCAACATACATAAATAATAGCGTTATAAGCCCAACTTGATTTTCTGAAAACTGGACACTTTTAGAAAAATCAATTGCTTATTCAAGTACGGTTTATGCACGCTCACGTATCAGCGTGAGTTTTCCGTGCATTTATTTGAATAAGTAAGGTAGTCCAGAACCTCAGAAAATCAAATGAAGCGAACGAAAGCGCACGCTTTTTTATGTCTATGTCCATATGTCTAAAAATTTCTAGGGTTTATATATAATAACCTAATAATTCACAATTTAAAACAACAAAACAATGAAGAAAATTAAACTATTTTCCATTCTCGTCCTGCTGCTGATGGCAGCGACGGGCGCAATGGCGCAGACGGAAACGCTGCTGACCACAATTACGGCAACTGCAAAAGAGCAGGCAAACTACAGTACGGCGAACGTGGCAACCGTTTCATTCAGTTATACTGCTGGAGGAGCCTCAGCATACTTAGCTAACTGGGGCTGGTGGGGATACGGTTGGTCGGCAACCGTCAATGCTGCCGAAGGATATACCATCACCAAATGCATATTCTATGACGATGCCAATCGTACTGCTACTGATAGCGAAGCTCCATTTGTTGTAGAAACCACAGAAGAGGATAAGACACCGAGAATAAATGGCACACCCATTGATGGTGGCAATTATCAAAGTAAGGGTATAAAAAAGATTGAGGTGTATGGCTATGAGAATCCCACCACCGTCGCCGTCACCGGCGTGACCCTCTCGCAGAGCGAGGCGGCAATGACCGTAGGCGGCGATGCGTTGACGCTGACCGCTACCGTCGCCCCTGACAACGCAACGGACAAGACCGTGACATGGACGTCGAGCGACCCAACCGTAGCAACTGTAGCTGACGGCGTAGTAACCGCCGTAGCCGCCGGCACCGCTACCATCACCGCCACCGCCACCAACGGCACCGATGACACCGCCGATGACAAAACCGCTACCTGCACTATTACGGTTACTGACCCTGACCAAGAGGCTGCAGATGCAGTAGTAGTTCTGTTCGATGCCCTGCCTGCTGCTGACGCTGTTACGGTGGACAGCAAAGAGGCTATTGAGGCTGCACGCGCTGCATACGAGGCCCTGACCGATGACCAGAAAGCACTGGTTACTCCAGAAGACTTAGCCAAACTGACCGCCGCAGAGCAAGCACTCGCTGCGTTAGAAGCCACAGGCGTTGAGAACATACAAGGCAATGTGAAGAATGTCAAGACTATGGTGAACGGTCAAATCTACATTCTCCGTGGGGAGAAGGTATATACGCTTCAAGGTCAAGAGGTAAAATAACCCCTTTCGCTCTCTCAATCCTCCGATAACCTGCTCTCTCCGAACTCCAGCCTTCTCCATTATGGAGCAGGCTGGCTTTTTCTTTTTCTTTTTCTTTTTCTTACGCGGGATATTATCCTGCAATATATTCTTGGCAGTTGCCGGCGTTTGCCAAACGTCGCCTTTTTCTTCGTCTATTGCGTCGGGATTAAATCCCGACAATCGGCTCTGCCGACCTCTGCCAGCGGTGTCCTGTGCTCGGCACATCCATTGCCGAGGTCTTCCACTATTAGCACAAACGGTCTGTATTTTTCCCTCTTATGCAGAAGCTGCCTCTTCCATTCCGTTGGGAGAACGCTCTGGGGAAAAGTTGTTTTTGAAGACCCGGTGCATCATATATCGGGCAAGATCAGCAAGAAAGCAAGTATTCAGCTCATCACAGCGGCTGTGCTTTCTATCGGCGGATTAGTGCTCTTGTTCTGCGGGGTGTATATCACTCCGCAGGGCGAGGTACACGAGTCCATACTGGTGGGTTCTCTGCGAAGTAGCGCCACAACGGCGCCGCATGAAGGGCTTGGATGATCTCGCCGTCGCGAAGCATCTCCAGCACTTGTTCAGGATCGAGGATGTCCACATGGATGTCCTCGGTTTCTTCTTGATGCTGCTCGCGTACTTTCTCCACGCCTGTGGCAAGGAAAGTGTATGAGAGATTGTTATGATTGGTAGGATTGGGTGAAAGGGTCATGAAGAGCCGCCATTCGCCGCCCTCATATCCGGTCTCTTCGGATAGTTCGCGTTGAGCTGCCTGGAGCGGTGTCTCCCCCGGGTCAATGACACCTGCCACCAGTTCGTAATGGGTCTCGCCGAGGGCATGGCGGTACTGATCTTCCATGACCATCTTACCGTCTTTCGTGATGGCGATGACGTTGACCCAATCGGGAAACTCCATGACGTACCAGGTCGGAATCTGCTTACCAGAAGGCATCTCGACGCACTCCTGCCGTACGGACAGCCACGGACCGAGACGTAAGATATTTTCGGATTTGACCACCTTCCACGGGCGGTTGACTAACTTGGGATAGGCCATTATTCAAGCGTATTGATGTCCACGAGCTTGTTGACGATGGCATAGATCGTCAGACCGGCGGTGGAGTGGATATTCAGTTTGCGGGCGATGTTCTTGCGATGAGAGATGACGGTGTGCGTCGAGATAAAGAGTACATCGGCGATCTCTTTGTTGCTCAGACCACGTACCACTTGTACGAGCACATCTTTCTCGCGGTCAGACAGTTCTTCGGTCTTGGGCAGTTGATACCGATGATGGGCATGCGCATGTTCCTTGGAGAGGGCCGGACGCAAGATATCATCCTCGATGGCACAATGGTCCGCAAAATCCTGCTCGGTGTGCCAGAGGTCGGACATGACGCTTATCAAAAGATAAGTGATGGGTGATTGGTGATCGGTTATTGGTGATTGTTCTTCCCGCCTCGGATAATACTTGATGATGAGGTTCTTGATCTCCGTCAGTTTGCCGGTGATACGCTCGTCATCGTGTTCGTGCTCCTCAAAGAGTCCTTCGTTCTCATGGGCGATATGGGTACGTATCTCCTCTACGAACTCATCGTAACAACGCAGGATAAGTCCCGGAATCTTGGTCGTGGGATCGGCAGGGATGATGGCTTCGATCAGCGCTCTGCGCAGACGCGGCAGACGGAAATCGAGGAAATAGGTGTGGGCGTTCTGCAGGTATCGCTGCAGGGTAGGCAGGTCAATATCTTCGGGTATAGCCCGTTGATGAAAGACCTTGTAATTGACGATCGCGAGGAAAGTAGGCGTGTGTACGTTGTGTGCCTCGCAGACCTGCTCAATCGTCTGGTCTCCGACACCCATCTCCAGTCCAAAACGACTGATGATCTGGATGGCGTCTTCTTCGTGCGCCATGAGGTCGCAAATCTTATCCGTAGCCTTGTACATAATCGTTGCATCAAAATCGGCTGCAAAGGTACTATTTTTTTTTGACATAAGCAAATGAAGAATGAATATTTTTGTTAATTGGCGTACGAATGAAGTCCTCCGAGGAGGTACGAGACACCGAAATAGGTGAACAACACGAAGAGGAAGTTTATCACGCAAAGGACGTGATAAACCACAGGCCTCCGCCACGGGAAGTGGAGCAGAGCGGCATAGACGAGCATGGTGATCAGTGCCCAGGTCTCTTTGGGGTCCCAGCCCCAGTACCGTCCCCATGACATGTTCGCCCATACGGCACCGAGGAAGATTCCTGCCGTGAGGCAGAAGAGTGCAGGGTAGAGGAGTATCTGCGACAGCTGCATCAACGCTTCGCGTTTGGCGGGGATACACAGACCCAGGATACCGTTAATCATCATGACGGCAAAGAGAGTGTAGGCCAGCATAATAACCGAGACGTGGATGCCCAAGAGCGGCGTTTGGAGAACGGGCTGCAAGGGTGGTTTGGGTGTGACCACTTTGGTCATAACGAAAGCCAGTACCACCGCTGCTATTCCTAAGCCTACCATTAACCAAGTATGTTGTTTCTTGATCAGCGCACGGAAATAGGTGCGGGGTTGGAAGAAGAAAGCAATCATCGCGATGAGCAGCAGGGCGTAGCCGGTGTACGTGATACCGATGCCCCAGGGATCATGGTTGTAAGCGAGTACAACCCCTTGCATGTCGCTGTCGTAGTCCGATTGACAGAAACGGAAGTCGTGGTACTTGAGCGGCTTGTTCATCTGCACGATGCCTTCGTCCACGTGCAGCGGCTGGATGCTACGATCGAGTAAGCGCAGTTCGGATATGAAGTCTACCGGATTTCCGTCCGCGTCATTGACGATATGGAAGTCCCAGAGGAACAAGGAGATCTGTGAATGCGGAACAACAATGGCTTTATCTGCCCGCAAGTGTATCTGACCTTGTTCCCCGAAGAAATGGGTCACACATGCCCCGAGGACAATAATCCCCAGGGCGATGTGTAACAGCTTTGTAACCGAATGGCTAAACGGGTGTCGAGCCGCTCGACTAGATCGCATTGATGAAAGCCACGACAGCATCCCGATCCTCCTTATTCAGTTTATAGAACTGTTGTGTGGGCCAATAAGCATCCGATTGGTTGCTATAGCCATGCCACATGATGGCCTCGATGACGTTACGTGCACGGGTGTCGTGCATACGTGCCTCGTAGGTGTCACCTGTGGCTTTCTTGTGCAGACCGCGTCCCCAGAGTGGGGTCGTACGGCACCAACCGGTACGGATATCGTTCTCCATGCACAGTTTATGTTGCACCATGTCGGTGTACGGCCATATCTTCTGGTTCGGGTAACGCGGCATGGAAGCGGTGACCGGGAAGTTATTCGGGTCACGCACCTCGTCCGGACCGGTGGTCCAAGTGGGTCTATGGCAGTAGTCGCAACCGATTTGGGTGAACAGTTCCTTTCCGCGTAATACGGCACTGTCGGTGACGTTTCGTGCTGCAGGAACCGCCAGACCGCGGTGCCAAACCATGACTTGGGTAAACTCGTCATCGGTCATCTCTGCCGGCAGTGTCTTGCTGGTCAGATAGTCGTAGATCTCCTGCTCGGTTCCGAACTCAGCCTGTACCTCCGGATCCTTGGATGCGTACTCGGCGTAGATCGTGCCGGCAAGGTCCAAATAGTGGTACTGACGGTCGCTACGGGTGACGTTGGTGATATTCCAAATAGCATTCGCACCGGCTGCGTCCATGATCGGACCGCGTGTGAGGGCGTAGGTGAAACGCTTCGGACCCCACTTGGAGTCGTTCTTGTAGTAACCGGTTTCTTTGAAACCACCGTCCCAGAATGCGGGGTTGAGTCCGTTCTTGAGTTTACCGTCTGCCGCCTCTTTGGCGTACTGGTCAATGATGTCCTGGTCGGTGATAGCGTCGAGCAAACCGGAACCGTAAACACCGATTGTGTTCTCCAGTTTGACCTCGTAACCTTGGCTCTCGAGCAGACCGTCCGGGTCGCGGTAACCCTGGTTATAGACATAGACGGCAGTGTTCGGCATTTTCACTTCCGGATAGCGCAACTCGTAGGTCTCGCCGTCGGCGAACTTGTTTCCATGCTCGTCGGTAGCGGTCTTCCAGGTCACGGTGATCTGATCCGGATCGAGCGGTGCCTTGAAAGGAGCAGCACCGAAGAGTTGCGGCATACCGGCTAACCAGGGTACATAAGCCTGAGTGGTCGGGTTGATGACGACGAGCAGCGTTCCGTTACCTACATTAGCGGCATCGTACGTACCTTCGGGTACCGACGTACCGTGCGAGTAGTTGGGGTGACAGTGCTGGCAGGACGAACGGACATAGACGGGTCCGAGACCATGCTGACGACCTTCGGTGTTGGTGACGAAGGGTTTCTCGGCAATCTGATCGCCTTGTGCGAACATCGTTCCCAGACCTGCGTTCTCCGTAGCCGGTGTGGGCTGACGGAAAGTCATGGACGAGAGGTTCTCGGTTGTACCTAACTCACCGCCGGTGTAGTACCAATCCGGCAGAACGGCTTCGGGTTCCGGACCCGGCGTCGGCTCTTTCTTACAGCCGACCAGGCTGCCTAGGCCTCCTATGATTCCTATGGCTCCTAAGATGACTAGATAATTCTTTCTCATGATTTTATTTGCTTAATAAGGGTAAAACTTCTTTGTCCAGTACCTCTTCGAGTGCGGATACTTGGTCGATTGCGGCTTTGACCTGCGGGTTGCCTTTGGCGGTGTTCTCGAAATCCTGAATGGTCTCGATGGCTTTGATAGCGTCTTCGATGGTTTGGCGCACCTTGGCATCCAGTTCGGCGTTCTGCAGATAGATATAGTTGGAAACCGAGTAGTCACCTGTTTGGGCACCGCAGTACGCGTGTTGGATGGAGCGGATGTTATCCGCAAAATCGATAGTAGAGGTGCAGCTGTACGGGCTCTCGATATAATCGCGTTCTTCGGGAGTACTGCTGATATAGGGGTTACCCATCTTCAGATCTGCCACCTCACCGGCGATGTCGATCGCACCGGCGATGATCTCTTCAGCTATCTCCTGGTAGGTGACATAAACCGAACCTTTCTGACCGGCGTTGATCATCTGGTCTCCGTATTTGTCTTCGTACGGCTCGATCTCCGCCTCGTCAAGCAAGGCCTGCTTGGCTGCACTCACTTCACCTGCCCAAGCGTACTCCAGCAGGATAGCCTGTTGGGTCAGGTCCTCCACGATACCGAGCAGATAGACCGCTTCGGCGTGCGTTAGGTTAGCAGCGTGCGGTTTACCGGTACCGACAGCACGACCGTCTTTCTCAATGCTTTCGAAGAGCAGGAACTCGGCGGCATGGAAACCTTTGAGGGCATAGCCGAGTTTGTCACCCACGTACGCACCGCCTTCTTCTTCAATCGTCGCCATGCGGACAGAGTCATGGAGCAGGGCGTTCATGGCGTTGAAGTCGAGTGGCCACGAGTCGATATGCGGGTCAATGTTATGCGACCCGGCGGGACCGTAGAGGAATGCTTCGCTTTGCTCCCAATGCTTGCGCATGGCGCGCCAGGACGTGCCGGCGTCTTTCATAAGGGCTGTATAATCCTCACCTTTCTCCACTTTGGCAAGGATGGCTTCGGTCTGCTCCAGGAGCGTCATGCCGGCATCTGCCATGGCGCTGTAGGTCGCAACGACCGTGTGTTGAACATAGGGCGTAACCGCTTGTTGCAATGCCGCCTCTTTGTCAGAGGTGGGCTCGGTGGTGCTGCTCTTCTTGCAGCTGACTAGGGAGCTTAGGATTCCTAGGAAGACTAGGGGAATTAAAAATTTCTTTCTCATAATGAACTATTTTTATAATTGATAAAATCCTGCATAAACGATACCGATGGCAATCTGGGGCTCATCGTTATAGAGTTTCCCGCGCGTACCGTCCGCACGCGTACCTTTCTTAAGTATCCCGTACGAGAACTCGGCTTTGACGCCGATCTGCTTGATGGGGAAATAATTGATACCCACGGCCGCACGATGGCGTCCGCACCAGGCGTACATATCGGTCGGTTGGTTGTCGTATTTGTACATGGAGTCGTAGTAATCGTATCGACCGAAGAGGTAGAAGGATTGATTCTTCTCCACGAGTTTTCGGTTGAGCGAGAAGAAATCAAAGCCGGCTTCGATACCTGCTGCGAGTGCGTCGGAGGCTACCCATTGTTTGCTGGAGACCGAACCCTTGCGCATGGCGATATTGTACTTCGTGATGGCGGCAGCGTCACTGAGATGTCCATAGAGGAACTCACCGCGCAGCACAGCACCATGACCTTTGTACGCAAAGTCAAACGCACCGATAGAGACAGTACCTTTGACGTCTTTGTAAGCACTGGCGTCGAGTTCGGCGTTGGTCTTGCTGAGGGTGTTGCGGAAGGAGTTGCCGCAGTAACCGGAGAGGGATAAGCGCAGTCCCGGTACACCGGTGTAATCGATTCGTGCCGCACCGGCAAAGACATTCGCTAACTTGAACTCATACGGACTGCCGGCACCGGGTTTGATCCAGTTCTTGCGGTTGAAACGGTCGCTGTCGAGACCGGGCAGGAACATGGCCTGGTAGTGCCAACCGTTGGGAGTAGAGCCCATAAACGTGAGGGCTACCTCGTGCCAGGTAGAGGGAATGATGGTGAAGGACCCCTCGTTACGATAGACGCCGAAATACTCGGTCGATTCGTGATGGGCGTTGAGTCCGCCAACCGGGATGACCTGCATTCCGGCACGAAGAATGGCATAACGGTTGAAGGCTTTTTGGAGCCAGAACTGCTCGAGTGCCACTTCACCGCCGCGTTCAATCTCGGCTTCGTACTCACCGCCTTCTTCCTCTTCGATCTCGATGGCCGATTCCGTACCACCGTGTTCGAACTCGATTTCGGTGCCGACACTCCAGCCTTTGCCGAAATCGTAACCCAGATAAATGACCACATGCGGCAGGTCAAACTCCCCATAATGGTCGTTGGCGTATTTCTCGGGGTTCTTGCCGTAACGGAGGTAGTTGTTGGAGAACCAGCAATGTTTGGCGGTCACCTCACCGTAACCACCGATGGTGAATTGACCTCTGGAAGCTCCCAATTTATTGGGATGGTCTGATTTTTGCTCCAAACGCTCCACACGCTGGATAAGGGCTTGCATGTCCGCCGCACTGACTTTTATACTATCTTCTGCATGTACGCTTAAAGCGCACAAAATCAATACAATAAATAAGATAATCCGTGATTTCTTCATCGTTTGTCATTTCCCATTAAAAATCAATGCAAAATTACTAAAATTCGGGAAAATGAAAAATACCTAAAAATAGGGAAAAATCGCTCCGGATTTGGTGATATGGATTTTTTTTTGTAATTTTGCACGCTTTTTGGAAAAATAAGGTATGAAAAGATATATAGAGGTATTGGTTTTTGCACTCCTGTGCGTCCTTCCGATGTGGGCGCAGGAGGAGTTTGACGCCCACTTGGTGGGACACGTGCTGGATGAGAAAACGGGTGAGCACCTGCCGTATGTAAACGTGCAGGTCAAGGGTACGAATATCGGTACGGTGACGGACGAGTCGGGTCACTTCTTTTTGAAGAACCTGCCGTTGGGTAAGCAGATGATTGTCTTCTCGTACGTGGGGTATGAGAATCTGGAGTTGCCGGTGAAGATTGAGGAACATAAGACCGTGGAGCTGAAGGCGGCTATTCACGAAGTGTCGCAGTTGCTCAACAGTGTGGTGGTGACGGCGAACCGGTATGAGACGAAGCGTCAGGAAGCGGCGACGATTGTGAACGTGTTGTCACCGAAGTTGTTTGAGACGACGGCCGTGGCGTGCGTGGCGGACGTGCTGAATTTTCAACCGGGTCTGCGGGTGGAGAACACGTGCTCTAACTGCGGTAAGACCGAACTGCGTATCAACGGTCTGCAAGGCCAGTACACGCAGATCCTCATGGACAGCCGACCGGTGTTCTCGAGTATGGCATCGGTGTACGGACTGGAGCAGGTGCCTTCGGCGATGATTGACCGTATCGAAGTCATCCGTGGTGGCGGTTCGGCGATGTACGGTGCGAATGCGATTGCCGGTGTGGTCAATATCATTACCAGAGAGCCGGTACGTAACTTCGTCAATATCGCCAACACGAGTATGGTCAACGAACATGCCGGCTATGATATCCATACCGACCTCAATGCGTCGGTGCTGAGTGAGAACCGGAAAATAGGGGCGTATATCTTTGCAAGTCATCGTACGCGGAGTGCGTATGACCGCGATCTGGACGGCTTCAGCGAGGTGCCGCAGTTACGTGCTACGACCGCCGGTGCACGGACCTTCTTCAAAACGAGTGCGTACAGTAAGATCACAGCCGAGTACCATCACACGACCGATTTTCGTCGGGGTGGTAACCGTTTTGAGTTTGAGCCGCACCAGGCGGATATAGCCGAGCAGTTGCGCCATAACATCGATGCCGGACAGTTGGCGTTCGATTGGTTCTCACCGGACAACCGCCATTTCGTGTCCGCTTATTCGGCGATTCAGCATATCGGTCGGGAGAGTTATTTCGGTGCCAGCCGTGACACCGCGGCGTACGGTCGCAGTACGGACTTGACTTCTATCACGGGTATGCAGTACCGTTTTTCGTACCCTTGTGGTCGTGCAAAAGGAGACCTGAGTGTGGGTGCGGAATATACGTTTAATGGGCTGCATGACCGAATGGTGGGGTATAACCGCGATATCCATCAGAACGTGCATGTGGCGGGTGTCTATGCCCAGAACGAATGGAAACAGGAGCACTGGTCGGTGTTGATAGGTGGTCGTCTGGAGAAGCATAACATGCTGAAAAACGTGCTCTTTAACCCGCGTGCGACTTTCCGTTATACACCGATCGACGGACTGGTACTCCGTGCCGGTTACAGCAGCGGTTACCGGGCTCCGCAGACCTACGACGAGGACCTGCATGTGGCGGCTGTGGGAGGAAACGTGTCGTTGATTCGTCTGGATCCGAAGCTCCAACCCGAGTACTCGCACAGTGCGACGATGAGTGCCGACTGGTACCGGGCGTTCGGCAAATGGGAACTGAACCTGACCGCAGAAGGCTTCTATACCTACCTGCAGGACGTCTTCTTCCTGCGCGAGGACGGTAAGGATCCGGCAGGCAACATCCTCTTCACCCGCACCAACGCCAAGGCTGCGTGGGTAGGGGGTATCAACCTCGAGGGAAAGGTCAATTACGGTTCGCTCTTCACCCTCCAGATGGGCTACACCTACCAGCAGAGCCGTTATACCGAACCGCAGGCGTGGAGTCAGGACGTGCCGGCGGACGTGCGCATGACCCATACACCGGATAACTACGGTTACATACTGATTGATGTACAGCCGGTACACGATTTCACGATTTCGGTGAACGGCAAAGCCACCGGTTCGATGCTCGTGCCGCATTTGGCAGGCTTTATTGCGCAAGACAAGATGGAGAAGACCCCTGCGTTCTGGGACCTCGGTATCCGTCTGGCGTACGATATCCACCTGTACAAACACTACTGTCTGGAGATCAGTTGCGGCGTGAAGAATATCCTGGATCAGTTCCAAAAAGATATCGACCGCGGTGAGTTCCGCGATGCCAATTATATCTACGGTCCGACTATTCCGAGGACCTATTTTGCAGGACTGAGTTTGAAACTATAGTTTCAACAACTGAGAATGAGCCACGTGGCGATGGTGTGGCTGGTGGCACCGAGTGTGATGAACACGTGCCAGATGGCGTGGTAATAGGCGTGCTCTTCGTCTTTGCTGAAGAAATACGCACCGATGGAGTAGAAGATTCCTTCTGCGAAGACCCATGCGAATGCCGCGTGCGGCATGTGGAGCCACATAGGGTAGAGTATCAGCAACGCTACCCAACCCATCGCCAGATAGAGGGCCAGGGAGAGTTTGGGATATTTACCGAGGGCAATGAACTTACCGATCGCGCCCGCGAGTACGCACGCCCACAAAAAACTAAATAAGGAGATGCCGATCCAACCGCCCACGACCGACAGACAAATCAGCGAGTACGAACCTGCGATCATGACGTAGATCGAAATATGGTCGAAGATCCGCAGGCGGGCTTTGTGTGCCGGTGCCGACACAGCGTGGTAGAGGGTAGAGGAGAGGAACATCAGAAGGGCACCAAAGAGGAAGAGGGCCGTTCCGGCAATACTTACCGCGTCCGTTGCCAGGCGCAGGAGCGGCCACGCAATTAATAGGGTTGCGAGGGTCGGAAAGAGGTGGGTCAATGTGTTTGCTTTCTCTTCGTTACTCATTTCGGGGCACAAAATTACTGCTTTTTTGCGACATAAACAAGAGAAAAATGCATTTTTACCTATTTTTAGGGATTGTACATGTGCAGGAAAAGCAGTAATTTTGCAGCGAATTTTAAAATAAAGATGAAAAAACAACTGATTATACTATTATTTTTGGTGATAGCGACCTCCGTTTGGGCACAAGAGGCCAGTGATTTCCAGATTGAGGAAGTCACGGTTGTGCAGCGCAAGAAGGGCAAGGTCAAGAGCCGTACGGAAGCCTTTGATACGGAGAAGATCAACTCAGAAGAACTCTGTCGTGCGGCGTGTTGTAACCTGAGTGAGGCCTTTGAGACCAATGCTTCGGTGGATGTGGCGTACTCGGACGCGGCGACCGGTGCCAAGCAGATTCGTCTGTTGGGTCTGAGCGGCACGTACGTGCAGTTGATCCAGGAGAATACACCGGCCGTACGGGGACTCGCGCAGAATTTCGGACTCGAGTATATACCCGGTCCGTGGATGCAATCGATCCAGGTGAGCAAAGGTACTTCGTCGGTCATCAACGGCTACGAGGCGACCTCCGGACAAATCAATGTGGAGCTGCTTAAGCCCCAGACGCAAAATCCGCTGAGTCTCAATCTTATGGTCAATAGCGAAGCGATGGCAGAGGCGAATATTATGGGTGGATGGGAGATTAAAGACCACCTCTATACCGGCATTTTGGCCCATTATGGCGGTGGGTTCATGGCGATGGACGGTAACCACGACTCGTTCGCGGACATGCCGAAGACCCAGAACGCCAACCTCGCTAACCGTTGGTTCTACAAACAAGGTAATTATACTTTCCAGGCTTTCGTGCGGGGTCTGTATGATCGTCGCCGAGGTGGACAGATAGGGCATATGGCGGACACGATTACCAATCCGTATTTAATTAATTTAAATACCTGGCGTGTGGAGGGATTCATGAAGAACGGCTATGTGTTTGACGAGGAAAGCGGTTCGTCCGTGGCGGTCATCACGGCGGTCAGTTACCATGATTTGAACAACGGATACGGTCTGCGCAATTGGAAAGCGAACCAACTGAATGCGTATCTGAATGCGCTCTGTCAGTTGAATTTTGAAGGCAGCGGAGAGGTGGACAACGACCATCGTCTGACGACGGGTTTGAGTCTGAACGTGGATAACTACCGGGAGCGTTTGAGTCTCTTGCCGCAGGCTTTGGACCGTCTGGAGATTGTGCCCGGAATATTCGCGGAATACAATCTGAAGTACGACGAGATGCTTTCGCTCGTAGCCGGTGTGCGTGCCGATTACTCGACGCGATACGGTTTCTTTGTGACCCCGCGAATGAATATCCGATACACACCGTTTGAGTGGTGGACGTTACGTGGCAGTGTTGGTATGGGTTACCGCTCGCCGAATGCGATTGCGGACAATGCGTTTATCCTGCCGTCGAGTAGGGTACTGCACCTCGCGGACGATATCCAACAGGAGCGTGCGGTCAACGCCGGTCTCTCGACGACCTTCTATATACCGTTGGGTAGCAAGGAGTTACAACTCTCGATGGAGTACTATTACACGCATTTCCTCAACTCGCTTATCGTCGATATGGACCGGGACAAACATGCCGTCTATATCTATAACCAGACTGACTTGCCCGGTGCCAAATCCTTTGCCCATAGTGCGCAGATAGAGGCGAGTATCGAGGTGCTCCGCGGTTGGACGTGGACAGCAGCTTTCCGTTACACGGACGTGGAGCAGACGACCATCTGTTCCGATGGCATTGCGCGTCTAAGACCAAAGGCCTTGACGAACCGTTTCAAGGGGGTTGTGACGACCAGCTACCAGACGCCGCTCAAGAAATGGCAGTTCGATGTAACGGCCCAGTTTAACGGTGTGAGTCGTGTTCCGGACGGTTTTGATCAGCCTTTCACCTGGTATCCGCAACTCATGGCGCAGGTGACGAAGTATTTCCGTACGTGCAGCCTCTATCTGGGTGCTGAGAACATGACGAACTTCCGCCAAGATCCTTCGATCGTGGACAGTTACCACCCTTGGGGACCGGACTTCGATGCCTCGATGGTCTGCGGTCCGACGACCGGATGGAAAGTGTATCTTGGATTTAGATATGATTTAGAAAAACCCGAATGATATGAAAAAGATAGTATTGTTTTTTGCCCTCTGTGCGCTGCCGCTCTGTTATGCACAGGAGCCGGTAGATGCCCAAACGGGTGCCAGTCAACAGGCTAACCAAACCGAACAGACCGTGCGCTCGGACAAGCCGAATTACAAGCGTACGGTGGTGTTGAAATGTGACCTGCATTGCCAGGGATGCTGTGACAAGATCATGAAGAATATCGCCTTTGAGAAAGGGGTGAAGGATCTTGTTTGTGACCTCAAGACCAAGACTGTAACGGTGACCTACGACACACGTAAGACCGATTTGGAGACGCTTCTCAAAGCCTTCGAGAAGATTGGCAAACCAGCCACGGTAGAATCTTCTAAATTATGAATATCAATAATAAATTCATCATCACGATTAATCGTGAGTTAGGTAGCGGCGGCCGCACGGTCGGTCGCAAGTTAGCCGAGAAACTGAATGTCGAGTACTTCGACAAAGCCGTCATCAACGCCCTGCAGGAGCGCTATAACCTGTCCGTGGAGCAAATCGAGCAGCTCAAAGGTCAGGAAACCGGTTGGTGGGCAGAGTTCAAGCGTAAGATGACCTTCTCGGAATCGGAGTACGAGCTGAACCAAACGAACATCGAGACCGAGGATGTCTTCCGTGCAGAGACTCAGGTGCTCAAAGCGCTTGCCAAAGAGAACTCGTGCGTCATTGCCGGCCGTACGGCCTTCTATATGTTCCGCGAGCACCCGAACCATCTGAGTATCTTCATTCAGTCTTCGATGCCTTGCCGCATGGCGCGTGTTGCGCGTGAGCAGAACATGAGTAAAGAGGAAGCGCGTCTCACCATCGAGAAGGTCGATAAAATGCGTGAGAACTACGTGCAGGAATTCACCGGCACTTCCCGTTACGACACCCGCAACTACCAGCTCGTCATCAATATGGACGAAATAAACGAGGACGCGGCGGTAGAGCTTATTCTCAGCTATATCAAAAGCATGGCTGCTTGATTAGCGTTCAAACAGACGTAACAGACGCATTTTCGTTTCACCGGCTTTACCGGTATAAGGATGTTCGCGCAACGAGAGATTGAAGCGCGAACTTCCTTTTAGTACGGTCTGCGGGTGTGTGAACTCGCGGAAACCCCATTCGCCGTGGTACGCGCCCATGCCCGAATGACCGGTACCGTTGAATGGAACACCCTTCACCATCATATGTACACACACTTCGTTGATGCAACCGCCGCCAAACTGCTGGGTTTGCATCACGCGATTTGCCCAGCGCATATCGCGCGTGAAGAGGTACATCGCTAAGGGATGTTCGCGGTCGGCTATCACGTCCATGAGGCTATCCACTTCAGCATCTTTATAGGGTACGATCGGCAACAGCGGACAGAAGAGTTCGTGTTGCACGATGTGTTCGTTGCTATCCACCGGATAGATGATGGTCGGAGCGTATCTGCGTGCAGTCTTGTCCCCTGTTCCGCCAAAGACAATACGCTCGCGGTACTCGTCCGCCAAGTTCGCGCACTTGTCGTACGCCGTGTCTGTAATCAGTTTCGGGTACTCGGGATTACGTTCCGCATGTTCGCCTATCTGGGCTATGAAGGCTGCTTTCAGTTCTTTCAGGAACTCGTCGGCTACTTCTTCGGCAACGGCTATCTGATTGATATTGATGCATATCTGTCCTGCGTTGAGCAACTTAAAGAATGCTATCTTGCGCGCGGCGTCTTTGAGGTCTGCGTCTGCCCGTACCACACACCAGTTACCTGTCTCGCCGCCTAACTCCAACGCTACCGGCGTCAGGTTCTTCGCGGCTTCGGCTAATACATGCTTACCCACCGACGGACTGCCGGTATAGAAAATCTTATCAAAGCGTTGCGCAAGACACATATCCGCCACGTCGTGACCGCCGTCGATAAGCGTGATATATTCCGGCGGGAACACTTCCGCAAAGAACTTCTTGAGCGCTGCTGTGCTGGCTGACGACTTCGAACTGGACTTGATCACCACCGTGTTACCGCCGCACATGGCTGCTGCTACGACGCCTATCGTCAGCAGAATCGGGAAGTTAAACGGACTAATCACCAGCGTCACGCCGTACGGCATTTTATAAACCTTGGTGAAGATACTTGGCCAGCACATCAAACCGCTGAAATGGATCTCCGGTCTCGACCATCTGCGCAGCCCCGCAATCATCTCATTCACTTCGGTGATAATCGGACCAATATCACATAGGTAGGCTTCCAACTCACTTCTGCCGAGGTCCTCGCATAGCGCGCCGATTAACTCGTCTTGATGAGCTATCACGGCTTCTTTGAGGCGCTTGAGTTGTTTGATACGCCATTTAATCGGCAATGTCTCGCCGGTCCGGAAGAACTTTCTCTGCGTTGCCACGATGTCACGAATCTGTGATTCGTCATTTGTGATTGGTGATTGGTCATTGGTGATTTGGTCAAGTATCGCCTTGATATCCGCATTGCTGAGTGTCACCGGCGCGGAGTAGTTAATCGAATCGGCAGCAATCATCGGAATCAGTTGTTCGTGATCGCAAGCGCGTACCGGCGAAACGATTTGATTCATGCCGCATGTTGCCATCAGTTCGCGTATCGCTTGCAGGAAATCGGGCACACCGCAGTATTTCGCCAAGGCCTCATAGTGCGCCTTGCAAGCTTCTTTCTGAAACTCCAGCACCGGCATCAGCATCAGCGAGATAGCTTGCCCGTGCGAGAGATGGTACATAGCCCCTATACTGTGTGCGAATGCGTGTACATATCCTGCCAGTTGCGTGTTGATGGCGTTACCGCCGTACATCGCTGCCTTCGCCATATTCAACCGGGCTTGCTCTGCTCCTTCACTCGTTAATTCTTTCACTCCTTCACTCGTTAATAACGGCAGATTCTCCAGAATCAACTTCACGCCTTCCATGGACATGCGCATATCTTCTTCATCGACCTCAGTATCACTCACCGCTCCTTCGATACAATGACTCAGGGCATCGATACCGCACGCCGCAATCACATGCTTCGGTGCATGTTCGGTCAACTCGCTATCATGTACCACATGCGTCACCTTCAGGCCGATCAGCACGGTCGAGCCTTTAGCGCCGTGCTCGTTCGTCACTACCGCACCTACAGTCAGTTCGGCACCGGTTCCTGCGGTAGAAGGAACCATAATCAGCGGGATGGTCTCACCGGGAACCGGCAGGAACTTCAGCAGCAGCGCTTTCACCGGCACATGGGGCATCTTGCAACCCGCGGCTATCATCTTACAACTATCCATCACCGACCCACCGCCTAACGCTATGATCGCTTCCGCTTTAGTCTCCAATGCCTGCTGACGCCCTGCTTCAATAATGGTGATCGTCGGCTCGGAGTGAATGTCGCAGAAGAGCGAAGCGTTCACTCCCGCCTCATTCAAAGACTCTAATATCGCCTCGTCATAGCCCAAACGGTGTAAGGTCTCGTCGGTTACTACCAGCACTTGCTTGTAAGCTGCCTTCTTGCACATTGCGCCGATCTCACGACGCGCGCCTTGACCTGCTGTCACCTCCGGTTCCGGCAGTGGGATGGCGTGTATCACCTTCCCTGGCAATCGGTGAATCTGTTTCCTGAATCGATATGTATCCATAAGTCATTCAATTTTGCTTGCAAAATTACAAAAAATAAATGACATATGCAAATGTTTTACTTCTTATGTAAAAAAAATCGGAAGATTTTTCTTTTGGATTTCGAAAAAAAACTTTCATCATCGGTGTCGTCCAAGATTCTGTAGAAACGGCGCTTAACAGTAGCGGCGATGTGTTTTTTACGGCTACTGCGGAGGAGTTCGATAGGAAGAAAAACACTGCAGCTAATGGCGGCAAGAATGCCGCCAAATGAGACGACCGGAATGACATTCCGGATAATGGACGATGTTTTAAACCCAAATGATGTATTACTTATAAGAATTATATAACGAGTTCAATTCTGTCCTCATTTTTGCAAGATTTGGATGAATTTTTGCATCAATACTTATATCTAATTCATCTGATCTTCTAAATTCTCTAGTTACATCATTAATATAATTTTGCACTTGTAAGCGTGAATAGTTTTTAAATTCACCATCCTCTTGTAATATCCTAATATCATTTTGTTTTTTTCCATCTGGATCGTATTCATATCCGTATTGAAACATATGAGCAGCACGATGTCTTCGATAGTGTATAAATATTACTTCTCCTTCTGTAAGTGCATCATATATATTTTTTCTCCACGATATTACAAGTTGCAGCCATTCTTGCAATAATTTGTGGTCTACAAAAATATCCTTGCATTTGTTAATGTAAGGAATTGTTTCATCAAGAAAACTAACTAACTTGATATAAAATAACTCCTGATAATACCAATTAAATTTTTCTGACAACAAATCATCCAAGACAAATAATGCCTTCGTCGTGTCATAAAACAATTTCCAATGCTCAAGTTCTTTCTCTGTCATAATAATAAGTTTTTTAAATTCGCTGCAAAGGTACAGCCTTTCAACCAATCCACCAAATTTTTTGTAAAAAATATATTGAAAAAAATAAGCAACCACTAAATCTAGCTGTTGCTTACAATGTTTATCGGGTGTGAATTACCTTATATCTTGTCCTTGGAGAGTGTATTTCTTATCACCACGTTGGATGAATATTTGCCCATTCCGGACAATTTTAATAGAATTTGGCTCGTTTGAGACTATATAATCCATGCCTGTTCCATAATTACTAATGGGTTGTATATCAAAAAAATCTTCCCACCACAACGTATTTGAATATATCTCAACGCTTTCCTGCGGCACGTACAAAGTGCAAATCGAAGGATTCATACCGCAATTAAGGCCACCAGCAGGAGGGGTCGTTGCTTCTACAATTAGCTCAGTAATCGGTAGAGTAACTTCGTGCAAATAACTTTTGCTGAACGCATCGGATTCGATTGTGTTTATTCCACTCCCAATATACACATTTCTTAATTGAGTACATCCCGCAAAAGCACAGACACCGATTGCAGTAACACTATTAGGAATTCTTACCGATGTCAAACTAGTCATATTATAGCATAAATATTTAGGAACAATTTCCACTTCATCGCCAAATGTTATTGAGGTTATCTGGGCCTCAATATTATTAAACGGAGAGTAATACAAAGTTGAATTTTGCCCTGTTGTATTCACATTTGCATTTTTTGCATTCCATATAATAGTAGTCAGATTGGTGCATTCATTAAACACCTGCCGGCCTATAGAGGTGATATTTGCGGGAATTTCTATAGTAGTAATACCTCTACATCCATAAAAAGTGCATTGCGCCAATACTCTCAAATTTTTTGGAATAACAATAGAAGTTATTTTAGAACATCCTGAAAATGCATATTCACCAATACCTACTATACTGTTGGGCAATGTCAAAACTTCAATTCCGCGACAACCATCGAAAGCATATTTCCCGATAGTTTCCACCCCTTCCGGCAGTTCAACAGAAGTTATTTCGTAGCAATGATAAAAAGCAAGTTCTCCAATACTATTCAACTTATCAGACATCGGAAAAGTTTGCAATTTACCACATCCTGAAAAAGAAGATTTTCCTATTGAAACCAAAGAATCAGTAGAAGTGATTGTATCTAACTTTACGCAATTATAAAATGCTTCGTCGCCAATATATTTCACCTTCCCTATGTTAACTGAAACGAGATTATCACACCCAGAAAAAGCCGACGACCCTATACCCGACAAGCTAAGTGGTAACTCCACATTAACAAGCGCATCACAATCTTGGAAGGCACCTTTCCCAAGACTCAATATATTACCAAGTGACAAGTCCGAAAGCATAGCGCAGTGCCTAAATGCTTCACCATTAATATATTTGACTGAAGTAGGTAGAGATAATCTTTTTAACGAATTACATCCACTAAAGGCGATATTACCTATACTCGTTACTCCTTCTTCTATTGAAAGATAGGCAATATATGAGCGATAATTATCCCAAGCTGGTCTTCGATATGAATAATAGTCATCCATAGCGCCTGTTCCAGATATTGTAAGTGTACTATCTTGTGTGTCGAGTGACCAAGTGAGATTGGTTCCACATGTGCCTTCTACCACAGCGGCATTTACCGTCATAATACAGGTAAGAAACGAATAGATGAAAGTTAATATTTTTCTCATAATAAGATATATAAAAAGTGTGAACAAACTGTATATATAGGTAAATTCGGGCTTCCACTCCCATGACTTCCAATATATGCAGAATGCCCACACCAATAGTGTGAACATTCGCAATATTGAGGAAAGTCATTGTAATTTGTGGAAGATTGAATTTATCCTTAATATAGCAAATGCTTCATTATTTCAATATGTCTGCGCAACGCTTTGCGCTTGGGTTGATCGGTCAAATTTGGTCGATAGATTGTTTTGTGGAGTATAGCGGACTCGAAAGGGAGGTGAGATGAGCTAATACCCCGATTCTTTTATATTATTATTTTGCTTCGCAAAGAACTCTTCCTTTGCTTTTAGAAGCATAGCGACTTGTTTTTCTGCCTCTTCTCGCGTTACGTAATATGGTTTGCGTCCCATCGCCCTCAATCGAACTTCGGTTTCCCGCATACTTCGATTAATTGCTTCTATGAGGCGCTGCTCTTCGTTCATGTCTTTGTTATAGTACAAATTTTTTAAAGACAATTAAGCCGTTGCGGCATCGTATACGTAATTCTTATACAGCCACTCGCCGGTGATGTTTGCTTGCGTTTTGTCTATACTTTGTATCGGCGAGAAAGAAATGAGGTTATTTGAATAACGCGTGAGGTATTTCAGCGTATCCACCGAAGTCAATTCACGTAATCCACTACGAACGATAGAAGAAATAGCCTTATACTCTCTGGGCGTATAAAGTTGCTTAAGCACACGCAGTTTCTTTTCCGAGTGGCGTACATGTACCGTGTTATTCTCAATGGTCAAAACGCCCAAACTCAATCGCTCTTGGATTTCCGGGCGGATGTCTGCGTAAATAATACTATATTGAAGATTATTTTCCATAATTGCTATACGATTTTAAACATTCTACAAAGTTCTCCCACGTGTAATTGATCCACTTTTGAGAGAACAACTCTTCTACTTTATTTTCGATTTTGGCTGTCGGCACAGCCCATTCTTTGGGCATTTCCGACAATAAGACAGATTGTTTCTTGCTACGACTTATACATTGTAAATAATCCTTTTCTAATCGTTTGACCGCTTCGGTTAGTTGCTTAGACGATACAGATTTAACAATATGTGCGAAGATATCCGCGCCCAGAATACTATCTGTTTCAGTTAACTGCGACAATGGGAAGTCAAAAGTCACATTGTTCAGTATTCCCCCGTAATCAATGGAAATCAACTGTTCATCCTCAATATTATACAGCAAATTGGCATTGTTGTATGTACGATCCTCATTGGCAACCCAGAAATCGAAAAGGGCAATTTTGAGCAATTGGTACAACGTGTCCGTATTGGCAACAACTTGCCGGAAAGAGGTCGGCGTAATATCAATAACGCCATCTATCTTCCTAAAACCGATTGCAGGTGCTGAAGAACTATGGGAAGCCGTTACTGATTTCCAATGCGCAGGCATGATTTGTACCAACGCAAATGGCGGAGTACTGATTTTCCATGCTTCTGCAAATACCGCCCCCATAAATTCACAAGCCAATTTATAGGAAATGGTAGCATTCGGACGCATGTATTTGCATATATATTGCTGCGTGTCCGAGCACAAAACCAACACCGGCAAATCGCCTGTGTTGTATTGTTTGGATATCTCCTGAATACTATGTAAGTGCTCTATTTCCATCGTCTTTGCAACTTTTGGCTGCAAAGGTACTAAAAAAAAATGATATATGCAAGAAAAATATGAATAAATATCATTTTATTAACAAAACGAAGAGGGGAAATTTGCATATATCAAAAAATTGTTGTATATTTGCACTCGATTTCTAGAAGGTGTTTTGAGGACGCCAAATCTTGAGAGATTCTTGCAATTAGATTATAGTGACGTTGGGTGGAGGATCCATTCAGCACCCATTGAGCATCCATTCAGCATCCATTGGGAGAAGGGGGAAAGCAGTTGGAAATAAATAAAGAACGCACGTGTGCACGCGCGTTCTTTATATAAATAGGTCATCTTAGGTAGAACTAGGAGCCTAGGGGACTAGTTAGCCACCAAAATTATCAAAGCGGATATCCTGATCATCGACTCCAAGCGAATGGAGTAGGTCGAGGACGGTCTTGGCCATCATAGGAGGACCGCGGCGCTTGCGCTAAGGCTCGGAACGATTCGCGATTGCATCGCTCATATGATCTCTCGCCTTGCGCTACGCTTTCCCCACAAATTAAAATTTGCGGGGACCACGTTAAAAGGCTACCTCTGCGCTCTCTCCCATGAGAAGCCCATCCACGGCCTGCTCCATCGAACGTAAACAACAGCAGCCATCCGAAATATATGGGGACGAGTAGGGTAAATAAAAATAGAGGAACTCATGGGAGCCCCTCTATTCTTATTTAGATCCTTCGGATCAACCTCCAAAATTATCGAACCTGATGTCTGCATCATCGACTCCAAGCGAATGGAGCAGGTCGAGGACGGTCTTGGCCATCATAGGAGGACCGCAGAGGTAGTACTCGACATCCTCGGGGGCGTCATGCTGCTTGAGGTAGGTGTCGCCCAGCACCGGCGCGATGAAGCCCGGGGTGTACTTGATACCCAGTTGGTCGGCCTTCGGGTCCGGACGATCCAGCGCGAGGTGGAAATGGAAGTTCGGGAACTCCTTTTCCAAAGCGAGGAAATCGTCGAGGAAGAAGACTTCGTCGATAGCACGTGCGCCGTAGAAATAGTGCATCTCACGGTCACGGCAGTTGCGGGTCTTCAACATGTGCATGATCTGCGCACGCAGCGGAGCCATACCGGCACCACCACCGACCCAGATCATCTCCTTCTTGCTGTCATAGACAGGACGGAACTCGCCGTAAGGACCGCTCATGCGCACTTTATCGCCCGGTTTGAGCGAGAAGATATACGTCGAAGCGATACCGCAGGGTACATCCATGAACTCTGGACCATTCGGGCACTGCTCTTTGGGTTTGAACGGCGGGGTCGCGATACGGACGGTAAGGGTGATGATGTCGCCCTCGTCGGGGTAGTTAGCCATCGAATAAGCACGTACCGTAGCCTGGGTGTTCTTCTGTTTGAGTTTGAACAGGCCGAACTTCTGCCAAGCCGGCAGATAGAGGTCGCCGATGAGCGATTTATCGAAGTCGCGGTCGTAGTCGATGTCGTACTCAGGGATGATGATCTGTGCGTACGAACCCGGCTCGAAGTGCATGTGCTCGCCCGGAGGCAGCTGTACCTTGAACTCCTTGATGAAGGTAGCGACGTTCTTGTTGGAGATAACCTCGCATTCCCATTCCTTGACACCCAGAACAGCCTCATCGACCTTCATGTTGATGTCTTCTTTCACTTTGACCTGGCAGCCCAGACGCCAGCCTTCTTTCTGCTGCTTGCGGGAGAAATGGACGGTCTCGGTAGGCAGAATCTCGCCGCCTCCGGAGAGGACTTGGCACTTACACTGTCCGCAAGAGCCCTTACCGCCGCAGGCAGAAGGCAGGTGAACGCCGGCTTCGCCGAGTTGGTTGAGGAGGCTTCCCCCCGCGGCAACATCGTACACTTTATCTCCGTTAATTGTAACTTTTACATTACCCGAAGACACCAAGTATTTCTTAGCCACCAAGAGGATAGCCACGAGCAGGAGGATCACAATGAGGAACACTCCTACAGCATATAAAATTGCAGTCATATTCATAGTGTTGTCCTCCTATTAGATCTCCAGTCCGCTGAAGCACATGAACGCCATGGCCATGAGGCCCACGGTGATGAATGTGATTCCAAGGCCCTGCAGCGGCTTCGGTACATCGTTATACTCCATTTTCTCACGAATACCTGCGAGGCAGACGATAGCGAGGAACCATCCGATACCCGAACCGAGCGCGTACATGAACGCGTCGAGCAGGCTGGTAATGGCCTTGGCATCCACTGCGGGCAGGCCGATACGCTGCTGCATGAAGAGCGAACCACCCATGATGGCGCAGTTCACGGCAATCAGCGGTAAGAAGATACCCAGACTCGCGTAAAGCGACGGGCTGTATTTCTCCACAACCATCTCCACCAGTTGCACGATAGCGGCAATGACGGCGATGAAGAGGATGAACGACAGGTACTCCAGATGCAGCGGCTCAAGCACGAGCGTCTGCAAGAGGTAGTTAACCGGCAGGGTAACGATGAGCACGAAAGTAACGGCTACACCCAGACCGGCTGATGTCTTCACGTTCTTTGAAACTGCCAGGTAAGAGCACATTCCCAAGAAGTACGCGAAGATCATGTTATCCGCAAAAATCGAGCGGACAAATAAACTTAAAGCGTGTTCCATTACTTAGCCTCCTTATCATTAATTGAACGATGTACCCAGATGACACAGCCGACGAGGATGAGGGCCATGGCAGGCATGAGCATCATACCGCAGTTTTCGTAGCCGGCGTCGTAGAACGATTGCGGGATGATCTGGAAGCCCAGCAGTTGACCCGATCCGAACAACTCGCGCACGAAAGCTACGATGACCAGAATGATGGCATAGCCCAGACCGTTGCCCAGACCATCGAGGAGCGAATCCCATGCGTTATTGGTCATGGCGAACGCCTCGAGGCGACCCATGAGGATACAGTTGGTGATGATCAAACCGAGATAGACGGATAGCTGCATCGCTACATCGTAAGCAAAGGCTTTGAGCACTTCGCTGACCAGCGTTACAAGCGCCGCTACGACCACGAGTTGCACGATGATACGTACACGCATCGGGATGGTGTTGCGGATGAGCGACACGATGACATTCGACATAGCGACGATGATCGTCACGGCGATTCCCATGACGAGCGCAGGTTTGAGCTGTACCGTTACGGCGAGTGCCGAACAGATACCGAGGATCTGCACAACGACAGGGTTATTGGCGTTAAGAGGACCTAACAATGTGTCCTTAGTCTTCTGACTCAACATTTGCGACCTCCTTTTCGTTTAAGAATTCAACATAGTTATTCACGAGTTCCTCGTTGAGCATCGTGCTGACGCCGGTCGAGGTGATGGTAGCGCCGGAGATGGCATCTACCTGCTCCTGACCTTCGGCACGTGTACCGGCCTTGAGGACCGCCACGGAAACGACCTGTCCTTCGGCGTTGCGGATATGCTTGCCCTCGAACTGAGCGCGGAAAGGCATGTCCACGATCTTAGCGCCCAGACCCGGTGTCTCGGACTCGTGGTTGAAGTTAACACCATAAATGGTGTTCTTGTCCTCGTCGAGTGCCAGATAACCACCGATACCGCCCCAGAGACCTTTACCGCTCAGCGGCAAAACGTACTTGACAGCACCGTTGAGGTTAGCGACGTATACCTCGGCGTTCTCGTACTTGAGCGTGTCCTGCACGAGGGTGTAGTAAACCTCTGCGGGATCAGCTTGGCTGAAGTCCACCTTGAGTGCACCGAGGATCTGTTTCTGCTTGTCGAGCAGGATGTTAGCGTTCTGACGCGGCTTGAGCGCCTGGTTAGCGAGCGCCAACAGGACCGCTACGATAATCACCACAATCGTCATATAGACGAAGGTGTACACATTCGAATTCGTATTCAGTTTCATAGCGGACCTCCTTACTTAATGACGCGTTTTGCGCGACGGTTAATATTTGCTTGCACAACACACCAGTCGATGAGCGGCGCAAAGGCGTTCATGAGCAAGATAGCGAGCATCATTCCCTCCGGATAACCAGGGTTGAGAACGCGCACGAGCACTGCCACGAGACCGATGAGGAAACCGTAGATCCACTTGCCGCACTCGGTACGAGCGCTGGTCACGGGGTCGGTTGCCATGAACACCGCACCGAAAGCGAAGCCGCCCGATACGAGGTGCATGTACCACGGATATTGGGCTGCGAGATTCGCCTCGTTGCCGCCGATGTTAAAGAGCCAAGCGGTCAGACCACCGCCGACGAAGATCGCCAGCATCGTCTTCCAGCTGGCTACGCCCGTAGCGATCAGCAGGATAGCGCCGAGTGCGATAGCCCAGATGCAGGTCTCACCTACCGATCCCGGTACAAGGCCGTTGACCATGTCCCAGAACGATTCGGTCACAGGAGCGCCGGTAGCCATCTGCGTGAGCGGCGTAGCACCCGAGAAACCATCGACGAGCGCGTGTCCGCCATCCCAGCCCCATGTGCCTTCCGTGCGGATGAACGGCTTGTCACCGGTCATCGAACTCGGGTACGCGAAGAACAAGAACGCACGCGTGATAAGCGCTACGTTGAAGATGTTATAACCCGTACCGCCGAACACTTCCTTCGCGAAGACAACCGCGAAAGCCACGGCGATAGCTACTTGCCACAGCGGCGTGTTGATCGGCACGATCAGCGGAATGATGAATCCCGTTACGAGGAAGCCTTCCGCCACCTCTTCGTGCTTGATCTGCGCTACGATGAACTCAATTCCCAGACCTACTGCGTACGCTACGATGATATACGGCAGCACAGCCAGCAGACCGAAGCCAAAGGCTTTCCACCAGAGAGCGCAGGTCATGCCTGCTGCCAACTGACCGGTCGCCAACAGGTGCTGGTAGCCGACGTTGAACATACCAAACAGCATCGCCGGAACAAGCGCCATGACCACGAGGATCATCGTACGTTTGCTGTCGCTGCCGTCGTGGATATGCGTACCGTTGCGTTTAGCGGTCGTCTGCGGCGTAAACAGGAAGGTGTCAAAAGCGTCATAGAACGAGCTCAACCAACTCAGCTTTCCGCCTTCTTCGAAGTTCTTACCGAACTTCTTCCATATCTGATAAAGCTTTTCCATTACTCAATCTCCTTCTTTAAATTGTCCAACGCCTCGCGTACGATGGCCTGCAGCGGCATTTTCGACGTGCAGACATACTCGCACAGCGCAAAATCTTCGGGTGCCACCTCGTACGCGCCGAGTGCCTCCATGCGGTCGATATTTCCCGCGATCATAGCCTTGATCAGGTACTCGGGGTAGATATCCATCGGGAAGACGCGGTCGTACTCGTTGCTGACGATGATCGCACGGCGACCGCCTTTGAGACGTGCATCCCACTGGTACTTCTTCGGTCCGAACAACCAACGCGTGAACGCGTTATCGGTAAGCATCTTCGCGGGGTCTGTGCAACCTGCGTTGAAGGCCTTGAACCGCGGCAACAGCCAGCCCATGAACTCATGGTTCTCGCTGCCCTCGTCGAGCACGGTCAGTTGGTTGTCGTAGATCGAAATCATGTCATCGAGCGTGATCTGACGGCCACTAAGGACGTTGCCTGCGATGTAACGGCAGGGCACTTCCGTGTGTACGTTGCTCGTCAGCACAGCGCTCACCGGCATACCCGGCAACACGTTGTAGTACTGACGTCCGTAAGCTAATGGACCGGTCAGCGCCACCTTCTTCTGCATATCGACGATGCCCTTCTGGAACAGACGACCGATAAGCGCGAGGTCCTGGATGTTGAGCGTGAAGACCGTCTCACCTTTCGCCAGCGGCGCGAGGTTGTTCAGCTGCACACCGACATTGCCGGCAGGGTGCGGACCAAACACCTCATACAAGGTGCAATCCTTCAACTCTCTAAACTCCGTGGCACGTGCGCCGCCCTGGATGCCGATGAAGACCGGTGCCAACTTGCCGAGAGCCGTTACGGCTGCCTGCAAAGTGGGCAACTGTCCCTTCAGCACCCACTCGTAGTTCGGGGCACAAGGCGCACTGTCAAAACTCGAAATAAAAATAGCGCGTGGTTGCTTGTTCGGCATCGCGATGCAATCGTACGGACGTTGCTTCATCAATGCCCAGAGGCCCGAGCGGAGAAGAAGATCTTTCACTCCTTCACTCGTTAAACCTTCACTCTTTACCTCGAAGGTCGCATATTCGATGCGAGCGTCGGCAAGGATATCGATGGAGAGGATCTTACGACGGTCTCCACGTACGATCTCTTTGACTTCGCCACTCACAGGGGAGGTAAAGAACAAGCTCTCAAACGCCTTGTCGTGAAACAGCGGGCTACCCGCTTTCACGCGATCGCCGACTTTGACATCCAGCTTGGGTGTGATGCCGGCGAACTGGTCGGGCACTACGTGAAAGACCTCCGGCCTCCGTACGCTACCCAGCGTCTCAGCCGCTTGTCCCTCAAACGGAATGTCCAATCCACGTTTCAGTTTGATTGTTTGCATAAAATTGTTAATGTTATTTATTGTTTTTTGTTGTTTTCGAGGTTTCGAGATCACGTGGTCTCGAGGTCACGAGACTTTTCGAGGGGCTTTTTTTAGAGCCCGCTTCAAAAGCGGGCGCAAAGTTACTACTTTTTTTTGACATACGCAAGCGTGCGCGTACATTTTTAATAAAAAAAGCAATTTTTAGCCTCAATTATTTGCGTAATTGAAAAAAAAGCAGTAATTTTGCACTCGCAAACTCACGCTGGGGGTGTCTGCGTGACATTACAGGGTGAGGGAGCAGACATATTTTAATGGCGTTTACTAACGCTTGTTTTTGACCTTCTGGAAACTAGGAATCTTCAGAATTTGTTGTTCGAAAACAGGTAGCAGTAGATGCCCATGGGTGTTTATACACGTGCATGTACTTTTATTGGACATGTAGTTCAGTATATTCACGGCGTGGGTTTCTGCTTTGCTTATTCGACAACAAAGGTTTTTCCTAGTACCTCAGAAGGCGGATAAGCAAATAAAGAAATCCGCGTTTTTTGTGTATAAAACCTTTCAAAAATGAAACATCTATTAAGTAATTGTTTGGCAGAAGTGCCCGAATCAACTAGAGTGTGGCAGTATTGTGTGATACTACCAAATGCTAAAATTGGTAAAAATTGTAATATTTGTAGCCATTGTTTAGTTGAAAACGACGTAACAATCGGAAACAATGTTACAATAAAATCTGGAGTTCAAATATGGGATGGAGTAAGAATTGAGGACAATGTATTTGTAGGACCTAATGTAACATTTACAAACGATTTGTATCCTCGTTCGAAACAATATCCAGAAAAATTCTATGAAACAGTCTTGAAGAAAGGATGTTCGATAGGTGCCAATAGCACTATCGTTTGTGGTGTTACTATTGGAGAAAGGGCTATGATCGGAGCAGGAAGTGTAGTAACAAAAGATATCCCAGAGGGAGAACTATGGTTCGGGAATCCAGCGCAGTTTGTTCGAAAAATAGACAAATAGCAACTATATCCCCCTGTATAATTAGCAGGCAGCCTCGCGGTTGCTTGCTTTTGTTATATGGGTACGAATCTTAATAATCGTACATTTTGCAAGGGGAGCCTAAAAGGGTGCCTAAGGTCAGCGTAAGGTCGGCTGAAAATCGGCGCATAAACAGCCACTTGAAACGAAGTTGAAATCTTAATAATCGAACATTGAACGGAGATTGATCCGTAGTGGCGAGAGAGGACGAGAGAGAAAAGGATTTTCGGAATCCCGGAATACCGGTATCACGGAATCAAGACAAAAACCATTCGGAATCACGGGATCACGAGAAGAGGACTTCGGTATCCCGATATAACGGGATCACGGTATCCCGAAAAGGAACAAATTGGCCGCAAAATATCGTCATGGCTGTCTTGCGGAGCGAGAAAAGCGCTCAAAAGCGCCGATAGCGAGGCTCTGCGGAGAGGATTTTGCCTCAAAAATCGCATAATACCCCTCGCAACTTCACGAAAACGGCAAATTTTGCAAAAATATCGCACTTTTTGCGCAAAATATTTGCATGTATCAGAAAAAAGCAGTAACTTTGTGCGATTTTTTGAAAAATATCGGTATACCGGTATTCCGGTATCACGGTATCACGAAACATTATTAACCATGAGATCCTCGGTATCCCGGTATACCGGTATCACGGGATCCCGAAAAAACACAAAACACTATGCTAAATATCAGCCGTCGATTCAGTTACTATTGGCTGGACACGTGGGTGCTGGCGAACGTCATTCAACTGGCGACGCAGGATTTCTGCCGGAAGTTCCTGAACCTGCAGAACGACCCGTGCGGTCGGCAGTACGACCAGATGACACAAGCAGCGCGCTCCACGACGGCGAACATTGCCGAAGGCAACTCGCGGCACGCGACCTCGCGTGAGACAGAGATGAAACTGACCGACGTCGCCCGCGCCAGCATGGCAGAGTTAGCGAACGATTACTTCAACTGGCTGTTGCAGCATGGTCAGACACCATGGTCAATCAACGACGCGAACCACAAGCAACTGCTCAAAACGAATCTCGATAAACCGACCTATACCGACGACGTGCTGCATCTCAGCGCCGAGCATATCCTCAAACAAAAAAGCAAGTACGACACGTGGCTGATCACGAACGATTCGATAACCGCCGCGCGGTGTCTAATCGTGCTTTGCGACAAGCTGATAATGATGCTTAACAAGCAGTTAGAGAAGCAGTTAGCATCGTTCACGGAAGAAGGCGGCTTCACCGAGGCGCTGACGAACGTGCGGTTACAATACCGTGCCGAAGAGAGCGTGCAGGAAGACGCGCCAGTATGTCCCAAATGCGGCAAACCGATGCTTAAACGAATGGCGAAGAAAGGCGTCAACTCCGGCAAGCCGTTCTGGAGCTGTTCCGGTTACCCCGATTGCCACGGGACGAGAAAAATCGAATAACGTTGGTATCACGGTATCCCGGTATCACGAGAAGAAACCCTTCGGTATCCCGGTATAACGGTATCCCGGTATCCCGAAAAAAATTGACAACAACTAACAACCAAAAATAATATTTTTATGGCAGACAACGAAAAATTAAATCTGTTAGCGGATTTTGCGCCGGTCTCCACGCAAGTATGGAAGGACAAGATCATCGCTGACCTGAAAGGTGCCGACTTCGACAAGAAGCTGGTATGGCGCACGCCGGAAGGATTCAACGTGCAGCCGTTCTACCGCCGTGAGGACCTCAAAGGCCTGAAGACCACCGTCTCTGCGCCCGGTCAGTTCCCTTACGTCCGCGGTACGCGTACAAACAACGAATGGGCTATCCGCCAAAACATCTGCGCTTGCAAGAACGCACGCAAGGCCAATGCGAAAGCGCTGGAGGTGCTCAACAAAGGTATCACATCCCTCGGTTTCTGTCTCGACAAAGACAAACTGACGTACAACTTCATCAAAACGCTCCTCAACGGCGTTTATGCACCGGCAGTAGCCATCAACTTCTCCATCTGCGCCTGCGCAGCGCCGAAGCTGGCGAACATCCTCGTGCGCTACTACGGCCGTATGGGTTATGACACCAAGGGTCTTATCGGTTCGATCAATGTCGATCCGATCAAGAACATGCTCCTCAAGGGCAAAGCTCTGACGCGTGAGCAGGTATCTCAGAAGATCGCGGAGACCGTCAAAGCGGCCAAGTCGCTGCCTGGTTACCGCGTAGTGGGTGTTAACAGCGTCATCCTCAATAACTCCGGCGCTTATGCGGCTCAGGAGTTGGCTTACGCCCTCGCTTGGGGTGCCGAGTACATGACGATGCTCACCGAGGCAGGCATCCCGAACTACCGCGCTGCCAATGCTATCCGTTTCAACATGGGTATCGGCGGTAACTATTTCATGGAGATAGCTAAGTTCCGCGCAGGCCGTCTGCTGTGGGCAAAGATCGTCGAGGCATACAAAGACCCGATCTTCACGACCGCTCTCCGCAATGCTGCTAAGATGAACGTCAGCGCAGAAACGAGCCGTTTCAACATGACTATTTTTGATGCGTATGTGAATCTCCTCCGCACGCAGACCGAGACGATGTCTGCAGCCCTTGCCGGCGTGGATGAGATCACCGTTACGCCGTTCGACATCACCTACGAGCGTCCGACGGATTTCTCCGAGCGTATCGCCCGTAACCAGCAGCTTTTGCTCAAGGAAGAGGCACATTTCGATAAGGTCGTTGACCCTGCAGCGGGTTCGTACTACCTCGAGAACCTGACGGCGTCGATCGCTGCCGAGGCATGGAAGCAGTTCCTCGACATCCAGGAGCGCGGCGGTATGTACCAGCTCGTAGCCGAAGGCAAGGTACAAGAGCACATGGCGGCTAACCTCAAAGCGCGTCTGCAGGATGTAGCTCGTCGCAAAGAAGTGCTGCTGGGTTCGAACCAGTTCCCGAACTTCACCGAGAAAGCCAGCAAGAAGATCAAAGCCGATGCCGGGGCTTGCAGTAGTATTTGCACGTGCAAGACGGATAAGAAACAGACTGCTTGCGGCTGCGGTAGTTCTTGCGAGAACGCGCTGCCGACGCTGCCAGTTGCACGTGCTGCCGAAGAGTTCGAGGCGCTGCGCTTAGAGACCGAAGCAGCTAAGAAACAGCCGGTTGCGTTCATGCTGACCATCGGTAACCTCGCTATGCGTATTGCGCGTGCGCAGTTCAGTTGTAACTTCCTCGCGTGCGCAGGATACAAGGTCATCGACAACAACGGCTTTGCCACTATCGCCGAAGGTATCAAGGCGGCCCGCAAGGCGAAAGCGGACATCATCGTCCTCTGTTCGTCCGACGACGAGTACGCCGACCTCGCGCCGAAGGCATGGAAGAAGCTGCAGGGTAAGAAAGAGCTCTTCATCGTTGCCGGTGCCCCGGCTTGCATGGAGGACCTCCAGAAGCTCGGCATCACCAACTTCATCCACGTCCGTTGCAACGTCCTCGAGACCCTCAAATCGTTTAACCAACAACTGCTGAAGAAATAATTGAAAATTATAAAGATTATACCTTCACCGGCAATCGCGCCTTTAGCGCTTATGAGTTCCGCACACCACCGCGCCGCTTACAAATAAATTTGCACGTCGCGCCAGCGTACGTACCTCACATCCAAAGGATGTAATTGCCGCTGAAGGAGAAAATATTAATTATAAAATCATCGCTACGAAGAATTATTTTTAATATAATCTATTTTTGAAAAGATACAAAGTATCGTGGATTTGGATTAAGTATTAGCAGCGGGGAGCTTGCTCACAGATGATAATAATTAAGACAAGGACACAGAACGATGAAATCGTTTTTCAAAAATTTATAATTAATATAATTTTCTAAAACACATACAATTATGAAACCAGATTTCAAACAAATTGATATTAAGCAAGTTTCGGCCAGCAAGGTTGTTGGCCCGAACAACGCCGACTGGCAGACGCCGGAGCTCATCGATGTCAAGCCTATTTATACCAAAGAGGACCTCAAAGGCATGGAGCACCTCGACTACGTGTCCGGTATCCCGCCCTTCCTCCGTGGCCCGTACAGCGCCATGTATCCGCTGCGTCCTTGGACCATCCGTCAGTACGCCGGATTCTCCACCGCTGAGGAGTCCAACGCTTTCTACCGCCGCAACCTCGCGTCCGGTCAGAAAGGTCTGTCTGTCGCTTTCGACCTCCCGACCCACCGTGGCTACAACGCCGATAACATGCGCGTCGTAGGCGACGTCGGCAAAGCAGGTGTGTCCATCTGCTCGCTGGAGGACATGAAAGTGCTCTTCGCCGGCATCCCCTTGAACAAGATGTCCGTCTCCATGACCATGAACGGCGCCGTGCTGCCCATCCTCGCGTTCTATATCAACGCCGGACTTGAGCAGGGTGCCAAACTCGAGGAGATGGCCGGTACCATCCAGAACGATATCCTCAAGGAGTTCATGGTGCGTAACACCTATATCTACCCGCCGAAATTCTCCATGAAGATCATCGCCGACATCTTCGAATATACCTCGCAGAACATGCCTAAGTTCAACTCTATCTCCATCTCCGGTTACCACATGCAGGAAGCCGGTGCGACAGCAGATATCGAGTTGGCTTACACGCTTGCCGACGGTATGGAGTACCTCCGTGCAGGTGTCAACGCCGGCATGGATGTCGATACTTTCGCGCCGCGTCTCAGCTTCTTCTGGGCCATCGGTATGAACCATTTCATGGAGATCGCCAAGATGCGTGCAGGTCGTATGTTGTGGGCGAAGATCGTCAAGTCTTTCGGTGCCAAGAACCCGAAATCCATGGCGCTCCGTACGCACAGCCAGACCTCCGGTTGGTCGCTCACCGAGCAGGACCCGTTCAACAACGTCGGCCGTACCTGTATCGAGGCCATGGGAGCCGCACTCGGTCACACCCAGTCGCTCCATACCAACGCACTCGACGAGGCTATCGCGCTGCCGACCGATTTCTCCGCGCGTATCGCACGTAACACCCAGATCTACATCCAGGAAGAGACCAAGGTCTGCAAGGAGATCGACCCGTGGGGCGGTTCCTACTACGTAGAGACCCTCACGCAGGAACTCATGGAGAAAGCGTGGGCTCATATCCAGGAGATCGAGAAACTCGGCGGTATGGCAGCAGCTATCGAGACCGGTATTCCTAAGATGCGTATCGAGGAAGCCGCGGCACGTACACAGGCGCGTATCGACTCCGGCAAACAGAAGATCATCGGTATCAACGAGTATCGTCTCGAGCACGAAGACCCGATCGACATCCTCGAGATTGATAACACAGCCGTTCGTGAGCAGCAGGTAGCCCGTCTCAACGAACTCCGTGCTAACCGCGACGAGAAAGCCGTGCAGGCTGCTCTTGCCGAGATCACCGAGTCCGTACAGAAATGGGCTGACGGCGGTAAGGGTGAGAACCTCTTGGCGCTCGCTGTCAAAGCAGCAGGTCTCCGTGCTTCACTCGGCGAGATCTCCGATGCCTGCGAGAAAGTCGTAGGACGTTATAAAGCAACCATCAGAACTATTTCAGGCGTGTACGCTTCAGGTACTAAGAACGACGATAACTTCCAGGAAGCTTGTCGTCTCA
>Ga0256405_10001524_pt1 | contig 62382 bp, 56 predicted proteins | sample RumenRJG_02DNA_FD_189096 | JGI IMG/M metagenome (GOLD analysis project Ga0256405, IMG submission 189096) | Bovine rumen microbial communities from Lethbridge, Alberta, Canada - RJG_02 | ecosystem: Host-associated > Mammals > Digestive system > Stomach > Rumen | place: Canada: Alberta... | reverse complement strand
AATTTTCTCAACTTGATTTTCAGGGGTGCTCAGAAACCGCATGGATAAGCCGTTTTTGAGCAATTTGAGAAAATTTAGAAAAAATTAGGAGCGACTTAAAAAGTCACTCCTAATGGTGCCGGTGACCATCGAAACCCGCTTATAATGCGGGTTTTTGTGACTTGTAGGTCTAACTGTTGGTTTATTATGCAATTGAGAGATCGTTTGCCCTCATATACTTGTCTGCTTCTGCCAGATGTTCGTTTCGGTACTTGTCAAACACAGAACAATATGTATCGAGCGTTATAGAAATATCCGAATGACCTAAAAGCCGTTGAAGTACATTCGCCGGCATCCCCGACTCAATGCATCTTGTCGCATATGTATGGCGCAAGCTATGCAAATCCACTTTGCCGTAAACAGTATCATCTATGATGTGATTCTTTTCCAATAACTCCGAATAATGATAGTTTACCTGATTCGCGGGGACAAGATTCTGATTACTTGACAAGAACAGCAAACCCTTTTTCCTGTTGCCAATAATGCTTTTCAGAAAGTCAACCATATCATCGTTTACCGGAAGCGTGCGAAATCGAGAATTCTTAGTTGGGTTTAGTACGTTGTTTCCGTATTTCCCGCGCGCGACCGTCTTTCTGACGCAGATCGTATGACCTTTGAGATCAATGTCTTCTGCTGACAACGCCGCACATTCGCCTGCTCTCATTCCTGTAAACATAGATAAGAGCATAATATCTCCATAGCGAACATCTTCGTTTTTTAGTATATCAAGCAGCTTTTTCTGTTCTTCAACCGTCAACGCCCGAACCGGTATAGTCTCCTTGCTCGATTTCGGACGCTTAATATCAATCATGGGATTCTGGGTTATAATCCCTTTACGAAGTGCACGTTTATAAACCGCACCCAGTAACTGATACATTTTGTTGACGCATGACTGAGAATAATAGAGCTTTGATATAAAAAACTCAATAAGATCATCTTCCGTCAGTTCGTCAAGCCGATTATCCGAAATAGCAGAGAGTGTTTTGAGCGTATCAAGCTTCCTGTCAGCGCTGGTCTGCCTGATTTCGTTTAGAGCGAGTTGTTCTTCTACCATCTGTTCAGCATACTGATAAATAGTCGGAACCTCCGGCTTATCAATATCAATGAATTCTCCTGCCTGAGAACGCATTTGCATATCCCTGATCTTATCCGAAACCTCGGTTTTTGTCCGTCCGGTGACAGTCTTTTTCTTCGTCTTGCCGTTGCCTATATTGACATCGACTTGACCCATATAACGCTTGCGCGAGGAATCATAGTAAATAGAGCCCGTTCCTTTGGGTCTGCGTTTTTTCTGTGGTTTTGTGGTTGCCATAATATAATCCTTTCTAACCACAAACACAGAGGATTTGTTTGCAATATCATTATACTACGCGCAAACCCTCTGTGCAAGTGAAACGGTTAAATTCTTCGAGTCTCCGACCACTTGATCAGCGCGGCTTTCGAAACCTTCATGTTCTTTCCTACTCGGATAAGCGGGAAGTCTCTGCGCTGCATGATGCGGCGGACGGTCGGAAGTGAACAGCCAAGAATGGCAGCGACTTCCTTAGTGCCTAAAAACACCATTTCATCATTTGTATCTGTCATATTAAAAACCTCCATGGGTATAAAATTAACTATTTACCAAGCAATCTTATCGTTAAAGTAATACGCTTGAAATTGTGTTCCATCATAAGTTAGAAATCTGCCTTGTGAAAGTTTGGAAATAGTATCCGCTGCGTCTGTTTTATCTAAGATTATTTGAGATAACACATCATCGGCGCGACCACATACCCTATAGTCTATATTGTTTTTAATTTGCCCGGATAAAATATTGGCATCCGGTCTTTGGGTAGCTAGAATTAAATGAATACCAAAGGCTCTACCGAGTCGTGCAATCGTTGCTATATTCGCTTCTACTCTCGCGATTTCTGCCTTGTCCTCTTTGCTCATACCTGTTTTGTCGAGCAATTCAGCAACTTCGTCACATGAAAGAATAATACGTCTTAGACCGGCATGATAAGCCTTATTGTATTCAGAAATAATTGCACAATCATGTTCAGCAAACAATCTCTTTCTTCGGTGAAGCTCAGCCACGATATCATCAAGTTTGACTATGAGAGTTTCACGATCAATAATAATCCTTGCTTTATCATGCCATGCACGAGGAAAGTCTACTCCACCCTTAAAGTCAGCAATCCAGACAGTTGCACCCTTGATAATACACTGCATTAAAATACACTTAAGCAAAACCGATTTTCCACTACCGGTGCTGCCTCCAATAAGGAGATGTGGGGTATTGACGATATTAACGCTAACTTCTCCTACGACACTTTTCCCAAGATTCAGTTGAAAATCAATATCAGAAAGATCACTCTTTTTCCACTGAACATAATCGGGCAGTAGTGTATTACCGCTTGTTGCGGATATTTCTATATACTTTTTACCTCGCTCGCAAATGTCTATGATATTAAGATTCAACCCAGACTCTATATTATCTTTATTATCATTCCATACCGACAAGGGAATACCACAGTTTCTAAATAGCAGCTTCCACGATTTATGAGCACCATCATATTCCCTATCAATTAAAAGTGGGGTTTCTCCGGCTTTGTTAATCATCCCGATACGGTTGAAATTGTGAATCATTATGATACCGCCTTTGGGCTTGCCTAAAAACCACATCCATGCTGCATATGCAACTACCGAGAACACACACTGAAAGAATATCTCAATCCAATTACAACCTGAGTTTATATTTACTACTAGAATAAAAATAGCCATTGACCAGTACGCTAATGCAAGTATTCTGAACATTTTGCTCCATATACAGCGCTTTATTCCGTTAGCAACAAAATATATTTGTGAACGCCAACGCCATGTATCTTGAAGTTCGTATTTATAGTCATTCATTTTTTGATCGTCCTTTCTTTATTTATATACTTTTTGAAGGTCTCTTTAGTGAATTGAGTTCTGAATTCTCTGTCTATATCACTTATCTCTGCCGCGTATTCACTGACTTTTGTAAATCCTTGTTTTTTCACCAAATCTATTGCCTCACCATAAGGCATAAAGGATACTTCCGGCTTTTTAATTCCGCGAGAACATCGATATATTCGTGTTCCTGCCGGTATCATTTTTAGTCTTGCGCCTTTAACTATTCTTTTTCCGTTTAAGTTTTTAATATCTCCACCAAGAACATCGGGGCTCAATTCTAATTTTTCATCTACAGGTATATCGGTTAGATAAGAAGTAAAATATCGACCGATATTATCAATATTTTTATTTAGTGATCGTATGTTAACAAATCCTTTACCCCATAAATCAGCAAGAGCTTTATTTTCTATAAAAGGAGCTTTTTTATCAAAAATATAAATACAATGCAAGTGAAATGCCCCGCGTTGTTGAGCTTCTAGGACAACTATATATTCATACTTATATCCCATCTTATTTATATATCTCTTGAATCGTTTGTTAAAGCTTGAAAAGTCGATATAAAGCTGTTCCGGATTATTCATGTTTTCCGCATATGTCAAAGTAATAAACCTACAATTATCAACGTTTTCAGGATAAACATTTGCGTTAATTATATCCGATAACTCACGGAAAGTCTTTTGCAAATTGCGAATATTATCTGTACGATTATCAGCATGATTTTCGAATTGCTTTACCTCACCGGTAGATAGAAGGACATAGTTTTCACCGGATAAAGGTTGAATTGTAGGTAGATGATTGACTTTACTATTGAGCGATATCTCACTGATATTACCCATTGATTTTAGTTTAGCAAATTGTTCAGGGTTAATGTTTTTAGGAAAGGGTGTTTTCTTTATGTAGTTCATGATATGGAATATTATCACCAGTATATCAAGTTAATGAGGCTGGGCGCGCTCCCGCAGGGGAGCGCAGCCCAACGCCTGTCAACCCTTATCTTTCGTGACTATAATCACATCTTCTGCCGTGCAGGACAGTTGATTCCTATAATCACCATAGACTGTAGCGACAACGCCTTTGGGTTTGACTTCTGTGTTGATAGGGATTTTTAAATCCTTGCCAACCTTAAACGAAATCTTTTCATAAAGATTTGTCACTTCGGGATCTCCATATGATGTAGTATCTTCAATGATAGCTGTCTCAACCTTGGTACCTAATACTTCATCATGATCGAAGTCTCGCCAAGGTGTGCAGCCGATGCAGATAAAGCGTTTGCCTTTAGCGAAATCCTCCCACAGGAATTTAGTAAATAAGTTCAATTTCTTCATAATAAGTTATCCTTTCAATATTATTTTGTTTTGACTCTATTTTGTCGCAAGAATAACTAAATCATTTGAATCATCTTCTTTCATCTGTTAAGTAACTGTAAGATTTCTGAAATCATCCTACAACGAAATTTTACTATATTATTTCCGCTAGCGTGCAACTTGAAAAGTTGCACGCTAAACAGCATATCTAAGCCATTTTTGTCAAATAATTAAAAAAGGAGCCCCAAATAGGGCTCCAGTGCAACTCATTTTGTTATTTATTATTTTCGCGAAAAGCACTCCCCAAAGGAGCGTATCCCCACTCAGTAAGTATATCGTTAAATTCTTCAATACTTAAATATGGTGTGTTTTCAAGTATATGTAAATACGCACTATGCTGTGGTTTATAGGGGTCAAGATTGTATTTTGATTTCGTAAACATCTTTTCCGTTAGTCCTTTATTAAGCCTCAATCCTACACACAATGCCAACAAAACCTTTACACCCATATCATTATATTTATTATTTAGAATCTTAGAATAATAGTTTCTGTTTAGTAAAGTATTTTCAACATAAATTGAAGTGTTCCAGGCGCGCCATTTAAACAACTTTATCAAACAATCACATAGTGTTATATTTGGGTTTCCTATCATGGAAACAAGTTCTTTTTCAGCTTTAACATCAAAATATCTGAGAGTTTCATTATTACCGTCAACTATAGGGTTATCTTCCCTAAGTAATTGAATAATATTATTCTTTCCATCTTCATCAATTTTATATGCCTTGATAAACTGATTATTTGGTAGACCATAAAACACATAATTGAAATATCTATCTGGGTATCGTTTTTGTTTTTCTTCAACGATACCTATTATGCTGTCCGCCATATTATTCTTAGCTGCTTGTGTTAAATGGTACCCATCACCATCAAGAAAAACATATCTGCCATCAGCAATTACAAAATATCCTTCCGCATATAATACTTTACGATTATGAACTAGGTTTTTGAGTTCTTTATTATTGTCCATTATCTGATATGCTATTACGGGCGTGATTGCTTTATATTCTTCTTGTGTTTTTGTATTACACATTACCTTCACCTTTTGCTATATGAAATGCTTTACCTGTCAATGCAATTCTTCCATAGATTTAGTTATCTCCAAAAGTTCCACCATCGATTATCTCATATCGTTCGCCTTTAATGCTTTCCATGAATTGATCAAGCAAATAACTGGTTTTTGATTCGTTGTCTTCCAGATCAAATAGTTTTATAATCTTATTCTTTAGTTCTATCATACTTGCTTTGCAAATAGCGTCACCGTTTAGTACAGCACCCATTTTACTCGTATCCACTGCGCATTCATGGTATTTACTCCCGAATGAAAAATCCGGGACATAAATGTTCGTATAATCAGCTTGTGTGACCCACGCAGCTCCCATTTCATTCAGGCAAGCCGGACTTTCCAAGTATTTATCTGACCACAGTATAATCATAAACATTTGCGAATGGATATGCTTTCTTAAGTATTCATATATGTTTTCATCCATCGGTATTTTGTTTAAAGGATGAGAGGTATATATTAACTGTTCATCTTTAACCCCTAATCCAATGATAAAGTTCCTTAGTGCGTCCCCATACTTTTTGTCATCAGATTTATGGCTAAGGAAAATAATCCTTTCTTGTATAGTGATATTTTCGTTATCTTGATTTTGATTATTATGTGTTCTTTCATAATCTGCCAATCGTTCATTATATGTACGAGCAGAATTATTCAATGTAACATAATAAGGTAAATTATTTGCCCATTGAACATCGATATAGCCCTCATCTATTAAATCTCTGATAATTCCTCGTAATTCATCATCTTCTGAATTTGAAATATTCTGAAATCTTCCTGCTAAATAATCTGTAGGATTAGTTGATCTTAATAATTCACTGAGTAATTGTTCTGAATTTGAAGGAAGTTTGCTGAATCCCATACTTGCTTTATCCTTTCCTTGGTCGATTGTCTCAAATAACTCATTATCTTCTGCAAGCGCTCTTAAATAACCCAACATTTCATCGAATGCTGAAAAATTGCTTTTATGGTTTTGATAAGTATCACTGATACATTTGTAAACCGGATGATCAAATAAATACCGTTCATTAAATGTATTTATTTCATTCACCCATATTTCATATTTCGGTCCGTCAACATAATCAGGAAAAAAACCATCTTTAGATGGATGGTATTCTTCTCTGCCTATCTTTTCACCGCGTTTAATTAAGTCTTCGACATATTCTTTGCTCAACGCAATTCTCATAATATCCTCATTTCAGTTTTTATACAAAGGCAAGATTTCATCTATCCTTTGGTCGATTCATTTTTGCTTTTTGGATGTGAGCAATATTCATTCAAAAGTTTTATTGCTTCATTGATAGAATACTCATCAGGCAGATCATCTTTGTACTGCGGGAACTCATTAATAAAGCCAAGATAAAGAATATATGTTGTATCTATGAAGGCTTTATAGTCTTCTGTTTCAAGCTGTTTTAAAGTTCCCCAACAATGGAACTGAAGCAATTCAAAGAATTGCAAAGATGGTTCTAAATCGGGAAAGTCTTGATAAACCAATGTGGCACTCTGCGATTGAAAAATCTCAATTTGCCGTTTCAGTGATTCTACGGAGCCCGAAATAAAAGAACAGCGTCTTTTAATCGAGTGTTGCCCTTCTTTAGGTAAAGAGTTCACCTTTGAACTTAGAAGTTGAATCCAGAATTGAAAAGAATGTCGTTCGTCCTTTTCACATAATCCATAGCATTCGCTGGCAACACGTGACATCAGCCTACGGTAGATTCGTATGAATTGCCACATTAATTCCTCGTGTCTGGCTTTATTCTCAATTGCTTGGATTATTGTTTTTCGGTAATCTAACAACCATGCCACAACAACAGACGCTATTCCACCGGCGCCTACACTTGCAACAACTGCACTCCAAGAGGCATCCTTAATAAAGAATGTTAATGCAGTTATAACAATTGAGACGAGCAATAATAATACATATAACAAATGCGGTATTTTATATTTCATAGATTCCTCATTTCAATTTTTGGCACAACGGCAGAATTCATTCGAGTTTTTGGATGATGCGTTATTTTGCTTTTAGTCTTTTTATAAGCTGTCCGGCAAATAGTAATGCAATTTCATCACATGAATAATCGGAAGAGTTTAACGCTTGTATGTCAGCTACAGCAGGGTATTTGTCTTTTAGTTGTGTCGAAGTTATATTATGTAAAATAGGCAGAATAATCTTTTGACCGTTAGCATTTTGACGACTTAGAAACTCATTTAGTTCCTTTTCTGTCCATTCACGATCAAAGAAGTTTTCAGAAATAACGATTATTGCAAACTCGGCTTTTGCAACACCTTCAAGAATCTTATCTTTCCACTTATCTCCCCATTCAAGTGTATCTTTATCATAGAAGATGTTAATTCGTAACTTATCAAGAGATTGTTTCAATTCATTAACATAGTCTATTTTATCTATATTTGCATGAGAAATAAATACGTCATACATATCCGGTTCCTCCGTTAATGATACGTCAGTCCAAAACTCATCATCTTCTGCAAGCGCTCTCAAATAGCCCATCATTTTTTCATGTGGTGAAGATTGCATTTTATGTTTTTTACAGACGTTTTCAATTTGATCATGCAATGGATGATTCGCTAATGTCCGGTCATTAAAGATACTTATTTCACTAAACCATTGATCTGATTTTGGACCGCTGATGTAATCCGGCATCACTAACCCGGGTTCGGTTACATGGTGATATTCGTCTTTCATAATTTTTTCGCCACGTTCAATATAATCAGCTATCTTTGACGATGGCAGTTTTAGTATTTTGCTATACACTAATTTACCCTCATGTGTCGGTCTAACAATATAAACCCAACCACTGAGCGTAGACGCGTCTGTTTTTTCAAGTAATCCGCCTTTTACCAGATAATCAATTGTAGTCTTTTCGTATTCAGAAGCGGAAACATTTATTTCAGTTGCATTTTTGAACTGTGCATAAATCTTTTTTATTGCTTTTTGTGCTGTCTTATCGAGATTATACAATTGTGTCACCTCATTTCATTGTTTCACACAACGACAGGATTTCGTCGAGCTTTTGGACGATACGTTTTTGTTTTGCTGAGTGGCGTTTATTATTCAACTAAAAACTCTTTAACGTATTCTCGTTCTTTTTTGTATCTTTCCTCAGGTTTAATTATGTTCTCAAGATTGTTTTTTTCAAGATATCCCCAAATGGAGCCCGGAGTAATATTTACTAACACATTCTGAAGGCTTTGAATTAATTCAATTAACAATTGGATAACAAAAGTAATTTTGTTATGTAAGTCATTGTTTGAGATGATATAGCTTTCCGGTGTAGGAATAGGTTCCTTTCCCTCAAACCTATAGTGAATCAGTTCTATAGGAGAATCATTATGAACCTCTCTGTTTCTGATGTTTGTAATGAACTTAACATCATCATTATCAATAAAACTTTTGCATAATTTGATAAAGACTTCCAGATAGCTCCAATTCTTTATTTTATTATACTGATTAAGCGCTTTTATCCACGATTTTGCATTATCCGTTTTTTCTCGATCCATGAAGAAATAATACCGACAAAACTCTTTTATCTTTTCTACTAAAATATCAATATTAATCGCGGAATCTCTGCATGCTGCTCTGTGTTTTCTCAATAAAACAGGAAGTTGCGTTTGATTCGTATTTTGTTTTGCGTTATCAGCCAATAACTGACCAAAATAAGACATTCTATTTAATGATGATATCAAATACGCAGACGAAGAATTAAACCTTCGAACGTGCTCAATAAGCCAATCATTTATGGCATCATTATGTTCAAACGATTCGACTTTTTTGGGATCGTTCTCATAAATAAAATAATTATGATCTAAAACGGCATCATGTAATAATAGTTTAGCTATATTAACCGGTTGATTTGTCATTTTGTGCTCCATTTATTAGTTTATCCTTTCACACAGCGGCAGGATTTCTTCGAGTTTTTGGACAATGCGTTTTTGTTCGGCAAGGGGTGGAAGGGGAATAATAGCAGATTTAACCTTATCAATGTTGAGGTTATCTACTGTTGAACCTGACGCCTTAACAATAAACTGATTATATAGATAAGTAGATGACAGAAGGTAGTAAAGATAGTCTGAATCAAACCCATTGAGATTTCTAATCAGCAGCCATCCGTCGTGTATACAACCTTCAATTTTTGATATATATGGACGCCCAAAACTCATAGAATTTGTTAATAAAAAGTCGCCGGGATAAACTCGTCTGCTTTTCGATTCACCTTCGGGTATAATTCTTTCTTTGGTTGAATAGATGTACTTACCGCCTTTTTCAACATCACCAATCTTAATCCAATTAATACCATTTTCCTGTGTAGTAATATACTGCTTGATTGGACGAGGTGATCCTCCTCTCACTATATATGACATATTTCCAAGAAGCGTCCACTTCCAGCTTGAAGTAATGCTAAATGGCATATTGGAGGAATCAACGTCAGGTAGCAATTCAACTTTTTTGATAACACCATCATCTTCTTGTCGCTTTCTTTCTTTTTGTACGCTTTTGTACAGTTCTTCGGCGGTGCCGTCCTCGGGGAGTTGTTCGGTTAGTTTGCCTTGGATTGCGGCGTCAATCAGCTTGCTTTTCAGAGCGGTGAGGTTATCGGCATATTGCGCTTGCAGTTCATCTATGGTGTCAAGAATAGTATTTGCTTGTTGAATTTTTTGGACAATCCTATTCTGTTCAGCAATAGGAGGTAATGGCATACTAAGAGAGAGGATATCGTTTCTCTCAATACCCGGAATTAGTCCTTTTGATGCTTTTTTGATATGTTCTATAATAGATTCGAGAAAAAACATAACAAAAGCTTTATTACACAGGTAGACTCTAATTGCCATAAATTGTCTTGCTATATGGACTATTTCCTCGTGTAATATCGCTATCTTTCCTACAGTACCTTTGCAACTTAATAAAATATCCCCTTGTTTTGCAGTACTTTTTGGACATGTAGTCCATCTATTAATCATTAATTTGTTATTACTATTAAAATTACTTGCTCCTGTTAAGTAAGGAATACCGTTATTATTCGAATTGTACTCGTCTTTTTTTAGGTCTTGGCCAGATTGTAATGTAATAATATTACTAAACCTAATCCATTTCCAGTTCGTAGGGGGATTAAACAACATATCCTCATTTGTTATTTCAGGATACGTTTTGTTTTTCTTTATTGAACCATCTTTGATGAGCTTTTGTCTTTCTTCCTGTATTTGCAGATACAGTTCTTCGGCGTTGCCGTCCTCGGGGAGTTGTTCCGTCAACTGTCCACGCATAGCGAGGTCGAGGATTTTGCTCCTGATAGCCTGAGTATCAATCACAGCTCAATCCCTCCCAACAGCTCTTTGAGCTGAGCGACAGCGGCGGCGATGCCGTCGGATTCCTCCTGCATTTCGTCGAGGATTTCCGAAACAGTGCGGTCATCTTCCTCTGTGAAATCAATCCACTTGAAGTTCAAATCTTCACGCTTTGACACTTCTTCTGCTGTGAATCTGCGCCATCTGCCGTTGGGGTTGGTTTCTGCGTCATAGGTTTCTTTGCGGTCATCCATATGACCAACGCAATAGCAATCCACAAAGTCCTGCAAGTGTTCTCTGGTCATCGGTTTTTTAACAAGTGAATGTTTTACCCCTGCTCGATAATCATATACCCAGATGTCCTTAGTAGGTTCACCTTTTTCAAAGAAAAGGACATTAGTTTTAACTCCGGGCTTGTAAAAAATTCCCGTAGGAAGACGTAGGATTGTATGCAAGTTAAAGTCTTTTAGTAGCTTATCTCTAACCTTCTTGGTAGAATCACCATCCGTAAGAATACTGTCAGGCAAAACAACACCAACTCTGCCACCAACTTTGACAATAGACATAATATGTTGTAAAAAGTTGACCTGATTATCCGAAGTCTTGATAAATTCCGGTCTATTGGCAGATACATCAACGCTGCCCTGCGGACGGGTACCGAAAGGAGGATTTGTTAAAACAACCTTATACATCTTATCAGATTTATCGATCAGCGAATCCTGATAAAGGATCGGACTCTTGCTCACGCCGATATCATGCAGGTACAGGTTCATAGACGCAAGCGTTACAACAAGGGAAGTGTTATCCGCGCCGAAGAGAGCATTATTTTTCAAAAACTTCTGTTTCTCAACATCACGGCTTTGGGTTTTCATGTGCTCATAAGCCGCAAGGAGAAAGCCCGCAGTACCACAGCAGGGATCGGCGACTGTTTCGGTGATCTTAGGATCTACAACATCTACGATAGCGGAAATCAGTGAACGAGGGGTAAAATACTGACCAGCTCCACTCTTTGCATCCTGTCCGTTTCTTTCAAGAATATTTTCGTAGATAGCACCTTTGAGGTCACCATCCATCATATACCAGTCATCCTCAGACACCATATCGATGACCTTCTTGAGCATGACTGGACGATAAATCTTGTTACTTGCTTTTGTAAAGATCGTACCGATCAGACCATCACACTCCGAGAGCTCTTTTAATATCTCCTCGTATTTTTCAATCAGATCGTCGCCGCTTAACGAGCTTAAATCTTTCCACTTGCATCCCTCCGGCAGATGGCTTTTCAGTCCGAGGGACTCTTTTTCATCATCCATCTTCAAAAACAGGATATAGGTCAGCTGTGTGATGTAATCCGTGAAGCCAACACCTGCCGAGGACAAGACGTTCGCTATATTCCATACCTTTGAAAGCAAGGCTGATTCGTTTTTCTGTGTTGCTGCCATGTTTACTCCTTATGCTGTTTTCAACAAGAATCTTGACATCGTAAGCATTTCCTCTGCAAGTACTGGGATGGTAAAGCTTTTTGCACCCCTGCGCCAGAGGTCGGTGTCGATCTCGTTCAATTCCATTACGGAGATAGCGCCGTCATTAATGACAAACTCCGCAATCTGTTTCATTATGTTTGTTTGATCCTCTGTGAGTGTGCGCTGTGCTTGTCCGCAGTACAGATTGAATCGCTGTGCATAGCCTTTGATTAAGCTCGTGAGTTTCGGACTCTTCTTGTATGCATAACGCACGATCTGGATCAGATTTGTCAGAGCGTTGACATTTGTTTTCATATCGAGCTCATCAACATTGCCGACTTCATCTATGATCTTGTAGTTTTTCCAAATGTAATAGGCACCGTATTGACGGCTTTCGGACAGTAATCTGTCACGCAATTCGACCAGCATACTATGGGTGATGACTGTATCTTCGGAATTGTAAATAATTCTCAGTGCCTCGATGCGGTCTTTGTTATCTTCCAGATACTTCTCAAAATTCTCGATAAATGACTTTGCAGTTTCTTTTGAGAAGCCGGCATAGATCAGCTCATCCGGGTCGTCTTCTGTTGTCACGATATATCCGCGCTGCATTTCGAGCAGCTTCTTACGGGCGTCGATGTTGCCGATCAGATCGATGATCATATCCATGCGAATGGTGTTGTCATCCGAAGGGCTGACATAGGGCGGAAGATAACCTGCATCATAAGCCTCTTGGATACGGCATGAGATCGCTTTCGGCGCAAATCCATATTCAGTGATGAAGTAGTCCAGGTGTCTTCCGAACAGATCGTTGTTCTCATATCTGCGATTGATGGTAGCGCAATAGTCTCGCAAGAGCCACAGATTATCATCACTGACTTCGTTATGAGCGAGATGCTCCAACAGTTTATCCAGCGGGAGAATCTTTTTTCCTTCACCGCCGGGACCGATGACCGGATGCGGGGTAATCTTATCGGATTCCGTCACACCGACTCCGTCGACGATATAATAGCACTCTTTGGTTGTTGCGTTGGGAGTGACTTCACGCAGTTTATCGTCATCGATCACGCGACATCCGCGACCCTTCATCTGTGTGTAAAGGGTGTCGGAGCGAACGTCTTTCATGAAGAGAACTACTTCAAGCGGCTTGACATCAGTACCGGTTGCAACCAAAGTAACGGTAACAGCGATACGAAAATCTTTTTCTGTCCTCAAATCACGAATCAGTCCGTCGGTGTCCTCTGCGGTATAAGTGATCTTCTGGATGAAGTGCTCCGGAACTTTGCCGTCTTCAAACTCTTCTGCGAAAACTTCTTTTGCAATCTCAACGATATTGGTTGCGTGGTTTTCATCCTTCGCAAAAATCAAGGTTTTTGGAATATACTCCCACTTCTTTTCACGTTCGGGATAGAGATCTTCATAGATAGCTTTCTTATACTCCGTCAGAACAGTTCTAATTTGATCGGGGTTAACGACAGACCTGTCAAGCGCATTCGGATCGTAATCAACTCTGTGCGCCGTTTCGTATACGGTCTCTTTGCCGGTCTTTCGAGATGTCTCAACAACACGTGTACCGGCTTTGATTGCGCCGCCGTGTTCCGTTTTCTCCGTTTTGATCCGATAAATTCTGGACGGAACATTTACACCGTCGACCACAGATTCATCATAGGTATACTCTTCAACTTTATTGTAATTAAAGAACGCGTATGCTTCAGGAGTGGGCGTGGCAGTCAAACCCAGAATATGTGCGCCAGAGAAATAGTCCAGCACCGCTTTCCATTTTCCGTAAATTGAACGATGACATTCATCGACGATAATGAGCTGGAAATAATCGGGAGGGAGCTTCAGATCATCACTGAGCTGAATAACCTTGGTGTCCTCCTGTTCTTCTTCAGCTCCATACCTTTCATCTTCGGCATCTTCACTTTCTTCGTTGGTGAGTTGTTCACCTGTAAGAACTGCAAACAGTTTTTGAATGGTGGAAATAACGATATCAGCTTTGATATCTGTATTCTTTTTTAGCCGCTCAATCGTATACAGGGAACTCATTTCCTCTTGATTTTCAGTGCGGTTGAATGTACTGAACTCAGATTTTGCCTGCCTTGCAAGATTATTTCGATCGGCTAAGAACAGCACCCTTTTTGCGGTTGTATAATTCAAAAGGCGATAGCTAGCCAGACACGCGAGATAAGTCTTGCCGGAACCGGTTGCAAGAATAGCAAGGCTTTTCTTCTCTCCGCTTTTGATCGATTCTTCAAACTTCATCTCTGCACGGTACTGACAGTCGCGCAACCCACGCTTTTCTAAGCGTGGCAAAGCTCCGTATTCCGATACCTGACCAATCAGTTTCAGCATTTTCTTCGGTGAGTGCATTTCGGTTAGTTCAACATATTCGCTGTCAGGCTGCAACATATTTTTGTAGTAGATCTTGTTGCCGTTGGCAAGATACACCAGAGGGATTTGATTCGGGAACCATACGCCGTACCAGTTCTGTGGATTACAGGCGTAATTCTCGGCTTGCTGTTGCACATCTTCACCGAGAGGATTTTCTGCGCGCTTTGCTTCAACAACAGCGATGGCTTTATCATCAACAAAAAGAAGATAATCACTTTCGGTGTTACCCTGCATCAATGCTTCTTTTATCGCTGATGCGCTTTTCGGAACATATTCGTCCCGTGAAACGATATTCCATCCGGCACTGATAAGCTGTTTATCAATTTTGACTCTTGCTTTTTGCTCCGGAAATAATACGTCTTGTGCCACAGGAAGGCCTCCCCATAAGTTTCTACTAATCCATTTTGAATTATAGCACATTTAATCGTTCGACACAATATCGCAATACAGAATAATTGATTCCGAATATATTATTACGCTGCGGTTTTGCCGCAGCGTTGTTTTTTGTCCCGATTTCTTAACCGTTTTATGCTCACTATCACTATCTGCCTTTGATATTCAAATCGCCGACGATTGGCTTTAGGCACATATTTTGCTCCGCGAATACCGCTATATCAAGAATTGCCCTACGGCGTCTCACGATGTTTGCTTCTTGACATATCGCTATTCTCTCCGCTTTTTATGCACCGTAAAGCCCATACGACGACGATTTATACGAATATCACAAATACAGAAAGGTCAGGTGATAACAGCATAAAACTGAAAATCGGGTTAAGTAAAGCCCACCAACTCAGAATTACCGAATATCAAATTTGAATCACAAAGGAATTAATCAAAATGAAAAGCACCATGAAAATCATCGTAGTCAAACCTGAACACAAGCCCGAAGTCATTGAAATCGACCACACACTGGAAGCCATGCAGTCCGTTGTCGGCGGTTATATCGAAGCCACTTATCCCTTTGATGATGAAATCGCGCTAATCTGCAACGAAGAAGGCAAGCTCTCCGGCTTGAAACCTAATTGTGTTATGGTTAACGGAGAAGGAGATTTCCTTGATATCATTTTCGGAACATTCTTTTTATGCGGAGCACCCGCAGACAGCGAGAACTTTGAGAGCCTCACCGACTCCCAGATTGAGCAGTATTTAGAGCATTTTTGGTAAGCAAAAGGAGATATCATGAAACAGTATTTTATTGATTGCAAGACCGCCGAGGAACTCAAAAAGGCATATCGGGCATGGGCGAAAAAGCTACATCCCGACCTCGGCGGCAACGCCGAAGAATTCAAGGTCATGCAAGCCGAATATGAGCGTATGTGGGAGCGCTTGAAGAACGTACATAAGACCGCCGAGGGCAAGACCTACACCGCCAAAACGGAGACCACAGAAGCCCCGCAGGAGTTTATCAATATCATCAATGTTCTGATAAGACTTGAGGGCGTAAACGTCGAAATCTGCGGCTCTTGGATATGGGCGAGCGGGAACACCATGACCCACAAGGACACGCTGAAATCTCTCGGCTTCAAGTGGGCATATAAAAAACGCGCTTGGTATTACCACACCGAGCCATACAGAAAGAGAAGTCACAGAGAACTAACGCTTGATGAAATCCGTGATATGTTCGGCAGTCAGAACTACACAACAAAAGCCGAAGAAGAAAGAAAACTTACAGCAGCGGTATAATAAGGTTGAGGGAGCGAAAGCTCCCTTGATCTGTATTCCCGCCCGCCATCCCTTGCATTTCTTGCAACCTTTTATTAGTTCCTACTTGACTAATTCATAAATAAAAGTACAATATACATTAGGAGGTTGATCTTATGTCAACTGTAGATTTGGAAAAGAGAAAAAGAGCTGTCAAGGTCAGCAAAGCGATCAACAGCATAGAGGGTGTTCCTGTTTCTGAAAAAACTGAAAGCATCTACTCTCAGTGGGCTGACGGAAAGATCACCGGAGAACAGATGAAAGCCCAAATCCTTCAGATGTATTCAAGAGCTTGATATGAGTAAGTATGATATATATTTACAAGAAAATAGCCATGTACTGAAAAACAAGCTCAGCATTACCGATGAAAAAGAGCTTGATATAGCAGAATCGGCTATGGTAAGAGCAAACATGAATTTGCTATACGAGACTGGCTTTGATGACTTTTCGGCACGAGGAATGTGTGAGCTTCATCGACAGCTCTTTTCAGAAGTTTATGATTGGGCGGGAAAGTATCGCTCTATTAATGTTCAGAAAAGAGAAGCGATCCTCGCCGGAAAAAGCGTATGGTATTCCAACTGGGACACCATCGACCGGGATCTGAAAGCCGCATGGAATAAGATAAATGCGGTCGACTGGCAATCGCTGAATCATCACGATTTTGCTGTTTCTGTCGCTCATTTATTCCCGGCTGTTTGGCAAGTGCATCCGTTCCGCGAGGGCAACACCAGAACAACGGTTATGATGTTGGCGTTCTTCGCTGAAAAATACGGATATTATTTTGACTATGAACTGATGGCAGCAAGTGCAGGGTATGTCCGCAACGCCTTTGTTCTGTGCTGCTTTGGCGAATACTCCGAGTTTGAACACCTTGAAAATATTCTACTCGACGCGATCAGCACCGAACCGATAGAAGAAACTGAAGAGGACACTGATATTCCCGAATCCAGATCATCGAAATATGAAAAGTATTATACAGACTATAAGCCTACCCCTCACGAGTATGTAGAGGATACAGAAGAATAAGCAATAAAAAAGACGAGTTCGGATTATTCCGGCTCGTCTTTTCTTTTATTATTTCTTTTTCTTTTTCATACTTTTGAGAAAAAAGCTCTCTGTTAAAACAGAGAGCAGATCAAACAAATCCTTTGTGTGTGGTATTTTCATTAATTTTTGTATGTCTAATTGTAGGTCTAACTGTTGGTTTATAGACCTACATTTGGCCATTGTAGGTCTAAGTTTTGGTAGTTTCGTTTCGCTAAATTTTCTCAACTTGATTTTCAGGGGTGCTCAGAAACCGCATGGATAAGCCGTTTTTGAGCAATTTGAGAAAATTTAGAAAAAATTAGGAGCGACTTAAAAAGTCACTCCTAATGGTGCCGGTGACCGGACTTGAACCGGTACGGATGTTACTCCGAGGGATTTTAAGTCCCTTGTGTCTGCCTATTCCACCACACCGGCAAAGCGCTGCTTTATTGCTAAAGCAATCCCCCTGCCAAGTGACAGGGGGGTGGTGACCCGGACGAGAATCGAACTCGTGTTACCGCCGTGAAAGGGCGGTGTCTTAACCGCTTGACCACCGGGCCATATCCGAACAGCCGTACGAATACGGCTGTCGTGATTTGGTAGCGGAAATAGGACTTGAACCTACGACACTTCGGGTATGAACCGAATGCTCTAGCCAACTGAGCTATTCCGCCGTATCTGCTTAGACGAGATCCGGTAATCTCGACCTAAAAGCAAAAATTATTATATTATAACAATGCCGATTTGTCAAGTGTTTTTGCACATTTTACTTGATCGGATTATTATTTTTCAAAGTACTTTCTCAGCTTCAAACCATCCTTGAACTCAAAAATCTTGTCCTCCCATTTACACATCCGGCCGATGATGAAGCCGTTGATCAACGCGCACACAACCGTACCCCAGCTGATTCCGACAAACGTCCCCACACCGAAGAAGAGGAACGAAAGCCCGATACCGACCAGACAGCTGACGATATCATAAATCCACTTCACCGTGCCTGTCGAAAGCCGACTCCTCTTCCCTATCTCCGATACGAAGAGCTCATACGCCTCAGGCGGGATATAGGTATGGAATACCATCGAAACCCCCAGTGTACAACACAGCTCGCCGACGATGAAGAACACGATCCTCAGCACGAGGTTATCCGCGGTGACCGCGGGCATAAGCCACATAATCAGGTCGAGCAGATAACCGTACACCACCGCCGTGACAAATGAAAAGAAGTAGGATAACCGAAACTTGCGCATTATCGCCATCAGCACCAACACCAGCACAAGCTGCAAGGTATACTCCGCAACGCCGAAGGTAAACCACCCCATCCCCGGTATGGTCGAGATAAAACGGTGCAGCACATACGCCGGAGCCACCACCATACTCAGTCCGAAATCCGCTCTCTCCATGAAGGTCACACCCAGCGCCAGCGCGACAATTCCCACAACATAAGCGACTTCGGTATAAAAAACGGGTTTTTTCATAATCTCCTCCAAAACACAGCAAAGCTCCCTGTGTTTGGTACAGAAACACAGAAAGCTCACAGAAAATATACCACAGCCTTCGACAAAAATCAAGTTGATTCTTGCTAACCGTTCTGGTATAATAGAGCAAACATAGAAAGGAGGATCGGGATGCTCGATATACACAGCCACTTTCTGCCAAAGATGGACGACGGCAGCAAATCGACCGAAATGTCCATGCAAATGCTGCGTTCTTCGCGTAAACAAGGCGTCACTACCATTGTATCCACGTCTCATTTTTACGGTGACAACGAGTCGCCCGACCGTTTTCTCAAGCGGCGTCAACATGCTTTTGAAAAGCTGAAGCCGCTGCTCTCCGCCGACGATCCCGAGATTCTGCTCGGCGCCGAGGTGCTCTATTATCCCGGCATATCCCACAGCGAGAGCGTCGCGCAGCTGGGGATCGGTGGCACCGATCTCATCCTTATCGAAATGCCGTTTGTTCCTTGGTCGGACAAGATTTTCGACGAGCTGATTTCCTTCCGGTACAACACCGGTCTCAATATCATCCTTGCCCATGTCGAACGCTACCAAAGCTTACAGAAGCGCGATATCTACGAACGTCTTTTCGATCAGCCCTTCTACTTCCAGTGCAACGCTTCGGCGTTCACCTCCTTCCGCTCACGCCGATTAGCGCTGAAGCTGATGGCCAACGACCTGCTCCATTTCATCGGCACGGACTGTCACAACACCGACAAACGTCCTCCCAACATGCAGGAGGCTCAAAAAATCATCGAAAAAAAGCTCTCCCCTGCCGACTGGCGCCATTTCGCCCGCGCGTGCGAGAAACGATTTGATGCACACAGAATATAAAAAGCGAGATGCCGGGGCATCTCGCTTTTTCCTTTGCGTTATTACACCTGCGCCGCAGGCTCAGCGGCGTCGGGCTGTTTGTTCAAATCCTTAGGCTTTTTACCGATTTTTTTCAACAGCCTTGTCACCAGCGCGATCAACTCATGAAGCGCCGCGGCAAGCGCGATCGAAACCACCGCAAGCAGGAAATAATACCCATCCGTGTGGAACTGTGAGAACATCTGATTGCGAAAAGCGGTCAGCGCTTCGCCGTTCAGTATTTCCATCAATCTCTGATGGATCAGATAAATCTCAAGACTGTACCTGCCGCAAACGTAGAACGGAAACAACAGGATCTTGCCGACGATCTTAAGATATCTTTCCGCCTTGTCAAAGATGAAGCCGAGGATCACGCTCAGCGACGGTGCGACAAACAGCGCGGGATAGCAGTTCAACCCCCAGAAGATAGTCGGATTCTTGACGTAGGTATGGATATAATACGCCAACACGATACCCACAAACAGCAGTGAGACATGCACCATCCAACTCGCCTTTTTTTCTTCCTTTTTCTCATACAGGAACCAGCCCATCCAGTAGCCGATCAAAAAGATCGGGATACGCACGAACGTACCGTACAGCACCTGTCTGCCCGTATGATAACCGATGATGCACAAGATCGGCGAGATCATGGAAGCCAGCAGAGTAAATTTCCATTTGACGCTTGCTTTTTGAAACAGCTTGTCATACAGCGGCGTCAGGAGATACAAAACGAACAGCGTCGGCAGGAACCAGTCAAAGTATTCGGGACGATTGGAAACCGTGCCGCGAAAGTAGTTGATACCGAGAATCGACAGAAGCTTGTCCACAAAGGAAACGTCGGTTTTATAAAAAGCGTACCAACCGATGGTAACGATCAGATAAGCGGGCAAAATACGCACCGCGCGTTTTTTGTAAAACTCGCCGATGCTTTTGGATTTGCGCATCGAAAAGTACAAACCCAATCCCGAAACCATCAGGAACATATCCACGCCGTAAAAACCGATCCTGTGAAGGATTTTGGATACTTCATCGGTGCCGGTATATGCGGAGTGAAACCACATGATCCACATCATTGCCGCACCCATGATGTGCGTGCGGTATTTACTGAGTAATGATAGTTTCATTTCAATTTTCCCTCATATCTTTTTGTCACTTACTTACTTCAATCTTTTCCATACCGCCCATATACGGTCTGAGCGCTTCGGGGATGTTCACGCTGCCGTCCTCGTTGAGGTTATTCTCCAGGAACGCGATCAGCATACGCGGCGGTGCGACGCAGGTGTTGTTCAGCGTATGCGCAAAGTACTTCTTACCGTCCTTGCCGTTCACGCGAATCTTCAGTCTTCTTGCCTGCGCGTCACTGAGGTTCGAACAAGAACCGACCTCAAAGTATTTTTTCTGTCTGGGGCTCCACGCCTCAACGTCGATGCTCTTAACCTTCAGATCAGCGAGATCGCCGGAGCAGCACTCGAGGGTGCGGACAGGGATGTCTAAGGTGCGGAAGAACTCGACCGTATTCTGCCAGAGCTTATCAAACCACATCTTGCTGTCGTCGGGATGACAAACAACGATCATTTCCTGCTTCTCAAACTGATGGATACGGTAAACGCCGCGCTCTTCCAGACCGTGCGCGCCTTTTTCCTTGCGGAAACAGGGGCTGTAGGAGGTCAGGGTGTACGGCAGATCCTTTTCATCGAGAATGGTGTCGATAAATTTGCCGATCATACTGTGCTCCGAGGTACCGATCAAAAACAGATCCTCGCCCTCGATCTTGTACATCATCGCGTCCATCTCGGCAAAGGACATGACGCCCGATACCACGTTTGAGCGGATCATGTAGGGCGGAATACAATAGGTAAAGCCCTTGTTAATCATAAAGTCACGCGCATAGGAAATCACCGCGCTGTGCAATCTGGCGATATCGCCCATCAGGTAATAGAAGCCGTTACCCGCAACCTTGCGCGCCGCGTCAAGGTCGATACCGCTGAGCTTCTCCATGATATCGGTGTGGTAAGGAATCTCATAGTCGGGCACAACCGGCTCGCCGAAGCGCTCGATCTCAACATTCTCACTGTCATCCTTACCGATCGGTACACTGGGGTCGATGATGTTCGGGATGACCATCATGATCTCGGTGACCTTGGCGTTCAGCTCCGCCTCCTGCTTCTCCAATTCTTCAAGCTTCGCGCCGTCGGCGGCAACCTTTGCTTTCAGCTCTTCCGCCTTTTCACGCTCACCTCTCGCGTAACAGCCGCCTATTTCCTTGGAAATCTTATTGCGGTTGGCGCGCAGCGCGTCAGCCTCGCCCTTCGCGGCGCGGGCTTTTTTATCCAGCTCGATAACCTCGTCTACCAGCGGCAGTTTTTTATCCTGAAACTTGTTTTTGATATTCTGCTTGACGATTTCAGGGTTCTCTCTTAAAAATTTAATGTCAATCATGATTCATCTGTTCCTTCCCAAACCCGCGGTTCATCACTTTTCGGATCAAACAGGGGTGTATTCCATAATTTTTCAATTTTATTGGCAAACACAAACAGCTCCGCGGGATCGTAAAATTCGATACTCAGCGTACCGCCCATGTTGTCTTTGTTCTCGGTCACCTTGACCTTGGTCCCCAGATGTTCGGTGAGCGCAAGCTCCACCTCGGTAAAAACAGGGAGCTTCTTCTTTCTTTTCGGCTTATCCTCTTCATCATGCCGATCCTCGATGTTGAGCTTTTTGACGAGGTTTTCCGTCTCGCGGACAGACAAGCCTTCTTTCGCGATCTTCTCGGCGGTCGACAGCATCTTGCCGTCGTCCTCCAGTCCGAGGATCGCCCTTGCGTGACCCGCGCTGATCTTGCCCTCGTCTACCAGCGGCTTAACGCTGTCGGGCAAACCCAGCAGACGGAGCGTGTTCGCGACGGCAGAACGTGACTTGCCGACCGTTTTCGCGACCTCCTCCTGTGAAAAGCCGTATTCCTTCATCAAGGTCTGATAGCCCTGTGCTTCTTCCAGCGCCGACAGATCGCGTCTTTGCAGGTTTTCGATCAGGGCGATCTGCATCGTCTCGCTGTCGGACAGCTCGCGAATGATCGCGGGAATCTCCGTCAACCCTGCAAGCCGTGACGCGCGGTATCTTCTCTCACCCGCGACAATCTGGTACCCGCCGTAAATCTGGGGACGCACCAAAATCGGCTGCAGTACACCGTGTTCGCCGATACTCTGCGCCAGCTCCTGCAGCGCGTCGTCGTCAAAGCTCTTTCGCGGCTGACTGCGGTTCGGTTCGATCTGCGAAATTTTTAAACTGACAACTTCATTGTTATCCTCGGTATCGTTTTCGGAAAAGATCGCCGAAAGCCCTTTTCCGAGGCCGCCTATCTTCTTAGCCATGCTTCTTCTCCTTACTGATGATCTCCTCTGACAGATTCAGGTATGCCTCCGAGCCCTTGCAGTTCTTATCATAGTACATGATCGGCATACCGAACGACGGCGCCTCGCTCAGGCGCACCCCTCGCGGGATCACCGTTCCGAAAACCTTTTTCGGGAAAAACTGCTTGACCTCGCTGACAACCTGCTGGGTCAGGTTCAACCTTCCGTCATACATCGTCAGCAAAACGCCCTCGATGTAGATGTGCTCGTTGAGCTTGCGCTTGACGTATCGCACCGAGTTCATCAGCTGTGAAAGGCCCTCCAGGGCATAGTATTCACACTGGATCGGTACCAGCACGCTGTCGCACGCGGTCAGCGCGTTTGTTGTGATAACACCCAGCGAAGGCGGACAGTCTATGATGATATAGTCGTAACTCGCTTTGATCGGCAAAAGCGATTTTTTCAGCCTTTGCAGGCGGTCGGATGCCTCCAGTATCTCAAACTCCGCCGCAGCAAGGTCGATGCCTGCGGGAATTAAGTCCAAGTTGTTGTACTTTGTATGTAAGATAACTTCCCCTGCCTTCGCCTCGTTCAACAAGATCTCATAGGTGCTTTTCTCGATACTGCGCTTGTCAAAGCCCACGCCGCTGGTAGCGTTGCCCTGCGGATCAACGTCTACAAGTAAGGTGCGCTTGCCGTAGTACCCCAGCCCCGCGGCGATATTGACCGCCGAGGTGGTCTTGCCTACACCGCCCTTCTGGTTCGCTATCGCGATGATTTTAGCCATAATCTCACCTTCCTTTGCATAATGAACAGAGCCAAACTTCTCGTATTCGGCTTTATTCATACTATCTGTTTTTTCATACAGTTGTTATTGTACCATAATTCCGCCTATAATAAAAGAGGTTTTGCGAATTTTTTGCCGAATCATGTTTCACGTGAAACATTTCTCTTCCACTTTGCGCCACACCTCACCGTAAAACAAATCCATCATCCCTCACCCCCATCCGAAAACGCTATACCTCTTTCCGTTGGGATGAGTATTGCTCGTCTGATACCTCTGTGAAGCACATAAAGCCTTCCCTCATGCCCGTATAAACGCCAACAGCCGCACGCTTTCGCGCACGGCTGTCGGCAAGGGGTTCAGATAAGGAAATGGGTATGAGTGGATAGGAGCACGCGATTGCATGCCTATCGGGAAAGAAAATATATACCAAAGGCTTACGCCTTGATACCGATATTTTGAGAGGCGGCTCTCCGTCAAATCTTCGGCACATCATGACCGATAGCTGTCAGGAGATTTTCTCCCGTCTTGCGGCCTTCGGAATTTTTACCGTATATTCAATATACTCGTCGGTTTCCGATCTGCGCGAGATCGCGTTGATCCCGGACAGACGCATCGTATCGACCGCTTTATTGATTGTATTGACAAAGATGCGTACATCCTTGATCGCGATCTTGCGCTCGGGTTTTTTCTCGGGAGCGGACTCAGGCTTTTGCATCAGCACGTCTGTAACCAGCGCTTCCGCCTCCCCTACGCTGAGATTGTCCGAGATAATACGGCTGAGCACTTCTCTTCTCAGTCCTTCGTCGTTGATTCTCAAAAGCGTTCTCGCATGGCGTTCGGACAGGCCGGCGGTCAGGATCCATTCCTGTTCTTCAAAACCAAGGCGCAGTAATCTCAGCTTATTTGCAATCGTGCTCTGCTTTTTTCCGAGCTTGATTGCCGCCTGCTCCTGCGTCAGACCGTACTTGCGTATCAGCCGCGCGATCCCCCGCGCTTCTTCAAACATATTCAAGTCGGTACGCTGGAGATTTTCGATCAGTGCGAGCAGGGCGCTGTCTTTGTCACCGCATTTATGTATCACGCAGGGAACTTTATTCATCCCCGCCATCACAGCGGCTCTCAACCGTCTTTCTCCCGCGATCAGCTCAAACTCTGTTTGATTGATGCGGCGTACAACCAACGGTTGTAGGATACCGTTCTCTACGATAGAGCGCGACAGACTTCTCAGTTCTTCTTCGTCAAAATTTCGGCGGGGCTGAGTACGGTTGGGGCGAATCTGAATTGTAGAAATATTCAGCACCTTATTATCTCTGCTCATCGGCAGACTCACCGTCCTCACCTCACCTCCGAAAAAACCGTGATACTTCGTTTTGTATCACAAGGCTTGTCCTTACAGGTATTATCATAGCAGGTGATTGCCGAAAAACCTGTCGAACGCTGAGCAATTTTTTTCCGATCTTTTGTCACAGATAAAAGAAAAATCAAAGCTCTTGTCGAACGGCAAGCTCCGTCGGTTATTAAAAAATAACAGAGTGCAGAAACAACTATACTCAAGCTGTTTCTGCACTCTGTTATACTAAGTAGCAATAAAAAGCTTTAAAAAGATATTAGCGGAGAATTTTGCATAACAAGGCGGAGGGCGCAGGCAGGCTTGAGGTGTTGTCCAAATCTTTGATTTGGCTTACAACACCCATGCAACAACACTCCAAGAGCGAAGCGATTGGCTTAGTGTCACTGCTGGCGCCTGTCAAGACTGACAACGCAGTTATGCGGATTTCTCCGCAATAGATATTAAAGTGTTCTATTGCTACTTAGTATTAGTTATTGTCAAAGCGGTTTGTTTTTGATTGCTTTACTTTTTCGCGGAAATCTTTCAGGGGTGGGAGCGAGCTTTTCAATTTCGATGATACTTCTCTCTCCTGCTTCACCGAGGATGAAATCATGTTTTGCTCTCAGTTGACCACCCAGCGTTTCGATCGCGTTCCGCGCCGCATCAATTTCGACCTCAGCATCCTTCCCCTTCATCGCGATAAACCTGCCGCCCACTCGAACATAAGGCATATCGTACTCGCACAGAGTGTTCATCGCGGCGACCGCGCGCGAAACAGCGATATCAAAGCTGTCGCGCAGCTCGGTGCGCGAGCCGTCCTCTGCACGGCTATGAACGAGCGACACATTCTCCAATTCGAGAGTTTCACAAACTGTTTCCAAAAACACCAGCCGTTTTTGCAAACTGTCCAGTAACGTCAGCTGCAAGTCGGGTCGCACGATCTTTAATACCAGCCCGGGAAAACCCGCTCCTGTTCCGACGTCGATGACACGCGCCCCGCCTTCGATCTCGGTATATTGCAGAAGCATCATGCTGTCCGCAAAGTGCTTCAGCGCGACATCCTCGGGCGCTGTCAGCGCGGTCAGATTGATCTTTTTGTTCCATTGTACCAAAAGATCATTGTAATCACAGAGCCGTTCGATCGCTTTATCATCTAAATTAATCCGAAAATCCGCCAGAGTTTTTCTCAAAGTTTTTTCGAAATCATTCATCCGTCTGCCTGCCTTTCTGTTTGATAAGGTAGATCATCAGTACGTTAACGTCAGCGGGAGATACTCCGCTGATCCGGCTCGCCTGACCGATGTTCAGGGGACGAATTGCGCTGAGCTTTTCCTGTGCCTCCAAACGCAGCCCCGTGATTCTGCGGTAATCTATATCGGCGGGCAAAAGCTTATTTTCCAGCTTTCTCATATTTTCTACCGCGGCAAGCTGTTTCTTGATATATCCCTCATATTTAATTGCAATCTCAACCTGCTCAAAAACCGCGTCCGGCAGTTTTGGACGATCAAAATCAACAGGGGAGAGAACTTGATAATTTAATTCGGGTCGCTTCAAAAGCTCGATCAAACGGATACCGGTCTTTACGTCAGATGTTTCACGTGAAACAAGTATATCCGTAAGAACCGGAGAGGGCGCGATCACCGTTGCGGCAACGCGCTTCTTTTCCTGTCGAATCAACTCCTGCTTCTCAAGATATCTTTGATAACGTTCTTCTGAGATCAGTCCCAGATCATAACCGATCGGGGTCAAACGTTCATCAGCGTTATCCTGACGTAAAATCAAACGATACTCGCTGCGGCTGGTCATCATGCGATAGGGCTCGTTCGCACCCTTGGTGACCAGATCGTCGATCAGCGTACCGATATAGGATGACGCGCGGTCAAGGACGAGGGGTGCTTTACCCAGCACTTTTTGAGCGGCGTTAATACCGGCGATCAGTCCCTGGGCGGCAGCTTCTTCGTAACCGGAAGAACCGTTGAACTGACCCGCGCCGTAGAGACCGGGAAATCGTTTGAACTCCAGTGTAGCCAGCATGTCGGTCGGGTCGATACAGTCATACTCGATTGCGTAAGCCGGACGCATGATGAGCGCGTTTTCAAGACCCGGAATCGTGTGGTAAAACGCGAGCTGAACCTCTTCGGGAAGAGAAGAACTCATACCCTGCAAATACATTTCCTCGGTATCCTCGCCGCATGGCTCAATAAAAAGCTGGTGACGCTTCTTGTCCGCAAAGCGGACGATCTTATCTTCTAAGCTCGGACAATAGCGCGGTCCGACGCCTTCGATTTTGCCGCCGTAGAGAGGACTGCGATGAATGTTGTCCAGGATAATTTGCTTGGTCGCTTCGTTCGTCCATGAAACATGGCACTGCACCTTATTTTCGGGCGGCGTCAGCGTATCATAAGAAAACGGAACTGTCGGTTCATCTCCCTCCTGCACCTCGAGATTGGTAAAGTCAATCGAAGAACGCTTCACACGCGCGGGCGTACCCGTTTTGAATCGGCGCGTTTTGACGCCGAGTTTTCGCAGACTCTCACCAAGATAGGCGGCGGGGAAGATGCCGTCGGGTCCGCTCTCAAAGCTGACCTCGCCGACGTAGATACGACCGCCGAGATAGGTACCTGTCGCGATAACGACAGCTTTAGCGCGGAACACACCGAGCATGCGTGTGGTCAGAAGCCACGCACCGTTATCCTCCTGCGCTATTTCAGTGATCTCCGCCTGACGGAGATCGAGGTTTTCCTGCAATTCCAGCTTATGCTTCATCACGGCAGAATACTTTCTGCGGTCGATCTGGGCACGCAGGGAATGGACAGCAGGCCCTTTGCCGCGGTTGAGCATGCGGCTCTGGAGCGTACACTCATCGGCGGTACGTCCCATCTCGCCGCCGAGGGCGTCGATCTCACGCACCAGATGACCTTTAGCCGTACCTCCGATTGATGGATTGCACGGACAGTTACCGACAGCGTCCATATTGATTGTAAACACAGCGGTATGACATCCAAGTCGGGAGGCCGCTAACGCAGCTTCGATTCCTGCATGACCCGCACCGATTACGGCAACGTCATACTCACCTGCAAAATAGGTTGACATAGTATCACATCCGATACAATTTGATATGTTTCACGTGAAACATTTGCTTATTTGCCGACACAGAATTGATGAAAAACCTTGTCGATTACTTCATCGGTGACGCGTTCTCCTGTCAGCTCACAAAGAAAGCCGATCGCCTCTTCGATCAATACTGTCACAGCGTCTAAGGTAAATCCCATATCCAGTGCTTCTATAGCTTCTTTGACACAAGATATGGTTTTTACTGTCAGCGATCGCTGTCTTTCGTTATAGATCAGCGCACTTGCTGAGTTGAGATCACCTACCGCACAGACGCGCTTGATCGCGCCGATCAGTTCATTCACGCCGTCAGCGTTTTTCGCCGACATCGGGATCATTTCGTCAAAGGACTCTTTCAGCTGATCGGCGTCCGCCATAGGTGAGAGATCACTTTTATTGAGGATGGCGATTGCGGGAGTATCTTCTACCATATGAATGATCGACAGATCGTCCGCTGTGAGCTCGGCAGATGAATCAAATACGCAGAGGATCAGCGACGCGCTTTGCAACCTGTTACGCGCTTTGTCAACGCCGATGCTCTCAATTTCATCGCCTGTCTCATGAATACCCGCGGTATCGCTGAGATTCAGTACCAGGTCATCCAGCACAACGCTTTCTTCAACAATATCGCGCGTTGTCCCCGCGACAGAGGTAACGATACTTTTGTCGTAGCCGGCAAGCAAATTCATCAGCGTGCTTTTTCCGACATTCGGTTTGCCGGCAATCACAGTGTCGATACCGTCCTTTAAGATACGTCCGTTATCATAGCTGCGGACAATCTGTTCGAGACGGGTTTGCGATATTCTCAAAGCGTCACACAAAGCGCTGTTTTCAACCGCAGAAATATCCTCTTCGGGATAATCCGCCCATGCGTTGAGGTGAGCGGCACGATTCATCAGCTCATCTTTGATCTGATGAATCTGTCGGGAAAGAGCGCCCTCTTTGACATTCAGTGCCGCTCTGGACGACGCTTTTGAACGTGACGAAATAATATCCATGACGGATTCGGCTTCGATCAGATCGAGCTTTCCGTTCAAAAAAGCGCGCTTGGTAAATTCGCCCGCCTGTGCCGCCTGCGCTCCGGCGTCATATAAAGCGCGCAGTACCCCGGCGGTCACATACATACCGCCGTGACAGGAGATCTCAACCACATCTTCACCGGTATAGCTGTGCGGCGCTCTGAAAACGGTAGCGATACACTCGTCGATCTTCTCGCCGTTTGCAAAAGCATAACCCAAAGCGCAGGTATAGCCCTTCATTTCGCAGAGCTGTTTTCCGGATTTTGATTGAAATACCTTGTCCGCTGTCTTGATCGCTTCATCACCCGAAACACGGATCACGGAGATACCCGCGCTCGCCTGCGCGGTAGAAACAGCGGCAATTGTTGTATCGTTCATAATTGCTTCCTTTATCTGATTGTCTGGAGAATTTTGTTATCTACAGGTTTTGCACAAAGAAAAACGGGCGGATAACCGCCCGTTAGTGACTGAAAAATTTCACGGGCAAATGCCCTTATCCAATTACTTGTCGATTCTGCCGTACAAACCGACTTCGCCGCCTTCGTTCAGGGGCTTGCGATCAGGATTCGGCGCCTGAGAGGACTGCTTCGGTCTGGAGCCGCGTCTGTTGTAGTTGGAACGTCTGCCGCCTCTGCCGCGGTTATTGTTTCTCGACTTGCCGTCGGGACCGATGACAACATGACGGTTCATGTTCTCACCCTCGCTCCACGAGGTAGCGCCGTCAACCTTTTGTACCGCGGTATGGATAATACGGCGTTCGTACGGATTCATCGGTTCAAGAGAGCTTTTTCTGCCGGTCTTTGCCGCTTTGATCGCCAGCCTGCGGCCGAGCGACTCGAGCGTCTTTTCACGCTTCTCACGGTAGTCGCCGGTATTGATGACAACTCTCTTATAAGAGCTGTCGATACGGTTAGCCGCAAGACACGCCAGATACTGAAGCGCGTCGAGTGTTTCGCCGCGTCTGCCGATGATGAAACCAACGTCCTCACCCTCGATATCAATGGTGATAACGTTATCTTCTTCGCTAGTAGATACGGTAATATCGTTCAAATCCATGTTGCGAATGATGTTCTTGATAAACTCTTCAGCCGCCTGGGAAGCATTCTTCTTGATGGTAACCTTTACCTTTGCGGGATGACCGCCGAAGAGACCGAGCACCTTTTTGCTCGACATCTCTAATATTTCAAATTCGACGCCGTCGTCAAAAGCTTCTACGCCGAGTTCTTTGCACGCCGCTTCTTTCGCTTCTTCAACGGTCGCGCCTGTCGCGATTGCTTCTCTAATCAAAATGACACCTTCTCATTCTAAAGTGGTTATTTTTTCTTTTTGTTATTGTTGTTTTGTTGGGGAACCGATACCGGCTGATAATCATATGGTACCTTTGCTTCCTTGATCTCCATCAAGGCAATATGCTCAGCCTGCGCCTGTGCGTTCAAATGTCCGGCTGAGAAGAATTTGTTGATAATCAGAGTCTGTAAGAATCCGAAAATGGTAGACCAAACCCAGTAGAAACCGACTGCGCCGGGTACGATATACGAGATGTAAACCGTGATAAGGGGCAGAAGAAGCATCATATACTTCATGCAGCCCTGCTGACCCTGCATGGGGTTGCCGTTCATGCGCATCGTCAGGATCTGGGAACCTAAAGAGGTAATCAAACACAGGATGGGGATGATGATGATCGCGTTGGTGAAACCCGTACTCTGCGGGATATTGAGCAGGTCGAGACCTAAGAAATTGAAGCCTCCCGCGAGATTATGGATCTCATGCATCTGTTCCGCCGGTAAACCGTGCTGGATCAGCAGGTTAACGTTATCGGCGTTGGTAAAGAGCTTCAAAGCGTTCATTTCCGAGTAAATGTTGTTTTGAGTCAGATAAACGCCGGGGATGGAATTGAGCTGGGTGATAACGCTGCTTGACAGATGGATCACGTTTGACAGAGGTCTGACAACCGCGTAGTAGATGCCCAGCATGATGAACATGGGGAAGAGGGAGGTCAGACAGCCCGACATGGGAGAGACGCCCTCTTTGTCATAGAGCTTCTGAATCTCTTCGTTCTGCTTTGCTTTGTTGTTGGCGTACTTTTCTCTGATCTCTTTTTGCTTCGCCTGCAGGCTGGCGTTTGCCGCCATGCTCTTCTGCTGTTTGACAGACGAAGGGAAGAGGATTGCCCTGAAGATCAGGGTAAAAACAATGATGGCGATACCGAAGTTCTGGAATACCCAGAAGACCGCCCACAGGATGTAGCCGAAGATGCTACCGATGAAATTAAAAACAGTGAACATACGAAAAAGCCTTTCTGAAAGCTTTCATAAGCTATCTGAGCTTATGTGTTTTTTCGGGAACGGGGTCGTAGCCGCCCTTTGACCACGGATTACAACGCAGGATTCTCCACAGCCCCATGAAGCCGCCTTTGAAAGCGCCGAAGCGCTCGATCGCTTCGTAGGTATACTGGGAGCAGGTAGGATAATACTTACACTTGGGTCCGGTGTGAGGGGAGACAGCAGTCTGATAAAATCGGATGAGCTTTAATAATACATATTTCATACTAGTGGATAACGCCGAGCTGCGTTAGATGCTGCCGCATAAATTTTTCTACCTCGTAGCTTTTACAGTACGCGGTACGGGTGCGGGCTACAAAAATAATATCGTACGACGCGCTCATGTCCGGTCGGATATTTGCGAATGCCGCGCGGATGAGTCTGCGGCTGTGGTTGCGTTTGACTGCTTTGCCGACCTTTTTTGAGGTGGTGATACCTATCCTAAGGTTATTATTTTTCGTTTTGATTGCATAGGTAACAAGACAGGGGGATACCAGCGACTTACCTCTATGGTAGACACGCTGAAAATCCCGGTTGCTGGTAATCGTAGTAATCTTCATCAAACCACCGAAACAGTTAGTCCTTTGCACGGTTTTAGCTGTCGTGCCCAGCGTTTTGTCACAGAAAACCCGTAACAAAAAAGCCGTATATATCCATAAAAACAGTTCATTCGACAGGTTTTTCGGACAAAATAAAATTCCTGTTAAAATGAAAAGAAAGACCACTGCCGACAGTGGCCTTTAATCTTAGTAGGATAATTGCTTTCTGCCCTTCGCTCTTCTTCTGGCAAGAACTTTGCGGCCGTTACTGGTAGACATTCTCTTTCTGAAGCCGTGCTCCTTTTTACGATGAATCTTCTTAGGCTGATATGTTCTGAGCATTGATACTCCTCCTTTCGGGTACATAACCTTACAAGTTAGCATTATAGCCCAGATTTTGCTATTAGTCAATATCCAATTTTGCTTATTTGCGCTATTTTTTCACATTGTTTTTATTTCTTTTTTTCCTGACCACAAGATATAGTATTTATCGAAAAAAGCGACACAATTTGATTTTTTTGACTCTCTGTCATAATGCACATTTTTATGGTTATATAAAATACTTATATATATGTACTTTTTTTCCACATTATCGGTTGCTTTTATGTGGAAAATTTGGTATAATATTTTACATCTATGGGCAGTTCTTAAAATTGGTTTTCAAGGAAGGCTTTTTTGACCCATATATGGGAAAATTAACTAGGAAGGTTCATAAGGAATGGAAAATTTCAGAGAAGGTTGGGATATCATCTGCGATTATCTCAGACAGGAAAATAAAATTGTGGAGGTCGCTTATAAAACATGGATCTCCCGTATCGAACCCGTAGGGATCGACTTTGAAAAAGGCGTCATCACCTTGATGGTACCGAATGAGTTTCACCGTCAGACGCTGATCCGAGGTTATCTGCCGAAGCTGGAGAAAGCGTATGAAACGGTGCTGGGCACAAGCTTTGAAACCATCTTCCTGATTCCGGAAGAAAATGAAAAGAAAAAAGAAAAGCTCTTAGGCGACGAGACCTCTGCCGAAACGGGCTATGAATTTACCTTTGATACCTTTATCGTCGGCTCGTCCAATAAGTTTGCTCACGCGGCGTCAATGGCTGTCGCTCAAAATCCCGCTTCTGCTTATAATCCGCTGTTTTTATACGGAAATTCGGGACTGGGCAAAACCCATCTGCTGTACGCAATCGGCAACGAAATCAGACAGACGCATCCCGATTATACGGTGATCTACATCAAAGGCGAGGATTTTGCCAACGAGATCATCCAGTCAATTATGAATAAGACAACCGCGCAGTTCAGACAGAAATATCGTCAGACGGATGTTTTGCTGGTCGACGACGTACAATTCATCGGCGGTAAAGAAAGTACGCAGGAGGAATTTTTCCATACGTTTGACGCGCTGTATGACGCAAAGAAACAGATTGTGCTGACGTCCGACCGTCCGCCGAAGGAGATCAAGGTGCTGACCGACAGGCTCAGAGGAAGATTTGAGATGGGTCTGCTTGCCGATATCCAGGCTCCGGATTTTGAAACAAGAATGGCGATCATCAAACGCAAGGCGGAGATCATCGGTCTCGATCTGAATGACGATCTGTGCGAATATATTGCCAACAAGCTCAAGACCAATATCCGACAGCTCGAGGGCGTGGTTAAAAAGCTGATGGCAAGATATAATCTGACCAAGGAAAAACCGACGCTGTCGATCGTCAACGAATCTATCGCGGATATTTTGAACGACGATACGCCGCCGGAGCTGACGGTAGAAAAAATTGTTGACGAGGTTTGCCGCACTTACGGAGTAGACAGCGATGACTTGCGCTCGCAAAAATCACGCAGAGCCAATATCAACAAACCGCGTCAGATTGCGATCTACATCGTCAGAGAGCTGACAACGCTGTCGATGGAAAGCATCGGCAAGGAGTTCGGCAACCGCCATTATTCAACGATCGTTTATACCGTTCAGCAGGTGGAAAAGGATATCAAAAATGATCCTTCCCTCAGAGAAACGGTGGAGGATATTATCAAAAATATCAGAGAGAGATAAATATAACTGTTATCATAAAAGTTGACTGTCATCACTTTGAATTGTTGTTTTGATACGTCATATGTGATCTCTGCAACAAAAATGAATGATGATTTTTTCCATAAATTTTTCCACATTCACTCAACATATTTCAACGCGATGTTTATAATGAATACGCTATATGATATCACAATTGAGTTTTGCTTAATGTTTATTGAGAAGTATGAGGTGGAAAATAAAGGAAAAATGCGGACAAGAGAGGATATCCTCATTTCAACGTCCCCTACTACTACTGCTAAATATAATAATATCATTACATTCTATTAATTCATTCAAACAGAGAGGATCCTTATTATGAGATTTAAGTGTATGAGAACGGATTTGTCCTCAGCGGTTTCAAACGTATCGAGAGCGGTATCGGCAAAAGCAACCATCCCCGCGCTGGAAGGCGTTCTGATTAAGGCATATAACAATCAGTTGGAGATCAGCGGTTATGATCTGGAGATCGGTATTGTAACAACGGTGGAAGCTTCGATCACGGAAGAGGGCGAAATCGTTGTATCAGCAAGACTGTTTAATGAGATTATTCGCAAGCTTCCCGAAGAGATCGTCAATATTGAAACAGACGACAGATTGGTTACTTATATCAACTCCGGTTCGGCGGATTATCAGATCGTGGGTATCAGCTCTACCGAATATCCCGAACTGCCGAATGTTGAGGAGATCAACGGACTGACCATCAACGCAGAGATTTTGAAGAATATGATTCGTCAAACGGTTTTCGCAACCTCTGATAATATGGCAAAGCCGATCTATACCGGTTCTCTTTTTGAAATTAAGGACGGTTTGTTTAAGATTGAAGCGGTAGACGGCTTCCGCATGGCAATCAGAGAAGAAAATGTTGACAGCGATATTACGGCAAAATTTGTTGTTCCCGGCAAAACGCAGAATGAGATTTTGAAGCTGATTACCGATAATAAAAAGGATATCACCATTGTAGTCGGTCAGCGTCATATCATCTTTAAGATAGAGAACTACAGCATTGTATCCCGTCTTTTGGAAGGTAATTTCTTGGATTACAAGATGCCGACCTCCGCGTCGACGGAGTTTGTCATCAATACAAGAATCCTTGCTTCTTCGGTTGAGAGAATGGCTCTTTTGACTAATGAAAAGATTCAGTCGCCTGTGCGCTGTACCATCACCGCGGATGAGATCAAGCTGTCCTGCTCGACCAGCGTAGGCAGAGCAAACGATGTGATTGCGGCTTCGGTCAGAGGTAATGATGTGGAGATCGGCTTTAACAATCGTTATCTGCTTGACGCGCTGAAAAATGCCGACACAGACGAAGTTAAGGTGATGCTCAACGGCAGTTTGCAGCCGATGATTATTCGTCCGATTGACGGTCAGAGCTTTACGTTCCTGGTTGTTCCGATGCGTTTGGCAGCGGAATGATGAAAAGCTGCATAAATTAATTGAATATAACTCATTTATAATCGGAGTTTATATATGGAAATTATCAAGATCAGTGAAGAATATATTCGACTGGACAATCTGATGAAGTTTTCGGGACTGTGCAACTCCGGCGGCAGGGCGAAGTATCTGATCCAGAACGGTGAGGTCATGCTCAACGGCGAAGTTTGCACGATGCGCGGAAAGAAGATCAGACCCGGCGATAAGGTAGAATATCAAAACAGAACGGTTGAGGTTGCGGTTGAAGGTTAATGCGCTTCACTTTGAAAACTACAGAAATCTAAAAGATAATACAATCCATCCGTCGGATAAGGTTAACGTCATCTACGGCGAGAACGCCAACGGAAAAACAAATCTGCTGGAGGCGATTTGGCTGTTCTGCGGCGGTCACTCCTTTCGCGGCGCGAAGGAAAATGAGCTGATTCAGTTTGATAAGGAATTTTACAGGCTGAGGATGGATTTTTTCTCGGGAGAGAGAGAGCAGACGGCTCAGATTATTTTTGATAAAAGCAAGAAGAGTATTCGCATCAACGAGGTGGATAAAAATTCGTCCTCTTATCTGACAGAGGTTTTTTCAGCGGTGGTTTTTTCACCGGAACATCTGAGCCTGATTAAAAGAGGACCGAACGTCCGCAGAAAGTTTTTGGACGCGGCGATCTGTCAACACAGGATTCGGTACGCTTCAATGCTGTCAAAATACAATCAGATTATCAACCAGCGCAACGCGCTTTTGAAGGATATCTATAAGCATAAAGAGCTCAAAGAAACGCTTTCAATCTGGGATGACAGCCTGGCGGTTGTCGGCGCGCAGATACTTTCGGAACGATTTTGCTATCTCAAAGAGATGATAGAACCCGCGCAAAAGTATCACAGAGGGATTTCCAACGATAGAGAAGAATTGGAGATCGGCTATCTTTCGACCTCAAAAGCAAATGAAAATGACAGCGTTGATGAGATCAGAGAGAAACTAAGTAAGGCTTTTCTGGAATCGAGGCACGAGGACTATCATACCGGTTATACCTCGGTAGGCCCTCACAGGGATGATATCGACATCAAGATCAACGGAATCTCCGCGCGCAAGTTCGGCTCACAGGGTCAGCAGCGTTCGGCGGTGCTTTCGATGAAGCTCAGCGAAGCGCAGCTGCTCTATCAAAAGAACGGTGAAAGACCGGTGATACTGCTTGACGACGTTTTGTCGGAGCTGGACAACAGCCGGCAGGATTTTTTGTTGAATAAGGTAGAGGATTATCAGGTTTTTGTCACCTGCTGTGAAGAAAGCAACAAGGAACAGCTGCAAAGAGGCAAGGTGTTCTATGTGGATAACGGAGAAATCAGAGAATGAAATATCTGCATCTCGGTAAAGATACTTCTATCGAAATCAAAAATATCGTCGGTATCTTTGATATGGATACCAGCACCGTGAGCAAGCATACCAGAGATTTTTTGGCTGTGTGCGAAAAGGAAAACAGAATCGTCAGCGTCAGCTACGAGCTGCCGAAATCCTACATTCTCTACGACTTCGGCGGTGAATACTCCGTTTATCTTTCTCCGCTGAATACGGCGACGCTCCTAAAACGTATGGCGGAGTAACAATACTAATCCTTCACAATGACTATTTTGAATATACAGGAAAGGATACTGTTATGAATAATTGTAAATGTCCGTACTGCGGTAAGCGTATTTCATATTTTACCGCGCTCTCTATCCGCAGGAGGGGAGAATATTACTGTAAAAAATGTAAGAAGGAAAGCAATATTCATATCAAAAAGACAATCTGGATTCTCTTTTTTGTTATGCTGGTGCTCGCGCTGATTATCATGGGCTTTTATCTGTTCATGACCAATAGGGAAAATCTGTGGTTTGTCCTGCTGGTAGCGATTCCGTTCATCGTTTTTTATCTGTTTTCACCGCTGTTTGTCATACTGCGTCCGAAGAAAAAATTTCAGGATTCGCTGTATGACACCGATATGGTCAATACGCCGATGGTCGATCCCGATCCGACGATGGCTTCTTCTGCCAATGTCGCGCCGGCGTTTATGGATGATATCGGTATGGGCGGCGAAGACTATACGCCTTCGATCAACTCGGACGTGTTCAACGCGATCAAAGAGGAAAGAAAGGTTGTCAGCGATTCCGAAGGCGGTACCAGAAGTTTTGATCGGTTTGAAACCATCAACAGCAGCAACAACAGCGATGATATCGGCAGTACCAAGCTGGTCGGAAACCTCAAGCATATTTCTTCATCCGGTGAGCAGGACGGAGAAGACTATACGCCTTCCAGGCTGAGATAATGTTTAGGCTGCCTGTATGTCCGCACTGCGGAACGGTTTATCGCTATAAAGATACCAAAGAAGCGATCAGAAAGAAGGAAAATGTCTGCTATCACTGCAAGAAAAAATTTCTTGCGAAGCGATTTCCGTATATCTTTGTCGGTGCGCTGATTCCGTTGGTACTTTGTATCGTTATCAATATTGTTATTTTGTCAAGAATGGAGAATTTGCAGTTATTGCCGCTTTTCGGCGTCACGCTGGTATTTCTCCTGATTATATATATCATCATACCTTTTTTCACGAAATTTAAGAAAACTGAGGATAAGGAAAAGAAATAATGGTTGTGATTACCGTGATCTTTTTTGAATAGGATCAGACAATCACGATTGATTACGGAGGAATGTTTTTTGGAGAACAAAAACGAAGAAATCAGAACCGTACAAGAGGTTGTAGAGGAGCTTGTTGACAGAGCCGATACACCGATCGAGACCGTCGACGTTGTCGATGAAGAGAAAATGACAAAGGTCGAGGGTGAGTACGGCGCGGATGAAATTCAGGTTTTGGAAGGACTCGAGGCGGTCAGAAAACGCCCGGGTATGTACATAGGCTCGACAGGAGAAAGAGGTCTGCACCATCTGGTATATGAGATCGTTGACAACTCGATCGACGAGGCTCTTGCAGGCTACTGCGATAAGATCGACGTCAGCATCCTGCCCGGCAACGTGATTCGCGTCAAGGATGACGGCCGCGGTATTCCTGTCGGCATCAACTCAAAGATGGGTCTGCCCGCGGTTACGGTTGTCTTTACCGTTCTGCATGCCGGCGGTAAGTTCGGCGGCGGCGGATATAAGGTATCCGGCGGTCTGCACGGCGTCGGCGCTTCGGTAGTCAACGCGCTGTCCGAGTGGCTGGAGGTAAGAGTCTGTGACGGCAAGGATATTTACTTCCAGCGTTATGAGCGCGGCAAGATCATGAATGATCTCGAAAAGGTCGGCAAGTCCGATAAGCGCGGTACCGAGGTTCTGTTTAAAGCGGACGCGGAGGTCTTTAAGGATACCGACGTCTATGATTATGAGACGCTGGCGCGCAGACTGCGCGAACAGGCGTTCCTTAACGCGGGCGTTAATATTGAACTTAAAGATGAAAGAGATCCCGAGCATATCAAGGATAAGACCTTCTTTTATGAGGGAGGTATCCGAGAGTTCGTTAACTATATTCATAAGAAAAAGGGTTATACCCCGATTCATGACGAGGTTATCTATCTGCGCACGGCAAATATGGAAAACACCTGCGAGGTGGAGATTGCCATGCAGTATAACGACAGTTATAACGCCGATATCCGTTCTTTTGCCAACAATATCCATACCACAGACGGTGGTACGCATGAAGAGGGTTTTCGCAGAGCGCTGCCGCGTATCATGAACAATTACGCGACAAAGTTCAATAAAATCAAGGAAAAAGATAAGGACTTGAAGCTTGAATTTGACGATTATAAAGAGGGTCTGACCGCCATTATCTCAGTCAAGATCACAGAGGCGCAGTTTGAGGGTCAGACAAAAGCAAAGCTGGGCAATACGATCGTACGCTCGATGGTATCGAAGCTGATCTCCGACAAGCTCAGCGAGTTTTTGGAGGAAAATCCCGCTTCCGCTTCCGCTATCCTGGAGAAGGCTCTTGCCTCAGCGAAGGCGCGTGAAGCCGCTCGAAAAGCGAGAGAAAATGTCAGAAGAAAGACGGGTCTGGAATCTGCATCGTTGCCCGGTAAGCTTGCCGACTGTCAGAGTAAAGACCGCAGTGAAACGGAAATCTATATCGTAGAGGGTGACTCCGCGGGCGGTTCCGCAAAACAGGGTCGTGACAGAAAATTTCAGGCGATCCTGCCGCTGTGGGGTAAGATGCTGAACGTCGAAAAGGCGCGTCTTGACAAGGTTTACGGCAACGATAAGCTGACGCCGGTCATTACCGCGCTGGGAGCGGGTATCGGCGACGATTTCGACATCGAGAAGCTGCGTTATGACAAGATTATCATCATGGCGGATGCCGACGTCGACGGTTCGCATATCCGTACGCTGCTGCTGACCTTCTTCTTCCGCTATATGCGTCCGCTGATCGAAGAAGGACATGTGTATATCGCTCAGCCGCCGCTGTACAGAATCTCTAAGGGTAAGGATAATCACCGTTATGCTTATACCGATCAGGAAAGAGATGAGATACTCAGTCAAATCGAAGGTAAGACGACCATCCAGCGGTATAAGGGTCTCGGTGAGATGGATCCCGAGCAGCTTTGGGAAACAACCATGAATCCTGAGACAAGAACGATGCTCCGCGTTGAGCTCAACGACGCGCAGGAGGCTGATGAGACCTTCTCGATCCTCATGGGCGATCAGGTTGAGCCGAGAAGAGAGTTTATCGAGACGAACGCGAAGTATGTACAGAACCTCGATATCTAATTAGGAATTAGGAATGAGGAATTAGGAATTACAGATAATGAGGTGAACCTTTTTGGATAACGAGAATAAGAATATCAACAATAATGAAAATGAGGATTTTGAGGCGGAATATGCCGATATGATGAATCATACCGAGTACAGCTCTGGTAAGATTATTGACGTCGATATCAACCGCGAAATGAGAAAGTCGTTCCTCGATTACTCGATGAGCGTTATCGTCGCGCGTGCGCTGCCCGACGTCCGTGACGGCTTGAAACCCGTACACAGACGTATCCTCTATAATATGTACGAAAACGGCATTACGGCGAGTAAGCCGCACAGAAAGTGCGCGTATACCGTCGGTGAAGTGCTGGGTAAATATCATCCCCACGGCGACGCTTCCGTTTATGACGCGATGGTCAGACTGGCGCAGGATTTCTCGATGCGCTATATGCTGGTCGACGGTCACGGCAACTTCGGTTCGATTGACGGCGACCCGCCCGCGGCTTATCGTTACACCGAGAGCCGTATGAGCAAGATCGCCGCGGAAATGCTGGCGGATATCGACAAGGAAACGGTTGACTTTATGCCGACCTTCGACGATGTGCTGACAGAGCCGACGGTTCTGCCGTCGCGTTTTCCGAACCTGTTGGTGAACGGCTCTAACGGTATCGCTGTCGGTATGGCGACCAATATTCCGCCGCACAACCTGGGCGAGACCATCGACGCGATGTGTCTGTTGATCGACAACCCCGACGCGGAAATTGCCGATCTGATGGAGTGCATGCCCGGCCCGGATTTTCCGACCGGCGGTATGATTATGGGTCGCTCGGGTATCCGCGCGGCATACGCGACCGGTCGCGGCAAAATCGTTGTGCGCGCCAAGACGGAGATCGTTGAGGCGAAAAACGGTCGTTTCAAGATCATTGTCACGGAGATCCCGTACGGTGTAAATAAGGCGAGACTGATCGAGAATATCGCTAATCTCGTCAAGGATAAAAGGCTTGAGGGTATCTCGAACATCGAGGATCACTCTGACAGAAACGGTATGCATATCGAGATTGACGTCAAGCGTGAAGCTTCTGCGCAGGTTGTGCTGAACCATCTGTTCATGATGACCCAGATGCAGACGACTTTCGGCGCAATCATGCTGTCGATCGTAGACGGTCAGCCGCGTGTTTTGACGCTCAAAGAGATGCTGCAGTGCTACATCGAGCACCAGGCGCAGGTTATCGAGAGACGCACGATCTATGACCTCAAAAAAGCCAAGGAACGTATGCATATCTTAGAAGGCTTGAAGATCGCAATCGACTTTATCGACGAGGTTATCGCCATCATCAGGAAAAGTAAAGATCAGTCGGCTGCAAAGCTCGCGCTGTGTGAACGCTTCGGATTGGATGATGTGCAGGCACAGGCGATCGTCAGCATGCGTTTAGGTCAGCTGACCAATATGGAAAGAACCAAAATTGAGGACGAGATCAAAGCTCTCGGCGAAAAGATCAAAGAGTATAACGAGATCATCGCAAGCGAAACAAAGCGTCTGTCTATCGTCAAGGAAGAAGCGATGGAGATTCGCAACAAGTATGCCGATCCCAGACGTACCGAGATCTGCGCAATTACGGGCGAGGTGGATATTGAGGATCTGATTCCGCAGGAAGACTGTGTCGTTACGATGACAAAGTTCGGATATATCAAGCGTCTGCCGCATGATACCTATAAGACACAGCGCAGAGGCGGCAGAGGCGTCTCCGGTATGTCCAGACGTGACGAGGACGTTGCGACAGAGATGTACCTTTCGAACTCACACGACTATAACCTGTTCTTTACCAACAAGGGCAGAGTTTACAGAATCAAGTGTTATGAGATTCCCGAAAGCACCCGTCAGAGCAAGGGTATCAATATCGCCAATATTCTGCCGCTTGCGGCGGATGAAAAGGTTACCTCGATGATTCGTATTCCTGAATTTGACGAGGAAAAATACCTGATTATGGTCACCCGACAGGGTATCATCAAACGTATCGCACTGAATGCCTATAATACCGCGCGCAAGGGCGGTTTGATCGCGCTCGATCTCAACGAGGGCGACGAGCTGGCTTGGGTACGCATGACGAACGGTGATGATGAAGTTATCATCGCAACCAAGAAGGGTATGGCAATCCGCTTCCGCGAAACCGACGTCCGTCCGATGGGCAGACTGGCACGCGGCGTCAAGGCGATGAAGCTCAAGGAAGGCGACAGCATCGTCGGCATGAGCATTATTGAAGAGGGTAAACTGATTTTGACCGTTTCCGAAACGGGCTACGGACGACTCAGCTCTCCGGATGACTATCGTCTGCAGAGCAGAGGCGGTAAAGGTCTGACCAACTATCATGTCGCAAAGTACGGCGACGTTGCCGCGCTGACGGTCGTTCCGCTGGAGGATGATGTTATCCTGATTGCCGATAACGGCGTTATCATCCGCATCCTTGCTTCTACCATCCGCGTTTGTTCCCGACCCGCAAAGGGCGTTACCGTGATGAAGATCAAGGGTGACGATAAGGTTGTATCTGTATCGGGTGCGCCGCATGATGAGGAAGAAGCGCAGGCGGCGGAGAATGATGAGAATGCCGAATCGGCAGAGGATATGATCGAGGAATCGAATATGGATGAAGCGCAGGAAGCGCATGCAGAAGAATGATTCCCGACTATCAATGTACATAGATTAGCCCGTCAAGGGCAAAGAGCGGGGGATAAGGTGACGCTGCGTTATCTCTCCCCCAACCCCCTCGTCAGAGGGGGCGGTATCAACCTACTTCGACGAGGACAGTATTATGGATAATAAAATCAAGGTGAGTGTGTTTGTCGCGGGACAACGCTTCAATATCATCACCGAAAAAAGTGAAAAATATGTGCTGGATATCGCGTCGGAAATTGACGCGCGAATTAACTCGCTGGTGATTTCGGGCGATATGACCCGTGAGCGCGCCGCGGTGCTGACCGCGTTGGATTATGCGGATGACAGTGAAACGGATAAGGAAAACATCAACGCCGTCAAGGAACAGATGAAGGATTATCTGCTGACGATCGAGCGTTTGCAGGATGATAACGCGAAGCTGGTCGGCGATTACAATCTGCTGAAGGCGGAATATGAGCGTCTGATCGCGGAGCATCAGTCTGCCGAGGACGCGCAGAAAGCGTTTGAGGATAGTAAAAAAGAAAACGAGGCGTTGAAGGAAAAACTGAAAAAAACGCAAGAGCGCCTCGAATCCTTTCAACAGCAGCCGGAGAGTGTAATTTCAGAAGAAATACCTCTTCCCGAAGAACCGCCCGTTAGGGAAGAACATACCATCACGGCGGAGGATGATCTTTTCTTTGATGAGCCGGAGGAAACTCCCGTTAAACCGCAGAAGGAAAAGAAAAAACGCCACGATCACAGTCATGTGAATCCGTATCAGAAAAAAGCGAAAGAAAAACAGGATAAGGGTTATACCCAGCAAAGACAGTATTCTTTCTTTGACATCAGCGATGAAAAAGATTGAGATTCTTGCTCCTGCCGGCGGGTTTGACAGTGTGATTGCCGCCGTTCACAGCGGCGCGGACGCGGTTTATATCGGCGCAAAGGCTTTTTCCGCGCGTGCTTCGGCACACAACTTTGACGAGGAAGAACTGCGTGAGTGTGTGCGTTTTTGTCATCGGCGCGGGGTCAAGGTGCATCTGGCGCTGAATACCCTGATCTTCGATGATGAAATGGCAGACGCACTGGAGCTGGTGAAAACCGCCGCAAATGCGGATATTGACGCGCTGATTATTCAGGATTTGGGACTGGTTTCCTTAATCAGGAAGATGGTTCCCGATCTGCCGCTTCACGCGTCGACACAGCTTTCTGTTCATACGCCCTACGGTGTGAAAGCCTTGTATGAAATGGGCTTTGAGCGAGTGGTATTATCCCGTGAGCTGTCGTTGGATGAAATCAAAGAGATTCATGAATGTTGTCCCGAGGTGGAGTTGGAGGTCTTTGTGCACGGCGCGCTTTGTATGTGTGTCAGCGGAGAGTGTTACTTTTCCGCTATGCTCGGTGGGCGTTCTGCCAACCGCGGTATGTGCGCTCAGCCGTGCCGTCTGCCGATGCGGTATGAGGAAAACGATCACGCGCTGAGTTTAAAGGATAACGGCTCTTTGCATTATCTCAGAAAATTGCAGGAGATGGGGATCGCCAGCGCGAAGATCGAGGGCAGGATGAAACGTCCCGAGTATGTCGCCGCAGCGACCCTTGCCGCGAGAGAGGCGCGTGACCTCGGCTTCATTACCGAGGTTTCACAGGAAAGACTGCGTTCGGTTTTTTCACGCACAGGGTTCACCGACGGTTATCTGCGCGGCGAAATCGGCGAAGAGATGTTCGGTTTTCGACAGAAAAGCGATGTTGTATCCGCTGACAATCAACTGTTAAAGGAAATCAGAGTCCTGTACAAGGACGAATATCACAGCGTTCCCGTCAGCTTTGACTGTCACATCAAGACCGGAGAGAAAATGCGGCTCACGGCGACCGACGGTGTGCATATCGTGAAGGTTGAAAGCGATGAGGTTGCCGAAAAAGCCTTGCACGTGCCGCTGAGTGAGGAACGCGTTCAAAATAGTTTGCAAAAAACAGGCAATACGCCTTATTATATCGAAAAAATCACCATAAAAATCGACGATGACGCGGCGGCATCCGCGGCGTCGATCAACGCGCTGAGAAGAAAAGCGTTGGAATCGCTTGACCTTTTGCGCGAAATTTGTCATAATTACACAATCAACGAAATCGACCTTTCTGCTGTTCTCGACGGCGGGGAAGAAGTAAGGCAAATGAACCGCGCTGTCGTGCGTGATTTGCATATTCCCGAAGAAATGAAAGAGATGGACATCATTTTCGCGGACGTCTTTGGACTTGGGGATAAGGAGCGGTTGAAAAACTTGCTCGACAGAGGTTTTGTGATCGGCGCGGAAGTACCGCGCGCAACCTTCGGCAACGAAAAGGAAGTTTTTGAACGGCTGAAGACGATCAAGGAGAGCGGTGTGAGCGACCTTTTGGCGCACAATATCGGAGCTGTTTACATGGGAAAGATGCTGGGCTTCAGGGTTCACGCAGGCTTCGGAATGAACATCGCGAACTCTTATACGCTGAAATGGGCGAAAGAGTATGGGATTGAGACCGCCGTGCTGAGCGTGGAGCTTGACATCAGGCACATCGAGAAGATGTATAAGTGTATCCCGGTCGGGATCATCCGTTACGGCACCTTGCCGCTGATGATTATGCGCAACGCGCCTGCCGGAAAATCCTGCAAAACAGAGTCGTATTTGCAGGATAGAAAGGACGAAAAGTTCCCTGTAAGCAGCCGTGAAGGATACAGTGAAATCTACAATTGCGTGCCGATATTCATGCCGCAAAAGGATTATCCGATGGGTGGAGAGGTTTTCTCGGATTTCCTCTTTACTGTGGAAAACTCTGTGGAAAACATGGAAAAGACTCTGAAAAAATTAAGAGAAAATCGGGATTTTGAGCGTAAAACCCATGGGTTGTATCTCAGGGGTGTTAAAAAATTCACAATCTTTTAAAGAATTATCGAAAGGAATTTCATCATTTTCCGTTAAGATAAAATCGGAGATTTTTACATATTTTTGCAGAAATCGTGTTTTTGGCAAAATTGAAGGAAAACTTTTGATTTTGCAGGAAGGTATTATATGAGTGTTTTGAAGATCAAAAAACTAAAAAAAGACGCACGCGTCCCGTTTCGCGCGACACCCGGTTCCGCGGGAATGGATCTCTATGCGTGTATCGACGAAGCGATCACGATCGCGCCGCATGAAATCAAGCTGATTCCGACGGGAATCGCGATTGCGCTGGAAAGCGCGGAGTATGTCGCATATCTATACGCGCGGTCGGGACTTGCGATTAAACACGGGATCGCTCCGGCAAACTGTGTCGGCGTGATCGACAGCGATTATCGCGGCGAGGTTTGCGTAGGGCTTGTCAATCAGACAAATGAACCGTTTACGATCGAACCGGAGGAAAGGATCGCGCAGATGGTGATTTCGCCCGTAGTTTTGCCCGAGATCGAGGTTGTCGACGAACTGGATGACACCGAAAGAGGCGTGGGCGGATTTGGCTCGACAGGAAGATAAAAGCATAAACAGTAAAGCTTTTACTAATAATAAAATGGAATAAACAGAAACTAATACTAATCCTTAATAAAAACCTTTATCATCTATTGCGCTATATTTCGTATAGCTTTGTTGGGCTCCTTGACAGGCGCCAGCCTGTCTGCGTCTCCCGTCGCGCTATCCGAAATATATCACTAATATCTGATTAAATCTTTTTATTAAGGATTAGTATAAAATCATATTTGCGCCACAGAGCGGAAAGGGGTCAGGTATGTTTGCAAAAGATATCGGTATTGACTTGGGTACAGCCAACACGTTGGTTTATATGAAGGGTAAAGGCGTTGTCATGCGCGAGCCGTCGGTCGTTGCGGTTGACGTCAAGCGTGATATGGTTCTTGCGGTAGGTCACGAGGCAAAAGAAATGATCGGTCGTACGCCGGGCTCGATTGTCGCGATCCGTCCCTTGAAGGACGGCGTCATCGCGGACTTTGAGATCACCGCGACCATGCTGAAATATTTTATCAAGAGCGTTGTCCGCGGCGGCATGTTCAGCAAGCCGCGTATCATCATCTGTATCCCCTCAGGCGTTACCGAGGTTGAGAGAAACGCGGTGGAGGACGCCGCGCGTCAGGCGGGCGGCAAGTATGTTGAGCTGATCGAAGAGCCGATGGCGGCCGCGATCGGCGCGGGTCTGCCGGTCGATTCGCCTGTCGGCAACATGGTTGTCGATATCGGCGGCGGCACCAGCGAGGTCGGTATCGTATCGCTCGGCGACATCGTCGCTTCCTGCTCTGTACGAATGGCGGGCGACAAGTTTGACGAGGCGATCGTCACATACATCAAGAAGAAGTATAACCTGCTGATCGGTGAGCGTACCGCCGAGGATATCAAGGTTACCATCGGCTCGGCATACCCCTACGAGGGCGAGGGCGCGATGATGGTCAAGGGCAGAAATCTGGTAGACGGTCTGCCGAAGAATATCCGCATTACCGCGGCGGAGGTGAGAGAGGCGCTGAAGGATCCGCTGATGACGATTATCGACGCCATCCTGAACACGCTGGAAAAAACTCCGCCGGAGCTTTCTGCCGATATCATTGACAACGGTATCATGCTGACGGGCGGCGGCGCGCTGCTCAGGGGGCTTGATAAGCTGATCGAGGAAGAGACCGGCATGCCGGTCAAGATCGCGGAGCGTCCGCTTGACTGTGTTGTCGACGGCGCGGGTATGCGGCTTGATCCGAATTTCAGAGCGAACAGAAGAGCCAAACAACAGTAAGATACAAGGCGTCTTTTATCAGGAAGGTTAAACTTTTTGATCAAGTGAAAGGTTTCTTCACTTACCGAAAAACAGAAACGGGAATCGGAAAATGAAAGATTTTTTACAATCCCCAAAAATTAAAATATTTCTGTCGGTACTGCTGGTGCTGATTATGCTCGCGGTGTTTACGCGGAATGTGGAAAATAACTTTATTTCCACAACGCTGAACACGCTGACCTACGGTCTTTCAAAGGTGACGGCGGCGGCTACCGCCGATCATAGCAGCAACAAAAGCTATGACGAGCTAAAAGCCGAAAACGAAGCGCTGACGACGGCAAATCGTGAGCTGAGAGCAAGGCTGGTAGATTACTATAACGTCAAGGAAGAAAATACCCGGCTGTGGATGTTCTATGACCTGAAAAAGGAACACGAGGACTATCAGATGATTCCCGCGACGGTGCTCAGACGTGATACGAACGATGAGTTCGGCTCCTTTACCATCGACAAGGGGACAGCGTCTCAAATCAGCGTCGGCGATCCTGTTATGGGAGAAAACGGTTTGATCGGCTGGATCTCGGAGGCAGACGCGTATACCGCGAAGGTGATTACCATCCTCTCACCGCAGACGAGCATAGGCGCGATTGATAACGCGACCTCTGATACCGGTATCATCACCGGTTCGGCAAAATACGCCGACGATAACCGCACGACGTTCACCAAGCTGAACTCCGAGAACAAGGTGGAGGAAGGCGATATCATCACCTCGTCGGGCGCGTCGGGTATCTATCCCAAGGGCATCCCGCTGGGAGAGGTCATCGAGATCGGTTACGATACATACGACACCTCGTATTATGCCGTGATCGAACCGTATGACAATATCGACAAGGTGACGGACGTCGCGGTTGTGACAGACTTTGACGGTCAGGGCGAGATCTTGAAGAGAGAGAGCGCAGAATGATGTCGGACAGGTCAAATTCTTTCTTCAGATATTTAGCCTATGTGCTGGAGCTGATCCTGGCGTTTGCGCTGGTGACGACGCCGGGACTTTTGCCGGAAATCTTCGGCGCGAAACCCGCGCTGATCCTCTGCGTGGCGCTGACGGTCGCGGTGTATGAGCGCGAGATCCCCTCGATGATCTTCGGCATGCTGGCGGGACTGTTGACAGATATCGGGTTCAGCAACAGTATCGGTTTGTTTACCATCTCGCTGACGATGGTTTGCTTTGTTGTGGGTTACGCGGCAAACAACCTGATTGTCGCGACCTTTTTGAATTATCTGCTGTACGCGTTTTTTGCGGTCGGCGGGTTATTTATGCTGTACTTTTTGGTGCGGTTCGTGATCCCCGGTGTGGAAAATATGTGGAGCTATTTTACGCAGCATTTGGTCTCACGCATGGTGCAGACCTTTCTCTTTTCCATACCGATTTATTTTCTTAACCGGTTTATCTACTTTACGCTGTCACCGGAAGCTTAGGGTGACTGCAGATATCAGATTCATGATGATAACAGGCATGTTTCCGCCTATCTACTGCTAAAATCTACGCGAATCCGTTACGGACGGTTACAACACAGAAAGGAGGTATCACGTTGAATAACAAGGGCAGAAAATCTTTGCAACAGCCGAATTTTCACGCGGATAAGATTCTGTCGGCAAATAACCGCAGTATGTTAAATTCGTCAAACAATAAAGAGCCGCAGGAAGAGAAAAAAGATCGCTCTAAGCCGCGCGTCATCATCTGCGTGATACTTCTGGTTGTGATCTTTGCGCTGTTCGCGGCGCGGCTGTTTAACTGGCAGATCGTACACGGTGAGGAATACAAGGAGCTTTCGAAAGCCTCTACCGCGCATACGGTGCAGTCGGACGCAACGCGCGGCGAGATCCTCGACGTCGGCGGCAAGCCGCTGGCAGTGAACGAGACCGCGTATAATATCGTGATTAACAAGGTGTACGCCGACAATGACAATCAACTGAATCTGATTATCATCGACCTGCTGAACACCCTGCGCGAATGTGGCGAGAAATATATCGACGAGCTTCCGATCTCTTATATGGACGGCGGGTTTGTCTTTGACGAGGGCAGTGAGGGCGACGTCGAGTATATCGAGTCTTCCGTGATGCTGAATCAAGAAGGATTGTCGGCGGACGAGATTGTCGAGGGGCTTGCAAAGCGATATAAAGCGGATAACATCGCCGATCCGTTTACCAGACGGTCGGTTGTTTCGATCCGCTATAATATGGAGAAAAAGGGTTTTTCCTATGAGCAGGTGTACGTTGTCGCGTCAGATGTGAACAGCGATACCGTTGCGGTTGTATCGGAACGCACGCAGACCGTACCCGCGGTGGAGATCCGCACGGTGAATGAGCGCGTTGTCAAAAACGGCGAGCTGATTCCGCATATTCTCGGCGTCGTCGGCAAGCTCAACGAGGACGAATATGAGGCGAACAAGGAGAAAGGCTACAGCCTAGATGACAATATCGGCAAGTTCGGTATCGAAGCCGCGATGGAAAGCTATCTGCGAGGTGAGGCGGGGGAAAAGACCATCGTTACGGACGAGGACGGTCAGATCGTCGCCGAGGAGGAAACGGTCAAGTCAAAGCCGGGAGATACCGTTTACCTGACCATCAACTCGCGTATCCAGGAGGTTGCCGCCTATACGATTGGAAAGAATATTCGCGAGGCGCAAAAGCTTGGCGAACAGGACGTCAAAAACGCGAAGGCAAGCAACGCGAAACAGCAAAGCAAGCTGGGTGAGGACTGTGTCGCGGGAGCGGCGGTGATGCTGGATGTGCGCGACAACTCGGTCATCTGCGCGGCGTCTTATCCGAACTATGATATCTCGCGTTACTATGATCCCGATTACTCGGATTACCTCTTTAACAACGAGGATATCCCGATGTTTAACAGAGCCTTTGAAGGCGCGTTCGCGCCCGGCTCGACCTTTAAACCGTGTGTCGCGACGGCGGCTTTGCAGGAGAAGATCATCTCGACCGATACAGAGATCCACTGTTCGGGTGTGTATGACTACTATAAAGACGACGTCGTTCACTGTCTGGGCGTTCACGGCGATCAGAAACTGGAAAGCGCGATGGCACATTCCTGCAACTGTTACTTTGCCGAGGTCGGCAGGCGTGTGGGTATCACAACGATGTACCTGTATGCCGAGAAATACGGTTTGGGAGCAAAAACCGGCCTGGAGGTCTATGAAAACACCGGCGTGCTGGCAGGCAGAGATTCGACAACGTGGTTTGAGGGCAATACGGTACAGGCGGCGATCGGTCAGAGCGATAACGCCTTTACGCCGGTACAGCTGGCAACCTATGCTTCGGCGATTGCCAACGACGGTGTACGCTACAGAACCCATCTGGTGCGCAAGATCATGAACTATGAGCGCGACGAGACCGTTCTTTTTAACGATCCCGAAAGACCGGAAAAGATCGCGGAAACCGGCGTTTCTCAGGAAAACATCGAGTTGGTCAAAAAGGCGATGTACGCGGTAACTCAGACGGATACGATGCAAACAATGGCGGGAAAATATCCGATCAAGATGGGGTGCAAGACCGGTACCGCGGAAAACGCCGGCTCCGACCACAACGTTTTTATCTGCTTTGCGCCGTATGACGATCCCGAAATCGCGCTGTGCGTGCTTTTTGAGCACGGCGGCAGAAGCTACCTGCCCCAGCAGGCGGCATGTGATATTTTGGACGCGTACTTCTATGATAAAGATGTGGAGGATATCAAGGATGATCCGTGGAAATTCTGAGCGATTTTCGATCACCATGAGCTATTCATACTAAGTATCACACATGAAAATCACGGAAATAGGAACTTGTGTTTATTGAATATGTCTAATTTTCGGAATAATTATTCTACAAAAAGAGCAGCTCATTGAGGTTGCTCTTTTTTTGCTTTTGTGATAAAATAGTAACAGGTATAGCTATCATAATTTATGAAGGATGTCTGTTTTTTAACGATAATGTGTGAAGTAATCGTAATAGCATCCGGCAAAGGCGGTACGGGAAAAACCACCGTTTGTACGGCTTTGGCGGCGGCTTTGGCAAGAGCGAAAAACAAGGTTTTAATCATCGACTGTGACAGCGGGATGCGCGGCGTTGACCTGATGCTGGGTATCAGCGATCAGCTGGTATATGATTTGTCCGACGTTATCAGCGGTGAATGTGAGTATAACGACGCGCTGTACCGGGTGGACGGCGACTTTGAGCTTTACAGCATTGCTGCTCCGTTGTATGCCGATGATGAGGTCAGCCCCTCGCTGATTAAGCGTTTTGTGGACAAGGTCAGGGATGACTTTGACTACATCCTGGTTGACTCGCCTGCCGGCACGGGATCGGGCTTTTACTCTGCGGCTAACGCGGCTGACAGAGCGTTGGTTGTCATCAACGCCGAGCCGATCAGCATCAGAGGTTGTAAAAATATCGGCTACAGGCTCAAAGAGTTGAAGATCGACAATTGCAGGCTGATTATCAACCGATTTGACAGAAAACGTTTTGATGAAATGGGGCTGTACCGTGATCTCGATGAGGTCATCGACGAGGCGGGTATGCGGCTGATCGGGCTGGTTCCCGAGGACGTCAGGGTGACGGCGCTCTCTCAGCGCGGCGCGCTGACCAATAACTGGTCGCAGACTTCCATCATTTTCGATACCATCGTCAAACGTCTTGAGGGCGTTGACGTACCGATAGTAGTCAAAGAGAAATAATATAGATTAGTGGAGGTGCGTGTATGAATATCGCGATAATTGCACATGATGAAAAGAAAGAGCTGATGGTACAATTCTGTATTGCTTACTGCGGGATTCTCAGCAGAAATAAAATGTGCGCCACCGGTACGACCGGCAAGATGGTTGCGGAGGCGACAGGTCTGGAGATACAGACGTTTCTGGGCGGCTCTCAGGGTGGTGACCAACAGATCGCTGCGCGTATCGCCTGTAATGAGATAGATATGCTGATCTTCTTCCGCGATCCTCTGACGCCGAAGCCGCATGAGCCGAACGATATGAATCTGCTGCGTCTTTGCGATATGCACAATATCCCTGTCGCGACCAACATCGCGACCGCGGAGGTGCTGATCCACGGTCTTGAGAGAGGCGACCTCGACTGGAGAAATATCGTCAGATAATAGATTGATTCTTATTGATGAAAAAGATAACCGCAACGGAAGTTTCCGCTGCGGTTTTTTTGTGCTTTAATGATACTTTGTATAAGCTCTTTGATAATAAAACTATTCGTCGTCGGTGGGGATGATGGGAAGGATAAAGTAGAAATCGGAGCCTTCACCGAGGGTGGACGCGACGGCAAACTCGGCGTCGTGGGCGAGCAGGATGTTTTTGACAATGGACAGACCCAGGCCTGTGCCGATGACAGCGCGGCGGTGTTCTTTGTCGACGCGGTAGTAGCGGTCCCAAATGTATTTGAGCTGTTCTTCGGGGATGCCGTCGCCGTGGTCGATGACGTCGACGCGTACCTTGTCGCCGGTCACCGTCTGGCGGACGATGACGGTTTTGTCGTCGCCGATGTAGTTGATGGCGTTGTTGATGAGGTTATAGAGCACCTGCGTCATGCGGAGCTCGTCGCCCATGATGAATACCTCGCCGTCGTGCTCAAAAACGATGTTCAAGCCGTCGTTTTCGATCAGCTTGGTGTAGCGCGAAAAGATGCTCTCGATACACTTTGTCAGAGAGAAGGGTGCTTTCTTGACGTCGGCGGTACCGCTTTGCAGGCGGGAGATATCGAGAAGATCGGTGACGAGGGAGTTCAGACGGTTGGCCTCGTCGATGATGATCTGGATGTTTTCGGGGGTCATCTCGCCGGGCAGGTCGCGCATGACCTCGCTGTAGCCGGTAATCATCGTCAGCGGTGTGCGCAAGTCGTGGGAGATGTTGGCGATCAGCTCCTTTTGGAGAGAATCGACCTTTTTCAGCTCGCCTGCCGCATAGGTCAAGGTGGCGTTCAGCTCGGTGATCTCGCGGTAACGTCCGCCCTCAAAGGTAATGTCGTAGTTTTGCTCCGCGAGCGCCTTTGCCTGTTCGTTGGTGTCGGAGATCGGTTTTGCGATGGCTTTGCCGAGGAAGATGGCGATCACAACGCTGAGGATCAGGATGACAGCGGTGACGATCAAGAGCTGGATTCGCAGGGTTTCGACAACGCTGGTAACCGGCGTGATCTCGCTTTCGACAATAATCATGCGCTCGCCGGAGGAAGTGTTGATGATCTTGGCGTATGCCAGTACCTCGGAGGTCTCGCGCTCAAACGCGGGTTCGTGGCGGTGGTTTTGTATCTCTCCGTCGGGCAAGGAAGGCTCGGCGCTGCTCGGCGCTTGTCCCGACGAGGCAAACTGCTTTTCTGTATCGGCGCTGTTATTGTTTAAGAGCGGTTTGTCGGAGCGTTGACCGTGGACGATGTGGGTGATGGTGGAGTGTTCGCCGTTATGCTCGGACGCCTGCTTGTAGAGATTGTAGACGGTGTTCATAGCGATATCCGCGTTGAAACCCGGGTGAGTCTGAGTGGTATAGACGCTGGTGAAAATGCTGTCGTCCGTATTGTACACGTCGACAGTCATGTTGTTTTGTTCTTCGATCTCGGTAATGAGGGAGTAAAAATCGGAGGATTCGGCATAATCCGTGAGGGAATAGGTGCAGGATTTAACCTGCTGGGTCTTGACAGTTTTGTAGAAGGACTCGAGAAAGACCGTTTGAAAGAACCATAGAACCGCCAGGAGCAATACGGAAAATACTAAAAATCCGATCCCCAGGTAGATCCGAAGGGGGTGTTTTTTCTTAAGTTTCAAAGCGGTATCCAACTCCTCTGAGGGTGACGATGAGCTTTGCGTAGTCGCCCAGACTCTTGCGCAGCAGCTTGATGTGGGTGTCAAGGGTGCGGTCGTCACCGAAGAAATCGTAGCCCCATACCTTGGAGATCAGCTGCTCACGGGTCAGGGCGATGCCTTTGTTGTTGACCATGTAGAACAGCAATTCGTACTCACGCGGGGTCATCTGGACGCGCTCGCCGTCAACGGTGACGACGCGTGCCGCAAAGTCGATGGAGAGACCCTCATAGGTAAACTTTGATTTGCTGTCTTCTTTTTTATCATTTCCCGCACGGCGCAGGACAGCCGCCGCGCGCATCATCAGCTCCTTCGGAGAAAAGGGCTTGACGACGTAGTCATCGACGCCGGATTCGAAGCCCGAAAGGCGGTCGTACTCTTCGCCGCGCGCGGAGAGCATGATGATGGGAGTGTTGCTGAATTTGCGAATCTGCTCAACCGCGCCGAAGCCGTCGAGCACGGGCATCATGATGTCCATGATGATGAGGTCATAGGTGTTGTTGCGGCATTTCAGCACTGCCTGTCTGCCGTCTTCCGCCTCGTCGACCTCGTGACCCTCGTATAAAGCGTACTTTTTGATCAGCTCGCGGATGCGGAACTCGTCGTCTACGATCAGTAATTTGCTCATGGTATCCCCTCCGTTATCCGGTATGTCTAGTCTATCATAACCGATGAATGTGACGGTTGTATGATGAAATCGTTACAATTATTATATATGGTATTGTTGCTTTGCGCAAGAAAATATGACGCGTTTTACAAAAAAAGCGGCGCTCCTCATGAGCGCCGCTGTGAGTTGTCAATCGGTTATTACTCTTCCGGTGCAACATAGGGCCTGGAGCCGTCAATGTTGCAGATCTGAGCGAGGAATCTCTGGATACGGGTAGCATCCATGATGGACACGAAATCATCCTCATCAACATCGGCAGCGTCTAAGTCGAAGGACATGCCGGTCGGCTGGGGAAGGTTAGCCAGATATCTCTGGATGCAGAGAACGTCGTTGATGTCAACGGACTTGTCGTTGTTGACGTCGCCGGGCTTCGCGTGGTTATGATCGGGGTTGACGCAGGACGCGGTTCTGCCGTGAAAGTTCGGGCTGTCGGTGGTGTAGTTGCCATAGCAGCCTTTGCCGTAGTAAGCGTACCACTGGGAGCCGTAGCTGTCAAAGCCGGTCAGCGGGTTAGGCTCGCTGTGATTATAGTCGATGATCGCAATCAGACCGTCGCAGGTCCACTCGTCGGAAGAACCCTCGGGCAGAGTATCGGAGCTACCCGCCTCAACACCCTCGGTGTTCAGGTTGATGATCTGACGCGCGTAGTTGAAGATCTCCTTTGTTTTGTCCATACCGCCGTTGACGCCGTTGTTCCATACTACAGTAGGAGTACCGCCGTCGCTGGGGATTCTTGCCGCATAGATACGGTTCTCTTTGTCGACCAGGTGAGCCTGGTAGCCGCACCACTGAACGCCGGTGCCGTCGGGCCAGGTACTACCGATGCCGCTCCACCAGTAGATGCAGACGTGCATATAAGGCTCGGAATCGTCGGGACCCGCAAAGGTATTGAACTGGTTAGCCCAATCGGCAGGAGCCTGGAAATAGAGCATCATGGTCTCGGAAAGATCGCCGCCGCAGGCTACGATCGCCTCTTCGGCATAGGGGGTGTTAGCGTCTACGGTGTAAGAACCGATCAGACCGGTCTCGGGGTCGATCGGTTTGTAGGAGACAGCGCCTACAGATACAGCCGCTACAGACACCACCAGCATTACAGCAAGCACAATGCTAATAATTTTTTTCATGAGAAATCCTCCTAATAAGATTAGTAAACACATTATAACATATTAATATCTCAGATTACAAGTATCTTTGGTTCACAATTTCGTAAAAATTTTAAAAAAATATGAAATTTCTGTAATATTGCATAAATTCGGCAAGGAAAATATAACACTATCGACGAAGAAAAAGAAGATTTTGGCAAGAATATTTACTGACTCATATGGTAGGTTGTGTTGACATTATCGGATTTCGGTGTAAAATGAAAACAGATTTTGATAACAGGGTGCGCTATGAAAGATTTTTTAGTGGAAAAGTTAAGAGAAAACCGTGATCTGAGCGATACAGAGCTCAAGGCGCTGATCGAGACAAACGAACATGACAAAGCGCTGATGACAGCCGCCGACGAGGTGCGGCGTGAGCGTTACGGCGACAGCGTGTATCTGCGCGGGCTGATCGAGATCAGCTCCTACTGTAAGAATAACTGTTTGTACTGCGGGCTGCGCGCCGGTAATCAAAATGCCGAGCGGTATCGGCTGAGCAAAGAGCAGATCCTCTCCTGCTGTGAGGAAGGATACGCGCTGGGCTACCGCACCTTTGTGCTGCAGGGCGGTGAGGACCCGCACTTTAGCGACGATTTGATCTGTGATATTGTCCGAGAGATCAAGGGGCGTTATCCCGATTGCGCGGTGACGCTGTCGCTCGGCGAAAAACCGCGCGCGAGCTATGAAAAATACTATGAAGCCGGGGCTGACCGTTATCTGCTGCGCCATGAGACCGCGGATAAGGCGCATTACGAAAAGCTGCATCCGGAGGATATGAGCGCGGAGAACCGCAGACGCTGCCTGTATGATCTCAAGGAGATCGGCTATCAGGTAGGGTCGGGGTTTATGGTCGGTTCACCGTACCAGACGACGGAGAATCTGATCGCCGACCTGCGGTTTTTGCAGGACTTGCAGCCCGATATGATCGGGATCGGCCCGTATATCACCCATAAGGATACGCCGTTCAGGGATGAAAAAGGCGGATCGCTGGAGCTGAGCCTGCGGATGCTGGCGATCCTACGGCTGATGTTCCCCTACGCGCTTTTGCCGTCGACGACGGCGCTCGGCACGATCGACCCGATGGGGCGTGAGCTGGGGCTGAAAGCAGGCGGCAACGTCGTAATGCCGAATCTTTCGCCGACAGACGTGCGGGAAAAATACGCGATCTATGACAACAAAATCTGCACCGGCGAGGAATCCGCTCAGTGCAGAAGGTGCCTGGAGATGCGCATCGAAAGCGCGGGTTACAGAGCGGTGACAGACCGCGGGGATGTGAAAAGAGGATAACGATGATAAATGAGTTTTCGAGAACAGAGCTTTTGCTGGGCGCAGAGGCGATGGAAAAACTGAGAAACGCGCGGGTCGCGGTATTCGGCGTCGGGGGCGTCGGCGGCTATACCGTAGAGGCGCTGGCGCGCTCGGGAGTCGGGGCGCTCGACCTGATCGACAACGACCGCGTGAGCCTGACCAACATCAATCGTCAGATTATCGCGACGCATAGTACGGTGGGAGAGCTGAAGGTGGAGGCCGCGAAACGGCGCGTGCGCGATATCAACCCCCGTTGTGAGGTAAGGGCTTATCCTACTTTGTATATGCCCGAAACGGCGGATGAATTTGACTTTTCCCGGTACGACTATGTTGTCGACGCGATCGACACCGTGACGGGGAAGATCGAGCTGGTCATGCGAGCCGAGGCGGCGGGTACGCCGATTATTTCGTCAATGGGTGCGGGAAATAAGCTCGATCCGACTGCTTTTGAGGTAGCGAATATCTACAAAACTTCGGTCTGTCCGCTGGCGAGAGTGATGCGCCGCGAGCTGAAAAAGCGCGGGGTGAAAAAGCTGAAGGTCGTTTACTCGAAGGAAGAAGCGATCACGCCGATCGGCGAGACCGAAGAGGACGCGAAGGGACGGAGGTCGATCCCCGGGTCGACCGCGTTTGTGCCGTCGGTTGCGGGACTGATTATCGGCGGCGAGGTCGTCAGGGATATTATCAATGCATGAAGAAAGCGCCGAGAAGGCGCTTTTGTTGTATCGGCGGCAAAAACAGCAGGGCAGCACGGATACGGTAGGAGGAGGCTGCGATTTTCGCGGGGTTTATGCAATATTCATAATTATTTTTTTGCGGATACGATAAGGCTGTTGACAATATTTACTTGCAGTTTGAAGCAAAATATGGTATGATACCATTAATAATGTATACCTATGCGTTTTTTGAGTGAATTTGCTTTAGAGGATCCCGTGTAACTTGAAAAAGGGATCGAGGGTATAACATTATAGCAAGCCTTTGAAAGGAGTTTTGCGATATGTGCGGTATTTGCGGCTTTACCGGTGAGATAGAGCAGCGTGAAGAAACCCTGCGTAAAATGACGGAGGTCATCACTCACCGCGGTCCCGATTCGGACGGCTATTTTTCGGACGACTATATCTCGATGGGTTTCCGCAGGCTCTCGATCATCGACCTCGAAAACGGCGATCAGCCGATCACCAACGAGAACGGTAATCTGGTGCTTACCTTTAACGGCGAAATCTACAACTATAAGGATTTGAAGAAGGAGCTCGAGGAGCTCGGTCACCACTTCCATACCACCTCCGACAGCGAGGTGCTGGTTCACGCCTTTGAGGAGTGGGGCGAGGATATGTTTGAGAAGCTCCGCGGTATGTTCGCCTTTGCGATCTACAACAAGGAGACGAAGGCGGTCTTTTTGGCGCGCGATTTCTTCGGCATCAAGCCCCTGCACTATACCCTGATCGGCGACGACCTGTGCTACGCTTCCGAGATCAAGAGTATTTTGGAGCATCCCGACTTTACCAAAAGGTTCAACGACAAGGCGCTGGACGCGTATCTTTCGTTCCAGTATGTTCCCCAGCCGATGACCTTCTTCAAGGATGTTTACTGCCTGCTGCCGGGTCACTATATGTGGTTTAAGGACGGCGTCATCGAAACACAGCGTTACTTTGAACCGAAGTTCAGACCGAATAATGAGATGACGGAGGAAGAGGCGATCAATAAGATCGAAAAGGTCTTTGAGGACAGCGTCAACGCCCATAAGATCGCGGACGTTGAGGTCGGATGCTTCCTCAGCTCCGGCGTGGATTCGTCCTATGTCGCCTCGTACTTTGAGGGTCAAAAAACCTTTACCGTCGGCTTTGACTTCGGCGAAAAATATAACGAGATCGACTGGGCAAAGTCCCTGTCGGAAAAGATTAACGTGGAGCATCACGCAAAGCTGATCTCCAGCGAGGAATTTTGGGCGGCGGTACCGAAGGTACAGTATCACATGGATCAGCCGCTGGCGGATCCCTCGTGCGTGGCGCTGTACTTTGTCACGAAGCTCGCGAGCGAGCATGTCAAGGTTGTGCTGTCGGGTGAAGGCGCCGACGAGCTGTTCGGCGGCTATACCTGTTATAACGACCCGCGCGTCTTCAAGATCTATCAGACAATTGTGCCGTACTTTCTGCGCCGCGCGATCGGCTGGATCTGCAAAAAGCTGCCCGATATCAAGGGCAGGGATTATCTGATCCGCGCGACCCATCCCTTGGAGAAGCGTTACATCGGCAACGCCTATATGTATGACGAAAAGCAGAAGCAGGCAATCTTGAAAAATCCCGAGATCGCGACCGATCCCGCGCGCATGACCAGAAGAATGTATACCCGCGCCCGCCGCTATGATGACGAGACGAAGATGCAGTATCTGGATATCAACATGTGGATGGTTGGCGATATCCTGCTCAAAGCCGACAGAATGAGTATGGCGAACTCTCTTGAGCTGCGCGTGCCTTTCCTGGACAAAGAGGTCTTCGGCGTGGCTTCTACCATTCCTACTCCGCTGAGAGTGAATAAGTTTAACACCAAGTACGCGATGCGCAAGGCGGCTCTGCGCCACCTGCCCGAAGAGGTCGCCGAGAAGCCGAAGCTCGGTTTCCCCGTACCGACCCGCGTATGGCTCAGGGATGAGCATTACTATCACGTTGTTAAGGATATGTTTACCTCGCCGACGGCTGAGAAATTCTTCAACACCGAAATACTTCTCGAGTACCTCGACGAGCACTTTGAAGGCAAAGAGGATCACTCCCGCAAGATCTGGACGATCTATGTGTTCCTGGTATGGTATCATATCTACTTCGGCGCGGTTTCGCCCGAGGATCTCGCTCCCGCCGAAAGACCCGCGCCGCCTGAGAAGCCGGAACCTCAGCCGGAAGAGCAGGTTGACAACGAGGCAGACGAGCCGGCAGATGAGGGCGACGATGACGCCGAGGGTACAAAGATCTTTACCCCGGTGAAGGAACAGGATATCCCGCAGGAGGAATCTCAGGCGGAAAATGCCGATCCGGCAGAAGGCGATGCGGCGGTTGAGGAAGAACCTGAGCGTGAATTTGAGGACATTTTCTCCTCTTCCGGCAATACGGCAAAACGCGTGGATATCGAGCTTGAGGAAGAGGCAAAGCCGATCTCCTTTACTGACGATATTGACCCGGAAGATTTCTTTAACAACCTCAAGAGCCAGCTCAGAGAAAACTTTGATTCGGAAGAATCCGCGAAAGATTCAGATACGAAGGACTAATACTAAGTATAAAATGAAACGCCGCTCCGACGAGCGGCGTTTGGATTATCGGAACCATACTATGATTGAATTTAACAGTTTACAACATTATCAGCCGCATGAAAACGGCGCGCATGTCGCGCTCGGGTTCTTTGACGGCGTTCACCTCGGTCATCGCGCGGTGATCGGCGGTTGTGCCGACAACAGCGGAAATCTGCCGTGCGTGGTACTGACTTTTCATGAAAGTCCCGCGAAATCGCTGGGAAAAAACACGCCGGCGATGCTCAGCGATAACCGCCGCAAGGCGGAGCTGATGGCGAAGATCGGAGCGGATGAAGTGATCTTCGCGGATTTTGCTCAGATCAAAGATGAAAGTCCGCAGGAGTTTGTACAGGGCGTTTTGCGGGATAAGCTGAACGCGAAAAAGGTGTACTGCGGCTTTAACTACCGCTTCGGTAAAAACGGACGCGGCGATACCGAAACCCTCAGGACGTTGTGCGGAGACCTGGGAATCGAGGTTGAGGTTGTTGAGCCGGTCTCGGTCGGAGGTGAACAGGTGTCGTCTTCGGTGATCCGTGAGTTTATCTCCGGCGGAAAGATTGAACAAGCGAATGAGATGCTCGGCTACCGTTTTGCGGTCGGCGGCGACATCGGCACGGGAAATCATTTCGGCACGGCGATGGGCTTTCCCACGGTGAATATTCCGCTGACGGACGGGATTACGGCGCCGCGGTTCGGAGTTTATGCTTCGATCATCACGGTAGACGGGACAGCGTATCGCGGCGCGACCAACATCGGTGTGCATCCGACGGTCGGCGCGAACGAGAAGCCGCTTTGCGAGACTTTTTTGCTCGATTTTCCCGGAGGCGATCTTTACGGAAAACGCGCGGTGTGTGAGCTTGCTGCGTTTATCCGGGAGGAAAAACGGTTCGGCTCGGCTGAGGAGCTGACCGAACAGGTCAAAAAGGATTGTGATACGATCCTGTCAATGAGTTTTTATACTAATCCTTAATAAAAAGATTTAATCAGATATTAGGGATAAATTTTGCAGAGCACGGCGGGCGACGCAGGCAGGCTGGCGCCTGTCAAGGAGTCCAACAAAGCTATGCGAAATTTAGCCCAATAAATGATAAAGGTTTTAATTAAGGATTAGTATTAATACAGTATCAACAAACCTTCACGTTGGCGATCATAGCCGAGGTAATAGGAGGGGTTTCTCCCTACGGTCGATCAATTGACGCAATCCCTCACCCGCTCCCGCGGGAGCTCCCTTTACCAAAGGGAGCCTTGGAAAAGTAATACTCATATTATTTATGATACTTTTTTGATAAGCAAAGGCGGCGCTTTTCAGCGTCGCCTTTCTGTGTTTATTTAAAATAGTCATTGCGAGGGGCGCAAAGGAAAAGGTAGAGATTGCCACGTCGGAACTTTGTTCCTCCTCGCAATGACAATCTGAAATGCGCCCCGTGGCAATCTCAACCGATTAAAAGGGTCAAATACCCCGCTGCTTGCAGCGCAAGAGCCCGTAGGGAAGGATTTATCCTTTTAGGCTAATA
>Ga0256405_10001523_pt1 | contig 62408 bp, 54 predicted proteins | sample RumenRJG_02DNA_FD_189096 | JGI IMG/M metagenome (GOLD analysis project Ga0256405, IMG submission 189096) | Bovine rumen microbial communities from Lethbridge, Alberta, Canada - RJG_02 | ecosystem: Host-associated > Mammals > Digestive system > Stomach > Rumen | place: Canada: Alberta... | reverse complement strand
CAACGAAGGCGGTCTCCCACCTGTGGCGTTAAGAACTTCAAAGCAGCTCTCTCATCACGCCGCCTGATATCTGCCTATCCAAGATTTTGGGTGTTTTATGACTGCACATTTCTTGACAAGTCCAATCCGTGTTCTCCGAAGGACAAAGCACTACCTTTGCACCATTGCGATTAAGATAATCTATGCATGAGGCATAATAGAATTCATCAATAAATACCGCAAACTCCTTGCCGTTAACATCAGCAAACGGATCGGTATATTCATAAAAACGCTTGATCTCCAGATCGTTGATTCTCGGCGGGAAAACAGGCGGTATGTACTCGGCAGCAGCAACCTGCGGTGCAGATGCTTCGGCGTTCACCGGAGCTGGTGCAACTGACTTGACAGGTGCCGGAGATGTGGACTTGGGTTCTGCTTTTTCGGTCTGAGTTTCCGTAGTTTTAGCCTTTTCGCTTTTCTGCCCACGCTTTTTCTCCGCTTTGATTTCCGTCTCTTGTTTATGATTCTCAATCATCTGCGATTGAGGCTTATCATACTTCAAAATAGTATTGGAGCTTTGGAATTCTACTTTCCGTGTATTTTCAGTCAAGTATTCATCACTCATTAATTCTCCAAGCGTTGACAATTCCTTATCACTTAAAGATACATCAATATCGTCAAGTGTCTTATCAATATCAAGAATCATCAAAGCAACAGGATCTTCATTTAGCTTGTCGCCTATTGTTATTGCAAGAGCAACAGAAAAATTAGCCGGGTAACTGCCATCCAGTCTTGCTTCACAATAAAACACCTCTTCTAGGTTCTCGATATAATCATCTTTTTCAAAATCATCATTGTCCGGTAAACGAGGATAATCAAGGAAACTATCTGACAAGCCCGGTGTCCTGAGGATCAAAGAAATCTCATCATCGGTTATTGTAATTCCTTTACTTCCATTGCCCGTATAATATGTCTGTCCATATTTATCGATCATTCTTTTCAAGAAGGATTTAAGTTCCTCAAAATGGGCAATAGCGTTATAATAATCATTTTCAAGCTCTTTGTAGCCTTTGTCTCTAGCTTCCTGGCTCTTTTTCCTCTTGATAGTCTTTTCATAGTGCTCTACGCACGATGCATAGTATTCTTCAAATCTATTCTTTGAAAGGCTGTATTTACATACGGTAATCATTTTCCTGCCTCCTTAAAACCCAATCTTCTTGGTTTGGTTCTTTGAAAGATCTATCTTTTCGTCGGTGATATAGTCCTGCACATCGCTGAGGATAATGTCATTTCCTCCCTCGTCCTCGGTGCGCAGGTTCTGGTTCATTATCACCTGATCGAGTATATTTCTGACTGTTCGTGCGTTCGCAAAGTTGTCCTGCTTTCTGAAATGATCTGTAAGGTCAATCACCAGCTTCAGTGCATCGTCCCTGATGACATAACCCTTGTTTTCAAGCATTCTCACGGCTATCTCGCCAAGCTCTTCACGGGTATAGTCCTCAAAATCCAGCGTGAACTGAATGCGTGATGCAAGTCCCGGATTGGTACTTATCATCTCCGCCATTTCGTCTTTGTAGCCTGCCATGATAACGCAGAACTTTCCCCGCTTGTCTTCCATCTCTTTCAGCAGAACAGATATTGCCTCGTCGCCGTACTCTGCACTCTTGCTGTCATTTGTCAGAGCATACGCCTCATCAATAAACAGCACGCCGCCCATTGCTTCATTTATCTTCTCAAGTGTCTTAGGCGCTGTCGAGCCTACATACTTGCCGATAAGTCCGTGTGCATCGGTCTCTGTCAGTTTTGCTTCGGGCAGAACACCTGCATCGTACAAAAGCCGTGAAAGTATCCTGGCAACTTCTGTCTTGCCCGTTCCGGGGTTTCCGTAAAAGCACATGTGCATATTGAAATCTGCGCTGTCCTTGTTACGCTTTCCATAAGCCTTTATCTTTTTCACCATACGCTTGACAGCGTCAAGCCCGACAAGAGCATCAAGTTCCTCATCAGCTGTGAGAATACGCCTGTTGACCTTATCGTTCGTCAGCGGCAAATTAATGCCAGAATCCTTTATGTACTTGTTAACATCAACGATCTCGACATGACGTTCTTCAGAACCAATACAGCGCAGGCTGTTGTTCATAACGACCTGGTCGATTATATTTCTGATCTCTCTTGCGTTTGCAAAGTTGGGATCCTTTCGCCTGACATCAGTTATATCAAGCACCTTGTCCATAGCAGGATCACTGATGGAATATTTTCTGTTTCTGAACATCAGCTTTGCTATCCTGCCAAGCTCCTCACGGGAGTAGTTGGGGAAATCAAGCTCGAACTGAATGCGGGAACGAAAACCCGGATTGGTTTTTATCATCTCGTTGAGCTTGTTCTTATAGCCTGCAAGGATAACGCAGAATTTGCCTCTGAAATCCTCCATCGCCTTTATAAGCGTGGCAACAGCCTCGTGACCGTAATCCTGTCCATTATCATCAGGCACAAGCGAATACGCCTCGTCAATAAACAGCACACCGCCCATTGCAGCGGCGACGACCTCAAGAGTTTTCTGCGGCGTTTCGCCCATATATCTGCCAACAAGTCCGCTGCGGTCAGTTTCTATCACCTTGTCTGTCGGCAGCAAACCATTTTCGTGCAGTATTCCAGCAATAATGCGGGCGACCTCCGTCTTGCCAGTTCCCGGATTTCCGTAAAAGCACATGTGCAGGTTGAAATTCTCATCATTTTTATTTGCGAGCGCATATGCCTTTATCTTCTGAATGTTGTTCTTTATTACATCAAGTCCGATAAGCTCGTTGAGCTTTCGCTCTGCCCTGCCTACAAACAGCTTGCCCTTGTAAAGCTTCATATACATTTTAGGATCCATTTCAAGCATCTCGTTGTAGATATCAAAGAGCTTATCCTCAGATTCTTCTTTTAAGAAATCCTCACTGTCTGCAACCTCTCTTGCATCGGCAAATATGCTGTTCAAGCACTCGCTGATACGCTGCTCACACTCATCCTGCCCAAGCCATTTTTCACCGTTGAAAATATACTTCTTACTTGACCGCAGTATATCCGAGCTGATGATAACATTGACAGCACTCATTACCGCACCGAGCATTTCACCGATCTCTGCAGTGCCATCATCAAATATATCCACCATATACCTTTTTTCAAGTACTCGTTCAAGTTCCTGCCTGCATTTGGAATAAAGCTCGTCCCACTGCGGATCCTTGCCGAGTTTCATTATCTTCTTTGAGGCAAACGACTTCTCACCGAACAGATTATTCTGCTTGATGAACCTCCACAGCTTTGCTATCACCTGTTTTTGCAGCTCAAAAAGCTCATCGGCTTTTCTTACACGTTCGTCAAAAGGCGTCACTACATAGTGCATAACAACCTTCGGCAGCTCAATATCCTTTACTTCGTATCTCTTTCCAAGCACATCAAAAAAGTCATCAAGAGTAAGCTTGTTTTCGATCATATGATCCTCTGCTTTGTCAAGAACGGCAACAAAACTGTTTTCATAGCTTTTGTGTACATACTCGTTCAGCTGGTCACATGACCTGTTAAGACGGTCAATGAATACCTCTGTCTTTTCTGCATCGTGAACAAACCTGCTTATTTCGCTGTAGCTCGGGAAACGTGTCAATGCCTCTTTGAGACCACGGAATTCCAGCTCATTCATTTTAATCGGATCGGTAGAGTACGAATAAATATATCTTCTTATCTCCGAAATGATGAGATCTTTTCTGTCATACGGAGTCTTATACATTGTAAATCCGCAGATACTGCAGCTGCAGGGCGTATCGCTCTGCTTTTCTTCACCGCAGGCTATACACTTGTAAACGTCCATCAATAATCAACTCCGAGTGCTTTTTTAGCCGCATCCAGCGGCGACGTATAAAAGACGACCTTTATCTCGTTTTTTATTCTTTCTGGCAGAGTGTCATACTTATCCCTGAAATCGTCAGGCATAAAGATCCTCTTTGCACCTGCATTTGCACAGGCAACAAATATCTCGCTGATATCACTTGTAAGCGGCATCATGCTGCCCGACATTACCACCTTGCCGCAGATTATAGTTGAAGGCATAACAGGACGGTTAGCGAGTGCCGAAAACAGCCCAACGACCTCTGCAACTGACAGCTCATCACTTGAACCCTTTCCCTGAAGGTCATTGAAGAACAGGCTGTAATCGTAATCAGCAAATCTGTTTCTGACCAGATTAGCATAAGTTTCACCGCAATAATTGAATGCAGCAATAATGCTTTCCCTGACTGCTTTCGGAGATTTTCCCAAGCCCTCAACATTCTTGAAGCTGAGCTTTCCGCTTCCGCTGTCAAGCAGCTTGTTTTCAAGCCTGTATATGCCGACCTTATCCTCGACAGACTTTCCGACAGCATATACATAACCGGGCTTTTCAAAGCCTTCCGGAATAAGCGTGCCGTCTGCTTCTTCGGGAAGATAAACTATATGTTCTTCATTAGTTTCCAGGTCAATGTATCCCAGTCCTACATCACTGAACTCGGTAGGCTCCATTTTACGAAGCTGCTCTTTCACTCTGCGTCGGCATTCGATCGAATACTCAAGCAGTTCTTTCATCTCGTCCTTGGTCATAACTTCATCAGGGTACAATAGCTTTGCAAGCCCTGAGAATGTCCTTCTGACAGCCGTTTCATCACGGGTATTGAAGTTACGGTTAAGCTCAAAATACTCGCCGAAGCTGTTGGTGAAATCATACCTTCTCATAGCATGACAATACTCTGAAAAGCAGTCTGAAATAAGCCCGAAGTGCTGAGTGAACAGGCTTGAACGCAGCTTCGGTGTCTCCCAGCCCGGAAGATATGCGTGTATCCTGTCAAAGAATGCCGAGTCATTATTGAACGAATCCGGGAACGGTTCAAACAGATTCGTTGTGCGCAGCATTTCGCCGACTGTTCTGAAAGTGTTGCCCTCAAATGCGATAGATGCATCGCTGCCTATCGATTCAGAACCTCTTGCAAACGAACCGTTAGCCATGTAGTTTTTCATCGTCTGAACAAAATCCACAGGAGCTTTTTTCATTCCGCCGACCTCGTCAAAAGCAACGCAGTCCCAGTTACCTACCAGACCGACTCTGCGTGCAGACAGATTGTAAAACATATTTGAAACAGTCGTCTGTCCGCTGCTCATCAGGATCGAGAACGGCGAAAGCTCGCTGTAAACATGGCTTTTGCCTGTACCCCTCGGTCCAAGTTCAACGAGGTTATAATTCTTCTGAATGAATGGCACGAATCTGAGCATATAATGCAGCTTCTGCTTTTCATCAAGCTCGTCAGGCTCGTATCCTGCTGAGCGCAGCATAAGAGATATCCATTCATCCTTTGTAAACTCGCTTCTTGCATTTATTATCTCATCAAGATCAAGATTTGCCATCTGTATCGGTCTTAGCGACTCAATGCTAAATGGTGATCCGTACTTTGACTTCTTTTTTCTGCCCCTTTTCTGTTTTTGCTTGTCGCCGTCAAAGATATCGAAGGTTTCTTCTTCCTGCTGAATATCAGGATCCTTATACTCGATCTTTACTATGCACCAGATACCGCCGATAAGCAGCTTTTCGTTATGTGAAACAAGGTCAGACTTCACCTCAAACGGTGATATATCAAGGTTTGTAAACTCAGCAATGTACTTGCATTCATCCTCATCAAAACGCACAGTTATCTTGTCGATGATCGTGTAGCGGCCTTTTTCCTTGATCTTGTATTTCACATACTCACTCTGATCGGGCTTGACATAGTTCTCGGAAAGAATTTTCTTTATCTTTTCGATGCCGTTGTTTATGATCTCCTCATCATCGGTCGAGCAGTACATTCCAAGTAGATATTCAAGCACATACGTTGGCACATTCGCACCACGCTTCATCAGCGCAGTGAGATCCTTTCTTACTATCTTCCCCGGAAAAGTATCTATGACCTTTCTGTCAAGAGCATCCATGGTTATTCCTCCAAAAAATTAAAAATCAAAGTCATCAGCAAAAGCTATGTTGATCTTGTAGTCTTCCTTAGCAAGCACTTCCTTGCTGTCCTTATCGGCTATGTTAAGATAATATACCTCGCTGTCGCTGAACTGCTCACCTTTCATAGCAAAGTTCACTTTGAAAACTCTGTCCTGAGCATTCTGTGAAACCTTATCAGCTGTAATAGTATGCACATCACTAATGATATTTCCGTTTTTATCGGTGAAGTACACCTCAAATGATGCAGCGATCGTCTTGCCCTCAACAGGCTCTACCTGATAGAATCTGATAAATACAGACGATGTGGTTATCCTTCTGCTTTCCGCAAGCAGCTGGAGCTGGACTTTCTTTATGTCCACAAAATTCTTTGAATCCGCGCGGTAGTTCTTGAACTCAATAACAGGAACAACTATTTCCTGCAGACTCATTCCGCCGTGCACATAGTTCACACCACCGCCCTGCATTTTTATCCTTATTGACTCCTGAGGTGCAAAGCCCTTGTAATCAGTGCCATATCTGTTTAAAGAAACATCAAGCATATACTCTGCATTTGAATCAGCCGAAGTTACAGCATATCGTCTGTCGAGTTCTTTTATCTCACCCGTAATATGATGCTTATCAAGTTTTTCGCTCTCCTCAAGCGGACTTCTTGAGTACAAAAATCCGTGATCTGCGGTGATGATTATATTTGAACCGCTGAGTGTTCCGCAGATCATTTTGACTGCTGACTTGATCTCCTCCATTGCTGTCTCACAAGCCTCAAACACCTGATTTTCAGTTGCAGCCTCTTCACCCATTGCATCTATGCTGTTGTGGTAGATATAAACTACATCAGCACCATTGACAAGAGCACGTCTGTCCTCTTTTTTCATAGCCATAAGGTCTGTGTACTTCACAGCAGCGTTTCTAGCGTTACTTTTTTTGAGGATCTTATCACGATTTGAAGTGCCTGAGGTGCTTGATCCGTCACAGTTGACCTTCATATTGTCTGTTAACTCAAGATCGCTATGCGGAAGCAGTGCAGCCATTCCATATTTGGTCGCAGAAGGGAAAACAGACTGCATGGAAGAAAGCTTAGCATTACCGTTAGTTTCAGCAGTTAGTCTTTTTTCAAGCTCCTTTGCTGCTTCGTATCTGAATGCATCGGATATTATAACATAGACTCTTGATCCTCCCGAAACTATCGACTGGACCTTGCGCTTATAGAATTCACATTGCTGCTCGATACCCACAAGACACATATCTTCTCTCACATCATCAGCGATAAGTGCAGACCATTTTGAACCGAGCTTGCAAAGATATTCATTCTTGTATATATTCTCTACCCTTTCGGCAGCTGTCTTGAAAACATCGTCAAGATAGTCGATTGGGTGCTTTACCGAGCGTTCAAATGCAAGGCAGAACTTTCTGTAATATGTATCTATATAACAGAGCTTTTCTGTATACAGCGACCACAATTCGCTATACTGCGATACGTGCAGCTGTGCCATGCTTTCACGCAGACACTCTATCATCTGTGCAGCGCAGCTGATACCATCATATACATCACGATACTTATCTATCCAGCCGCAGAGCTTTCGGCTCTCACATACGCTGATAAGCTCATCTGTGCGGATGCTGTCATTTATCAGACCTGAGAACATCTTTTCAAGTAAAAGCTCATCAAAGCAAGGCAGACAGCTGGCACGCTGCAGAGTTTCGTATTCCAGTGTTCTGAACTTTTCATTAAGCTGCAAACGCTCATTGACTTGTGCAATTATTTCGTACAATACATCACTGTCACCCGAGTGCTGCCAATCGCTGATAAGAGAATAGCAATTATCACATTTAGAGCTCTGCTCGGAAATATACTTTTCCAAGCCGTCCACCATATCGTCGCCCAGCTCTGATGCTGCCGCTGAAATGATAACATGCGCCGCAAGCTCATTCAGATCGATCGCTTCACGTGAAAAGCCAACAGAGTTTATCAGCATCTGGCGGAAAGCATCATCATTACCGAACTTAGTTATGTTCTCAAGCATATCGCTGTCATCACACCGCAGTGAAGCAATCATCAGCGACTTGATGATTCCTCGGCTGCTGTTATCTTTAACGCCGAGAAGTACGGCAATAATATCACAGTTCAGCTGACCGACAGATGTATACTTCGTGCCGAAAGCCTTCAGCTTACCCACTCTGTCCTGGCTTGCCAGAAACTTTGAATAGTCCTTTAAAGCCTTACGGTAATTATGCTCGTCGGGGATGCCAAGATCCTGCATAAACATAGATATCCTGTCGGCACTGAACGATTCGCTGTAAAGCTCGATATCGTGCAGCCAGTTGTCCTGGGCTCTGCCGTGTTCGGTGGGATCATAGACGAGGTAATCGCACTGAGCATCATCGTGTTCGAGCAGCTTTTTTGCAGTGAAATTATTGCTGCCCGTGAGCTTTAGCAGCTTAACACCGTCAGGTACAAGCTCATCAATAACGTCCTCGAACTCTTTTTCGGGATCAAACCAGAACACAATGCGGCGCTTGTAGAACTCCTGCAGCAGTGCGCTGAAACGCTCGGTAAGATTTTGCTTTATATTTTCAATGGTCATTTGAACCAGCCCTTTTTACTTGATTTTCTCCAGAATGTCTGAAAGCTTTTCGTAGTTATTCTTTACGCCGTCATCAAGGTCAAGCGGTATCATCGAATCCGCAAGGTGCTTGACCTTTGGCTCGTAAGCGGCGATCTCATCGGATTGTGTACGCAGTTTTTCCAGCTGCTTTTTGAGGCGTGACTGCTGTGCACCCGATGCCGATACGAGCTGAGACTCCAGCATTTCTATCTGCGTGTGGTAACGCTCCTGAAGCTCGTGAACATAGTTCGTTCTGACAGTTGCAACGGTGTCGGGGCGGTAGCGGTGAATATACATCAGCGCCTTGAAGCCATGTTTTTTGCCCGAGCTGAAAAGCCAGTAGATCGGACGTTTCTGATAGATCTTGCAGTGGTCTGCGTAAAAATCGTTCAGAAAATAACTGCGTATCTTTTCCCTTGCGCCGTCACCCTTTGTGCCAAGAGCGTCAGCGACAAAATTGAGGTTTTCCTCAAGGGTGTCCTCGCCGTAAACGACCTTAACGAACTCGACAAAGCGGGTGGTTGCATCGTCACGGAAATACTCGTCATCGCAGATCGGGATAACATTGTCGCTGTCGGGCGGGAAAATGCACTTTTCCCAGGCACCGTCAATGAATATCTCATCGTAGACTTTTTTCTTGACATTCAGCGCCCTGCCAGCCTCGGAGAGCGCCTCCTCCTGCTGATTTTTCGACTCCTCGCTTTCACGGAACGCATCGCCCCAGTCGCCGCCTGCGAACACCAGCCCGTCACGCTGAACGCTGTAACGCCCGAACATACAGCCCACAGCGTAGCTGACAAGGCTTTTGATGTCACGGGTGAGGTCGGCGCGGCGCACGGTGACATCTCTGTCCTCGACCTCGGGTGTCAGCTCGTCCTGTAAGCCGTAAATGTCGATGAAGATGCGGTTGAGCTCCTCCTCGTTCGCCTTTAGCTTCTGGAAACGTGCCTCGCATTCCTGTTCCCAGGCTTTGTATTTGTCACTTATCAGTTTGCCCATTATAATTCTCCTACATAATTTCCGTTTTTATCATACTCAAAAGAATTTATCCTATTACAAGAAGCATTAACACATCTGACCTCTACCCTATACCCATTTCCATAAGGATAATCAGCAGCTTTGCGTCGATTTGTTGTTGTGCTCCAAATCTGAGCTTTGACACCTGGCTCTGTAATTATTGCAAAGTAATCAATTTTTGCACCGCAATATCTACAATTACAGCTATTCTCTATTAGCATTATATCTCCTCCTAAATCAACGGGTGCCTTTCAAAATCCCAGCTTGTTTCAAAGCTGTCCCAATCGGTTTTGGCAATTTCGATGCACAAGCTGACTAAAACATTGACTTGTGGTTTTTTCTCTTGTGAAATGATGCAAGGTATTTTCAATAAAGAACTCCTATTGTAATCCAATGTTGGACAAAGAATGTTTAGAATATAGTTGCAAAGCGAACTATTCAGTAATCCTAAGCAGTATAATCTCTGTTTGTCATCATGAACAAAGCACATAGAACCTTTTGTCTCGTATACAAAACCATATGGACTATATCTAAAAGCCAATTTATTTGAAAGAGTTGACCAAGTGATTCCTTCAGAAAAATAATAATCAATATCACCACGGCGCATATTATTTGCGTAGTATCTGTCACTCCACAAATCTTTTAATCGCATTATGTAATCCTGATTACCATAATACTTGTTTGAGCCCCCACCTTTGTGTGCCGGAACCCATTTAGAAAACTTTTCTCTTTCTTTCACTGATTGAAAATTAATGTCGCTAAAACTAACTTCATACCAATAATGAATAAAGAAATCATTATTACCTGTAACTATGCCAGCCTTTGTGATTGCATATTTTGATAGACTGCTATTACCAAAAGACTGTAAAACGCTTTCTTTTATCCAATAAGCCCAAGGCGTTCCCTCAATTATTTTTAAAGAGTCATTGTCGATAACTATTGGATTTCGTCTGTTAGTTGCAAATGATAATAATAATTCATTTTTAGAACTCGAATCTTTAACCTCAGCAAGTCGTTCATAGCATGATTTATATTTTTCAATGTTGTTGTTCAATATAATAAAAGCAGTTGTGCCAAATCCTGCTTCAAACGCACCAAATCCCATGTGCGCCATATTGATAAGAGTTTTATTTATAATAAGATTGTTTCTCATTTTGTCAAAGCTCGGAAGGAACATCCAACTATCTCCAGTAATCATCCCAGAATAGCCGTGCTTTTTAACAATTTCAAGACATTTTACGACAAAAGCAGCATATAAATCATATTTTTCTTCGGTATATTTGTTAAAGAGAAATTCAGCTAATAAAGCTGGACCATTGCCCATATACGGCGGATTCGTGCACACCACATCGTACTGCTGCGAAAGTATCTTGTAAAGCTGCATCATTCGCTCAAGCTGCTGTGCGTTGAACCCGATCACCCCGTGGAACTCGTCGATCGCCTCGTCAAGTCCCTGTATCTCCTGCACGTCTATCAGCGAGCCGTAGGTGTCGCAGTTCTCAAACTGCCCTGCAAGCTGCGCTATCTCCCCCGTCAGCATATCTGTGCTGAACCTGCCGATGTCCTGGAAATTCGCAAGGTTCGGGCTGCATTCGCCCTTTGCCGAGTGCTCGAAAAGCCTGCGGCAATACTGCCTTGCTTTCATCATCAGCGAGAAATACGCCAGCTGGTACGCACGCTTGTCGATGTCAAGTCCGTAGAGATTCTTCGTAATGATGCTCACAGCTGCGTCACGCTCGCTCCAGCCTTGCTGCGTGTAAATGTCCATAAACACGTCGAATGCGTACACCAGGATATGTCCGCTGCCCATGCACGGGTCGAGGAACTTTATCTGCTCCGGCTTTATCTGCGCATACTCTGCCCGCAGTTTTTCAAGCTCAGCCTTGACGCTTTCCTCCTGCTGTGCCTCTTCAAGATAATACTTCCAGTCTGCATTTGCAGGCTTTTCGTGTCCCTCTGCCCACAGTCTGCCCAGCGAGTTTTCCACCATATACCGAACTATCCAGTCGGGAGTGAAAAGCTGTGTTGCCGCAGGTATGTCGTCCTTGCTGATCTTGATATTCTTTTTCAGATTTGCAAAAACCTTATCCTTGGGCTCGCTGTTGTAATACTGATACAGCCACCCGATGATCTGCACCTGATCCTGCCAATCCTGCTGCGGAATATCCTTTACCATTCGTGCAATTACGCTGTCCTCACGCAGCAGATTGCGAGGGAACAAAAGCTCCGTCCAGCCGCCGATCTGCTCAAAAAGCTCGGGCAGCCCCTTATTCAGAGCATTGCACTGCGCTATCAGCAGATACTTGTAAAGCGTTTCGTTATCCTGTGCATCGATCAGATCAACTATGTACGACTTATCAAGCCCTTCGATCTCAACATCGAGAGCCTGCGAAAGTATTTCCGGTTTGAACTCATCGTTTTCGTTCGAGAAAACCTTTATCCTCGTTGGCAGGTAGCCATTGACCTCCATGTATCGCAAAGCTGTGAACCTGTTGAACCAGGTGTACGCAGCCTCCTCCATCACATTGTCAAAGCCCTTTTCGTTTATCCTTGCGATGAGCTGTGAACGCTGGCTTTTCTCGGTCGGTGTAAGCGGTCTGCCGCTGACCTGATCAAGCGCAGCAGTGTTCTCGCCGTCCTTTGTGATCTCGTACTCGTAAGCTCTCTGCGTAACCGCCGAGATAAGACTTACTCTCGCTCCCACCGCAAAGTTCTTTATCGCTGTTTTGTTCATAGTTTGCTCCTGTTACATTATCTGAAGTATTTCGTGTTCACCGAGCTTTTCCATAAGCCTCTGCTTTACCTCTGACAGATACTCGTCAATATCCGCCTCTGATCTCAGCTTTGCACTGTGACAAACAGCACTTCTGCTCGTTGTAACTATATCAACTTTTCCATCAGGCGGTGTCATTATCTGCTGGATATACTTCTGTCTTATCGCATTGATACGTGTCTTCATCGCATCAAGTCTTGTAATTGAATCAGCATTTCTGACATCGCTGAGCTTCAGATCGAACTCATCATCAGCACGCTTGATAATATCCTGCTGCTTTATCTCGTCAGCTGCCTTGTGAACATCACCCCGTGCCGAAATAATATCACTGCTAAGCTCATCTTTTTTCAGAGCTAAGATCGCATTATATTTATCCTCAAGCGTTTTGCAAAGCTCCGGCAATTCGCTTATGCGGCTGTATGGACGTGGGCTTTCAAGTATCTCTCTGATCCTGCCAAGTGTTTTTACTGCCTCGCTGTCTGCTTCAAGATAGTCTCTTTCACTCTCAAGCCGAGCTGCCTGATCTGCTGCCTTTTTGAAAACCTCCTTTTGTATTTTGAAGAATGAATCAACATCTGCCATATCGTCCGCCTGGTCAAACATCTCGTCCTGCGAATCAACTATAGCATTTAAAAGAGCTACGTTATCCTTTCTCTGTGCAAGCAGCTTGTTATACAGATCAATACCTTTTTGCACCGTATCCTTTCCCGGATATCTGTGCTGTCCATACTCATTGGAAAGCATATCCGTAAGGCGCTGCTTATCTTTTGTGAAACTGTCAACAATGTATTCTATCAGTTTGTCCTCGTCCTCAGGTATCGTCATGGTATTGACATTATAATACTCCTTGAGAACATCTCTTGCGTCCTTGATGAGCTTAGGTGATATGCTCACACGCATACTGATAACTGTTTTATCAATTGCATTTTTCTTGCGCAGGTAATCGGGCATTTTTCTGTCAGCCGCAAGTACCGCTTCACCGCTGTAGCTTACGGTAAGCTTTCTCTGTGCGACCAGTTCAGCAACAACGCCTGCTATATCTATCTCTCTCCAGCCATACGGTATGCCTGAAAATCTCCTGTGTATATCCATCATATTAGCTGGGATACTCTTGTGATTCTGAAGGTCAACATACTGCAAGACCTCGTCGCACGCCTCACTGTTAGGTGAACCGATGCCATCAAAGCTGGTCTGCCCGTCAGCACCTGCAAGAATCTTTAGTATATCCGAGTCATCATCATAGTTTTTTCTGACATAGCTCAGCTTTGTATAAACACTCTCAACAAGCGCCTCAAGGCTTCTCCTGATCTTTTCATTTATATCGCTTGTCTTTATATTCAGCTTTTCACCCGCAACATAAACATCTGCATCTGCAATAGCTTTCTTGGTAAGCTCTTTTGCGTGCTGCTTATACATATGCGCCTGATCACGCTTTGATCTGATGATCGCCTGAATAGCCTCAGGCATCTGCGAAACATTCTTTTCTTTTAAGTATTTCTCGATCTTCAGTGCCTCTTCAAGCTCATTGTGATACCTGTTATCATCAGGCAAAGCAATAAGTGCCGCATTGTGTGAGCCTGAGTACAATCTGTACGCAGGATCATCATCTTCGTTAAAGCTGCAATTGGCAGAGGTTACAAAATACAGCTGAATTGCGCCGTTGGGCTGACCGACAGGAACATCATCAACTACTCTGTCAAACGGGAAATCGTTCTTGCCGTAACGAAGCTTTCTCTCATCGAACAGCTCCTGGAAAAGAATATCGCTCATTCCCTTGGTCAGATCCATTACTCCGATCATCGTCTTTTTGATATCTCTTTCTATATCCTGCTCATCAATTGTCAGGAAAGTGTAAGTGTCACCGCTTCTTGAAACATAGTTCTGCCATACAAGCCTGTCAAGAGAATTCTGTATCTGTTTCCTCATTTCGATCTTGTCAGCTCTTATGTCATCTATCATTAGCGTGGTGATATTATCGACATTGGCCCTTACATCATTTACATATCTTATTAGGTACAAAAGCTTGAGAACACTGACATCATACTGCTCTACGCCGTTATTACCATCCGCAGCTGTCTGACATCTGTCGATAACACGGCGGATCGTACCCTCAAGGAACGTGTGAACAGTATCGTAAAATCTCCAGAAAGGCACAAGTGCATTCTCGTCCTTGTCACCGATCGCCTGAGCAGCCTCCTGGAAGCCTGAAAGCATCGAACGCTCTCCGCCTGAAAGATGCTTGCCCGAATTGCCGTGCTGTCTTATCTGAACAAGAACATTCTGCATGAGCTTGAACTGATATGGCACAAATGGGTATGTCTCTACAAACTCTCCCTCACCTGCATAGCCCTTCATATCGAGCACCGCAGCATTTTTATCGAACGTATAGAGATTCCTAAGGACCATTTCGTTTTTAGCATAGCTCATTTTGAGCATATCCTCGCCTTGCTCGTTCTTTGCAAGTATTCTTCTTTTGATGACCTCATCAACAGAAGACGAAGAAAGACTAAGCCTGGTATTGAATCTGCCCTGGATCTTTGAAAAATCATTTCCGCTTATCTTTGTAATGCTGTCAATAGCCTCCTGGCTGGTCACCATTACCCACACTCTGCCTGCGCAGCGTGTTCCGATCTCTTCAACGATGGTCTGGAGATTGAGCATAAGATTACTGTCCGAGCCTATGTACTGACCGATCTCATCGACCATGAACATAAGCCTGAAATCCTTGCCTTGGGAATCAATATAATCCTTGATATCTCTTACGAGGCTCTCGATGCTTATCTCGGCATCCTCTGTTCCGTTGAACCAGTTGTGTGCAGCTGTTTCGCTCATTCCGATACCGCCTGTCAGAGCTTCAACGATATCGTCCTCTATAAGCCCGAATGCTGTTCTTGCTTCTTCCCAGCTGTCACCATTGATCTGTTCAAAGCTGTTCTTGAAAGCATCTGATTTTCCTGACTTCGCAAGGAACTGCTCAAACTTAGCGACCTTCAGATCATCGCCGTAATATCCGAGATGCTCATAGAACACCTTTGCAAAAGTCCTTACGATAACCGTCTTGTCCTTGTTTATCGGTGCTTTGTTGTCTATATTGAAAAGAATAGTCTTCGTAGGTACCTTTGCGCAGCTTTCTATCTGTGCAAACATCATCGGATCATCAAACTTATCCGAAAAGTAATCCACAGCTCTTTTACCTGCAACAACAGGGTTTGACAGCAGATAAGAAAGCATCTTCAGGAAATGAGATTTACCGCTTCCAAAAAAGCCCGAGATCCAAACGCCTATCTTATCCGTCGGCTCGTAGATCGAGTTCTCATAGTTCTCAAAAAAAGTCGCAAAATGACTTCTCAGCTCTCTGGTAATAACATACTCGCTAAGCTCCTGCTTTATTGATGCCTCGTCATCCTGTGCAACCTTGATAACTCCGTTGATATTTCTGTTTATGTCCGCCTTGTATATATTCTGCAATTGCATTTTCATTGCCTCCGTTTCAGATCAGGTTGAACGCCCTGTAATAGTTGTCATCGGTGAATTTTGAAAACAGCTTCAGGCTCTGTCCGTCATAGCTGCCCGGATAAAGCATTATTACCGGAATATCCGAGAACATGTGCTGAATGTTGTTGAGCACAGTATGCGATCTCATGAACGGATACACCTTACCCACGCCGGTTATAAGGAGTATATCGCCCTGCTCGTGCGGCTCATACTGCATTTTCTTAACATACAGCTCGACCGGAACAGCCTTGTGGATATTAGTCAGCAGATAATCTTTGCCTCGTTTTTCTTCTGTTTTCTCGATATTCTTTGTAAGATGCTTTTCATCGCATATCTGCAGAAAGATCTCAAACAGATCACACTCAACAAATCTGAACGGCTTGCCCTGCACCTGTTTCAGCTCTTCAAAAAAGCTCCTTACTGTTATCTCATCCTTGGGATCATACTGAAAAATATGAATCCCAACTTCATTTGCAACGCCTTTATTGGTGAGGAATTTTTCATCTGAAATAAGCTCCTCGACCTTTGCGAGTCTGTCTTTTATATCGCTCATATCATTACCTCTCATCTGATACTGTTAAATGCCGCAAGCACAATGCTGTCACCGTTTGCAACAATCCCGTCCTCAAGCTCGGGGTAAAGGTAGATCTGTTCCAATCTTTCAGATTTTATATCTCTGAGGAACCCGCACTCAACGAGCATTTTCTTAAGTACCTGCTTGATCTTTTTCTCTGTAGATTCGCTCCACTGCGAACACTTCGGGACGCGTTCCATAAGCTCGCTTATAAATGCGTTGATATCCCTTTGAGTAAAGTTAAGATCCTGTGCTTTGTATTTATCACCGATCGTATAAACAAAAAAATCCCATACGATCGCATTTCCCCTCATAACAGCATATAGATTTATCTGCCTTGCAAGGCTGCCCGAACCGTGCGCAAGATGATAAACAAGATGTTTATTGTCAAGCGCCTTCAGCCTCCTCAGACACGATAGAGCCTTGGACCGGAGCATCTTCTCTGTCGGGTACTGAAACAGGTTGTCTGCCTGTATCATGTCCACTATTTTTTTATCTTCCAAGCCCTGATCCATGAGCCTTGCAGTTATCCTTGTTTCCTCAAAAAGAAACTGCTCACGGGTCAATCCGCCGCTGTAATTATCATTGTTCATTTATCCTTACCCCCGAGAAATTTATCGGCAAAAACGAAAAGCACGCTCTTTAGGCATGGCTGCCCAAAGAGCGTGCTTTTTTCCATATTGAAAAAAAGACGCAGTTATCCTGTCTGTCTGTCTGTCTGTCTGTCGAATTATACCGCTTCTCATAGTTCTTGTCAACTCATTTCTTGTTAAAAATAAATAATTTTATTGCCAAAATCTTTGTTAATTATATCACAAAAGTATATAAATGTCAATATCGCACACATATTGCTGGCGATTTCTGTAAAAGCCTTGACAAAGAGCCAAAGCTTCAATAAAATACTGCATAAAATTCACTTTCAGTAGTGGCATTATATAAACAGTCCGTTCTCCTCTTATCTAATTCTTTTATATCATACATATTATATCATACAATTATTATTTTGTGGGGAAATTTTTTGGATAGTTATCATTATTTTTAATCCGTTAAATGTAAAAGTAAACGCAAAATTTTCTAGCTTTTACTCTTACAATCTCTCGTTCTGACCGCAAATCCGTTCCTGTCCAACCAATTGTACAGTTAACTATTGACACTTTTTATCCCGAATGATAGAATAAAGCCGTGACCTGACGGCACTCATGATACATAAACCTTTGACCTGAAACCGAAGGGGGTATTCATGAGGATCCAATACTACCATAAGAAAGACAATTCGAGTGTCGTCACAGGGTTGCCTACGCCGCTTGAACTGTTCAGGCAAACGCATACGAAACAAGAGTACGAGCAGCTGGTGTCATTCTACAGATCAGAGCAATGGCAGGAGGTCGAAAAAGCACACCTCAATTCAGACCGAAGATACTACGAGGGCAGAAAGCAAAAGTCCCTGTCCGAGTGTGCAACAGCATCTTCAAAGAGCAAATACTACGGTGTGCACCAGTTCCAAAAGCGAGTCGAAAGAAAGAGCACCAAATGCATCGAAGATCTATTCGAGGACAAGCTGCTGTGCGAAAGTGTGAAAACTCTCACGTCAAAACAGTATCAAGTCATAACCCTATTTCTGAAAGACAAGAACACCGACGAGATCGCCCAGGAAGTCGGAACGACTCCCGGCAATGTGAGGAAGCTCAGAAATAGAGCCCTTGAAAAACTGCGGACAGAGTATGCAAGACTTGCAATGGGTTGCCACGATGAGTACACGGGAAAGATACCGTACAATATCAAACGGCTTTGCAGGTATCTTGAAAAACCAAAACCCACGAAGAAACGAAAAAAAGCAGCGTAGAATCGACTGCACAGAGAGATCTGTGCAGTCTTTTTTTGCCTTGATGATTGTAAAAAATCTGTGAACGGCGGAAAAATGTCGCTTTTTGTCGTTTCTCATCGGTAAGTATATAGAGGGCAACGATAGCCTTCTGAATTAAAAAAAGAAAGGAGAGATCAAATGAACAAATTGATCACTAAGTCCTGCGAGGAAATAATGACCACGGTGTACAAGCCTATCGAGTTCGCCGTTGACGGCTTGCTTGCACAAGGCTTGTACATTCTTGCAGGCTCCCCGAAGGCGGGAAAATCGTGGCTTGCTTTGCAGCTTTGCCTTGCAGTTGCAAAGGGCGAAAAGCTGCTCGAGCGTGAAACTGCAAACGGAACGGCTCTGTACTTTTGTCTCGAGGACGGGTACGAGCGTATCCAAAAGCGGCTGTACGAGCTGACCGACGAACCGTCTGAAAAGCTGTATTTTTCTATTCTTGCCGACACTATCGGCTGCGGATTGGAAGAGCAGATCACCAAGTTCAAGTCTGCGCACGATGACTTGCGGCTGGTTATCATCGACACTCTTCAAATGGTAAGGAGCGAGACTGAATCCACCTACGGCAGCGACTACGCAGAGCTTCTGCCGCTGAAAGCTCTTGCACAGCAGCTCGGTATCTGCATCGTGCTTGTACATCATCTTCGCAAGGCTGCCGACAAAGATCCGTTCAACATGGTCTCGGGCAGCACAGGTCTGAACGGCTGTGTAGACGGACTTCTTGTTCTGATGAAAGCAAAACGGAGTGCGAACCAAGCGACACTTCACTGCACAGGTCGTGACATTGAGGACACCGAGCTGCTGCTCACACGGCAAGGCGCAAGGTGGACGGTCACTGACGAGAGCGAGGATAAGCCGCCCGATCTTTTCTCTTTTGCCATTCACGACCTGATGCTTGAGCAGCTTTCGTTCAAAGGCTCGGCAACAGAGCTGTGCGGTCTGCTGACGGAAAAGTACAAGCAAGAGTTTTTCCCGAATATGATCAAGAAAGAGCTGACCTTTCACGGCTACGAGTTGCAAAGCTACGGCGTGAATTTCTCTCACAAGCGCAGCAACGGGCAGCGGCTCATCACACTGGAATATGACCGTGACAGTGACACCGGTGACGGCAGAAATCTGATGCCCGAGCCCTCACAAAATGCTGACCCTGCTGTCACTATTGGAGAAACCGAAAGCTCGCAAACCGTTGATACTATTGACTCTTCGGCAACAGGAGAAAGCAACACTTGTGAAAAGTTAGCTGACCCTGTCGGGCTGTTCGCTGTCCCTTTTCGCAGCGGAGCTGACCCTGAGTATGTCATCGTAGGCGGAAAGAAAGTTGAGTTGAAGCGCTACACACTTAACGAGTTGCTCAACCAAAGTGCAGCAAGACTGCGAGAAAAGATTTTCAAGGAACGAGGTGTTCTTGTTCCCGAATTCGACCCCGCACTGTGAGCCGATTTGTGCCCACCCTCTTCCCCAGTGGAGAGTTTACCCGAACCGCAGGCACAGAACGCCCCACAGGGCAACGTGGCGCAAGTGTGAGCGAATGGCAGAGCAAAGAACTCTCGCCGCAGGAGTTTACTATCTGTATAGTAACTCTGAAATTGCGGAAAAGACAAAAGCCCGAGACTAAACGCTTTGCGGCACACAAGTGCAGTGCAAAGCTGTTCCAAGTATCCACTGTAAACGGCAGTCCGAAAGCTGCACAACTTTGTGACCAGCCAGCATCGCAGGCGGCAGTCCGCCGCCCACAGTTTGCCGGCTCGGGGTGGACCCCGGACCCCCTGTCTCATTGGCAGAAAAAGAATATGTCTGAACTGATAACCCGACAGTTTTAAGTGCAGCCAAGCTTTGCTCGATTTGAGGGCTTTAATAGCTTTGCAGGAAAAAGCACGGCGTCATTTGCCGCCGCACGCCTCACTTCGACGAGCAAAGCTCGGCGTGTTTACGAGAGAATCTGCGAAAGGAGAATTGGAGTCAAAATCGTAAATCTGCAAAATTACAGGCGTCAAAAATCGAAAAATCAGCCTCTTTCGCCGTTGGTGCGAGGCTATCGGGTAGCGTCACGGGCTGAATTCTGATGTTGGAGGTGAGAACAAAAAAGTTGTGTTGAAAGTCTTAACGGCGAAAAACGAAATCTAAAATCTAAATCGAAAGGAAGATCAAAAATGACAAACTATAATTCAAAAGCAATGTGCTGCTTGATGCACAAAAAAGACAGACAAAATTCGTTGCAGTTGGTGATAGATAACCGCCGCAGAGTGTGGTACTCTTGTGGTAAAAACGACTGCAATAAATGGTATAATCCACCTGACGATGATAAGAATAAAGATAGGAGTGATGCGTTTGAAGATTACAGAAAAATGCAAGGCTCTTGAGCTTAAAAAGCAGACCCTCACCGCCTGGAAGAGAATACTTCTCGGGCGTGGTGAGATAGATGTGAAAAAGTACAACCGTATGCTTGTGCTGATAGATAAGCTCACAGAAAAACACCGCCTTCCCGATTTTTCGGACAAGGCGGCTAAACTTATTTCATCAATTTTTGCTGTTCAAGGAAAACGTCGATACGCTCTTCAACTCTGTTCTTATTGGTAATGCTCAACTGTCTGAACTTATTAAACACTCGCCTTTCTTCCGCGGTCAGTTTTTCAAGCCGTTCGTTTTCATTTTCAATAAGGTAATCGACCGAGACATTAAACAATTCGGCAAGTCGGATAAGCAATGCGATTTCAGGCTCACGAAGTCCACGTTCATAATAGCTGTATGACATCTGAGTAATATTGAGCAACTGTGCCACATCTTTCTGACGCAGTCCTCTCTCTATTCTCAATTCTTTTAATCGCATATCTATTCCCCGCTTTCAATTATTATTATACCAATTTGAACAATATTAACAACCGCACACAAAACAATTTGTTTACTTTTTCTATTGAACGAATAAACATTTTGTTGTATAATATAGAAAACAAATAAACATATTGTTTTTTATACTACATTTAAGGAGAATTGTATTATGTTTTGTAATCGCTGCGGCAGACAGATACCCGATAATTCACAGGTTTGTAATTTCTGCGGAACACCAATAGGTCAAGCAGCACCGCAAGTAATGTTTGTAAATCAAAATATGCCTATGAATAATATTCCCGGAGTATCTGATAAAGATTGGATGACCGCGCTTCTTCTTGAGATTTTTCTCGGAGGACTTGGTATCCATAGATTCTATGTTGGGAAAGGCGGAACAGGCATAATATGGCTGTTTACTCTCGGTTTGTTTGGTGTTGGCTGGTTAGTAGATCTTATAATGATTGCAACCGGTTCATTCAGAGACTGTTACGGTAGACCGCTCAGAAAATAACGCTTCAAATAGTACGCTGTTAGAAAACAAATCCTGTAGTTCAGCTGACTACAGGATTTTGTATGTTTATGCTTATTCAATTGAATTAATAAAATACGAGGAGAGTATTATACTTTATGTTTGAGATCCCGCCATGGCTTGTACAAAAACTTGATGAGACTGATAAAGAGATAAAAAAAATCTGCCATTCCGAAATACCACAAATGCAACAGATGCTTGATTATGTTTTTTCTGTTAAAGGAAAGCAGATAAGACCTATGATGACTTTTCTGTGTTCAAGATTAACAGGTAAAAAACCAAATGTAGTTCAACTTGCCGCCGTTGTCGAAATATGTCATGTAGCATCACTGATCCACGATGATATTATCGACGATGGAGAACTGCGAAGAGGACATACGACCGTTCAAAAAAAATACGGTAAAGAGATGGCTGTATACTGCGGCGACTATATGATTTTTGCCGCTATTTCCAGAACAAAACTTGTAAACAAGCTTTGGTATAAAAAAGTGTTTAATAAATTGGAGTTTATGTGCAACGGAGAGATAAAACAGTACTACAATCAACACAACACAGATGTAAGTGAGCAAGAGTATATTGACTATATGCAGGACAAAACATCTGCCTTATTTGAAATTGCCTGCTTGACAGGAGCAAGAGAGGCAAAAATGAACAGACATCAGCTCCACGTTATTGAAAACTTTGCGAGAAATTTCGGCATAATGTTTCAACTCGTGGATGATCTTTCCGATTGGGTTTGCAGTCAAGATAAGATAAAGAAAAAAACAAAAGCAGATTTTATAGATGGGTACTATACTCTGCCCGTAATCTATACAATGCAGAATGAACAATTTGCGCAGCAGATATGCGATCTGTCTGCGAAGAGCAAAGCAGATAAAAATCTGACAAATAATGATTGGGATGCACTTATCAATGCTATCACACAGGCAGGCGGCTTTAAGTATACATATAAAATGATAGATTATTACAAATACAAAACCCTGGACTCTCTAAACGATTTTAAGAATTCACCGTACAAAGAGATTCTGAAACAAATTACCGAATTTGTATCTAAAACAGTTTAATGATCATTGAGCTTTTCATTTTCATATTTTTCCTTTGATATTTTCGCTTGGTCTGCAAATGATATTATTGCAAACCCGAAGAAAACCAAAAGGAGTTTTTAAAATGAAAGGTGTAACAACTCAGCAGGGCAGAGAGACCCTCAACAGATTCAAGATGGAAGCAGCCGGCGAGGTCGGAGTTAACCTCAAGCAGGGCTACAACGGCGACCTTACAAGCCGTGAGGCAGGCTCTGTCGGCGGACAGATGGTCAAGAAGATGATCGACTCTTACAAGGCGGGCAACAACAAGTAAGTGTGTGCCCACACGAAAAAGAGCTGGCGCAGATGCGTCAGCTCTTTGTTTTGCATATTACTTGAGCGGTGGGGTTATCTTCGGACCGCTTGCGGCAGGTGTATCAGACGGACCTGCTATCTTTTCGAGTGCGTCGTGGGTATTTGTTACCTCCTCAACACACTTTGAAAGCACGCTATGTGCCTCGCCAAGCGAGATATTGAGCTTGTCTACCATTGCTTTTCTGATAGCAAGATCCTGAGCCTTGGCGTTAGAGATTATCTTTTCAGCCTCTTCGTTAGCTCTCTGAGCCTCTGCGTTTGCATAGTCGTGAGCCTGCTTAACGATCTCCTCCTCGCTGATGAGGATCTGAGCCTGAGCGTTGGCATCCTTGATTATCTGGTTAGCCTGACGTCTTGCATCGTCAAGAATGTTCTGTCTTTCCTTCTCGACCTCTTTAGCTTTCTGTATCTCCGCAGGAGTTGACATGATAAGCTCGTCGATGATCTCCAGCAGTGCATCGGCATCTACCCTTTTCTTGCTGGAAAGCGGAACGTTCGGCGCATTGAGCAGCGCAGCCTTCAGATTATTCAGTCCTTCTTCAAGTGTCATTATATAACATCCTTTCCTCCACCTATAAAGGCTATTTTAGTTTATATCATCAGGTTTGAAAAGCCTGTGCTTTATAAAGTCGTGAATCTCGGGCGGAACGAATCCCGAAATGTCTCCGCCGAAAAACGCTATCTGCTTTACGACGCTCGATGACAAAAACATATTCTCTCCCGTTGTGGTGAGAAACACCGTTTCCGCGCCGTCGTAGAGCTTTTTGTTTGCAAGCGCCATCTGGAACTCATATTCAAAGTCGGAAACAGCACGCAAGCCTTTGACTATCGCAGTTGCGCCTGTGCGTTTGAGGTAATCCGCCAGCAGACCGTCGTGACAGTCGACAACGACATTGTCAAGATGCTTAACCACGCTGTAGATCATCTCGACTCTCTCGCTGACGGTGAACGCCGCGTGTTTTGCCGCATTGAACGACACCAGAACTATTACCTTGTCAAAAAGCGTTGCAGCTCTGTTGATAATATCTATATGCCCTCTTGTTATCGGGTCAAAGCTGCCCGGGCAAACCGCTATACGCTTCATATTTCATCTTCCTCAGCGGGCACTGTGAAAACAGTCACCGCAGTCTTTCCGTATTTATATCTTTTGCGCAGAGACAAGCCCTCGAAATCGTCGGGCAAGTCAAGCTCGTTTTCGTGTTCGCACACGACCAGCGCACCGGGATTGAGTTTGCCTGCAAGCAGTCCCAGTGACTTTTCGACGAGTCCCTGTCTGTAAGGCGGGTCGATAAACACAATGTCAAAGCCGCCCTTTGAAACTTTCAGATATTCAAAGCTGTCCATTCCGAGCACTCTTGACTCGGCAACGAGCTTGCAGTCATTAAGATTCTGCTTGATTATCTTGACCGCTTCGGGATTGGCGTCCACAAAAACGCAGTGGCTCGCTTCCCTGCTCAGCGCTTCAATGCCCATCTGTCCGCTTCCTGCGAACAGGTCGAGCACCGCTGCACCCGGCACATCAAACTGTATTATGGAAAAAACAGCCTCCTTGACCATATCGGTAGTCGGTCTTGTGTCAAGCCCGTCAAGCGTGACAAGTTTTTTTCCTCTGCATTTTCCCGTAATAACTCTCATAGCGATCTCCAAACTTGAATCATCAGATTTACCTGATATATGAAATCATTATACAATAATTATTCCGATTTGTCTATACCTTTTTGCATTTTTCTCTGATTTTTTCTGTTTCGGGTTCAAAACCCGCCGCGGCGGTTCGCTTGTCCGTCGCAATTAAGTTTGAAATGATAGCAGCTTTTGTTTTGCTCCGGCTTTTCATTTCATTGGCAGACAAATACGCACAAAAAAGCGAGGTCATACCCCGCTTGAATCTATGTCTCGCCTTTTTTGCTTTGGACGTTGCCTGTGACTGCGACAAGCAGCTTTCTCGGAAGCAGCTTTGCGCCGACCGCCGCAAGTTTCAGCGTTGCCGACGGCACGATGATAGTCCTGCCCGAGAACATTCCCCTGACAGCCTCGTCGCTGCACTGCTTTGCGCTTATCGCCTTAACGCCGAATGAGCAGCCTGCCACATCGTTGAACTCGGTGTCGACAGGTCCGGGGCAAAGCGCACAGACCTTTACCCTGCTGCCCGAAATTTCAAGCTCCCTCGCAACTGCGCTTGTAAGGTCGGCAACGTAGGCTTTCGTTGCGTAGTATGTGCTCATGTACGGTCCGCCGCTCATAAGTCCCGCGCTCGACGCAATGTTCATAATGTAACCGCTGCCCCGTGCGGTAAAGTCCTTTAAGAACAGCTTCATCAGGATATGCACCGCCGTAACGTTGGTGTCAATCATCGTAAGCTCGCGGTCAAGCTCCGCCTCGTCAAATCGCCCGAAAAGTCCGAATCCTGCGCCGTTTATCAGCACGCCTATCTTCTCGTCTTTCACCTGCTCGTAGAGCGCAAAGCACTCCTCACGCTTTGACAGGTCGCAGACCACTACCCTTGTGTTTTCGCCAAGCTCTGCTGCAAGTTCGCGCAGTCTGTCCTCACGCCTTGCGCAAAGTATGCACCTGAAACCCTTTGCGTAAAGGTTCTTTGCTATCTCTCTGCCGATGCCCGAGCTTGCGCCCGTGATAAGTGCTGTTTTTGCCATATTTACTGCTCCTTTCGGTGTTTTAGCTTGTGTTTATCATATCACATTGGAGGCAGCGTTGTCAATCGGACAACGTATGAAAATAGCAGAATTTTGTCGGAATTTTTACGATTGTATTGACAAACTCCCGCCGATATGCGATAATATATAAAAGGATAGATCATGCACAATGTGACACACTTGTTTCCTTTATATGATACATCGCGGCTGCGCAAAAGTCAACAGCCTGGCAGAAAGATACACGAACTTTGCTTTGTGTGTCACTTTTCGCAGCAATGAATTTTTCAGCGAAATACAGAAATAATACTTACGGGGGAATACCACAATGCACGCAACACTCGTTGTCCTCGCAGCAGGACTCGGCAGCCGTTTCAAAGGCGGCATAAAGCAGCTTGAACCACTCGGACCAAGCGGCGAGATAATAATGGATTACTCGATCTACGATGCAAAGCAGGCAGGCTTTGACAAGGTCGTTTTCATCATCAGAAAAGACATCAAGGACGCTTTCGACAAAATGATAGGCGACCGCATCAAGCAGCACATTGCCGTTGACTACGTTTATCAGGAGCTTGACTGTTTGCCTGATGGCTTTGAGTGCCCCAGCGACAGAGTTAAGCCGTGGGGACATGGTCACGCAGTTTACTGCTGCAAAGGCGTTGTTAACGAGGCATTTGTTGTCATCAACGCTGACGATTACTACGGAAAACAGGCATTTACCGTGCTTTACAAAAAGCTGGAGGCTATGCAGAATGCAGAGCCGATGAATATTGCAATGGCGGGCTTTAAGATCAAAAATACGCTCAGTGATTTCGGCAGCGTAAACAGAGGCGTTTGCGTTGTTGAGGGCGGCAAGCTGACAAGTATTGAGGAAACTTACTCCATTCGCCGCGAGGACGACGGAAAAGTCCACAGCGGCAAAGAGGGCTGTCCCGACAAGCTGCTCGACGAGGACTGCTACGTTTCAATGAATATCTGGGCGTGCCCCGCAGGCTTTATCGACAAGCTGGACGCTCATTTCACAGCGTTCCTTGAAAAGAACGTGAGCGATATCAAAGCAGAGTTCCTGCTCCCCGGTGCGATAGAGGAAATGATAGAATCGGGCGAGATTACCTGCGACGTCGAGCCGAGCAACGACAAGTGGTTCGGCGTGACCTACGCGCAGGACACACCTATCGTCAAGGCTCGTTTCAAGGAGCTGACGGACAGCGGAGTTTACCCCGTTGACCTGTGGTCAGGCGATAACCGATAAGCACTATGTATGGCGGCATCTGCCGCCATTTGCGCATCAGCCCATTATCTGAGCTATGCCCTCCGCCATTTCGCCTATGGCGTGCATCGCCTTGCTCGTGCGGCGTTTGAGCATCCGCTTTTCTGCATTCGTCGCAGCAGAAATGGCATATATAGCCGTTCCGGCAGCGGCGCAGACGGAAATGCCCGTTATGATCGTTTTTATCTTCATTTTTCTTCCCTCCACGTTATTATTCTCTGCTTTTCACAGGGCAATATGTGTGGAGAATAGCGCCGATTTTTCTGCCGAAAACTGAGATAATTGATTTTTTTCAAATTTAATCGTTTTATACAAACATTGTTCATAATTCGTTCGCAATTATGTTTAACATTACGGCGCAATGCGTGGTATAATTAATTAGTAAACCAAAAAAACATACTTTGAAATTCTGACAATATTATTTGCAGTAATATTGTTATATAATCACGACCAATGACCCCCGCCTCTTAGGCGGCGGTCAACATAGTCTTTCGGTAGCGGGAATGAATCCCTCACCGAAACCCTAAGCGGCTAACGCCCAGTCGTGCTTGAATGACGGGGCGATGCCCCTTATTGAAAGGAGCCATATTTCTTATGGGAATGACAATGACACAGAAGATACTCGCTGCACACGCAGGACTTGACAGCGTCAAGGCAGGTCAGCTGATAATGGCAAACCTCGACCTCGTGCTCGGCAACGATGTTACATCTCCCGTGGCTATCAACGAATTCAACAAGGCAGGCTTTACCGATATCTTCGATAAGCGCAAGGTAACGATGGTAATGGACCATTTTGCACCTAACAAGGATATCAAGGCTGCCACGCAGTGCAAGCAGTGCAGAGATTTCTGCGGACAGTATGACATCGAGAATTTCTTTGATGTCGGCGATATGGGCATCGAGCACGCACTGCTGCCCGAAAAAGGACTTGTCGCACCGGGTGACTGCGTTATCGGCGCAGATTCGCACACCTGTACATACGGCGCACTCGGCGCATTCTCCACAGGTATCGGCTCGACCGATATGTGCGCAGGTATGGCAAAAGGCAAGACATGGTTCAAAGTTCCGAGCGCAATAAAGTTCAACATCGTAGGCAAGCTGCCTAAGTACAGCGCAGCAAAGGACGTTATCCTTCATATCATCGGTATGATAGGCGTTGACGGCGCACTGTACAAGTCAATGGAGTTCTCCGGTGAGGGTCTTATCAATCTTTCTATGGAAGACAGGCTCTGCATGGCGAATATGGCTATCGAGGCAGGCGCAAAGAACGGAATTTTCGCAGTTGACAGCGTAACGCTGGACTACATAAAGGACAAGGTGAACAGGGATTACAAGGTATTCGAGGCTGATGCAGATGCAGAATATGATGCTGAGTATACCATAGACCTCTCCACCATAAAGCCGACAGTTGCTTTCCCGCATCTGCCGGAAAACACTAAAACATTCGATGAGATCGGCGACGTTGTGATAGATCAGGTAGTTATCGGCTCATGTACTAACGGCCGTATCGAAGATCTCAGATGTGCAGCAGAGATCCTCAAGGATAAGCATATCGCAAAGAACGTTCGCTGCATCGTTATACCTGCTACGCAGAAGGTGTATATGCAGGCAATGAAGGAAGGTCTTCTCGAGACATTTATTAATGCAGGCTGTGCAGTTTCAACACCGACCTGCGGACCTTGTCTCGGCGGACACATGGGAATTTTGGCAAAGGGTGAAAGAGCCGTTGCTACAACGAACAGAAACTTTGTAGGAAGAATGGGACATCCCGAATCCGAAGTGTACCTCGCTTCGCCGTATGTAGCAGCAGCAAGCGCAGTTGCAGGAAAAATAGCTCAGCCGTCAGACATCTGACAGCGGCAAAGGCTGTTTTCACCGCACTGTAAAACGGAGGTGAAATAGCGTATGGAGAATTTTCTGAAAGTACTATTTGGTGACCTCGTACTGAGCTTGATAATCAAGAAGTACGGAAGCAATATGACCGACACAGAGCGTCAGAACAAGGCTGATGAACTTATCAGGATACTGCACGACAGTAACTCCTACACAGTCGAAATGGCGCAGAAACTTATTGACCAGAAGGGATTCAATGCCCACTATACCACGCAGGTGAACGGCGTTTCAGTTTTTGCACTTGTCAAGGAAGGTATGTTCCACAAGGCGAAAACACGCTATTTCATAACAAGGAACAAGGAAAAGCTCGACGCTGCCTATATGGAGCAGATCTATGACGAACTGCGCCGTCAGGCTCAGGGCGAGAACGTGTTCAACACAAGCGAATACATCAAGTAAATCAAATTATCGAAAGGGGCTATTTTTCAGATGAAGGCTCGTGGAAAAGTACATAAATACGGAGATAATGTCGATACCGACGTAATTATCCCCGCAAGATATCTCAACACTGCGGATATGCAGGAGCTTGCAAAGCATTGTATGGAGGACATCGACATCGACTTTGCAAAGAACGTAAAGCAGGGAGATATCATGGTGGGCGAAGCCAATTTCGGCTGCGGCTCGTCAAGAGAGCACGCACCTGCAGCTATCAAGGCAAGCGGGATCTCCTGCGTTATCGCAAAGACGTTTGCAAGAATTTTTTACAGAAACGCTATCAATATCGGTCTGCCGATAATCGAGTGTGACGAGGCTGCCGAGAAGATAAGCGCAGGCGACGACGTTGAGATAGATTTTGAAACGGGCGTTATCACAAATCACACCAAGGGCGAGACCTATCAGGGACAGTCGTTCCCCGAGTTCCTTATCAATATCATCAACTCAAACGGACTGCTCAATTCGCTGAAATAAGCGCATTTGCGGAAATAAAAATGCTATTGTCTGATGACCGTAGCATTTTTTCTGTTTATCTCACAGTAAGCACAGAACGCTGTTAAAAATCCGCCGCAGGCGGCACATTGTCTTGCCTCTTGCCTCTGAAAGCGAAGCGTTCTTGCTTCTGACCACAAGTTTTGTAAATCAATCTGCTGAAAAGGAGTTTTCAAAAATGAACAAAAACATCACAGTAATAAAAGGCGACGGAATCGGTCCTGAGATAGTTATTCAGGCGCAGAAGGTGCTGGACAAGGTGGCTGAAAAGTTCGGTCACAAGTTCAACTACACCGACATTCTTATGGGCGGCTGCTCTATCGACGCCTGCGGCGTGCCTCTGACTGACGAGGCTGTTGCAACGGCAAAAGCCGCTGATGCGGTGCTTTTGGGTGCTATCGGCGGCAACACATCGACATCTCCGTGGTACAAGCTGGCTCCAAATCTTCGCCCTGAGGCAGGACTTCTGAAGATAAGAAAAGAACTCGGACTTTTCGCAAACCTGCGCCCAGCAGTGCTTTTTGACCAGCTGCGCAGTGCCTGCCCGCTCAACGACGAGATTATCGGCGACGGCTTTGATATGATGATAATGCGCGAGCTTACAGGCGGTCTGTATTTCGGTGCAAGAGAGACAAAGCTCGTTGACGGCGTTGAAACTGCCGTAGATACGCTGTCTTACAACGAAAAGGAAATCGAGAGGATCGCAAAACGCGGCTTTGATATCGCAATGAAGCGCCGCAAGAAAGTTACTTCCGTCGACAAGGCAAACGTTCTCGATTCGTCGAGACTGTGGCGCAAGGTGGTAAACAGGGTGGCTGAACAGTACCCAGAGGTCGAGCTGGAGCATATGCTGGTGGACAACTGCGCAATGCAGCTGGTCAAGAACCCCGCACAGTTTGACGTTATCCTCACTGAGAATATGTTCGGCGATATCCTCTCTGACGAGGCTGCAATGGTGACAGGCTCTATCGGAATGCTGTCCTCAGCGTCCCTCAACGACACAAAATTCGGTCTTTACGAGCCAAGCCACGGCTCTGCGCCCGACATCGCAGGTCAGGACAAGGCTAATCCTATCGCAACTATTCTGTCCGCTGCAATGATGCTGCGCTACTCTTTTGACATGGATGCCGAGGCTGACGCTGTTGAAAACGCTGTCAAGCAGGTGCTCAAAGACGGTTTCAGAACTGTTGACATCATGAGCGAGGGTATGACCCAGGTCGGCTGCGAGAAAATGGGCGACCTTATCTGTGAGAGAATATAGGTATACTATTATAATATATATAGGGCGCGTATTTTGATAAAATCAGACAGGATTTTTATGCAGCGGGTGAAATTTTACCTGCTGCATATTTCATTTTCAGGGTGATTCTTTCAGTACAAAATTATGTACAAATGCCCTTAAACAGCGCTTTTTCCACGGTGTAACCATTGTTGATAGGTGAAAAGTACAAAGTTTCATATCGTCATATATCTGTGCTAAGTACATAACCATAAATTCACATTTTGTGCACGTTGCACAATAATATTAGACGAAGATCAAGTGGCATTTCCGCCGAAAACGCCGTGTTTTCAGACTTTCGCATATCCGTTAATATTTTGGACACAATTGAAAATATGTCTATACCGCATCTTAAAATAATCATATAATATTGTACTCATTTTGTAACTATTACTCCGAAAACGTTTAAGTAATTCAACCAGCGGATTTTTTACTGTTTTGCAATCAAAGTGGTTCAAATCTTTTACCGTTAACGTTTTTATGTTCATATTGCACATTAAAGACCCCACTATTTGTACATCATATATATTTTTTCACAAAAAACGGCGGCATTCGAACGCTAAATGGGATAATTTGCCAAGTCAATTATTACACAACGGTTACAATTGTGATGAATGTGTGGTGATAGTGCATAAACGCTCTGTTCGTTTTTTGTACAAAGTTACATAATTTATTACATACCGCAAAAAAAATCAGCGAAACACTTGAAATCGAAATCGGAATATTGTATATTCTATATTAGCGGAAACGCTGAAATGTTATGCATCTTGATACGATCGGCGAAAACGATTGAGATCAAGTGAAAGGCGGAAATATCATTGGTTTCATTAAAGGACATTTCCGTTCGCTGCGGTGTTTCGGTCGCTACGGTCAGCAAGGCGCTGAACGGACATAAGGACGTTTCGGCAGCCACGAGAGAAAAGCTGCTCAAAGCCGCCAAGGAGATGGGCTACTTCCCCAACTCGCAGGCAAGAGCGCTGAAAACTAACAGAACGCACAATCTGGGAGTTATGTTCCTCGACGAAGCCGGAAGCGGACTGACTCATGAGTTTTTCGCAAAACTGCTGAACAGCTTTAAAACTAAAGCTGAGTCGCTGGGATACGATATAACCTTTATAAGCAGGAGCATGGGCAAGAACAGAATGTCCACCTACGAACACTGCAAATACAGAAATGTAGACGGCGTGATCATAGCCTGCACCGACTTTACCTCACAAGACGTTTACGAGGTGGTCAACGGGGACATACCTATTGTAACGATCGACCATATCTTTGATTGCAGGACGGCTGTAATGTCCAACAACGAAAAGGGTATGCAGAAGCTGATCGAATATGTCGCTTCAATGGGACATACTCAGATAGGTTACATACAGGGCAATAAGTCTTCGGTTGCCGACAAGCGTCTCGCAGGATTCTGCAAAGCCTGCATCAACAGAGGCATAAACGTCAACAACGACTGGATCGTTTCAGGTGACTATCACAACCCGGACAAGACGTACGAGCTTACTAAACAGCTCCTTTCAAAAGAAGACAGACCGACCTGCCTGTTCATGCCGGACGACTATTCGGCAATAGGCGGCTACAATGCTATAAAGGACTTGGGGCTGTCAATTCCCGAGGATATCTCGGTGGTGGGCTACGACGGGATAGCTTATTCACAGCTTATCTCCCCAAAACTCACGACCTATTCTCAGGACACTGCAAGGATCGGCGAAATAGCTGCAACACAGCTTATCGAACTGATCGAAAATCCTCAGACAACTTTCACTGAGGTCATTACCGTCGACGGAACGCTCGTTCAGGGCAGTTCGGTGGCGAAATTAAATTAACGGCATTAATATTTTACAGTCATTCCGGCTGTAAGACAATAATAATATAATGCGATATTTAAGGAGGAAATTATTATGGCAAAACTTAAGAGAGTACTTGCAGGCGCACTCAGCCTCTGCATGGTAGGATCACTGCTCACAGCTTGCGGCGACAGCTCTTCTTCAGGAGACGCTTCTTCTTCTAAGAAGGACTCTTCGAAGGCTGATTCTTCTGCAGCAAGCAGCACCGGCGACAGCAGCACAGCTGATTCTTCTGAGGCTCCTAAGGAGGAGAGAAAGAACACTGCTGAACTTCACGGTAAGGATTCTTCCGATGCTTCCAAGAACAAGATCCAGATCTACTGCTGGAACACAGAGTTCAAGCTCAGATTTGATGCAGCTTACGCTAAGGGTGGCAAGTACCAGGTAGAAACCAAGGCTTACAAGGATGAGAACGGCAAGGAGCTCACCGAGATCGTTAAGATCGACGGCAAGGAGATCGAGTGGAAGCAGATCGCTAACGAAGGCGGCGCTTATCAGAAGGCTCTTGACGAGGCTCTGAAGGCTCAGAAGGACAGCGACGACAAGGTTGATATGTTCCTTATCGAGGCTGACTACGCTCTCAAGTACACTGATTCCGGTGACAACTACTCTAACCTCGTAGCTCTCTCACCACAGGATATCGGTATCACAGATGAAGATACAAAGAACATGTATCAGTACACAAAGGATGCTGTTACAGACCCAACTTCCGGCGACGTAAAGGCACTTTCATGGCAGGCAACTCCTGGTCTTCTCTACTATGATGTAGCAATGGCTAAGGAAGTTCTCGGCACTGACGAGCCAGACAAGGTTCAGGAATTCGTTAAGGACTGGGATGCATTCAAGGATACAGCTAAGAAGATGAAGGACAAGGGCTACATTATGCTTTCTTCCTTCGCTGATACTTTCCGTGTATTCGGTGCTAACATGAGCGCTCCTTGGGTAACTGACAAGAAGCTCAACCTCGATCCTCAGATGGAAGAGTGGATCAAGCAGACTAAGGAATTCACAGACAACGGCTGGAACAACAAGACTGACCAGTGGTCTCCTGCTTGGAACGCTGATATGAAGAAGGGCTCTAAGGTATTCTGCTTCTTCATGCCTTCTTGGGGTGTTGATAACTGCCTGTATAAGCAGGGCGGCGACGAGGCTAAGGGCAAGTGGAAAGCTTGCGTTGGTCCTGCTGGCTGGTTCTGGGGCGGTTCTTGGATCTGCGGAGCAGTTGACTCCGACAACCAGGATATCGTTGCTGATATCATGAAGACAATGACATGTAACACAGACGTTGCTAAGTACCTCATCGACAGCGTTGGTGAGATGGTTAACAACAAGGAAGCTGTTGCACAGGCTAAGGACTCTTACAAGAACGAGTTCCTCGGCGGTCAGAACCACATCGCTCTCATGTCTGAGTCTGCAGACAAGATCTCCCTCAAGGGCAAGATCTCTGCTTACGACCAGATCTGCGTAGAGAAGCTCCAGGGTGACTTCGCTGAGTACTTCAAGGGCACAGCTGATTACGATTCTTGCCTCAAGAAGTGGAAGCAGGACGTTAAGGCTGCTTACGCTGACGTTGATGTTGGATAATCAGATCAAAGAAATACAATCAAATTAAAAAGTTAATAGGGGTGGGTAAGATCCCTCCCCTATTTCTTTTCTTAACTCTCTCGGAAAGGAAATAGTAATTGAACGCTTTTTCAATTACCAAGGGTAATCGTGTATGAAAAGAAAAAGTGTAAGCTATGCAAAATGGGGCTACATTTTCCTTGCTCCGTTTTTCATTGTTTATTGCATATTTGCACTGTATCCTTTGATCTCCACTTTCTATAACAGTTTCATGGACTATGTCATCGACCGTTCTCAGGTCGGCGGCGGTTGGGGCGATTCGAGCGCTACAGCTACTGAGACTATCAAGTTCATCGGACTTGATAACTACAAGGCTGCCCTCAGCTCCAGCGAAACACTTATGCAGAGCTTCTGGAACACAGTTATCATGTGGATAATCGGATTTATCCCACAGATCGCTGTTTCACTGCTTCTCGCTACCTGGTTCACTGATCTTCGTCTTAAGATCAAGGCTCAGGGTCTGTTCAAGACTGTTATTTACCTTCCTAACGTTATCATGGCATCCGCAGTTGCATTCCTGTTCACCTGCTTGCTCAGTAAGAACGGTGCTCTGTATGACTTCTTTGAACCTCTCGCAGGTAAAGATCTCAGCTTGCTTGATAAAGTTTGGGGAGCTCGAGGTACAGTTGGATTTATCAACTTCCTGTTGTGGTACGGTAATACAACCGTTCTGCTCATGGCTGCTATCATGGGTATCGACCCAGGTCTTTACGAAGCAGCACAGATCGACGGTGCATCTCCGAGCCAGACATTCTGGAAGATCACTATGCCACTTATCAGACCTATCCTGTCATTCGTTCTCGTAACGTCTATGATCGGTGGTCTGCAGATGTACGACGTTCCGTCACTTTTGACCAAGGATAATGGTAACCCAAGTGGTAAGCTGATGACGCTTATCATGGAGATCCAGCAACGTAAAGATTCAGACGTTGGTAAGGCTTGCGCCGTCTGCGTACTGATATTCCTTATCTCTGCTGTTCTCGGTGTTATCACCATGGTTGTGCTTGACGATTCTAAGGACAAGAAAAAGAAGAAAAGGAGGAAAGCAGCATGACCGGATCTACTGAAGTAGTTGGACAGTCCACCGGAAAGACTTCCCTCTTGATAAGAAGAATAATTGCATACACTGTACTTATTGTTCTCGTCTTCATTTCTTTGCTCCCATTCTATCTGCTCGTAATCAACGCTACCCGTGATAAGACACAGTCAGGTATCAGATGGTACCCCGACAGTGCCTTCGCTGGAAACTGGCGTAAACTCTTTGCAGGTAGTACCCAGGTCGCATTCGGTAACGTATACAAAGCTCTTCTGAACTCATTGATCGTTTCGACATGTGCTTCTGTGCTTTCTGTATATTTCTCGGCTTTGACCGCTTATGCAACCTACGTTTATCAGTTCAAACTGAGAAAGCTCGCTGATACATTCATCCTCATGATCATGATGGTGCCTACACAGGCTTCTGCTATCGGTTTCTACAAGATGATGATCAGCTGGAATCTCATCAACTCGTTTATTCCTCTTATCATTCCTGCAATCGCAGCACCTTCCATCTACTACTTCATGAAGCAGTACATGCAATCGTCGCTGCCGCTGGAGATCGTCGAAGCCGCCCGAATAGACGGCTGCGGAGAGTTCAGAACGTTCAATACGATCGTTGCTCCTATCCTCAAACCTGCATTTGCAGTTCAGATGATCTTCACCTTCGTAGGTAACTGGAATAACTTCTTCATGCCAAGACTTATCCTCACGGATAGAGACAAGGCTACTGTACCGCTCATTCTTTCTGCAATGAGCCATGCCGGACCGGTTGAGCAGGACGTTGGTATCTTCTATCTCTACATGGTGCTTGCTATTCTCCCTGTAGTTCTGATTTACCTGTTCCTGTCCAAGTACATCATTCGTGGTGTTGCTCTCGGTTCAGTTAAGGGTTAATTTACCCCTTCTACAAAATACAAAGAAGTCGGAGAAATCCGACTTCTTTTTTTGTGCCTAAATCTGCCCGTAGTCATCATCAAAACAGTAGACCTTGGTGCGATAACCCTTGGCGTCCGCAGTAAATACCACCCTGTCAATGTACATTCCGTCGCAGGCTGTTGACGAGCCCGACACGGTGTCGTAAAGCTGCTCGTTCTTGAACGACGCATACTCAAAGAAATTCGCCTTGCACATTCGGTTGCTCATTGCGACCTTGTGCTCCAAGCCTCCATCAATGTCGTAAAGCCACTGGTAATCGAGGTCGTAGTACCTCGAGCGCTTTATCGCGTAGGCTGGCGCCAGCGGGTTGGCGTAGCTGTACTGATACTGGTCGCTGCCAATGCGCATATGCACATCAGAAAGCATATTCTGCGTGCTGACCGCGAAGCCGCTGCCAATCAGCGTGTCGCCCGAGTAGCTGCGCACCGCGCTGTTCGCCTTTGTGGACATTATCGTGCCCGTGCCGTAAACGTAAGGCATTCTGCCTCGGCTCTTGATGTTGTAGGCGATGACCGCGTCCCACAGGCTCGACGACTGCTTGACGTAAATGTAGTTCTCAACGGGCGTGTTCTGCTCGGTGGTTATCTCGGGGTGCACAAGGCAGCTGCTCACCAGCGACGCAAGGTCAACGTCGGTGACTATCCCAGGCTCGTGCTCGTTCTGCATCGCAAGGGACGTGTAGCTGCGGCTGACAAAGCTGATTCGCTTTACGCCGCCCTGAAAGAACACCTCTACCCTGTCGGGAATGCCCGAAAAGATAACGCTGCTGCCAAGCTTCAGCCGAATTTTGCAGACCTGCGCTGCGGTTATCGCGCTGTCGCACACAAACTCGCCGCTGAGGCTGATGTATGCAACATAAATGTCGCGCTTCATCACGACCTTTATGCCCTTTGAAAATTCTCTCTCCGTGCCGCCCTGGTCGAGCACGGCTATTTTTATGTTACCCGACATTTCCCACACTCCGAAATCTTAATGTAAACCTGTCCAGCCTGCTGTCAGGCGGCGTTGTCACCTGATGGTCTATCAGAATACACCTGCTATAAGAGGTTATGTCCACCACCAGCGTCACCGCCCCGCTGCTGACCGCCGCGATAAAGCTGTCATAGTGGCTCCTGTCGTCCTCGGAGATGTTTCCTTCAAGCACCAGCTCAGTCCACTTTTTGCCGACGATTTTCGTGTAAAACCCGCCGCCTATAAGCGGCAGCTGCACCACCGAGTATTCGTTTTTCACTTTCAGGCTGTCAAAGACAAGTCCCGCATTTCCGCAGGCGACCGAGTGTGCCATTGCCTTTTTATACATCCTCCACCTCCGCTTTCTCGCTGCACCGCACCGTGAACTTTATGGTTCGTTCAAGCCTGCGCAGCGGCATAGACTGCACCGCCGCCGACATCTCCATTTTGCAGATAAGCATCCCCGCGTCGCTTACGATGTCGAAAAACACCGCATAGCAAGCATCGCTCAGCGCCTCGTAGTCCACGAAATCGCCGCTTTTGCCGTAAAGATGCAGGCAGATGTGGTGGTCTGTCTCCACGCAGAAATTGCCGCTTTCGTAAACCAGCGCGTCTGCCACAACACTGGCGCCCTCAAGGCTGATTACCCCAAGCATATCGTCGGGGTGCAGCAGGCTGTCCACGGCGTTGAACTCCTCCATAGGCTCAAAGCCCGCAGCTTCGAGCTTTGCCCAGACCTTGCTCTCAATTTCAGCAATATTGCTCCTCATAGCTATCCCTCCACCGTGCGAAACAGGAAATCGCAGCCGAGCATCACAGGCTCTATCGCCCGCAAAGCCGATTCCCGCAGGTCTTTCGCCGACTCGATGCGGCTTTTGTAATCCGTGTTCGCAGATGCCTTGCCCGTCAGCGTGACGATTATCTTTTCCTTGGCGTTTTGCGCGCAGACGTAGTCGTAAAACGCGTAAGCCGCCGCCGCGTATTCCGCGCTGGCAATGCTCCTTGCCGAGCATTTCTTTTCGTCGAGCAGAGCGCTAATCCTGCGCTGAGCGTTCTCGATTATGCCGATATTTGCAGTGACCTCTGACGCCTCGCACCCGCTTAACTGCTCGAACTGCTCTGCGATATTGTCAAAACTCAGCTTGACCATTTGACATTCTCCTTTGCATTATAATAGGCTGCTGCGGACACAGCAAGCCGTGTCCGCCCGCCTTTTGTATAAGTTAACCCTCGTTTGCCGGGTCGGTGCTGAGCACCTTTACTGCGCCGTCTGTGAGCACGGAGAATCCCACCATAACGGAGCAGGAAATCTCGTCGCACTGGGTTGACAGCAGCTTGTCGTAATCAACGATAACGTCGCTGCCGAAAACTGCCTCAACTGCGCAGCTGTTGTCAATGCCCACCGCGATATCGTCGCTTATCTCGGAGCACTTGACCAGAGTTACGCCGTAAGGTGTTCTGACCATGCCGCTTGACATATAGTCGTTCACGCAGTATTTCATCTGCTCCAGACCGAGAATCTTCGCCATGGTGTCAGGCTTGCAGACCATTGTGGTCATGTTGAAGCTGCCCATGCTTGACCAGAACTGCGCAAGGTCGTCGTAGGTGATGTCCTCGCCTGCGATAGACGACGGTGTGATGCCTGTGATTATCTGCGAGATGCACAGACCGTTGACATCTCTTGCGATAGCTGCACCGAGGTTTCTGAGGATAACGCTGAACGCCTCAAGGCGCTGCTTTCTGATAGACTCGTAAGAGCAGGACAGCTTTCTTGCGAACTTGGTGAGTGCGCTTGATGTGTCTGCAAGAGCGACGGTGGTAACGGGCAGCTCGCCTGACTGCGCAACGGTGTCGCTCTCGCCGTCGCTTGTGACGGTCAGACCCCTGAAATCCATACCGTCTGTGTAAGTTGTTGTGGCTGCCACCTCGCCGAGAATAGATGCCTCGTTAAGACCTGCCTTGACAGCACGTCTGACATATTCGGGGAAAAGCACAGCCGACTGCGTTGAGCGGAAAAACTTCTCAACTCTGTCGGAATTTGCGCCCTTTACCTTGATGTCAAAGCGCTTGAGCTGTCTTTCAAAGGCGTCAAGCCCTTTAAGCTCGGTGTTCTCGTAAGCGCTGTCGGGGTCAAGCTCGGCAAGCGCCTGTGTGAATGTCTTTCCTGTGATAGAATAAAGTCCCTTTTCAAGTTTTACATCTGTGTACATTATCATTTCTCCTTTTCGTTTCAAATAGTGTATTCTTCGTTTTCGTCAGCCTGCGGCGGCTGCGTGATAAAGCTCTGCTCGGCAGCTTCCAGCCTCGGCGCATTGTCGCGCACCTGTTTTTCAAGGCTCTTTTTCAACTCGATAAGCCTGAGCATATCCATTCCCTCGGTCATTTCAGCCACCTGCTTTGCCGTATAGAACGGCTCGCAGAAATATGACAGCTTCAAAACCTCGCCGCGTATCAGCTCGTGCGCCGCCGCCAGCTTGCACGACGCCTCTGAAAGCTCGCCCTTGAGCTTGCTCACCTGTCTTGACTCCTCACGCCTTGCGTCGTAGCGCTTTGTCACGCCCGCGTTGACCTGCGCAGGCACAGCCACAAACGACCATTCGTAAGCGTCAGCAGGCTGTTCCAGCACCGTAAAGCACAGCTTTTCGCCGTAGCGTCTGCCTGCAACGTGCGAGCAGGCACTTACGTTTCTGTCCGCGCCGCAGATAGAGCAAATGCGCTTTTTCACCGCGCAGCTGACCGATACTTCCTTTTTGATGCCGCCGCTTATCTCTTTGATAAGGTCAGCGTTGGACGAAGTCCTGACCATATAAGCCTTTGCGCAAAGGCTGACGTAAGGCTGTCCGTCTTTTGTCAGCTTTTCGCTGTCCTGCTTGACGCAGGTGTCAAAGATGCGGGCTGTCTGCTTTTCGCCCTTGGGGTCGTGGTCGAATATGCCCGTTTTGCCGAGAAACAGCTTTGCAAGCTCCCCAAGCGCATCGACAGAGAACCTCTCACCGTCCCTGTCGATGTCGTTGTCGCAAAGCGTCACCGAAAAGCAGTAAACGTCCTTTGCCGAAAGCGGCTCAACAGCGTATCGGTTTATCTTCTCCATAATTTCGTCTGTTATCTCAAATGCCTTTTCCAACCTCAGCTTTCCTCCTTTTGCTTTTCTTCAAGCAGGTCTGCCTGAGCGTTTATCAGCCTTGCTCTTGCCAGCTCGACCTCGTCCTGAAGATCAATATTTGCCCACTGTATCCTGCAGCTGCACGGTGCACCGCAAAGCCGCAGGAACGTGTCACAGATGCGCTTGAGCACAGGCGTGAGCAGCCTGCGGTAATATTCAAGCTCACTTGTGAGAATGTCCGCCTGCTGAGAGCTCATCTTCTCGGTCGTTGACCAGCACAGCCCCAGCATAAACGGCGGTATAGACAGCTTTGCAACTATCTGTTCCAGCAGCTGCCGCACAGGAACCTGCGTGTCGATTATCTGGTTGTCTGCGCCGATGACCTTGATGTCTATGTCGCCCACGCTGACAAAGTCCTTGACCACGCCGTTTCTCGACGCGTTCATTCCCTCTGACCATTCCTTTGCGATGTCCATTGCCCTTTGCTTTGCAAACAGCTTGTCAGAGCCGTCAGATGCAGGCTTGTAGGTCACCGCATAGCGCACGTTGCCAGCGCGGTCAAAGTTCTGCCCTATGCACTCGTAAATGCGCATCAGCACCTTGCTCATTGCAGGCAGTCCGCGCAGCAGCGAAACTCCCTCGGGGTTCTTGGGGCTTGGGTTTAGCGTCGTGTAAAGCAGCTTCTGCGGCGAAACCACATCTATCTGCTTTCCGCTGAAGCTGCCCGTGACGCGCATATCCAGCGGATCTTTGCCGCAGGTGATGTGATAAAGGCTTGGGTCACCCACATACAAGCCCTTTACGCAAAGCGCCTTTGAGTCTGTGAATATCCTGCCCACAGCCTTGCCGTAGGTCAGCAGGCTGTCAAGGTACATATCTGCAAACGTGCCCAGCGACCTGCCCGAAATTCCCACAGGCACGCTGCGGCAGAACTCGTCAAGCTCCGCCTGCCAGCGCTCGTCCTCTGCGACCGCCGTGAAATCGCCCGTCAGCCTGACTATCTTGTCTATGCAGGCATCAATGACAGGCACGTTCTCACGCAGTTGCTCAAAAATGTCCGACTGCAAGTAATCCGCGTTGTGCGCAAGGCGGTAAGAAAAGCTCTCCTGCTGCCTGCCCGCACTCACCGAGGGCGGCGGCGGCGCCTGCACCCTGCCTCTGCGCAGATTTTTAAGTATTCCCAAATTATCTCTCCTTTCCGTTTTCTCAACTATCTTTCAAGCGACATCACATAGAACGGCTGCTCGTCCTGTGAGAAAACCTGTGTGACGAAATACCTGATGTCGTCCATTGCGTGATCGTTCTCCTTTATCGGACAGTCCTTTCCCGCCTTTTCATCCCAGCGGTAAAGGGCAAACTCACGCAGGGTGTCTGTGCATTTTGAGCTTATCTTTATCTTGTCAAGCCTTATGCAGTCCGACACCAGCCTTATCCCCCACACAACATCGTTCTTTGCGGGCAATACACAAAACTCACCGTGACGCTCGATGCACTGGATAAACGACTGTGCCGATGGGTCGCAGATGACCATATCCACTTTTCTGTTGCCGATAAGCCGGCGCAGCCCCTCATAATGCTCCTCATCAGTCCTGCGTTCACCGTGCACACGGGAATCGTAGTAATACTCATCGAGCCTGTACCATGTGTCTGCCGACTGACCCCACAGTCCGAAACTCGACGGGTTCACCGTCCCGTAATCACAGCTGACTATGTACCTGTCACAAACGATGTCCTCATCAAAAACGTGCCTTTGCGGATCAAACATCGGATAAACGAGTCCCTCCGCTGCCGCCCATTCGCCCAGCACGAAACGTTTGTAGAACGCACCCGTGTAAAGTCTGTGATACCGCTTTATCACCTCCTTTGAAAGCGACGGGTTGTCCCGCAGCGCAAACCGCAGATGCAGAAGATTTTTCTCCGCCGCCTTGTCTATCCACTCTTTCTTGAACCAGTGGTAAGGGTTGTCGGGGTTGCAGCTGAACCACAGCTTTGAGCCCTCCACAGAGCACCTCGCGATAGCCTGCTCCACAAAGCTTCTCGGCATAAGCACCACCTCGTCGAGCAGCAAGCCCGAAAGGGTTATGCCTTGGATAAGGCTTGCAGAGCCTTCGTCTTTTCCGCCGAAAAAGTAGAACCTGTTGCGGCGGCGACCGAATGTCACATCTGCGTAGTTGCGGCTGAGCTTTTCGCGCACGCTCATTCCTATCTCTTTCATTCGGCTGAAAAGCTCGTCGAGCACGTTGCGGCGCAGCGAAACTATCGTCTTTCCGCACATTGCAAAGCTGGCGCCGTCAAAGCGGCTCATCGCCCACAGCACGAACGAGACCGACATACACATCGTCTTTCCCGAGCGTATCGCGCCGTCACAGATTATGCCGTCAAACTCCCCGAATTTCTCGTTGCTCCACCATTTCAGCACGAACTGCTGTCTGTTTGAAAGCTCGTATACGCTCACGTCTCAGCCTCCCCGTCAAGCAGCTTTGAGATGTCCCCCTGCGAGCTGTCCCGCATCGCGCTCAGGAACTGCTCCGCCTTGGACTGCTCACGCAGCTCGGGGTCAAGCTCAAACAGCTTTTCCAGCGCTCTTTGCCTGTCAAAGAACTTGACCTCTACACCGCCGCCCTTGACGCGCTTCAGCTCGCTGACGTTAAATAGGTCAGCCTGCGCTATCTGCTCAGGGGCGGGCTGGTCTGCAAACACCAGCGCCGCCACGTCGTTTATCTGCCCGAACGCAAGTCTTGAAAGCCCCGTCTTGACATAAGCAAGCGTCTGCTGGTCGTCCTTGTCGAGCTTTTTTATCTCCTTGCGCACCCTCGGGTCACCCAGAAGCCGCGCACCCTCTGCCGAGGCGTCCGCCGAGGGCACACCCAGCTTTGCAGCCGTCTCGCTGCCGCATCTCAGGCGCACGAATAACCGTGCGAATGACTTTACCGATAATCTCATTTTTGTTGCTCCTATCTCTGTTCTGTATTGAGAGGTCTGCGCTCACCGCCCTCTCACTTACAGCGCCAAACGGCAGTTTTGTTGCATTGACTTGTGCAACAATTGCTGAAATGTTTCCAAATCAATTTATTTATCATTTTTCTGCACAAAAATTGTGCTCGGGAACTGTGCACCTGTCCAAATAAAATGCGTGTGCATATGAATTAGCTAAATCATTGTTTTTTGCAAATCCCGTTTATGTTCAAAGTCACAAATCGGCGTTTTGAACAATACAAAGCCTTGACAATTATGCAAAAGTGCCATATAATAATGATGTATAAGTATATCTGTCAGCAATTGGCAGGCGTTTTCGCAGATTATTCGTGCAAAAATCGGAAATATACCCCGTCGTTTGCTTGCAAAATTTGTTGAAATGTGTTATACTAATTGAGTGGGTATCTGTACCCTACTGACAGTTTATGTAAATTATTTGGAGTTTTACCCGTTAAAACTCTGTTCAGGAGGAAAATAGCTATGGCAAAGAACACTTCGGACAACACCATCACCAAAACGGAGCTTAAAAAGAAGTTCGTGGAAATTCTCCACAACGACTTTCAGACAACTCCCGATGAGGCTTCCGATAAGCAGGTCTATGAAGCACTGGCAAAGATAGTTGTCGGCATTCTCAAAGCCAAGAGGAGACTTTTCACTGTAAAGCACAACTCCGAGGGTAAAAAGAAGGTCTACTATCTTTCTATTGAGTTCCTTATGGGACGCTCGCTGAAAACATCCATCTATAACCTCGGTATGCAGGACCAGACCATCGCAATGCTCAAGGACTTTGGCATCTCCATCAACGGCGTGTACGAGCAGGAGCCTGATGCAGGTCTTGGCAACGGAGGACTTGGCAGACTTGCAGCCTGCTACCTCGATGCCCTTGCAGCAGACGGCTACCACGCAACAGGCTACTCCATCTGCTACGAGTACGGTATCTTCAAGCAGAAGCTCGAGGAGGGCTGGCAGACAGAGCTTCCTGATAACTGGCTCCCCGGCGGCAGCGCATGGCTCGTTCCCGTACCAACACAGTCAGTCGAGGTTCGCTTTGACGGCGAGCTGCGCGAGTATTGGGATAACCAGTACCACTGCGTAACACACGAAAACTATACATCTGTAATGGCAGTTCCCTACGACCTGTACGTTTCGGGCTATAAGAGCGAGGCTGTTTCAAAGCTGCGTCTTTGGAAGTCAGAGCTTTCCACCTTTGATATGTCCATGTTCAATAAGGGCGACTACTCAAAGGCTCTTGGCAGAAACATCATCTCACAGGCTATCACAAAGGTGCTGTATCCAAACGATAATCACGCAGAGGGCAAGTCGCTGCGTCTGCGTCAGCAGTATTTCCTTTGCGCAGCATCTATCAGCGATATCGTAAATCAGCATATGGCAGTCTACGGCACGCTTGATAACCTGCACGAAAAGGTAGCTATCCATATCAACGATACCCACCCCACACTTGCTATCCCCGAGCTTATGCGTACGCTGCTCGATGACTGCGGATATTCGTGGGAAAAGGCTTGGCATATCGTAACAAATACCTTTGCATATACCAACCATACCGTTATGCCCGAGGCTCTTGAAAAGTGGGACTGCAACCTGCTCAAGAGCGTCTGCCCGAGAATTTTCTCTATCATCATCGAGATCAACGAGAGATACTGCAAATCCCTCTGGGAAAGATATCAGGACGAGGGCAAGGTATCGCATATGTCCATCGTCGAGAACAATAAGGTCAAAATGGCAACACTGTGCGTTCATGCCTGCCATAGCGTAAACGGCGTTGCAAAGATACATTCCGAGATAATCAAGAAGGAGACCTTCAAGGACGAGTACCTTGATACCCCGACAAAGTTCAAGAACGTTACCAACGGTATCGCGTACAGAAGATGGCTCTACCAGTCCAACCAGGGACTTACAGACCTTCTGAAAGAAAAGATCGGCGACGGCTTCCTTCGCAATGCTGCCGAGCTTTCAAAGCTCTCTGTATTTGCAAATGATAAGACAGTGCTTGAACGCCTCGGCAAGATAAAGCAGGATAATAAGGCTGCATTTGCAAAGTATGTAAAGAACCAGTACGGCGTTGTACTCAATACCGAGTCCATCTTTGACGTACAGGCAAAAAGACTGCACGAGTATAAGCGCCAGCAGCTCAATGCGCTCAATATCATCGCACAGTACAACTACCTCAAAGCAAACCCCAATGCCGATTTCGTGCCAAAGACCTATATCTTCGCGGCAAAGGCAGCACCGGGCTACTATATGGCAAAGCAGATAATCAAGCTCATCTGGAACATCTCCGAGGAGCTTAAAAAGGATAAGAAGCTGAATGAAAAGCTCTCGGTCATCTTCCTTGAGGACTACAACGTTTCCCTCTCCGAGATCCTTATGCCCGCAGCTAACATCTCCGAGCAGATCTCACTTGCAGGTACAGAGGCAAGCGGTACGGGCAATATGAAGCTTATGATAAACGGCGCCATCACCCTTGGTACTATGGACGGCGCAAATGTCGAGATCCACGAGCAGGTCGGCGACGACAACATCATCATCTTCGGTATGAACGTTGACGAGGTAAACGCTTGCAAAGGCTCTTACAGACCTATCGACATTTACAACAGCAACCATACCGTCAAAGCAGCGATCGATACGCTCCAGAGCGGCATAAACGGCAACCGTTTCAACGAGATTGCCGAGAACCTCAAAAATCAGGATCCATATATGGCTCTCAAGGATTTCGATTCTTACCAGCAGGCACAGAAGTACGCTTCGGAGTGCTATGCAGACAAGATGAAGTGGCAGAAGATGAGCCTTGCAAATATCGCAGGCGCAGGCATCTTCTCCGCAGACAGATCTGTTGAGGAGTACGCAAAGGACATCTGGGGACTTACCAAGTAATAAAACGCAAAAGCCATACAGTCACGGCTGTATGGCTTTTTCAAATCAGCGGACAAAACGCGCGGGCAGAACGCAATATAACTCTAATGTGTGTACCCGAAGGGGTTTGGGGGCGACCGGAAAGCCCCCAAACGCAGAGAAAAAGGACTAAACTATGGATAAATCGCAATTCTACGCCGCCTGCGACAAGGTCATAGGCGCAGACCGCGCAAGAAAAGGCATCGGCACGCTGGGCGAAAAGACGCTGCACGCGGTGCTGAAAAACTACTACGAGCCGCACGAAGAAAACCACGAGATAAAGGTAGGGCGGTTCGTGGCGGATATCGTCGGCGAAAACGGCGTTATCGAGATACAGACACGAAATTTCAGCAATCTTCTCGAAAAGCTGGACAACTTCCTCGAGTTCTGTGAGGTCACCGTCGTCTACCCGCTGCCCGCGCTCAAATACGTGTCCTGGCTGGATATGGACACAGGCGAGCTTGGCGAAAAGCACAAGTCCCCGAAAAAGTGCCGCATTTACGACGCTTTCAAGGAGATAATAAGAATAAAGTACGCCCTGGACAACCCGAGATTTCACCTTGTGCTGTGCTTTCTCGAAGTCGATGAGATACGCTATCTCAACGGCTGGTCTGAAAACAAAAAGCGCGGCTCTTCACGCTGCGACCGCATACCAAAAGACATCATCGAGGAAGTGCGGTTTGACAGTGTGAGCGATTACAAGCGGTTTATCCCCGACGGTCTGCCGCAGGAGTTCACCTCGGCGCACTACGCAAAAGCGTGCAAAATAAACCGCCAGCTTGCATCAAACGGACTGAATATCCTGCATTATCTCGGTCTTGTGGAGCGCATCGGCAAAAAAGGCAACAGCTACGTTTATAAGGTGGTAGAAAAATGAACTGCAAAATTTCCTCACTATACATCTGCGTTAAGGATATGGACAGAGCAATTGGCTTTTATGAGCAGCTTTTTGATATGCCTGTGACCGAAAAAGACAATGTTTACAGCGTTTTTGAGGTCGGCTCGTTCCGATTCGGGCTGTTTGCCTACCAAAAGAAATGCGAACCCCACGAGTTCGGCAGCAACTGCCTGCCAAGCATTAGCTTTGAAAGTGCTGACCTGCTCAGGCAAAAGCTCTCAGACAAGCAGATATGCTTTGAGCTGACAAAGATAAAAACCAACTGGGTAGCCGAGATTATCGACAGCGAGGGCAACCATATCGAGTTAACTGCGCCCGATCAATGAAATTTTAATAATGTACTTTACAAAGCGCCGAAATTTAGCTATAATAAGTATAGCTTTTTGAATAAGGACTGGTCAAATGAAACTAAGGAACAAACTGCGCAGGGTGACTTGCTTTATGCTCGCCTTGCTTATGATATTGCCCACGCTCACAGCCTCAGCTGTCAATTTCAAGCCCGTGGAGTCGCTTGATAAAGACGGCAAGCCTGTCGAGCTGAAACTGCGCTCAAAAGCCGTCAGCATTATCGACGTCGAAACGGGCGACAGCGTCTACGAGCTCAACTCCGAAAAGGAGCTGCCCATCGCAACGATGAATATGATGATGACCTGCCTGCTGATTGTGGAAAAATATCAGGACATTCAGGCGCTCAAAGGCAACTCTGCCAGCGCAGGCAGCGAGGCTTACGACGAGCTTTTTGAAAAGGGCACGCCAACTGCCGACATACAGCCCGGCGAGACAGTCAGCTACTACGACCTTATCTGCGCAATGATGCTGCAATCGTCCTGCGAGGCTGCAAATATCGCAGCTATCAACATCGGCGGCAGCCTTGCGGGCTTTACAAAAATGATGAACGAGCGTGCACAGGCTCTCGGCTTGACGCACACCAAGTTTTCCAGCGCACACGGCTTCTGGACAAGCGGAAACTACTCGTCGTCACACGACCTCGCCGTTCTCACAAGGTATATCCTCGAGCACTCCAACGTTTTAAAGGAGATAGGCGGGCTCAGCGAGCACACAATGGCAAAGACCACCCAGCACCCCGAGGGCACGACGCTTTACAACAATAACGTCCTGCTCAACGACGCGTCGCTTTACTACTATTCGTCGGTCAAGGGTTTTAAGTCCAGCACCACCAACGAGGCGGGCAGATGCCTTTCGTCGTGGGCGAATATCGACGGCACGAGCTATATCGTCGTAACGCTTGGCGCACCGCTAGAAAAGCTCAAAGAGGACGAGAACAAGGGCGCTGACGACCCCGATTCCGTCTATTCACAGGACTATATCTATTACAGCCTTATCGACCACATCAACATCTACAACTGGTGCAGCAAGTTCCTCACCCAGTCGGATTTCCTCGTTCCCGAGAGCGAGATACGTGACGTCAAGGTGATGTACGGCGACAAGGATTACGCCAACCTGCGCGCAAAAACGGGTTACAGCAGAATGTGGCCCACCTACGTTAAGACCGAGGACGTCAAGCACGAGATAACCGTCAAGGAAAATATCGTCGCACCTGTCGAGGTGGGCGACGTGCTGGGAGAAATGAAGCTGACCTACAACGGCGAGACGATAGCCACGCTTGACCTTGTCTCAACCACGCAGGTAAAGCGCTCGGGCTTCTCGTCAAAGCTGGAAATCGCAAAAAGCTATTTCAGCTCAAAGGTGTTTTTCATCACGCTCGTGGTGATACTCGTGCTGATAGCACTCTACACCGTTATCCACATCATCAGGGTAAATAAAAAATACCTCAGAAAAAACACGGAGGACAGCAATGATAATTGATTTTTCCAAAATAGATGCACAGCAGATGCCCAATTTCAAGGGCGGTGAAAAGTTTTACGAAAAGAAAGCCTTTGAGGACGAGCACAACAACATTATGCTCGGAAAGCTCGTTCCTGGCGCATCAATCGGCATTCACACCCACGAGGGCAACAGCGAGGTAATCTTCATCATCAGCGGAAGCGGCAAGGTCTACTATGACGGCGGCTATGAAACCGTCACCGCAGGTCAGTGCCACTACTGCCCCATGGGACACGAGCACAGCCTTATAAATGACTCCGACGCCGACCTCACGTTCTACGCCGTCGTGCCAAAGCACGCATAAGCCATGGCAGACCTTTCAAGCTGCCAGATCAAAGCGATTGGCTTTGTAAAAAGCGATTTCCCCACCAAGTTCGGCATACCGCGCCAAAGCGGACTTTGCAAAAGCCTTGTTTCGCAGATAGTCTTTGAACCGCCATACAACGACGAAAACGCATTCCGCGGCATAGAGCAGTTCTCGCACCTGTGGGTGATATGGGGCTTTTCGGACAGCGTCTGCGAAAAGTTCTCCCCCACCGTCAGACCGCCGCGCCTCGGCGGCAACGAGCGCACAGGCGTTTTCGCAACGCGCTCCCCGTTCCGACCAAACCCGCTGGGACTTTCCTGCGTCAAGCTCGAACGGGTCATCAAACAGCAGAGCAGCATCGTGCTTGAAATCTCGGGCGCAGATATGAAAGACGGCACGCCCGTTTTCGACGTCAAGCCGTATATCCCCTACGCCGACTGCATCGAAAGCGCACAGGGCGGATTTGCGCAAAAGCACAGTACAGACAGGCTCACCGTTGAGTTCCCGAGCGAGCTTTTGCAGAAAATTCCCGCCGACAAGCGTGACGCGCTCACCGAGGTACTTTCCCTCGACCCGCGCCCAGCCTACCAGGACGACGAGAACCGCACCTACGGCTTTGAGTTTGCAGGCTTTGAGATTAAGTTCAAAGTCCAGGGCGGCGTACTCACCGTGATTAATGTAGAATAAAAACAAAATGGACACCGACTTCGCTTAGTCAGTGTCCGTTTTTTTGTACTATTGTATCCTTTTATACACCACGCAGGAGATAGCCGGGCAGCAAACATTGCCGCTGACCTGCTCGGTGTGGGCGTTTCCGTCTGCGTCAAGGCGCAGCTGCCAGCTGCCCTCGGGCAAGTCGAAATGCTTGTCCTCCTCGTAAGGATTGAACGCCACAACAAAGCTCTCGCTGGGGTCAAACAGGCTGAAAATCACAAACTGCTCGTCGTTCTTGCGCCAGAACGACAGCTTCTGCTCGACTTCCCACTTCATCGAAAGCCTGAACAGCGTGCTGGACTTTCTCAGGGCGATAAGCGCCTTGTAATAGCGGAAAACCTCGATATACTTGACTTTCCTGTCCCAGCGCACCGCGTTGGTGTAGTCTGGTGAGTTGTAGCTGTTCTCCTCGAAGATGTTCACGTCGTTGGGCTGTTCGTCAGCCTTTAAAATCCGCGGCTTTGTGCGCAGGAAATCCTGTCCCAGCTGGATAAACGGCACGCCCTGCGAAAGGATAACGATAGCCGCCGACAGCTTGTCCATCTTTATCCGCGTCTGCTCGTCTTCGTGCTTTGCCGAGATGCACAGCTTGTCCCAAAGCGTGTTGTTGTCGTGCGCCTCGCAGTAGTTTATCGCCTGCGTCGGCTCAAACGCCCAGCATGCCTCCTTTACGTCGGTCAGCTCGTGGTGCGGCACAGAGCCGACTATCCCGCGCCTGAGCGTCGCAACGGCGTTCCTGTTGCCGCTGACAAATCCCTTGTCGTAAGGGTTGAAAGTTCCGCCCTTGACGGAATCTCTGATGTTGTCGTTGAAAAGCCCTACCCTGCCGAACTGGTAGGAGTTCCACTTGTAAGCCAGCTTGTCCGCAGGCATAGGCGATTCGCCGCCCGTCCAGCCCTCGCCGTACATCAGCAGCTGCGGGTCGAGCTTGTCCAGCTCGTCACGGATAAGGTTGACCGTCTCAATGTCGTGCAGCGCCATAAGGTCAAATCGGAAACCGTCTATGTGGTATTCTTTCACCCAGAATTTCAGCGAGTCGATGATGAACTTGCGCATCATCAGCCTTTCCGAAGCCGTCTCGTTGCCGCAGCCCGAGCCGTTGGTGAACTTGCCGTTCTTGTTCCTGTGGTAGTAAAACGGGAAAGAGCGCTCAAACGCCGAGTCCTCGGTGTAATATGTGTGGTTATAAACAACGTCCATTATAACGCCTATGCCCGCGTCGTGCAGCGCCTTGACCATCTGCTTGAACTCTCTTATGCGGCATTTCGGGTCGTAAGGGTCTGTGGAATATGAACCCTCAAGGCAATTGTAATTCTTCGGGTCATATCCCCAGTTGTACTGCTCTTTTTCGGGGTGCGCCTCGTCAACCGTCGCGTAGTCCTCAACAGGCAGCAGCTGAACGTGGGTGATGCCGAGGTCTTTGAGGTGTTCAAGGCAGGTGGATTCGCCGCCGCATTTCGTTCTCGGTCGGCACATCGCAAGGAACTTTCCTCTGTACTGCGGCGCAACGCCCGACGTTCTGTCGATAGACAAATCCCTGACGTGACACTCGTAGATGACCGCGTCACAAGCGTTGGTGCAGACGGGCTTTCTGTCCTTTTCCCAGCCCTTAGGGTCTGTCGTTTTGAAGTCCACAACAGCTCCCCTGTCGCCGTTGACACCGCACGCCTTTGCGTAGATGTCGATAGTCTCCTCGAGCCTTTTGTGGTTGTATTCGTAGGTGTAGGTGTAAAATTCGCCGTCGCAGCTGCGGAACAGCTCAACGTACCAAACACCCTTATCAAGCCTCTCCATCGGCAGCGACTCTATAAGGTTGTCGCCCTCGCCGTCAAGGTAAAGGTTAAGATAAACGCCCGTTGCCATAGGTGCCCACGCCTTGAAAACTGTGCTGTGCTCACCAATGACAGCTCCGAGGTCATCGCCGTCATAAAAATATTGCTGGTCTATCCAGTTGTGATTTAACTTAAACAATGACCTCACCTCCTGTCAGTTTATTTTCGTCAATCATATTTAAGAGGTGAGAAAACCAGCTTCTCACCTCTGTTTTCTTACTTTTTATAGCCCACTGCCTCGCCCTGTCTGAGCCTTGTTTCAAAGCCCTCACGTGTGTTTTCCAGCAGGTCGCTGCAAAGCTCGACCTTGTCCTTTTCAAGCAAAAGCACGATAGTCGAACCACCGAACTCAAAGTAACCCTTTTCCTCGCCGCGCAGAACAGTTCTTCTGCCGTAAGGGTGCGCGTTGGTTATCCTGCCCACCAGCAGTGCGCCGACCTCCATCTGCACGATGTCGCCGAAATTCTCCGTTCTGATAAGGCAGTAGTTTCTCGAATTTTCCTTGTAAACGGGCACGTACTCGTTCACCACAGGGTTCACCGTGCTCAGCACGCCCTTGATAGTCCTGTCGTGGCTCTTTACGCCCGTTGCAGCGTAGCAGTATCTGTGATAATCGTCGGGAGTCAGCCTGATGATAACAGCGTAGCCGTCCTCGAATCTCTTTGCGAGCTTCTGGTCACGCAGAAGGCTTTTCACCGAGTATACCGAGTTCTTGATGACAAAGCCGTTGACCTTGTCTATCTCGTAAGCGGTCACCTTGCCGTCAGACGGCGAGATAAGCACGTTCTTGTCCTTTGGCAGCGGTCTTGCCGAGGGCTTTATCTTTCTTTTGAAAAAGTCGTTGAACGACTTGTAAGCCTGCGGCTCGTAGTCCGAAAGGTCGATGCCGTTGCTCTCAACGAAATCCGAAACGAAGCCTGCCGAGAGCTTGCTGTCCATAAACAGCCCTGCTATCTTTGAAAACGCAGGAATGCTCAGAAACCTCAGCACAGCTCTGCAAAAATAGCTGTCATACATTTTCCTCAGCAGCTTGTCCTGCGAGGTGGTCTGCTCAAATTCTTCACCCTGTCTGTTGCGGTATTTCATAAGATTACCTCTCTTTCAGCCTCAGTGATGCGGTGCGAACTTCCAGAGTCCCAGTATCAGCAGCGCAGCCAGCGTAAACATCAGGAAAATGCTCTTTGCAGAGAGCTTCTTTACCTTGATGTCCAGCACGAACAGCAGCGCAAGTGCTATCATAAAGCCCTGGAAAACATACGGATAAGCCTCGTCGGGAATGTTGCTCTTTCCGAGGAACAAAAGCGGCAGGATTATCGAAGATGTCGTTATCGGCAGACCCTGATATTCCTTTCTGTTCTCGGCGGTGGTGCGCTGACGCTCCTCCTCCATAACGTTGAAGTAGCCGAGTCTGATAAGACCGCACAGCACTATCATAATTGCCGAAACAAGACCAAGACCGTAGTTGAAACCGTAGTGATAGCCTATGCAGGCAGGCAGCACGCCGAATGCAACGAGGTCACAAAGTGAGTCTATCTGAATTCCGAATACTTTTTCCTGGTCAGTCCTGTCCTTTTTGTGCCTTGCCACCTTGCCGTCGAACAGGTCGCATATACCGGAGATAAGCAGACACAGAATTGCATAATGTGTGCGTCCCTCAAAGACCTGAGTGATACCCACCACAGCCGAGCATAAGCTCAGATAAGTAAGTATTACCGTGTAGTTGTAAAATCCTATCATTTTCTCACCTTATCTCCTTGTTTTTATTTTCCCTCGTCATTTTTCATTTTATCCACAGGAATATCCACCGCAGCCTGTTCAAGCTCATGTATCTGCTTTTCCTTGTCGGTGTCCTTTCCGTACTTTCTAACGTTGCGGATGTGCGTGCACAGCGTCACAAGTCCGCCGATAAGAATAACGGCGTAGAAGCTGAGTCCTCTGTTGAGCACTATCGCAGGGCTGATAAGCGCCTCCGCGAAAATGCCCTCAAAGAAATTCAAAAAGCACGCCTCTGTGATGCCTGCTGCACCAGGCAGCGGCAGCATCTCGACTGCAACGCCTATCATTACCTGCAAGGCAACTATCTCCATAAAGCTGCTGCCGTCCAAGCCGTAAGCCTTGTAAACTATCCACGTCAGCATGAACAGCGAAAGCCTCTGCACCACCGTTATCAGAATTATCGTGAACAGCGACCGCAGGTTATCCTTGATGTACTGTGATGCCTTGACGTAGTTGTCGAATATCCTTATAAGCCTTGCTATCATTCTTTCCGACTTTTTCGGGTTGATGATGTGAAGCCTTGCAAGGAAGTTTATAACCTTTATTCCCATTTTTCTCGACCACAGCGGTTTTACGCAAACGACCACCAGCAGTGAGATGAATGCGACATTCAGCAGAAAGCCGAGATATACCAGCCACATATAGTCGCCAACGTGGCTCGTCACGAAATCGTGATAGAAAATATAGAAGAATATTCCCATCAGCACCAGCACAGCCTTGTAGACCGCCGCAATGATAAGCATTATCAGTGTCGAATAGCCGTAATAGATGCCGTCTTTTTTCATATAGATCATCTGTGCAGGCTGTCCGCCCGAAGATGACGGTGTGATATATGAATAGAAAAAGCCGATGAACGAGTATTTCAGACATCGCAGAAACGGGACTTTTTCTTTGAAAAGCCACAGCATATACTTGATTATCACCGATTCGCCCGCGATAAAACAGAACACTGCGAGAGCACCGAAGGCAAGCCAGACCTTGTCTGCCCTGTGCAGTTCCTTCAGCACATCCGATATCTCACGGTTCGCAAACAGTATCCTGAACGTCAGGTATCCCACAATTGCAATAAACAGTACATTTATGGCATATTTGACCTTTTTGTTTATATCTATCACTCCATAACACGATTATCAAAAAACGCTTTCTTGTCTCTAAGCGCCAAAGCAAAGGTCACTTAACGAGAAGGAAATAACAGATGCACACTGCAAACTGGATAAGTGTGAATCTTATAACGACCTGAGTGTCCGACCAGCCCTTGTTCTTTCTGACGTGGTCGTGGATAGGCGTGCGTATATTTTTCATAAAGTTTTTGAGCTTGAGGAAGCGGATAAACGAGACCTTGATAAGTCCCAGACCGCCGTCAATGATAATAACTATCGTCAGCGGGATAAACGCGATAGGCGAACCCGTCTTGAGCGAAATAAGCGCAAGGAAAACACCGATAGCTCTTGAACCCGCGTCGCCCATAAGTATCGTGCTCGGCGAGCAGTTGAACCAAAGGTAAGCGCCCAGCGTCGCAAGCATCACCATGCACATCGACATCATCGTTGTTGAAAGCAGTCTGCTGATGAAGTAGATAGACACAAGGCTCAGCGTTGCGCAAAGACCGTCAACGCCGTCTGCGCAGTTTGTCACGTTGATAGATGCCCAAACCAGCATCGTTGCCAGCGCTATAAACACCACAGGGTTAAGCTCCACCTGCCAGTTGAAAAGCGCTATCGTTATCTTGCTTGAATTGTAGTAATAATATGTGCCTGCGATACCGCCCGAGACCACAAGGTCGATAAGACCTTTTTTGAGATTTCCCCAGGGCGTTTCAGCCGCGTCGTCAAAGTAGCCGCTGAGCATCGCAAGATAGATAAGAGCCAGATAGATGACCAGCTCCAGCGAAAGCGGGATAAAAAGCGCTGTCAGGAAAACAAAGCAGGTCACGAAAATAAGTCCCGCACCTCTTGCCTTGCCCTCTGAGAGCGAGCCGTTGACCGCGAACTCACGTCCCTGGTCTTTCGGCAATATCCTTTTGAACACTTTGAGGCATACTGCCACGAGCACAAAGCTCGTCACAAACAGTATCAGCAAGGGCAGTCCCTTTATCTCGGTCTTGCTGCCCAGCTCCTCGAGTATATTATAGAGCATTCATCTCATCCTTTTCTCATTTAGCTGAAATGTGTCAGAACACGCAGTTTTTTCGCTTCTAACACGCACACATCTATTATACTACATATATGCGCAAAATGCAAACAATATCTCAAATAAAATTGCACAAATTTAGGTGATGCCGAGCGGGAATTTTTAGAAAAAAGCCTTTACGGACGCCAAAAGTCAACAATACCACACCTTTTGCGCCCCCTTAGTAGTGCAGACACAAAAAAGAGGCAAGCGCCGTGTCCTGCCTCTTTGAATATCGTCTTTTACTGCATATCCTTGTTTCTGTTTTTGAGCAGTTTCTTTGTCTTGCGGTCGTGCTTCCACATAACCAGCTTTTCACAAAGGTCAACTATCTTCTTCATAAACGGCTTGAAAACGTAGAAGAATTCGCCCGCATAGGTCACTACCTCGCCGTTAAAGCCCTTTTTGAACTTGTAAACGCCGTAGTTCGGGTGCTCGGGGTCTTTGTAGAACGGTATACCCTGGAAATCGTAGATGTAGTTTTTGCCCTCTATCGCCCAGTTTATCATTGTCCACTGCATCAGATAGTTAGGATAAAGATTTCTGTGGTGGTTTGCAGATGCACCGTAAACGTAGCAGGTCTTGCCCGCATACTGCGTCGTTACCGCGCCCGACAGCGGGATCTGCTTGCCGTCCTCCTCAACGTAGCACATAAACAGACGGCAGTGCTTTTCGCCAAGTCCGTTTATCATCTTGACAAAGTATTCTTTCGAGCGTATGGAAAATCCGTCACGGATACCCGTAGCCTGCATCAGCGGATAGAAGTCGTCCAGCGCCTCAACACCGCAAGCCTTGCAGACAACGCCCTTTCTGCCCGCCTTTCTTATCCTGTTTCGCCAGTCAGGCTGGAAGGTCATCATTACCTCGTCGGCAGTCTTGCCCTCAATGTTGCGAAGCATATAGTTGTTTCTTGCCTGTATGGTCGTAAGCTCGGGCGCATTGTAGGTGTGCTTAAAGCCCATGCCTATTATCATTTCCGAGATGTCCTTGTCCTTTTCCTCGTGGCAGGGGTCCCACATGAACTGATAGCACTTGTACTTTTTAGCAAGTACCTTTATGCCCTCGAACAAGTCCTGCATAGTCTCCTTGTCGCGCCAGTCGCAGACAGGACCGTGTGGTGCATAAAGGAACGTAACGCCGAAAATCGGTATCTTCTTGATGATAACAAGACAAGTGCCCTTTATCTTGCCGTCCTCGCCGCGCGAGATTACAGCGTCCCAGCCCCAGTTGTCCTTGACCTTCGGCCACAGGATAGACTGCATAAAGTTGCCGTATCTGCTGGTGCTGGCGAACTCCTCAAACTCCTTGAGCATATTCTTGTCATTCTTTTTGATAAGCTCCATAAATCGACCTTCCTTGTTGTTTTTCAATCAAACATTATTATACACAAATCCCCCAGAAAATGCAATAGTTTTTCGGAATTTTAACAGTCTGTCATTACTTTTTTGACGTTGTGCGAAAAAAACGCTTGAAATTTTAATCAATGTGTGTTATAATATGCCTAAGTATTGATTAAAGTCAATCCACAGTCCTCAGGAGGACAGCAAAGGGGAAAACAATGAACGAATTCAATAACGAAAACAGCAATATAGATACAGAAAATGCTGCTGAAACGGAAAACCATTCCGAACATACCGAAATGCGAATGCGGACAACACCGCACAAAAAGACGTTTATGCAGCGAAATAAATACAGGATAAGACAGGTGTGCGGAGTGCTTGTGCTTGTGCTTGTCATAACGGGTACTACCGTTATGCTGACCAAGTGCGGCTCGTCTATCGACGACGCAAGCAGCGCCAGCGAAAACTCCATCGCCGAGCAGAGCAGGACAGAGACCTCGCCCAGCGAGACCTCGACCACTACCGGCAGCACAACAAGCAAGTCGGCGTCAGATACGACCACGACGCCCGAAACTACCACCGAGAAGACCACTACCGAGCCGACTACGACGGAGGAGATAACTACGACACCTGAGCCGACCACCACACCTGTGCCGACCACGACCACAACTCAGAAACCTACGCAGACAACGACCCAGTCGACCACAACTGCCGAACTGCCCGTCGGTCCTGCAAAGATAGAGGTCAAAAACGGCTTGACCTATGTAAACGGAATACTCATCGCAAACAAGACCTATTCCGTGCCTGCAAGCTATAACCCGGGCATCGACCCGAATGCACAGGCTGCGTTCAACAAAATGCAGCAGGCAGCCGCTATGGAGGGCATAAGCCTCTGGATATGCTCAGGCTTCAGAAGCTACACCTACCAGCAGCAGCTTTACAACAGCTACGTTTATCAGAGCGGACAAGCCGCTGCCGACAGATTCTCCGCAAGAGCAGGTCACAGCGAGCACCAGACAGGTCTTGCAATGGACATCAACTACGCAAGCAGCTATTTTGACAACACGCCCGAGGCTAAGTGGCTCGCAGCCCACTGCACTGACTACGGCTTCATCATCAGATACAAGCCCGGCAAGGAAAGCTCCACAGGCTATATGGCAGAGTCGTGGCACATCAGATACCTCGGCGACGTAAACCTCTGCAAAAAGATTGAGGCAAGCGGTCTCAGCCTTGAAGAATACCTCGGCATCACCAGCGTATATTCTTAAATACGAATTTACAGAGAACGGTCACGCACCGTTCTCTTTTTTTGCCGCCTTGCATAAACCTGCACAAATCGGGCAAACTCAATTTGTGCATTTATATAATTTGCACGCAAAGTTATATAATCCTATTGACAAATTATTTAATCGTGCTATACTAATTACAGAAGCCTGAAAGGAGTGACCGCTATGGGCAAAAGCGTTTACAGCCTCGTGCTTGACGACGATATCGTCCACGAGATAGACAAGCTGGCGTACACGATGAACACCAGCCGCAGCAGCCTTATCAATACCATTCTCGCGCAGCGCGTCGAGATGAACACCCCCGAAATGCGCATGAAAGAGATTTTCAGCGCGATGCAGAGCCTTATGGACGACAGGTTCCTGCTCGTCGACCAGCCCAGCAGCTCAATGATCTCAATGAAAAGCCTGCTGCGCTACAAATACCGCCCAAGCGTGCGTTACAGCGTCGAGCTTGCACGCGATATGACAGGCAAGGTCGGCAGGCTCAAAGTCCAGCTGCGCACCACCTCGGATAAGCTCACAAGCATTGCGAACAGCTTTTTTATGCTGTGGCAGAACCTCGAAAAAGCGCACCTTTCCCAGCTTTTTGAGGGCGGCTTCCCTACCACAGTCGCTGGTGGCAGGTTTATCAGGGACTTTTACTCGCCCAAGCAGGAGTCGCTTTCGGACGAGGACATCGGCAGAGCCATAGGCAGATATATCGAGCTGCTGGATTCGTGTATGCAGCAGTATTTCGACCACCTGTCAGACCCAGCCCTCGCCGCCGCGCTCACCGAAAAATCCTATCAAGCCTACCTCAAAAAAGGCGTTTTAATACTGTAATAACAGTTTTTTTCGCCCTCAGACGTGCTCGGGCACTAAATAAGACCGTCCGCCAGCGGCGGACACCTTGTCTTGCCTCTTGCCTCTGAAAAGCGAAGCGGTCTTGCATCTGACCGCAAAGCACATTGACCACAACAAATGATAATCGACACGAAATGAATAAAACAGCACTGATATAAAAGGAGGAAAGCAAAATGAATGCTCAGAAACTTACACAGAAATCGCTCGAAGCGATACAAAGCGCACAGTCGATAGCCGCTACCTACGGCAATCAGGCTGTCGACCAGCAGCACGTCCTGCTGGCACTGCTGACGCAGGAGGGCGGGCTTATCCCGCAGCTGCTTACCAAAATGGAAATAGACCCCGAGAATTTCAAGACCGCCGTGACCCAGTCGATCAACGCGCTGCCAAAGGTCACAATGTCAGGCGGCAGACAGGCTGACTCAGTCTATGTGTCCAATGATTTGGACAGGTCGCTCGCCGACGCAGAGTCCTGCGCCGCAAGAATGAAAGACGAATTTGTCTCCGTCGAGCACCTTTTCCTCGGAATGATAAACCAGCCTAACAGCGAGCTTAAAAAGCTGTTCAAGACCTTTAACGTCACAAAGGACGAGTTCTTGCAGGTGCTTCAAACGGTGCGCGGAAGCGCCAAGGTCACCAGCCAGAACCCCGAGGAGACTTACGACGTGCTCAAAAAGTACGGTCAGGACCTCGTTGAACTCGCACGCGCAGGCAAGCTCGACCCTGTTATCGGACGCGACAGCGAGATCAGAAACGTTATCCGCATACTTTCAAGAAAGACCAAGAACAACCCCTGCCTTATCGGTGAGCCGGGCGTCGGCAAGACCGCTATCGCCGAGGGACTTGCCCAGCGTATCGTTTCGGGCGACGTCCCCGACAACCTCAAAGACAGGCAGCTTTTCTCGCTGGATATGGGCGCGCTTATCGCGGGCGCAAAGTACCGCGGCGAGTTTGAGGAGCGTTTCAAGGCGGTCGTTCAGGAGATAAAGAAGTCAGAGGGCAGGATAATCCTGTTTATCGACGAGCTGCATAATATCGTCGGCGCAGGCAAGTCCGACGGCGCAATGGACGCAGGCAACCTGCTCAAACCAATGCTTGCCCGCGGCGAGCTGCACTGTATCGGTGCAACGACGCTCAACGAGTACAGACAGTATATCGAAAAAGACGCCGCGCTCGAAAGGCGTTTCCAGCCCGTCACCGTAAACGAGCCGACCGTGGAGGATACCATCTCTATCCTGCGTGGTCTTAAAGAGCGCTACGAGGTTTTCCACGGCGTTAAGATTCAGGACCAGGCGCTTATCTCCGCCGCCGTGCTTTCAAACAGATATATTTCAGACCGTTTCCTGCCCGATAAGGCTATCGACCTCGTTGACGAGGCTTGCGCCCTTATCCGCACCGAAATGGATTCTATGCCTACCGAACTTGACGAGATACGCCGCAAGATACTCCAGCACGAGATAGAGGAAACCGTGCTCAAAAAAGAGAACGACAAGCTTGCTGTTGAGCATCTGCACGACGTTCAGAAAGAGCTTGCCGAGATGCGTGAGCAGTTCAATGAGATGAAAGCCAAGTGGGAAAACGAAAAATCGGCTATCTCCAAAGTGCAGAAACTGCGTGAGGACATCGAGCAGTGCTCAAAGGATATCGAGAAAGCCGAGCGTGAGTATGACCTCAACAAACTCGCTGAGTTAAAGTACGGTAAAATGGCGCAATTGCAGGCTCAGCTCTCCGAGGAGGAGGCGAAAGCCGAGCAGTCCGCCGCAAAAAATACCCTCCTGCGCGACAAAGTAACCGAGGAGGAGATAGCCCGCATTATCGGGCGCTGGACGGGTATCCCCGTTTCAAAACTTGTGGAAAGCGAGCGTGACAAGCTGCTGCGCCTGCCAGATATCCTGCACCAGCGCGTTGTCGGTCAGGACGAGGCGGTCGAGCTTGTTTCGCAGGCAATACTGCGCTCCCGTGCAGGCATCGCTAACCCTGCCCAGCCGATAGGTTCATTTCTGTTTTTAGGTCCGACGGGCGTCGGCAAGACAGAGCTTGCAAAAGCTCTTGCGCAGGCGCTTTTCGACGATGAAAACAACATCGTGCGAATTGATATGTCCGAATACATGGAGAAATTCAGCGTATCAAGACTTATCGGAGCGCCTCCGGGTTATGTCGGTTACGAGGAGGGAGGTCAGCTCACCGAGGCAGTCCGCAGAAAGCCGTATTCAGTTGTTTTGCTCGACGAGATAGAAAAGGCTCACCCCGACGTTTTCAATATTCTGCTTCAGGTTCTTGACGACGGGCGTATCACCGATTCGCAGGGCAGAACGGTGGATTTCAAAAACACCATTATCATTCTAACATCTAACCTCGGCTCGCCGTTTATCCTTGACGGGATCGGCGACGACGGCGAGATTTCCGAGACCGCGCGCAAACAGGTCGACGATCTGCTCCACCAGCAGTTCCGCCCTGAGTTTCTCAACCGTCTTGACGAGATAATCTACTACAAGCCGCTGATGCGTTCGCAGATAGGCAAGATAGTTGACCTTATGCTCGGCGAGCTGCAAAAGCGCCTTGAAAGCAAGCACCTGTCCGTTGAGGTCACAGATGCCGCAAAATCCGCAGTTATCGAGCAGGGCTACGACCAGAATTTCGGCGCACGTCCGCTCAAGCGCTTTATCCAGCGCAGGATAGAGACCATCATCGCCCGCAAGATTATCGCAGACGACATTCCGCCCGAGTCTGTCCTCAGAGTTGACTATAACGGCACAGATTTTACAGTTGAAACAATAGTCAGCGCAGAATAAACAAAAGAGCAGTACAGAGTTCACGCTGAACCGAACCATAAAAAACGTACAATGACAAAAAAGACCTCCTATGGTATAATAGAAACCATAGGAGGTTTTGTTATGGCAAGAAGTTACAAACACATACAGCAGTATGAAAAAGAGATCCTTGAA
>Ga0256405_10001522_pt1 | contig 62411 bp, 50 predicted proteins | sample RumenRJG_02DNA_FD_189096 | JGI IMG/M metagenome (GOLD analysis project Ga0256405, IMG submission 189096) | Bovine rumen microbial communities from Lethbridge, Alberta, Canada - RJG_02 | ecosystem: Host-associated > Mammals > Digestive system > Stomach > Rumen | place: Canada: Alberta... | reverse complement strand
ACCTATATTTGACCGTATTGTACCGGGACGGTTTTTGCATCCATACTTTTACACATAAACCTAATGATTTTGGTCTGGATGCTTTAAATTACCTTGAAAAAAGGTTGCTAAATGATGATTATATATCAAAAATTAAGAAAATTCCCTTGAATATAGGAATATTCAAAATAGAGAATATAGATATTGAAATAGAGATTTGGAATGATGCAGGGAGGATCATCGGTGGAGATATTCTTAATACTTTCAGTTATTATGGAAAAATACTGAATGACACGACATTCTTTGTATATAAAGAAGTAGATAACGAAGACGATAAAACCTATACAGAAGACTTGACCTATCATTTTGTAAAGTATGATTCCAAACCGGACAGCACGAATCGATTCATAAACAGTCCTTCGCGCCCAAAGCTACCGCGGATTTAAACCACGCGGAGCGCTGTCTTTGGATCAGTACGTCAATGACGATGAAGGTGGACCCGGATGGTTACTTGTCATGCAAGTAACAAAAACGAACGGACGGTCATGCTTCGGCGCAAATTTGACGGTTGCCGTTTTTTTCATTATCTTGCATTTTTAAACCGTAAACAACGAAAACAAATCTGCAGATACCATGAAAAGAATCCTGACCCTCCTCCTTCTGGCGGGAACGCTGGCGCTCGGAACGGACGCCGCCGCACAGAAGAAGAAAGCCCCTGCAGCGCCGCAGGGCCCCAAGTATGACGTGGCCGCCTACCTGTATCCGGCCTATGCCTACAACGATCCCCGTCTCCGCCCGTTCTGGACGTCCGGGATGGGAGAATGGGAGACCGTCCTCACGATGCAGAAACGCAACCCCGGCCACTACTGGAAGCGGATGCCGCTGTGGGGCCCGGTCAACGAAGCCGACCCCGCCGTAATGGAGATGGAGGTCGAGCAGGCAACCCGGCACGGCGTGAACGTCTTCATCTTCGACTGGTACTGGTATGACGGGCGGCCCTTCATGGAGACAACCCTCACGGACGGATTCCTGAAAGCGAGCAACCGCGACAAGATGAAGTTCTACCTGATGTGGGCCAACCATGATGTCGAGAATTACTGGGACACCCGCATCTCCCAGCTGGGCGAAAAGAACGTCATCTGGACGGGACGGATCGACCGCGACGAGTTCGAGAAGATCTGCCTGCGGAACATCGAACTGTTCTTCAAGCAGCCCAACTACTACAAGATCGACGGCAAGCCCGTCTTCATGATCTATGACGTGAAGAACTTCATCGACGGACTGGGCGGGGTCGACGCGGCCGCCGACGCGGTGAAATGGTTCCGCAAGGAGGTGAAGAAGGCCGGCTTCCCCGACCTCGACCTGCAGTTCACGATGTGGTCGCCGAACCTGAACTACAGCGGGTTCGATGCCGGAAAGACGGACAAGCCGGAGGAAGCGCTCGTGCGCAAGATTGGATTCACCAGCTCCTCGCACTACCAGTTCTGCCACTTCCTCAATGTCGACGACGACTACCAGAAGATCCTGGACCAGGCCTATGTCGTCTGGGAGAAACTGGACGCGGAATTCTCCCTCCCGTATTACCCGCACGTCAGCATCGGCTGGGACAACAGCCCCCGGACCGGCAAGAGCGCGGTGACGAAGGAGAACACGCCGGAACGCTTCGAGCAGGCCCTCCGCAAGGCCAAGGCCTATCTGGACGCCCGTCCGGAGCGGCACCCCCTCATCACCATCAACTCCTGGAACGAGTGGACGGAAACCAGCTATCTCCAGCCGGACAACGTCTATGGTTATGGCTACCTGGAGGCGGTGAAGAAAGTCTTCGTCGACGAGCAATAGCCATCCTGCCATGAGAAAGATCTGCATCTGCCTCGCGGCCGCCCTGCTGGCCGCCGGCTGCGCCCAGAACGGGAAGAAGGCCGTCACCCCCTCCGAACAATGGACCCCGAAACAGGCACAGGCCTGGTATGCCGCGCAAGGATGGCGTTCCGGCTGCGACTACATTCCCGCCAACGCCATCAACCAGATCGAGATGTGGAGCGAAGAGACCTTCGACGCCGCCCGGATCGACAAGGAGCTGGGCTGGGCGGAGGAACTGGGGTTCAAGACGTTGCGCGTCTACCTCAGCAGCGTGGTGTGGAACCACGACGCCGAAGGCTTCAAGGGCCGGATGGATTCCTTCCTGGCCATCTGTGAAGAACACGGCATCCGTCCGCTGTTCGTCTTCTTCGACGACTGCTGGAACGAAGAATCTTCCTACGGCCCGCAGCCCGCGCCCAAGCCGGGCATCCACAACTCCGGCTGGGTCCAGGACCCTTCCGTGTCGCTGCGCGCCGACACCACCGCCCTCTTCCCGAACCTGGAGGCGTACGTGAAGGACATCGTCGGGCACTTCCGCGGCGATGAGCGCATCCTCCTGTGGGACGTCTACAACGAACCCGGGAACAGCGGCCACAAGCTTTCGTCGATGCCCCTGCTGAAGAACGCGTTCCGCTGGGCCCGCGAAGCCGGCAACACGCAGCCGCTCACGGCCGGCGTCTGGTCGAAGGACCTGCCCGAATACAATGCCGTGCAGCTGGCGCTGTCGGATATCATCTCCTACCACTGCTACAGCGACGGCGCGGCCCAACAGGCCGCCATCGACACGCTCCGTCGCTTCGAGCGACCCATCGTCTGCACCGAATACATGGCCAGGACCGGAAACTCCACGTTCCAGAACTGCCTGCCGGTGCTGAAAGCCCAGGACGTGATCGCCATCAACTGGGGCTTCGTGGCCGGGAAGACCAACACGATCTTCGCCTGGAGCACGCCGATGCCCGACGTGGCCGAACCGCCCCTGTGGTTCCATGACATCCTGCGCCAGGACGGAACGCCTTACAGCGAAGCGGAAGTCGCCTGCATCAAACAAGTCAACGGCATCAGGGAATGAAATTCGTCAGCTGGAATGTAAACGGGCTGCGCGCCTGCGCGGGCAAGGGTTTCGCGGACATCTTCGTCGAGCTGGACGCCGATTTCTTCTGCCTGCAGGAGACCAAGATGCAGCCCGGGCAGCTCGACCTCGAGTTCCCCGGCTACACCTCGTACTGGAACGCCGCCGAGAAGAAAGGATACTCCGGCACGGCCATCTATACGCGCCGGGAGCCCCTGGCCGTCACCTACGGCATCGGCGTGGAGGAACACGACCATGAAGGACGGGTCATCACCCTGGAAATGGAAGACTTCTTCCTGGTCTGCGTTTATGTGCCGAATTCGCAGGACGGCCTCCGCCGGCTGGACTACCGGATGCGGTGGGAGGACGACTTCCGCGCCTACCTGACCGGCCTGGCCGGCAGGAAGGGCGTCGTCGTCTGCGGTGACCTGAACGTCGCCCACCGGGAGATCGACATCAAGAATCCCGCCTCGAACCGCCACAACGCCGGCTTTACCGACGAGGAGCGCGAAAAATTCTCCACGCTGCTTGAAGCGGGCTTCACCGACACGTGGCGCTTCCAGCACCCCGACGAGGTGAAGTATTCCTGGTGGTCGTACCGCTTCCATGCCCGCGAGAACAACGCCGGGTGGCGGATCGACTATTTCCTTGTCTCGGAGGCGCTGAAAGGACGGATCGAGCACACCGACATCCGGAACGACATCTTCGGCTCCGACCACTGCCCCGTGTGCCTCACGTTAGCGGAGTAAATCATTTAACTATTTGTATATGAAAAAATTACTAGTAGTTTTTGCGGCCGCTGCCCTGCTGGTCGCCGGTTGCAATCAAGGGAAAAAGCCCGTTGCTCCCTCCACGCGGTGGACGCCGGAAGAGGCAACCGCCTGGTATGCGGAACAAGGCTGGCAGTCGGGTTGCAACTATGTCCCGGCCACAGCCATCAACCAGATTGAAATGTGGAGCGCCGACACCTACGACCACGCCCAGATCGACAAGGAACTGGGATGGGCCGAGGAACTGGGCTTCAACACGATGCGCGTCTTCCTCAGCAGCGTGGTCTGGAACCACGACGCGGAAGGGCTGAAAAAACGCATGGACGATTTCCTGGACATCTGTAAATCCCACGGAATCAAGCCCTTCTTCGTCTTCTTCGACGACTGCTGGGATCCGGAATCCTCCTATGGGCCGCAGCGCGCCCCCGTCCCCGGGAAGCACAACTCCGGCTGGGTCAAGGACCCTTCGAAGTCGCTCCGCGCGGACACCACCACCCTGTTCCCCGTATTGGAGGCGTATGTGAAGGATATCGTCGGCTCGTTCCGGAACGATGACCGCGTGCTGATGTGGGATGTCTACAACGAGCCCGGAAACGGGAAATTCGGAAACGAATCCCTCCCGCTGCTCAAGAACGCCTTCAAGTGGGCGCGCGAAGCGGGCAACACCCAGCCGCTGACCTCGGGCATCTGGACGACCGACCTCAAGGATCTCAACCGGGCCCAGCTCGACCTTTCGGACGTTTCCTCCTACCACGGCTACGGCCCCGCCTTGGTGCACCGGGCGGCCCATGACACCCTTTCCCTGCTGGGAAGGCCGATCTTCTGCACGGAATACATGGCCCGCAAGTTCGGAGGCACCTTCCAGGACAACCTGCCCGTGATGCGGGAGCTGAACATTTCGGCCATCAACTGGGGTTTCGTCGCCGGCAAGACCAACACCAACTTCGCCTGGGACGATGTCCGTCCCGACGGGAAAGAGCCGGAACTGTGGTTCCACGACATCATCCGCCAGGACGGAACACCCTTCAGCGAAGAGGAAATCGCCTGCATCAAGCAGGTCAACGGAGTAGCGGAGAAAACGCCGCAGTAGGTTTTATTTGATGACGATCCGGTGTGTCCCGGCGCCGAAGGTCTTCTTCCGGCCGGTCGCACCCGGAACCGTCGCGACAACGCCTTCAGGAACGGTCAGCGTCAGGCTGACCGTTTTTCCTTTGCGGTCCAGCACCGCCTCGATCAGGCCGGCAGCCGAATCGATGGCCGTATCGATGTGCTTGAGCATGCCCATCTGCGGGGCCACCTCGAAGGTCTTGAAACCGGGGGCCGTCGGCTTGATGCCGGCGAAGTATTCACCCATCACCGTCACGGCGCCGCCCGTCCAGGCGTGGTTGTTCGTGCCGTCGAAGTTCCAGTGCTCCCACAGCGTCGTCCCGCCGGGCGTCATGACCGTCGGATAGAGCTTGTGCATCCGCTCCTGCGCCAAGTCGGGACGGCCCATCATGCAGAGGGCCTCCAGCACGTAGCGCTGCATGTAGGTCGTCGCGTGATACTCCTCCGAAAACACCTTCAGGATGGCCGGATACCGCTCGGCCGGCACGATGCCGGCCACGACGGCCAGCGCCTGGACCCGGTCGTCCATCACGTCCGGATGGCCCGGGGTCTTGTAACCCGCACCCGTCCACCAGTCGGTGTTGAACTTGTCCGCGATCCGCTGCATCATCGCCTCGCACTTCGCCACATCGTCCGCCTTGCCCAGATGGCGGGCGAACGCCGCTTCCGCCTTCAGGGCCAGGTAGTACCACATGTGCAGCTGGCCGACCGGGTCCTGGTGCGCACCGGCGTCCGGCCAGTCCCAGTCGCCCGTCCGGTAGATGGGCATCCCGTCCGCATCCACCTGCCAGACCTCATGCAGGTACTTGTGCATCGCATCGTAGACGAGCGGGATCACCGTGTCGTCGCCGCTGTAATACGCATAGTTGCGGAATCCGTACCAGCCGACCGAAGCCAGGATCTGGAGCGGAAGTTCCTTGTAGTAGTTCGAGCAGGGGATCGGCGCATACAGCACGCCGTCCGGCTTCGCCCAGGCAGCCAGTTCGAGGATGCCCTTGCGGGCCAGCAGGTCGGACTTCCGGTCGAAGACGAAGAAGGCCTCGTTGAGCTCATTGACCTCGTCGCCCCACCACTGGGCACGCTCGCGGTCCGGGCAGTCGTAATAGGTGTCGCGCATGCAGACGTACATCGTCCGCTGCGCCCGCTTCCAGTAGTCGTTCAGGAAGTCGTCGTCGCAGGTGAACCGGCCGGTGAACTCCGTGTCGAAGCCCGTCTCACGGTACTGCACGTCCAGCACCTTGACGTCCTCCGGGACGATGTATTTCACCTCTTCGCCGTTCATCCAGCCATAGCACTCGAACTCCTGGACGCCCGCCTTGGTGACGTATTCGGCACGCACGCATTCGGCGCCGGTGACGATGCGGTGGTCGGTCTCGATGCGGATGACCCGTCCCTCGGGCGCGTCAACCTTCAGCCAGGGCGCGACATGGCAGTTGTACGGAACGCGGCAGTAGACCGTGTCGCGGCTCTGCCGGACGGCTTCATAGTGCTTCAGGCCGAAGTCCTTCCACTGCGGGATCGGGCGCTCCACCAGCCGTCCCATCGGCGCCTGGCCGGGCGCGAAGCCCATCTCGATCACGGAACTGAAAGGACGTCCCTCCGTGGATTTGTACCAATCCTCGGGCAGGATCCGGGCATCGTAGCGGATGTTGCTTTCCGGCAGGCGGTAGTTCGGCTCCGGGCCCTCGGCCGTCGTGAAGACGGTCGCAAGCGCCGTTCCCCGCCAGGAGCGGTCGGAGACGATCTCCACGCCCGGCGCGACGGCGTCGAAGAGGAGGGCGCATGTGCCGCTGTTCATGTGGCTGAAGCCGCTCTTCCCAAAATGCCAGACCAGGACGGTGATCACGTTCTCACCCGCACGGAGGTACGGGGCGATCTCGACCTTGTCATAATAGGTGTCGCCGATGGCGGGACCGCGCTTGAGGGCGCCTTCGCGGACGACCATCTCGCCGTTGATCCACATCCAGTACCGGGAGTCGACAGCGATCCGCGCTTCGAGCGAAGCGGGCACTTGATCGAGTTGAACCACTTTCTTGAACGCCATCCAGGTATTCGGACGGCACTGCGCTTCCTTGGAGATCCAGCGGCCCTTCCAGGCATATTCCTCCGCACGGGAGAAGGAAACCAGGGTCAGCATCAGGAACAATGCAACGAGAATCTTTTTCATATCCTTGATTATTAGTTATTTCAGAAACGGAGGTCGATCTGCCGGGCCTCGTCTGCATAGGCGATGCCGCCGCTCAGGATCTGCGTCAGGATCTGCGACTCGTGCGAGAGCGTCGCGAAGATCAGGCCGATCTCGACGGGGATGCCGTACACATACGAGATGGCAGTGGAAACGACGATGTGGAAGGCACCGAAACCGCCCGGAACGGGGACCAGCGACGACAAGGCGCCGGCCAGCGTCAGGAAGAGGGCGTCCACCAGGTCGAGTCCGGCCAGTTTTTCCATGACGGAAGCGAAGCCGGGGCCGAGCGCGTCGGCGGAGATGCCCTGGACGGCCCAGACGATGGAGGCGCTCATCATCCAGTAGCAGCACCAGAGCAGGACCGTCAGGACGAAGAACATCCAGGCTTTCTTCATCTTCAACCCGCTCACGACGCCCTTGCCGATACCGCGCAGGAAGTCAGCCACTTTCTCCAGCGGTTTCCAGCGGCCGGAGAAGTGGAGGACCGCCCAGACGAACGCGCCGCCCAGGAAAAGCAGCACGGCCAGGCCCAGCAGGACACCGGCGTTGAGCCGGCCGGCCGTCACCCCGAAGATCTTCTCGACGAAGAAACTCCCGAATCGCTGCCACGTGGCCAGCAGGAAGACCAGCAGGAAGATACCCATCGAAACGATGTCCCAGGCCCGCTCGACGACGATGGTGCCCAGCACTTTGTCATAAGAAGCCAGGCGGTGCGCCTCCCCGTCGCCTTCCTTCTCTTTCGGAGAATGCGCCGTGATGATGCCGCAGCGGACGAATTCGCCGATGTAGCCGATGACAAGATTGGCGATGTAGCTGATGCACACCGCATTGTAGGTCGTCCGGCGGCGAAGCTGCGGGTTGATCGGCAGCAGGAGCATCCGCCAGCGCTGGGAGCGGATGAAGAAGGCGGTGCCGCCGGCCGCCATCGACAGGAGGACGAACCCCCAGCGGCAGTCTTTCAGCGCGGCCCAGAACTGGGCCCAGTCCATCCTGCGGAAAGCCAGGTACAGCAAGGCAGCGGCGACGGAAAGGGGAAGGATATATTTGAGACTTTTCTTCAGTTTCTCATTCATGATGCAAAAATAGCAAATAATCCCGTTATCCGGCCTCTTCCGGACGATGGGAAAACACACACCCGCAGTACGGCTGGTTGTACATGCCGGTCTCGCGGATCAGGCAGCTGCGGCGCTCCTGCAGCCCGCCCTTGCGCCAGTTCTGTCCCCACCAGACGACCCCTGTTCCGGTGCAGGCGGCCGTTCCGGCGGCGTCGACCTGACGGAGATCCTTCCAGCGGGAGGAGGCCAGGGTCGTGGTAAGCAGGTCGTATCCCTGCGCAGCGGCATGGGCGGCCGCCCGGTCGAGCCGGAAACGGAAACAAGCCTGGCAGCGGGCACCGCGCTCGGGGATGCGGGCAAGCAGCGCCATCGTCTCCGCCCGGTCGGTCCCCCCCTCCGGCAGGGCTTCGCGGGCCACCGCCTCCAGCCAGGCCTCGGGGTCGTACGCATCGTCCGTCACCGGAAGGGAGAACGAGGCGGCATAGGCGGCCAGCGTCTCGCGGCGGCGCACATACTCCGCGTACGGAGCGATGTTGGCATTGCTGAAGAACACGCCGGGGCGGATTCCCGCCCCCGTCATCCACTCCAGGATGGCCGTGGAACAGGGGCCGCAGCAGCAGTGCAGCAGCACCCGGGCCGGCCGCCCGTCGGCGTGCCGCAGCCCCTCCGGTGTCAGGATGAATCCATCCGGAAGCAAAGGAGAAAAAGTCGATGCGGGGGTTTTCGTGTCCATTACAACAAAGGTACTGGTTTTTTCTGTAACATCATGGCTTTTGGTCCGTCTTATGCAGTGGACAATGCCAACAACGTTTCTTGCAATGCTGATTGAACTCCGCGACGTCAACAAGACGTATCAAGGCGCTCAGCCGCTTCACGTACTCAAGGGCATCGACCTGGACATCGACCGGGGCGAGTTCGTGTCCATCATGGGCGCGTCCGGCTCCGGAAAGTCCACCCTGCTGAACATCCTCGGCATCCTCGACGGTTACGACTCCGGGGAGTACCGCATCGACGGGACGCTGATCAAGGATCTCAGTGAACGGCAGGCGGCCGAATACCGCAACCGCATGATCGGCTTCATCTTCCAGTCGTACAACCTGATCGGCTTCAAGACCGCCGTCGAGAACGTGGAGCTGCCCCTCTTCTACCAGGGTGTTCCCCGCCGCGAGCGACACCGCCGTGCGATGGAATACCTCGACCGGATGGGGCTCACGGACTGGGCGGGCCATTATCCCAACGAAATGTCCGGCGGACAGAAGCAGCGGGTGGCGATCGCCCGCGCCCTGGTCACGAAGCCCGACATCATCCTTGCGGACGAACCCACCGGCGCCCTCGATTCCAAGACCTCCGTCGAGATCATGGAGCTGCTCCGGGAACTCAACCGGAAGGACCGCCTCACCATCATCGTCGTCACGCACGAGAGCGGTGTGGCGAACGTCACCGACAAGATCGTCCACATCAAGGACGGCGTCATCGGTGCCATCGAAGAGAATTCCCGCCACGACGCCTCCCCCTTCGGAGAAACCACCCTGATGAAATGAAAGACCTGCTGCAAGAGATCTGGAGCAACCTCCGGCGCAACAAACTGCGTACCTGCCTGACGGGATTCGCAGTCGCCTGGGGCATCTTCATGCTCATCCTCCTGCTGGGTGCGGGCAACGGCCTCATCCACGGCATCGAGGGCAACAGCGGCAACTACATGGCCAACTCCATCAACGCCTGGGGACGGACGACGACGCTCCCCTGGGACGGCCTGAAGGAAGGACGGCGGATCTCCCTGAAGGACGAGGACGCCATCCGCACGAAGGAGCCGCCCTTCGACGCGCATGTCGACGAGGTGGCGACGGCCATCTACCAGTCCGGCCTGACCGCGGTTTACGGCAGCGAATACACGAACAGCTTCCTGATGGGCGTTGAACCGGGTTTCGCCGCCATGGAGAAACTCGAACTGATGTACGGGCGCTTCCTGAGCGACCTCGACATGCGGGAGCAGCGGAAGGTCGTCGTCATGGGGAGCAACGAGGCGCGGGAACTGCTCGGCGCCTCCGACGCGCGCGAGGCGGGGCTTTCCGTCCGCGAGAAGGCGCGAAAGGCCCGTAAACTGATCGGGAAGTTTGTGAATATCAACGGGATCCCCTTCCAGGTCGTGGGCATCATCCGGCCGGATGAACGGGGCGGCGGGTCGCGGATGTACATCCCGATGAGCACGCTGCGCACCCTGTACCGGCGCGGAGACACTGTCGACGAACTGTACTTCTCCTTCCACGGTTTGAAGACCAAGGAAGCGAACGAGGCCTTCGAACAGGCCTACCGGAAGAAACTGAACCTCGCGCACCGGGCCGCGCCGAACGACAACAACGCGATCGGCATCTGGAACCGGTTCACGATGAACATGGAGATGGAGGGGGCGATGGGCATCATCCGGACAGCCCTCTGGATCATCGGCATCCTCACCCTGCTGAGCGGCATCGTGGGCGTGTCGAACATCATGCTCATCTCCGTCAAGGAACGCACGCACGAACTGGGCATCCGGAAGGCGATCGGCGCCACCCCGGGCTCGCTGCTGCGTCTCATCCTCACGGAAAGCGTCCTGGTGACCGGTTTCTTCGGCTATGTGGGGATGTTCCTGGGCGTCGTGGCCACGGAATACCTCGACAAGATCTCGCAGAACATGGTCATGGACGTGGGGCTGTTCCAGATGACGGTATTCAAGGACCCGACCGTGGGGCTCGGCGTCTGCCTGGGCGCGACGCTGCTGCTCGTCATCGCGGGGACCCTGGCCGGGCTGGCACCCGCCCGCCGGGCAGCGCACGTGCGGCCGATCGAAGCATTGAGAGCGGAATAAGATGGGACGTTTTTTCGATACAGACCGGTTCAAGGAAATCCTGGACACCCTGTCACGCAACCGGGGACGCACCCTGCTGACCGGTTTCGGGGTCTTCTGGGGCATCTTCATGCTCATCCTGCTGGTCGGCGGCGGAAAGGGCGTCAAGCAACTGGTGGCCGGGTCGCTGAACTCGTTCTCTTCGAACGCGGCGATGGTCTGGACCGACCGGACGAGCAAGCCCTACAAGGGGCTCGGGAAAGGGCGCTGGTGGAACATGTCGATGGGCGACATCGACCGGCTGGCCGCCCTGGTCCCGGAACTGGATGTGATCTCGCCGCAGAGTTTCGGCTGGGACCGGCCCGTGGCGACCTACGAAGAACGCACCTCCAGCATCAACATACGGGGCCAGCGGGCCGACTACGCCCGCATCGAGGCACCCACCATCCGGTACGGCCGGTTCATCTCCGAGATGGACGTCGCGCAGGCGCGCAAGGTCTGCGTGATCGGGAAACAGGTCTGGCAGAACCTCTTCCCGGGCGGGAACGACCCGACGGGCAAGCGGATCCGGATCGGCGCGTCGTACTACACGGTGATCGGGGTAGATTACAACGACCACAGCGTGGTGAACATCAACGGACGGGGCGACGAGGCCGTCGTGATCCCCATCACGACCGTGCAGCGGCTGTACAACAAAGGCGACGCGGTGGACGTGATCGCGGTGACGGCCCGGGAGGGCGTGGTGATGAGCGACATCCTCCCGAAGATCCGGGCGGCGGTGGCTTCCGGGCACCAGGTCGACCCGACCGACGAGAAAGCGGTGCCGATCCTCAACACGGAGATGTTCTTCGCCATGATCGACAGCCTGTTCAAGGGCGTGAACATCCTCATCTGGCTGATCGGTATCGGCACCCTGCTGGCCGGGGTGATCGGCGTGTCGAACATCATGATGGTGACGGTGCGGGAGCGCACCTCCGAGATCGGCATCCGCCGGGCCATCGGGGCGACCCCGCGGATGATCCTGTCGCAGATCATGACCGAAAGCCTCGTGATGACCCTCGTGGCCGGCGCCGCAGGCCTGGTACTGGCCGTGGTCATCCTGGACGGGCTCGAACTGGCGAACACCACCGACGGTATCCTGAAAGCACACTTCCAGGTGGGCTTCTGGACGGCGGTCGGTGCGGTGCTGCTGCTTTCGGTCCTGGGCGTGGCGGCGGGGCTGGCTCCGGCCGCCCGCGCGATGAAGATCAAGCCCGTGGATGCGATGCGGGACGAATGAGAAGATAAAAAACAACGACGATATGAAGAAATACATCAAGTACATCGTGCTGGGCGCCATCGTCCTCGTCTTCCTGGGGACCTTCTGGCACCTGTGGAAGAAATCGCGGCCGGAAACCGTTGAATACGAAGAGGAAACGGTCGTCCGCACCTCGCTGCAGAAGGTGACGGTCGTCACCGGGGCCATCGAGCCGCGCGACGAAGTGAACATCAAGCCGCAGATCAGCGGCATCATCTCCGAGATCGTCAAGCGGGCCGGCGAAACGGTCCGCGAGGGAGAGGTGATCGCCCGGGTGAAGGTGATTCCGGAAATGGGGCAGCTGAGCGCCGCCCAGAGCCGGGTCCGCATCGCCGAGATCAACCTCAAGCAGGCGCAGACCGACTTCGACCGCGAGCAGGCCCTTTACGACCAGCGGCTGGTAAGCGCGGAGGAATACGACAAGGTGCGGCAGGCCCTCGCGCAAGCGAAGGAAGAGAAATCGGCCGCGGACGAGTCGCTGGAAGTCATCCGCGACGGTGTCTCACGGCGCAACGCGACGGCGTCCTCCACCCTCATCCGCGCGACGGTGTCCGGCCTTATCCTGGACATTCCCGTGAAGGTGGGCAACTCGGTGATCCAGAGCAACACCCTCAACGACGGCACCACCATCGCGACCGTAGCGGACATGGACGACCTGATCTTCCGGGGAAACCTGGACGAGACGGAAGTCGGCCGCGTCGACGAGGGAACACCGATGACCATCACGCTGGGCGCCCTGCAGGGTGTCCAGCTGGACGCTACGCTGGAGTACATCTCGCCGAAGGCCGTCCAGAACAACGGGGCCAACCAGTTCGAGATCAAGGCCGCCGTGAAGCCCCAGGAGGGCGTCAAGATCCGTTCGGGCTACAGTGCCAACGCGCAGATCGTCCTGGAAAAGGCCGACTCGGTGCTGGCCGTCCCGGAGGGGACGATCACATTCGAGGGCGACTCCACCTTCGTCTACAAGGTCGGCGAGAAGGGGGAATATGAAAAGACGGCGGTGACGACCGGCCTGAGCGACGGGGTGATGATCGAGATCGGCGACGGGCTCCGGGAAGGGGACCGCGTGCGCGGCAACCGGAAGTTCGACGAAAAGAAACGCTAGCCATGAAACGTCTTCTCTTCCTCCTCGCCCTGGCCGCCTGCCTGGACGGCGCCGCCCAGGAACACACCGGGCCGTGGACGCTCGACGACTGCATCGCCCGTGCGCTGGAGCGCAATATCTCCTTGCAGCAACGCGACTTGCAGGTGCGCCAACAGGAAATCGAACTCGATAATGCGCGCGGCAGCCGGCTGCCTTCCGTGAGTTCCTCCCTGAGCGAGAACTTCTCGTTCGGCCGTGGCCTGACGGCCGACAACACGTACTCGAACACCAACACAACCAGCACCGGTCTCAACGTCGGGGCTTCCGTTCCGGTTTTCCAGGGATTCCGCCTGAAGAACGCCGTGCGGCAGGGTGAACTCAACCTGGAGGCCGCCACCGCCGACCTCGGCGCAGCGCGGGACAACATCCGGGTGGCCGTGGCACAGGCCTTTGTGCAAAGCCTCTACAACCTGGAGTTGCTGGACGTGGCGCGCCGCCAGGTCAGCATCGACTCGCTCCAGACCGAGCGGCTCGTACAGTTGGAACGGTCGGGCAAGGCCAGTCCGGCCGAAGTGGCCCAACAGCGGGCGGAACTCGGACAGAGCCGGCTCGGCGCCACGCGGGCGGCGAACAACCTGCATCTCTCGCTGCTCGACCTTGCGCAGTTGCTCGAACTGCCTTCCGCCGAAGGATTCACCATCGTCCGGCCGGAAGCCGCGGTCGAGGGAATCCTGCTGCCGGCACCGGAGTCCGTCTATGCGGACGCCGTGGCGGAGCGGGACGTCATCCGGGCGGAGGAGCTGCGGCGCGATGCGTCGGAATGGACGGTGCGCATGGCGAAGGGGGCTTTCCTGCCTTCCCTCAGCCTGTCCGGCGGCGTCGGCACCAATTACTACACGATGAGCGCGGCGCCCTCCGCTTCGTTCTTCGACCAGATGAAGAACAATTTCAGCCAGTTCCTGGGCCTGAGCCTGTCGGTGCCGGTCTTTACCGGCCGCCAGAACCGGAACCAGGTACGTGCGGCGACGCTCAGCCAGCATTACCAGACGCTCCAGCTGGAACAGACGAAGAAGACGCTGTTCAAGGAGATCCAGCAGGCGTGGAGCAATGCGGTCGCAGCGCAGGAACGGTATGCCAGCGGGCTGGAGGCGGCGCAGGCGGCGCGTGATGCTTTCGAACTGGTGAAGGGACGCTACGAGAACGGGAAGGCGAACGTGGCGGAGTTCGCGCAGTCGCGGGATGCGATGCTCCGGGCCGATTCCGAGGTGGTGCAGGCGCGTTATGAGTTGCTGTTCGGCGCCCGGCTGCTCGATTTCTACAGTTCCGGCGAAATGACGTTCTAGGCCTCCCCCGTAATCAGTGGAAAAGGAGGACGGCGCTCTCGGACGTGACGTCGAGGGTGACGTCGGCGCCCATCAGCAGGGGGGCGTTGGGACCGCCATGCCCGGCCGGGAAACCGCAGCAGACGGGGATGCCCAGGGGACGGAAGTACGCCGTCAGCATGGCCTCCACGCTGGGATAGTCCAGATCGGCGCCGCAAGCGTTGAAACGGCCCAGGATGACGCCCCGGATATGTTCCAGCACCCCGTGGACACGGAGCATCTGGAAATACCGGTCGATGGCATGGTAGGATTCTTCCGTCTCTTCGATGAAGAGGATGAGGTCCTCGGCCGAGGTCAGGAAGTCATACGGTGTGCCGGCCAGGGCGGCGAAGGTGCACAGGTTGCCGCCGACCAGCCGGCCGTGCGCACGGCCGGGGACATTGCATTCGTGGGCGGGCACTTCGTACAAGGGGAGATAACCGCGCAGCATCTCGCGCAGCACCTGGCAGTCTTCGTCTTCACCGTCCGCCGAAGCGATCGAGGAGCCGCCCGGACCGTGGATGCTGGCAACGCCCGCGCAGACCGACAGGCTGTGTAAAGTGGTGATGTCGCTGAATCCGACCAGCCATTTCGGATGCGCCGCGAAGGCCTCCGGCGGAATCATGCCTGCCAGGCGGATGGTGCCGTAGCCGCCCCGCTGGCAGATGACCGCCTTGACGGAAGGGTCGTTCAGGGCGCGAAGGAGGTCTTCGGCGCGCTGCGCGTCCGTGCCGGCGTAAGCCCCCGCATAAAGGCTGTCGACATACTGCCCGAAAAGGGGCACGTAGCCCCAGCGGCACAGGATTTCTTCGGTCTTCGGCTTCCATTTCGGATCGGAATGGTAGGCGGGCGAGAGGATGACGACCGTGTCGCCCGGCTGCAGCGCCGGCGGCATCGTGCAGGGAACCCCCTGACCCGCCGCGGAGAAAGCGGCTGCAAGGGCTGCGAAAAAGAAGAGAACACGTTTCATCGAACGATAGACGATCATGCTGCAAAAATAGTGTTTTTCGCTCGCATATGCTATCTTTGCGGGAAAGGAAGCGAAATGGGTAAGATCAAGATGCCGAATACCTACGTGCTCGTCGCGGCGCTCATCGTCCTGTGCGCAGTGGCCACTTGGTTCGTTCCCGGCGGGCAGTATGTCACTGCGGAAGACGGATCGGTCACCTACGAGTCCGTCGATGCCGTGCCGCAGACCTGGCAGGTGTTCTCCGCCGTCTACCACGGCTTCGTCAAGCAGGCCGGAATCATCGTCTTCATCCTCGTGGTGGGCGGCGCGTTCTGGCTGCTGAACGCCACCGGCGCCGTTTCGGCCGGCATCTCCCGGTTCATCACCGCCGTTGGCAGACGCGCCGCCTGGGTGCTGGCCGCCCTCACGGTGCTCTTCTCGCTGGGCGGGGCCGTGTTCGGGATGAGCGAGGAGACGATCCCGTTCGTCGGCATCGTCGTACCGCTCGTCGTGTCGATGGGGTATGACGCCCTGATGGGGATGCTGGTCGTCTACGTAGCGGCCAACATCGGATTCTCCGCCGCCTTCCTGAATCCCTTCACCGTCGGCATCGCGCAGGAGATGGCCGGCCTGCCGCTCTTCTCGGGCATGGGATACCGGTTTTGCTGCTGGGCGCTGCTCACGGCGCTGACGGTCGGCGCCGTCCTCCTGTATGCCAAGCGCAGCAAGAAAACCCCCGCCCGGGAAACCGCCACTGCGGAAACGGCCGCACCGCCGACCCGCCGCCAAGTCTGGATCCTCATCGTCCTGGGCCTCACCGTCGCCGCCCTGGTCTGGGGCGTCACGCGCCACCAGTGGTACCTTCCGGAAATCACCGCCCTCTTCCTGGCCATGGGAATCCTCTGCGGCATCATCGCCGGTTTCACGGCCGGCCGCATCGTCGACGAACTGCTCGCCGGCGCCAAGGACATCCTCTCCGCCGCCCTCGTGGTAGGCGTGGCGTCCGGAATCATCGTCATCCTGCAGGACGGACACATCATCGACAGCATCCTCCACGCCATGCAGGAAGGGCTCGACGGCACCGGGCCGCTGGCTTCGCTGGGGGCGATGTACGGCATCCAGGCCGTTATCAACTTCCTGATTCCCAGCGCAACGGCCAAGGCGGCGATCACGATCCCGATCATGGCACCGTTCTCCGACATGGTGGGTGTGGCGCGGCAAGCGATGGTGCTGGCTTTCCAGTTCGGAGACGGATTCACGAACATGCTTACGCCGACATCCGGCGTGCTGATGGCTTCGCTGGCGATGGCGCGGATCCCCTACGGCCGCTGGCTGCGGTGGATCTGGAAAGCCGTTCTCGTCCTGCTCGCCGTCGGATTCGTGCTGCTGGCTTTCGCCCCGTGGCATTGACCCGCCGCTAGCGGGGTTCGAAGACGATAACCTGGGCGTCGCGCGGGCCGAGCGGCACCTCCACCGACACCTTCCCGTCTTTGCAGACGCCGATCTTCCGGCATCCCTTTTCCGTAACGACGCGGATCCGGCAGCGGCCCTGCAGGCCGTAATCGGCCAGGTCGAAACGCAGCGGTACGGTGCATCCTTCGTCGGCGATGTTGGCCAGCGAGAAGGCCAGGGAGCCGTCGGCCGCTTTCCAGCCGCCGGAATAGAGCGTCGGGACTGTCCGCCGTTCGCTCGAAACGGTGCTGCCCGTCCGGCCGGCATAGATCGAGATCCGCGACAGGTCGATTTCCTGCGTCGGAGAAACGACTGAGGCCGGAACCCGGGTATAGACCCCGTGGAGCAAGTATTTCAACGCCCGGCGCCGGACGTTGACGATCCGGCGCAGATAGGCCATTTCCAAGGGTTTCTCGTCCCAGAGGAAGGGATGATAGTTGGCCAGGGTGGGCTGCATGCCCCAGACGAACGCACGCGACTGCTCCATCCGGAACTGCATGTCGAAATCGGCGGGAAGGCTCTTCTCGCGGTTCTCCGGACGGTATTCGTCGGGCCACATCTCGTCGTAAGGAGGATAGACCAGCGAGCTGTAACTGCCGTAGGTGACGGCATAGTCGTGGTAGACGGCCTGGTAGAGCGGAATGGTTTCCGCCCCCGTACCCAGGTAGCGCTCACGGCTGTTCTCCAGTGTCAGGAACAGGTCCAGCGCCGGGATCCAGTCCTCACCGGAACCCTCGCCCGCCAGGGTGGCCGGACAGCGGGAGCGGATGTCGTCCGTCAGCTTGCGGAAGGATGTCGCCCAGTAATTGCCGCCGCCGGGACGGTGCGGATGGTCGGTGGCGAAACAGGGCATGTTCGTACAGGCCTGGTCCATGTAGACGCCGGCTACGCCGTAGCTGTTCACGACGGTATCGGCCAGGGTGGCGTACCGGTTGCGCCAGAAGTCCGTCGCCATGCACATCGCCGTGATCTGCCGGCCGGTGAAGACGTTGGCGGCATACGAATACAGCCCACCGTTCCCGGTCCGGGCAGCATACCGTTCAGCCCCTTCCTCCTTCCAGCTGCGGGTGGAATTCCCCCACTGGAACGAATTCATGTAGACCAGGCAGTGGATGCCCTTCCGCACCGCCTTCCGGACGGCCTTCACGAAGGAGTCCCTGCCCTCCCGCGGCGGGATGTACTCGGGGAATCCTTCGTCATAGGAGCAGCCGTGCCACCAGTGCCAGAACACGCTTACACGGCGGCCCGTCCGACGTTTCATGTCGGCGGCTTCCGTAAGGACGTTCTCCGAGCGGCCCCGGTTCCAGATCCAAAGGTCGGTCTCGCGGACCCACCGGGGCGTCAGCCCCTGATGGAAACGGCTCTCGCGGCACCAGCGCTGCCGGACGGCCCACGTGCGGTACATTTCCGCCGCTTGCAACCAGTCCCCCTGGAAGGGGCCGACGACGGCCTCGTAAGGCATCCGATACGTGTCGGCATCGTCCCACGGAAGGGCATGGCCCATCCGCCAGTCCGTCGCCTGCGCCTGGAAACCGATCTCCGTATGCTTGGTGAAGGAAAGCGTATCGTTCGAACCGAAATAAAGGCCGTGGCCCGCATCGTCGTACAGGGCGACCAGCTGCATCGAGAGGTTGCCCGGGCTGCGCCATGCATGGGCGATCCGCGGCTTTTCCGCGCTGACGCCCGAACGGGGCGCACGGATCAGGCTTCCCAGCCAGGTGGAAGCGGCCAGCTGTTCGCCTTCCCCGCCAGGCCGGAAAGTGCTGATGACCGGGAAATGGATTTCCTGCGCCTGCAGGGGACGGAGCCCCTCCACGGAAAGCGACCAGTAGGTCAGCGGAGAATCCTCCTCCAGCCGGATATGGGCGGTGAACCGGGTATGCCCATCGGTCCAGCAGACGTCCAGGGCGCGGTCGCCGGAAGGCGTGAACGAGACCTGCAACGGCTGCTCCGGATGCCAGAACGATCCGTCCCTGCGCACGACCGTCCACAGGTCGCGGGAAGGGGCCGTCAGGAGTTCCCGGCCGGCCGCTTCGTCCCGGAAGGAGACGAGCGCGCCGGTTTCCCCGTCGAAAGAAAGACTGACGATTCCGTTGCCGACCGTGACCGGACCGGCCTGCGCCGCCAGGCTCAGCAGTGCGGCGCACAACGAGACGAAGGCGCTTTTCTTCATTGTTTCACTTTCACCGAAGCGCGGCGCTCCGAAGGAATGCCGTACTGGTTGACGGTTTCGACGGCGATGTGCACCGACTTCGCCGCCGGACGAGGAAGGCGGACCGCCATCTCCGGAGGCGGGACGGGGCGGGTATTGTCACCGTTCCGGTCGAAGGACTGATACTCCCCCTTTTCCGGGAACCGGGCCACCCGTTCCCCGTCGACGTAGATGTTGAAATAGCCGATGCCGGATTCCGGGTCGGCTTCCGCCTGCCAGCGGACGAGGAGCGAATAGCCGTCGGAAGTAACCTGCAGCCCGGTGGGCGCGGGCGGCGGCGTGGGATCGAAGACATCGTTCGTTTCGGCATATTCCCGCCAGGCGCGGGCGGCGCCTTCATCCGGGAAGCGGCAGAGAGCGGACTTGTCACCGTCGTATCCCGCCTCCGGGAAGATGTCCAGCGTCAGCGTGTCGCCCAGCCAGGTCGCGGCGGACGAAACGGACCGCATCTTCGCCGACGGATGCCGGGGCAGCCGGGTCCTGAGCGCACTTTCGAAGAAGGGGATCATCATGTGCCGCAGCTGGCTGTAGTTGTGGTTTTCGCCGTGGTTGCAGACGATGGCGGCCGGCGCATCCATGCTCCGGAACCGGCTGAACGAATGCTCCGCAGTGGCCTGGCAAAGGGCGAAGGGGGCGTCCTGCGGGCCGGCATGCCGCAGCAGGACAGGCACTTCCGCCGTAGCGGCCGGATAGCTCCACGACGGGTCGAAAGCGGCGGAATAGCAGACAGCGGCGAGGATCCGCTCGGGATAGTCGCGCAGCATCCCCAGGGTCCAGTGCCCGCCGCCGGAGTGCCCCCAGATCAGCCAGGGGACTTCCGTCAGTTCCGGCCGGGTCAGCTCGCCCGCCGCCCGCAAGAGCACTTTCAACAGGGCGGCCGCACTGCCCGACTCGGGGTGCGCCCAGACACCGCAGTCGCCATGCAGGGCCGTTTCCAGCACGGCCAGGTTCCATTTGCGGGCGAAAGCCTGGTACTGGAGGTCGTACGGCTTCGTGATGCCGAACTGCTCCATCGTGCAGCCGTGCTGGAGGACGAGGACGCCGCGCACCGCCTGTTTCCCGCCCGGGACCCAGATGCCGTACTCGGCGAAGGTGGCGAACGGGCAGTCCGCCCCTTCAAGCGTATAGCGCAGCACGGTGTCACGCTGCGGCTGGGCGGCGCCGGCATCGTTCAGCGCCCCCGTGCAGGAGACGGCACCAACCAGCGCCAAGACAAGGAATGACAGTCTTTTCATCAGTGAAAACGAAAAACGCCAGCTGCAGGAGTGCTCCGGGCGCTGGCGCATGGGTCTGAGAATCAATGTCTATTTGAACCACTCCGTGATGTGGTCCTTCGCATAGAGGTAGTAGACGGCAAGGCCGATCCAGCTGGTCAGCAGCACCAGTGCGGAGCAGATAATCTTTCCAATGATGCCGATGGGCTTCTTGAAGATGTCCAGAACGGCGATGATGGCCAGAACGACACCGATAATGTAAATGATTGTGCGCATAATGCTATGTTTTAAAAGTATTTGCAAAAGAGTCTTCGTAAAGATATGGATTTTTTGTTTCCCGTCAAATCTTTTTCTTCAAAAGATTCGCGGAAAATCGCTATCTTCGCATCCATAAAACGAACATAACGAAAACCGACAATGGGAGGACTTTGCGGAATCATTTCCAAACAAGAATGTGCCACCGAACTCTTCTACGGCACGGATTACAACAGCCATCTGGGAACGAAGCGCGGCGGGCTCGCCACCTACGGGGAAGGACAGGGGTTCTTCCGCGGCATCCACAATCTGGAAAGCGCCTATTTCCGGAACCGCTTCGAGGATGAACTAGACAAGTTCGCCGGGCGGTCCGGCATCGGCGTCATCAGCGACACCGACGCCCAGCCGATGCTCGTCAACTCGCACCTGGGCCGCTTTGCCCTGGCCACCGTCGCAAAGGTGAACAACGCCGAGGAACTCGCCAGCCGATTCCTGTCGGAAGGCATGTACCTCACCGAATTCAGCAGCGGGAAGATCAACATCACCGAACTCATCAGCCTGCTGATCGTCCGCGGAAAGGACTTCGTGGAAGGGATCGAGAACGTCTTCCGGGAAGTGAAGGGCTCCTGCACGATGCTGATCCTCACGGAAGACGGCATCATCGCCGCCCGCGACGCCTGGGGACGGACGCCACTGGCCATCGGAAAGAAAGAAGGGGCCATGGCGGTGTCGAGCGAGAGCACGGCCTTCGCCAACCTCGGCTACCGGACCTGCGCCTTCATCGGGCCGGGCGAGATCGTACGCCTCCGTGCGGACGGCATGGAGCAGTTGCGCGCCCCCTCGCGCCGCATGCAGGTCTGCTCGTTCCTGTGGGTGTACTATGGCTTCCCCACCTCGGTCTACGACGGCAAGAACGTGGAAGAAGCACGTTTCCGCTGCGGCAAGGCGATGGGCGAGGCGGACGACGCCCAGGTCGACTGCGCCTGCGGCATCCCGGACAGCGGCATCGGCATGGCGGTCGGATACGCCGCCGGGCACGGTGTCCCTTACATGCGGACCGTGGCCAAGTACACGCCCACGTGGGCCCGCTCCTTCATGCCCTCGAACCAGAACACACGCGACCTTGTCGCGAAAATGAAACTGATCCCCAACCGCGACTTGCTGGAAGGCCGGAAACTGCTTTTCTGCGACGACAGCATCGTCCGCGGCACCCAGCTGCGCAACAACGCCAAGACGCTCCGCGACCTGGGAGCGAAGGAGATCCACATGCGCATCGCATGCCCGCCCCTGGTCTACGGCTGCCAGTTCGTCAACTTCTCGGCCAGCAAGAATGAGCTGGAACTCATCACACGGCGCATCATCCGCGAATGGAACGACGAAGAGCACCTGGAAGAATACACCGTAACCGGGTCGGAAAAATACAACCGCCTGGTGGAGGAGATCCGCCGCCGGCTGAATCTCGACTCGCTGAAATTCAGCTCCATAGACACGCTTGTGAAGAGCATCGGACTGCCGCGCGAGTGCATCTGCCTGCACTGCTTCGACGGATCCTCCGCCTTCACCCTGGAAGAACAGAACCTCTGATCAACCGCATACTGAAATGAAAACACTGCTCCGACTGATCCTCGCCACCGCTGCGGCGGGTTGTTTTGCCGTAGGGGCCCATGCCGGCTCCTGGATCCGCATCAACCAGATCGGCTACCTGCCCCAGGCCACGAAGGTGGCCGTATACATGGACAACGATGCCGTCACCGTGACCTCCTTCGAGGTCGTAGACGCTTTCACCGGCAAGGTGGAACTGGTCACGGACGCAGTGAAGCCCACCGGGAAGATGGGCGGGATGAAGGCCACCTGCCGGCTGGATTTCAGCCGCCTGCAGCGCCCCGGCGCCTATTTCCTCCGCGTCAGCGCGGGAGGGCGGCAGACGTGCTCCGACGTCTTCCCCGTCAATGCCCGGGTCTATGACGGTACGGCCGACTTCGTACTGAACTACATGCGGCAGCAGCGCTGCGGCTGGAATCCCTTCCTGAAGGACAGCTGCCATACCCACGATGCCATCATCGTCGGGCATCCCGATCCGGCCAAGGACAGCACCTACCTCGACGTGCGGGGCGGCTGGCATGACGCCTCCGACTGCCTGCAGTACACCACCACGTCAGCGAACGCCATCTACCAGATGATGTTCGCCTACCTGCAGAACCCGCTCTCCTTCACCGACAACTGCAAGGCCGACGGGACCCCCGGGCGCAACGGCATCCCGGACATCGTGGACGAGATCTACTGGGGGCTGCAGTGGCTCGACAAGATGAACCCGGAGCCGGGCGAGATGTACAACCAGATCGCCGACGACCGCGACCACGTGGGCATGCGCAAACCCTCCGAGGAGCGCGCCGACTACGGCTGGGGGCCGGGCAAGCAGCGTCCTGTCTGGTTCTGCTCCGGACTGCCGCAGCGACGCGGCAAGACAGGCCTGAAGAACAAGACGACGGGCATCGCCTCCACGGCCGGTAAATTCGCCTCCGACTTTGCGCTCGGGGCCAAGGTGCTGGAGCCCTTCTACCCGGAATTCGCCAAAAAGATCGGGGAGAAGGCCACCGCCGCCTATGAGGCCGGGCTCGCCAAGCCGGGCGTCTGCCAGACAGCCTCGGTGCTCTCGCCATACATCTATGAAGAAGACAACTGGACGGACGACATGGAACTCGCCGCCATGGAACTCTTCCACCGCACGGGCGACCGTTCCTACCTGGAGGCCGCCGTGGAACTGGGCCGGCGCGAACCGGTCACGCCCTGGATGGGGGCTGACAGCGCCCGCCACTACCAGTGGTATCCGTTCATGAACATGGGCCATTACCACCTGGCCAAGGAAGGCACTGCACGGCAGCGGGAGGAGTTCGTCCGTAACCTGCGCGCCGGCATCCGCCGCACGTGGGAAAAGGCGGAAGGCACGCCCTTCCTCAACGGCATCCCGGCGGTCTGGTGCTCCAACAACCTCACCACTGCGATGCTCACCCAGTGCATCCTTTACCGGCAGCTGACCGGCGACCGCACCTACGAAGAGATGGAGGGTGCCCTTCGCGACTGGCTGCTGGGCTGCAATCCCTGGGGTGTCAGCATGGTCGTGGAACTGCCCCGGGGCGGCACCTATCCCCTGCAGCCGCATTCCTTCATCCCGCGGATGAAGCTGGGGAACACCACGGGCGGCCTGGTGGACGGACCGGTGTACGCCACCATCTTCGGGAGCCTCCTGGGCATCAGTACCGAGGGCGGCACCAATTACGAAGAATTCCAGCCGGGCGACCGGGTGTTCCACGACAGTACGCACGACTATTCCACGAACGAGCCGACGATGGACGGCACGGCCTGCCTGACGTTCCCCTTCTCGACCTACCAGGAAGAAGGCCGGCAGTATGAAGTTGAAAACGGCGCCGGAAGCCGCTGGATGGCCGCACGCACCGTCCCGGACGGGGCGGTCTACTACGAAGGCGGCATCGTCCGGGGCGACCCGGCCGGCCGGCACATCGACTTCGTCTTCACTTCGGCCGACAAGAACGACGGGGCGGCGCCGATCATCGCCACGCTCCGGAAGTTCAACATCCGCGCGGCGTTCTTCTTCACCGGCGAGTTCTACGAGAAGTTCCCGGACACCGTCCGGCAGCTCGTGGAGGAAGGCCACTATGTGGGCAGCCACAGCTACGGACACCTGCTGTATTTCCCCTGGGGCAAGCCCGACTCGCTGAGCGTCACGCGCGAGCAGTTCAACGAGGACATCTTCCGCAGTTACGCGCTCCTGCGCGAGGCCGGGATCGACGACGCTCCCTACTTCCTGCCGCCCTATGAGCACTACAACGCCACGGTGGCGTCCTGGGCGCGGATGCTGGGCCTCCAGCTGGTGAATTACACCAACGGAACGGCAACGAACGGCGACTACACGCTGCCGTCGATGAAGAACTACTATTCCAGCAAGACGATCTTCGGGAAGATCCACGCCTGTGAGGCCGCCGATCCGAACGGCCTGGGCGGACACATCATGCTGATGCACCTGGGAACGGAGCCCGAAAGGACCGACAAGTTCTACAACCAGCTGCCCAAGCTCATCCGCGAGCTCAAGCGCAAAGGCTACACCTTCACCCCGCTGCGGGAGCCGTAACGGCCGTCGGGCACGGTCCCCGGCGGACTAGCGGGAGAGGGTGACGGGACGGACGGCGCGGGTGAGGTTCATGGTGGATGTCAGGTGCTCATCGGATCCATAGCAGAGGATCAGACCGTCCCAAAGACGCTCACGATAATAGTACCCGGGCTCTTTCTCATATTCTGTCGAAGACCAGTAGCAGTAATTGTCCGTGCAGAGCGGCGTGGCTCCGAGCGCCTTCAGGGCCTGGTTCACCGGGACGAACGCCCTGTGAATCAGGCTCAACTGAGAAATCGACGGCATCGCCCATCCTCCGGAACCATATTGCCGGCACCATCGTTCCGCCTTCGCCCACGGCTCCCACTGCAGTTCTTCCGTGGACACCATGAGGCCGCTCTTTCCGTCCTCCGACACCCAGAAAAGGATGCCCGGGTCCCCGTCCGCGACGACCCGCATGCCGATGCGTTCGTCCAGTGTTTCCGAAGGCCGGAAGGTAACCATCGTCTCTTCAGGAATCCGCGCAGGGTCCGACCAGTCGATAAGGGCTGCATTCCCGCTCTGCGACTTGCTGATATAGATGATATCCAGCAAGTTGTTCCCGGAGGCGTCGTCCATGGGCGCACAAAGCAGCGTCTCAAGGAGCGGATTCTGCGAAAGGTCCAGTTCCGTCAGCAGGTTGCCCGGGCAAATCAACTCCCGCAGCAGCGGGTTGCGGGTAACGTCCAGCTCTGTGAGGCCGCAGCCGGAGACATTGAGCGTCCACAGGTTCGGCATGTACTCGATGCCGCGCAGGGTCTGAATGCGCACCCCGTCCGACGGAAAGATAACGATCTCCTTGACCGCCCGTGCTTCAAGGAGGCTGAGTTCGCCATCGGCATCGGCATCGAACCGCTTCAGCAGCCATGCCTTGAAAGCCGGATCCACGATTGGTACGACATCGGCGCGCACCGGGTTGGTGAACGAAGATTCCTCTGAGCGGACCTCCGCGCTGCCCGCCAGCGCATACGCCTGGAAAAAATAGGTTTCCCCTGAACGGAGATGCTGGGGAACCGCCGTAAAAGATGTCCCCTCCATCCGGCCGGGAAGCGTCATCCCGACCCCGTCGGGGCCGGTCAGCAGGAACCCGCATTCCTCGATACGCGGCGACGACAGGACTGCCTCCAACACAACACCGTCCGTCCCCGTCTGTGCCGAGACCGAGACGAACGACGGCGCAAGGAACGCCTCCGCGTCGGGCGCTTCCCGGCAGGAAGACACCCCGGCGCAGACCGCAAGCAGGGCCGTCAGGATACAGAGGGTGCGGCGCACGGCGCTCAGTCTTTCTTCAGCCCTTCCGCCGCGTATTCCTTCCATGCCTCCGCACAACGGCAGATCACGTCGCCGGTGCGCAGGTAGCGGAAGCCAGGCTCGAAGAGCACCGGCTTGAAGACGCCGTAGTCGAGTTTGCCCTGGGGCGTCAGCAACTCCTCGCGCGCCCAGGTATTCTCCACCTTGCAGATGAGCAGGTAGCAGCCATTGGCGTCGTAGATGTCGAGCAGCGAGCATTCCATGCTGACGGGGGCGTCGTCGACGAGCGGAACGCCCGTGCTCCCGGCACTCCAGGCGAAGACGCCGCTCTTGTCGACCTTGTGACCGCTGACCACACCGACATAGTCGGCCCGCGGAATCAAGGCCTCATCCAACAGGTTGATGCTCAACTTCTTCTCCGCGCGGATCCCATCGCAGGTCTTGTGCGTGGACGTGACACTGAGGGTCACCACGCCGGCATCGCCGATGCCCACCCAGGCCACTTCGAACCAGCAGGGCTTGCCGTCACACATCGCGCCCACCACCACGATCGGGGTCGGGAACGCCGCATTCACTTTACCGATAGACTTTTTCATATGCTTCAAATGATTACAGGCAATAAAGATACATATTTTTCTGCGTTTTGAGTCAGATTATGCAACCTACCATCCTGCCGGACGGATCGATGCGCTTGCTGAATGGGCCAGGAGAAGGGCCGGGAAAATGCCTCAAGAGGCGATCAATGGTGAAATGCCAAAATGGATAGACTGATTAATACACAAAATACCCCGGCTGGTAACCAACGGTATTCCATCCTTTCATGGGAAACGGACAGCCCTCCCCCAAGCACTCGGCAGGAGGGCTGTTTCCGTAGCTGGTCCCGCAGCTGTTTCCGCAGCCGTTTCTCCCTGCCGCTTTCCCGCAGCCGTTTCTCCTTGCCGTTTTCCCGCGGCCGTTTCTCCCTGCCGCTTTCCCGCAGCCGTTTCTCCTTGCCGCTTTCCCGCAGCGGTCTGCGACCGTGACCGCGGAAGTCCTGATTATCAGCGATTTATACACTTTGCTTCCTCGGATTTCAAGGAAGCAAAATGCGTTATCGATTGATTGTCAGGCAGTAAAGTGTCACAGGAAAATGGAGGAGGCGGGGAGACTGTCGCCCGATTCCGTCGTGCCGGCCGGCCACTGCGCCGATGCCCGGCTTGCAGGAACGTGAGAATCCATTATCTTTGCAAGAAACGCCCCCCACGATACGTCACGAAAAAGGCAACCCATGTTGAAGAATATTGATTCGCCGCCTGATGGAACGGACAAGCAGAGCAATGAATACCAGAGACCATGAATGGGAAAGACGGCCGGAGGACCGGCTGGACATCCGCCCGGCGAAGGAGGAGGACCTGCCCGCCATCCTGGACATCCTGGACGCGGCGCGCGGAATCATGCGCGCATCGGGGAATCCCCTCCAGTGGGCCGACGGTTACCCTTCCGCCGCGGCGATCCGCAGCGATATCGCGAAAGGCGGCGGGATGCTCGTGACAGCGTCCGTCGGCGAGCAGGCGGGAGGATGCGGCGAGCAGGCGGGAGGATGCGGCGAGCAGGTGGGAGGATGCGGCGAACGGCCTGTCGGCTATTTCGCGTTCCTCCCTTCGCCGGAACCGACCTACGAACGCATTGAAAACGGCACCTGGCTCGATGACCGGCTGCCCTATCACGTCATCCACCGGATCGCCAGTTATCCAGAAGTCCACGGCATCTTCGAGGCCATGCTCCGGTGGGCCGACAAGCGCGAGCCGAACCTGCGCATAGACACGCACCGCGACAACCGCATCATGCAGCACCTGCTGGGCAAGCACGGCTTCCAGTTCTGCGGCATCATCTACCTGGCTTCCGGTGACGAACGGCTGGCCTACCAGCGGCTCGGCGAAGACTCTTGATCATTGGGCACACCTTCCCCCCGCGGAAAGCCATCTTCATGGGGGCAACGTTACCAATGAATTGCAGGATTCTGAATTCGGGATTCTCGATCGCCGTATTCTCGGTCGCAGAATGCTCCGTCGAGGGGCAGGAATTGACAAGAGGGGGGGGCGGGAGCGGGCCATTGTGCGATTTGTCGGAATAATTCCATATCTTTATCATATGATTACGAAGGCTTTCAGAGAATGGTCGGCGGCACCTGCCCGGGTGACGGTGCTGTCGGCGGCGATGTTCCTATCGGTGGCGTTGGCCGTTGTGGCCGGATTGCCGGCGCAGGCAAAAACGGAATGCGAGGGGGAAACCGCGGCCGTAGCTGCGCAGAATCAATCCTTGCAAGGAAACAAGCCGCAGGAACAGGTGGCGGACAAGCGGGCGCAGGCGCTGCGCGAACAGGCGCGACAGGAGTATCTCCAACCGCTGCGCCCGGGAAAGATGTTCCCCCGGAAAAGCGGGACGGACGAGCAAAAAGACGGCATAACCGGCCGGAAGAGCATCCGGGGGAAGGAACGGCCCTTCTGGAACGTGTATTCGCACCGGTTCCTTTATGCGCCGGCTTTCCCGTTCGAAGGAATCAAGGGTGCCCGGAGTTACCGTTTCACAGTCGTCTGTGAGGACGGGACGACGCTCTCATTCCTGGCGAAATCGCCGCAGGCGGATCTTTCACCGGTGTGGGACAGGATCCCCGTCGGAGAGGTCAGCGTCAGCGTCGAGGGGCTTCGTGGCCGGATGAGAAAACAGGACAGGACGGCGGCCGGGGCCAAGGCCGCGGCGGCGGATACGCGGGATGATGTCATCGGGGCGGCACGCATCGAGGGGCCCGTGGGGGTGTCCGCATCGGGGACGGTGCGGTCGTTTACGCGGGACTTCCCGTTCGAGGGCCCTTACGATACCCTGGGGCGGCCTATTGCCGCAGCGCTAGGGGACGCCACAACGACCGGGGTAGCCACAACGACCGGAGCGGGCGGGCGGACATACGCGGAGACCATCCTCGCGGGACTGCATTACATCCACGCCATGCCGCAGGTACGGCGCTGGATGACGGATTCGCTGCCCGACATGAGCTATTCCTACTTCACCTATCCCTGCAAAATCATGGGTGCGACCATCCGTGCGGAATGCCTGCTCGCACGGCTCGACCCGGATTGCCGGGATGAGGCGCTGGCGATCGCCCGGGCCGTAGCCGACTTCCTCATCCGGGAGAGCCGTCCCGCCGGAGAACCCCTCGCCTGCTTCCCGCCGACCTACTACAGCGGCCCGGGCGGCGTCGCACACGCCTCCGGCTTCCAGGAGAACCAAGGGAAGACGATGATGATGGAGGCGATCAGCGCCGGCGAAGCCCTGCTGGACCTGTACGCCGCCACCGGGGAGAAGAAGTACTTCGACCATGCCGTCGGCATCGCAAATACCTACTGTGCCCACCAGGCGGCCGACGGGTCGCTGCCGATCAAGGTCGACATCGCCACGGGCGAACCGGTCAACGAGGTGCGGGCGATGCTGGGGACCTTCCTGTCGTACCTGCTGCGCCTGCAGCGGGATTTCGGTCAGGAACAATTCCACGCCGCGGAGAAGAAGGCCGACCGGTGGATGAAGCGCGTACCGATGCGCACCTTCGATCTCACGGCGCAGTTCGAAGACGTCACCGTGCAGGACCTCCACCCTTACGAGAACCTCACCAACGTGACGGCCTGCAACTACGCCACCTACCTGATGGCGAAGGACCGTCCGAGCCGCCGGGAGATTCAGGACGCCCGTGACCTGATCGCCCTGAGCGAAGACCAGTTCGTGCACTGGCAGCCGTACAAGGACACCTACGCCACCCCGAGCGTCTTCGAACAGCACAAATACCAGGAGTCCATCAACAGCAGCACCTCCGACGTGGCGGGCGCCCTGCTGGGCTACTGGCGCCACACGGGAGACCCGCTGGCCCTGGAGAAGGCCCGCGCCCTGGTGGATGTACTCGTGAACACGCAGGAAACCGGATCCGGATTCCTGCCGACATCGCTCAAGAACACACGCGCTTACGGATATTTCTGGATGAACTGCGCCTTCCATTCGATCGAGGCGCTGATGCTGATGGAGGCAGCCGACTAATTTGAACCAACTTGAACTTGACTACGGCAGGGGAAACCGCTACTTTTGCGGTATGGCAAAGCGCTATATCCCCGAACAAGCCGAACTGCTGCGCCGCGTCGAAGAGAAATTCGGAAGACGACTGGCAACAACGACTGATTACGAACTCCTTTCCTCCGTCATCGAACACGAGACGGGGGATTTGATTTCGTCATCGACCCTCAAGCGGCTCTGGGGATACGTCCGCTACGCCTCCCTGCCTCGCATCGCGACCCTCGACACCCTGAGCCGCTACATCGGCTTCCGCGATTTCAAGTCGTACTGCACCGAACTGGCCCGGTCCGCCACCATCGTTTCGTCCTTCTTCTCCGCCAAGAGCCTGGAGACCTCCGTCCTGCATCCCGGTGCGGAAGTTACCATCGGCTGGGCCCCGGACCGGCTGGTGACGCTGCGTTTCCTCGGCGGAATGACTTTCGAGATCACCTCCGCGCAGCATACCAAGCTGGTCGTCGGCGACCGGTTCGAGTGCTCCGGCTTCATCCTGGGCGCGCCGCTGTACATCGCATCCGTCCACCGGGCGGACGGCACGCAGACCACCCCCTACGTGGCAGGCAAAGTGGAAGGGCTGAACATCCTCGAGTGGGAGGATGCCTAGAAGGCGAATCCAACGCCGAACTCCAGCGTAAATACCCTGAAATCAAGCAGTTCCCCGCCAAGATAATACACGGGGATGCGTTTGGCACGTCCTTTCCAGCGACCGTGCCGCAGGAGTCCGGCATCCAGGCACAGTCCGCGCCGGGACGCGTCCGCCACCTTCAGCCAACGACCGGCGGCGTCCTCCCAGCACAGGGAATCCCAGCCATATCCCGCGCCGACGCCGAGCATCGTCCGGCGTCCGATCCATCTGTCGATGCCGGCGGTGAAAGAGGACGCCGCCCGGCGCGCCGCCCCGGTCGTCCAGACCAGGCCGCCCGTCTCGGATGTTCCGTCCGAAAAACAGAGGCCGTCGGGCGAGAGGAAACGAAAATTCGACCGCCCTTTCAGGAACAGGGAACACCTCCCCGGCAAAGCGGTACTGAACATCAAGCCGCCGGAGAAGGCGTCAGCCCCCGACGTGTCGGAAAAGGACAGCCCGCCCAGGACGAGGGCGGAAGAGGCAACCGTAAAGGAAGCCGTGGGATCGCGGTGGAGCACGAAACCGTCTTCCTCCGTACTCGAACCGGCAAGCCGCGGTGCACGCAGGTCCGGCCGGACCCGCCCGGGCGGAGCGGCGGCCGGCGCGAGCGGCGGGACAGGGGCCATCGGGTCCCGGTTCCGAAGCGAAAGGAGATAACGGCGCTTGATGCGGGAGAACCGTTCCTGCTGCGCGGGGGACATCTTCCCGGAACCCTGCTGCAGCACCGCCCGAAGGTCGGAAAGCTGGACGAGCAGCCCGGACAGTTCCTCCATGGAGACCTCTTCACCGGAGAGAGAACGCTGCCGCAGCGCCAGGCAGCGGTCGCAGATCCGCTCGTAGCGGTCGAGCGCCGCATCCCAGGGGTTGCCGTCCGGCACGGGCGCGGCGCAGAAGGCGACCGGCCTGTACAGAAGCAATCCACAAAGAAACAGGAGGATATGGAATAATCGGCGCATGTACTTGCAAATGTAACGAAAAAAGAAGAAATTAGAGGTCGAATTCAACGCACGATGGACAACATTTCCGGCTTTTTCGAAACGACTCCCGCACCTTCGTCCCCTGCCGCCATGGAACGGATCGGCGGGCACCCCGAGGGATACTGCGACCTGTACCGCGTCGACCGGGGTGGCCAGTTCCGCGTGCTCAAAAGCCTGAAAGAGGCCTTCCGCGGGGAGCCGATGCACGAAAGCCTCCTCCGGAAAGAATTCGAAATCGGCTACAGCCTCCGCCACAACCATATCTGCGAGTACTACGCCTTCGTGCAGGAGCCCGGACTGGGGAACTGCATCGAAATGGAATGGATCGACGGACAGCCCCTGGACCGGATGCTCAACGCCGCCCGTCCGGACCGGAACACCTGCGATAAGATCGTCGCGGAACTCTGCGACGCGCTGGATTACATGCACAGCAAGCAGGTGCTTCACCGCGACCTCAAGCCCTCGAACATCCTGGTCACGTACAACGGCAATAACGTGAAGATCATCGACTTCGGTCTTTCCGACACCGATGCGTCCTCCACCCTGAAGATGGCGGCGGGCACGGCTGCGTTCGCCGCACCCGAAGTGCGGAAGGGCGGTAAGGCGTCGGTCCGCAGCGACCTCTACTCGCTGGGTATGGTGCTGTCAATGCTGCCGGTCCACAAATACGGCCGTGCCATCCGGCGGATGTGTGAGAAGGATCCGGTGCACCGGCCCGCCTCCGTGAAGGAGGCCGAGAAACTCCTGCGCCGCGACAACACGGCGACGCCCGGCATCATCTTCATCCTGCTGGTCTCCCTGGTTGCCTTGTGGCCGGTCCTGGACCGGAGGAGGGAGCGGCGCGGGGCAGAAGAGCAGACGCTTGACAGCACCGTACAGGTAGCCGCGACGAAGGTGGATTCCGTGCAGGTGCTTCCGGAAAAAGCGCCAGCAAAAGCCGACTCCGCCGCAAAAGGTCCCGCCCGGGCCGGGAAGAAAACGGCCCCGGCGAAAAAGGAAGAGAAGAAACCCGCTGCCGACCCCGCCGCCATCGACGAAGTGTTCCGGCAAGCTACGGAAATGTTTGAATGAACCTATTATGAACCTGCCCGTTCAACTTTCCGTCTGTATTTTTGCAACCGGAGCACGATAGCGCTCCTTGGATTTTGTTCAGATGACCTTGAAAAAAACCTGCTGCATCCTGCTTATGGCATGTCTGCTGACCGCCTGCCGGCAGACGGACCTGTCCGCCTTGCTCAAGCCGGTGGTGGAAGGGCTGTCGGTTCATGCGGACTATAGCCTGGCTGACATCACGTTCCGCCTCTCCCCGGACGGGAACGTCACGGTATGCAACGTAGAATGTACGCAGGAGGGCACGACCGTCCGGACCGTTCCGGCAGAACGGGACGGCGACGGCGGATACCGGTGCCGCCTGACAGGGCTGGAGCCGGAGACCGACTACACGGTACAGGTTGTCTATGGCAACGGGATGGACGAGGAACACGCTTCCGGAATCGCCTTCCGGACAGCGCCCTCACCGTTTCCGCCCGCCTTGCTGAAGTACCTGCTGGAGGCATTCGACGAAGACCACGACGGCGTCCTCTCCACGCAGGAACGCGGCGTGGTGAAGGAAATGCTCATCTCGGAAATCCCCCTGGAGAACCTCGAGGGACTGGACCTGTTCCCGAACCTGGAACAGCTGACCTGCGGGCAGAACGGGATCAAGGTGCTGGACGTATCGCGCCTGAAGAACCTGGTGTTCCTCGCCTGCGGCAGCGACCCGTACCGGGAACTCCGGTTCGACAACCCGCACCTGGAGAACATCTACCTGATCAATACCAGGCTTGAGGCGTTCGACAGCGCCGGCCTTCCCGCCCTGGAGCATTTCAGCGCCCACTGGAACTCCTTCAAGCGGGTCGACTTCACGGGAAGTCCGCTCCTGTGGGACCTCGGCCTGTGGGGGACGGAGCTGGAAACACTGGACCTGACACCCTGGCCGCAGCTGGAATACGTCAACCTGAAAAACAACAGCCGGCTGAAGACGGTCCGTATACGGCGCGACGCCGCTACGGTACTGGAGCTGGACCCGGAAACGGAAGTGGAATACATATGATAAGGATATGAATGAGCAACTGGAACTGACTTTCCTCAAGCAGGATGTGGAACAGGCGTTCGGACGCCGGCTTGCCACGACGGCCGACTTCGAAGCCCTGGCTGAAGAGATGAACGACTCCTGCAGCGCCTCGACCTTGAAACGCCTCTGGGGGTATGTGACGATGCGGGTAGATCCGCGTCCCAACACGTTGAACGCCCTCGCGCGCTATGTCGGATTCCGTGATTATACCGCCTTCTGCAAGCACCTCGCCGACGGACGGATGCGCTCCTCCGGCTATTTCCGTGCCGACCATGTCACGGCGGAAAGCCTCCAGGCCGGCGACCGGATCCGGATCGGCTGGCGGCCCGACCGCATCGTCCTGCTGGAGTATCTGGGCGAGGCACGCTTCCGGGTCGTGGAGAGTGAGGGCGCGCAGTTGCAGGAGGGGGATGAATTCACGACGGAAAGCATCCTGAAGGGATTCCCGCTCGTCCTTTCCGGCATCGACCGCGGTGGTGTCCGCACCGATCCGTACATCGGTGGCCGCGACGGGGGCATCGTCTTCATCCGACAGGAACAATGACGGCATGACGGCTTCTTCCGGCTATTTCAAACCCGCCGAAACGGCGTTCTCCGGTTTGCCCGAATCGGACATGCAGTTGCTGTATGTCTCCCCGCAAGGGCACACGAGGCTCTTCAAGGGGTTCATGGGAGAGCGGATCGTCGTCTTCAAATGCCTGAAGGAGGAGCTGCGCGGCAAGGAGCCGTACGAGACGATGCTCCACCGCGAATACGAGATTGCACGGCCGCTCCGCCACCCCGGCATCTGCGACCACCTCGCCTTCCTGCAGCATGAAACGCTGGGCAGCTGCATCGTCCTCGAGTGGATCGACGGACGGACGCTGGGCACCCTGCTCGCCACCGAAAAGCCGGACGGGGAAAAACGCCGCCAACTCTTCCTGCAGCTGTGCGACGCGCTCGCCTACATCCACCATAAACAAGTGCTGCACAAGGACATCAAGCCGGAGAACATCCTGGTAACCCGTGTCGGCGACCGGATCAAAGTCCTGGATTTCGGACTGGCGGATTCGGACTCCATGACCTGCGGGCACCTGCCGGCGGGAACGGAGGGCTATGCCGCACCGGAAGTAACGGCCGGGGGCGACGCGAGCGTCCGGTCCGACATCTTCTCCCTGGGGCGGATCCTCACCCAGCTGCTGCCGGAAGCCGCCCCGGTTGCGGCACGCTGCACGGACCCGGACGCGGAACGCCGCTATCCGAGCGTGGAAGCGGTAAAGGATGCCGTCCTGGAAGCCACCGGGAAGGGCACCCCGCGGAAAAGAGGCCCCTTCGTGCTCCTCGTCACCGTCGCTGTCGCGGCGGGGCTCCTTGCGGGGACCGTCCTCCTGCCGGAACGGGGACGGCACAAAGCCGCCGGAAAACTCTTTGACAAGGCGGCCGCCCTGGTATATGCAGAGGCGGATACCCCGGCGCCGCCCAAGGCGGAAGGGCCCTTCACCGACACCCTCGACTGCTTCAACGGGCGGTGCATCGTCACGGCGCCCGACGGATGCAAAGGAATCATGGACACGACCGGACACCTGCTGCAGCCACCCGCCTGGACGACGGCCGAATTCCTGACGGCGGACATCGCCTTGCTGACCCGGGACGGCCTGGCGTACCTGTGTACCGCAGACGGCCGCATCTTCGCAGAGGATACCGATGCGGAAGCGCTGGCGGCCACCTGCACAGAGCGGTATGAGGGCCTGCTGGCGGCCGATGTCCGCGGATGGGACACGGTGCTGGACAGCCTGGACGCCCTCTGCTGGACCTGCCTGTCGAAGGAAGGACAGACCGGTGCCGTCCGCCTGTACGAATCCGTCCGGACCGCAACGGAGGCGGTTTCCGGGACGATGAACCGCGCCCAAAGGCAGTGGCTGGAAGAAATCGAAAACCGTTTCCAGGAACACCGCCCATGAAAAAGATCCTCCTGCTGCTCGCCCTCCTCCTTCCCGCCTTCCTCCTGCCGGCCCAGACGGCCCGGCAGATCAAGGAAGACGCCGCCGTCCTCTGGGGCGAAGGGCACGGAGAAGACAGGCACGGAGCGGCCCTGGAGGCCCTCCTCGGGCGGTTGGCGGCCACGGACCTGCTGCCGGTCCCCAAGGCGCGCAGCAAGGCGGTCTGGCAGACATACCGGGCCGATGTCCTGTCCGCCTCGGAAATGCTTGACGGCCCGTCGAGCACCCTCCGCTACCTCCGCTGGGACGAAACCGGGAAGATCTTCTCGCGGCGCATCCGTCTGGCACAACGCCTGCTGAAACGGGCGGAAACGGCCATGAAGGCGGGGCACCCAGCCGAGGCAGGCACCTGCCTGCAATGGGCGGCTGCCTTCCTGGAAGCGCTGCCCGCACAGCCCGCCATGCAGGAGAAAGCCCGTGCACTGGCCGGACGGCTGGGTCAGACGCAGGAAACCACGGTGCCCGGGCTCGGCTATGTCGCCCGGGAAGTCGCGCAGATCCGCTCCGCACTCGGACAGCGGCCGCGTCAGACCCCGGAAAAAGCCCCGGTGGCGAAGAGCGTGAAGCCACTTCCACAGCAGGCCGGGCCGGCGAAGAGGCCTTCCGTCCGTCCGGCATTCGCCCCCCTGCCCCGGCCACTGACACTGCCTGGAGCCACCCTTGCCACAGCTGTATCCGCGCCGGTTCCGGCCTTGCGCCGCGTCCCTGCGCCCCAAACTGCGGCCGTGACCCGTGAACCGGCCCACGGAGAGACGATCCTACTGGTCACCGCCGGGTTGCAGCCCGGCCTGCCGACGGGCCTGATGGCCGGATGGGCCGGCGGGCGCCTGGGCGGCTACCTTTCCGCCAGGATCACCCCCGTTGCCGGCGGAGCCGCCTACGAATGCCGGTCCGACGGAGCGACCTCCTTCGGCCGGTTCTGGGCCTCCGGCCGCGAGCGGACCTCTGCCGCGGGCATCACGGGCGGCATCCTGGTCCGGACCGGCCGCCACCTGCTTTGGCAGGCCGGTGCAGGTTATGGACGGAAGACCCTGCAGTGGGAAGATGCCGCAGGCCGCTGGGCGAAGGTGTCGGACCGGTCCACACGCGGACTCCTTGTGGAGACGGGCCTTCTCTGGCATACCGGACCGGTGGTCTTGTACGGCGGCGTTTCCGCCCTTTCCTTCCAAACCCTCGCACCGAGCGTCGGCGTGGGCCTGCAATTCTGAAAATAATCATTACCTTTGTGTCTATGGACGCCATGAGAACAATGGATCCGCCCATGCGGATCGGACACGGATATGATGTGCACGCCCTTCGGGAAGGCCTGCCCATGTGGCTGGGAGGCATCCGGATCGACAGCGAAAAGGGTTTCGTCGCCCATTCCGACGGCGACGTCGCCATCCATGCCCTGTGCGACGCCCTGCTGGGCGCCCTTGCGCTGGGCGACATCGGAGCGCATTTTCCCGACACCGACGAGCGCTGGAAAGGCATCGACAGCAAGAAACTGCTCGCCGCCGTGATGGAAAAGATCCGCGATGCGGGCTATGAACTCGGCAACGCCGACATCACGATCGCCCTCCAGGCGCCGAAACTGCGCGGACGCATCGACGAGATGCGCCGCACCCTCGCCGGGGTGATGGACGCCGATCCCGGCCGTGTCTCCGTCAAGGCCTCTACCACCGAACGCCTGGGCTTCGTCGGCCGCGGAGAAGGCTGCGAGGTCTGGGCCTCCGTCCTGCTGCTGAAATCCAAACCAACCACGGAATGAATCCTATCGCCATCATCCTCACTGTCGCGGCCTACTTTGCCGTCATGTTCCTCGTCTCCTGGATCGCGGCGCGCGGCGCGCGGGGGGCGGGAGATTTCTTCAACGGTGGGCGGAAGGCCCCCTGGTGGGTCGTCGCCATCGCCATGATCGGGGCGCCGATGTCCGGCGTCACCTATGTCTCCGTACCCGGCATGGTAGGAGTCGGCGGCGCGGCGATGAGCTACATGCAGATGGTGCTCGGCTTCTTCGTGGGCTACCTGGTCATCGCCTTCGTACTCACTCCGGTGTTCTTCCGGATGAACATGGTGTCGATCTACCAGTACCTGGACGAGCGCTTCGGCGTCTCTTCGCACAAGACGGGCGCCTGGTTCTTCTTCCTGTCCAAGATCCTCGGGGCGGCCGTGCGCCTGTTCCTCGTCTGCGTCACGCTGCAGCTGATGGTCTTCACGCCCCTGGGGCTGCCCTTCGCGCTGAACGTCCTGCTGTCCATGCTCATCGTGCTGGGCTACACCTTCCGCGGCGGCATGAAGTCCGTCCTCTGGACAGACACCCTGAAGACCGTCTGCATGATCGTCTCCATCGTCCTGGCCATCGTCTTCATCGCCCGTGACATGGGGCTGGACTTCGGCGGCCTGGTGAAGACCGTGCGCGGCAGCGAATATTCCAAGGTCTTCTTCTTCGATGACCCCAACCACCCGAAATACTTCTGGAAACAGTTCCTCGCCGGCATCTTCACGGTGATCGCGATGACGGGGCTGGACCAGGACATGATGCAGCGCACCCTCAGCAGCCGCAACGCCAGAGACTCGCGGAAAAACCTGATTACCAGCGGATTGATGCAGATCCCCGTGATCTTCCTCTTCCTGTGCCTGGGTGTGCTCCTGTACCTCTTCGCCGCACAGAAAGGGATTTCCCAGACGGGCGACCTCATCTTTCCGGCCGTGGCCACCGGCGGCAGCCTGCCCGCCGTGGTAGGCGTGCTCTTCGTCCTGGGGCTGGTATCCTGCGCCTTCTCGGCCGGCGGTTCCGCCCTCACGGCACTGACAACCTCCTTCACGGCCGACATCATCGGCACGGAAGGGAAGACGGAAGAAGCCGTGACGGCCACCCGGAAGAAAGTGCACCTAGGGATGGCCGTGCTGATGGGCGTGGTGATCTACGGATTCTACCTGCTGGACACCCAGAGCGCGATCGACGCGGTGTACAAGCTCGCCAGCTACACCTACGGACCGATCCTGGGCATGTTCGTGTTCGGGCTCGCCTGCAAAAAGAAGGTTCGCGACAAGTGGGTGCCACTCGTGGCCGTGCTCTCGCCGGTGTTGTGCTATATCCTCCAGACCCATTCGGAGCAGTGGCTGGGCGGATATCAGTTCGGATACGAACTGCTGCTGGTGAATGCCCTGCTGACCGTCGCCGGCCTCGTGCTGCTGACCCGTTGGCGTTCGGCGTGAAATGGAATTTCGGGAAGATGAACCCCATCCAGAGCGCCAGGGCACAGGAGGCGGCATGGAAGATGGCGTTTTAGCCGGGTGAACCCCGCGCTTTCCGTCAGAAACGGTACGTGATGCCGACGTTGACGCCCCTGCGGCGGGCATACATGGACCTGTCGCCCCTCAGAAGACCCCAGTCGTAGCCTGCGCGGAACGCAAGGCGGCCGGTGATGCAGATACCGCCCTCCACGCCGGCCTGCAGGTCGAAGCGGGCGTAGTCATCCTTGCCGAAAGAGACGCGCTTCCCTCCACCGAGGGCCGCCGAGATGCCCGGACCGGCCCCGAAGAAGACCGTCGTCCGCGGGTCGAGCGCCCAGTCGCAGCGCAGGTGCAGCGGAACGCGGGCGTATTGGACATGCACCTTGTGCCCCGTTACACTGTAGGTGATGAAATCGACCGTCAGCCCGGGTTCGAAGGTGAGGGGCAGGCGGTCGCCGAGCCGCTGCTCCCACAAAGCGCCGACATACCAGCCGTGGCCCGCCAGGGAGGAGCGGACGCCCGGCTCCGAAAAGGTGATCTGGTTGTTCATGAGACCCGCAGTCACTTTCCACTGCGCGGCGCCGGAAAACGCGGCCGCCAGGAGCAGGACCGCCGACAAGAAGCATTTCCTTTTCATTCCGTCATCTTTTGTGCAAAGATAAACAGCTTTCAAGGTTTCTGCAAATCCCGGCCGGGTCCTGTAAAATGACCCGGATATGAACTTGATTGTTTGCGGATGTGTACCTACTTTTGCTGGAAAGTCAAATCAAACGGACAATGAAGAAAATAGAACTCCTGGCCGCAGTCCTGGCGCTGCTTGCCGGCGGGATACAGTCTTGTACGAAAGGTCCCGATCCGGCAGACGGACGCGAAATGACTGTCCGGCTGAACCTGGACGGGGATTTTGACATCGACCTCCAGCAGGATCCGCTGACACGGGCCGGATCCACCAACGATGCTTACGGAATCAACGTCTACTATGACAAAGAAGGTGACGGTATCCAAGACGACCGCTATGCATACGGTGTTTTCGACAATACCGCAGACATGACCATCACCTTGCTGTCAAACCACAAATACAAGGTCGTCTGCACGCTGGTCAAAGACGCAAAGAACACGCTCTATTTCGGGCAGGCTTTCGGAAATGCCTACTCCGGATACGCCTATCCATTCCAGACCAGCGCATCGGGGTCCACCCTCGTGGGCAACAAGTTCATCATCGGCACATCGGACATCCTGAGCGGCATGTCTTCCGGCAACGCGCATATCGCGGCGACCACGTCTCCCTCCGCCGGCAACGCCACGCCCAATGCCAGCGTGAACCGCTTCTACGGGGAGACGTCCGACTACGAGCCGGTCCCGAACGGGACGATCAACGTCTATCTCAAACGCGTCGTGTTCGGTGCGAAATTCGTCATTTCCGGTGTGAAGGAAGGAACGCTGAAAGTAACGTGCGGCGACTTCTTCGACAAGACGTATTCGGCGGACAACGAAGGTTCGCCGGCCATCTACTCCTTCACGGACATCTACACCTGCTGGCAGAAAGAGACGCCGCTCGCGGCTGAAATCTCGTTCACCTACACCAGCAACCGCGGAACCCTGTGGGACATCACGCAAAGCCAGACCATCCAGTTCCGGCGCAATGTCATGACAACCGTCAACGTCAGGCTGACGCCGGACCTCTCGGGCGGACTGTTCGAACTGGAGGAGGAGCCCCTGGACGAAGAGAACATCATCGACATGGGCATCAACACCGACGGCCTGATCGACATCATCGTTAACCCTGAAAGCTGACACGACCATGAAAACTTACAAGATACTGCTTGCTCCTGCCTTGCTGGCCGTCTTCGCGGCCTGTACGAAAATCCAGCCGCAGGAACAGACCTTGCCCGTCCCTGACGAGGAGGAGATGTGCCTGGTCTCTTTCCGCCCGACGGGAGAGATCACGACCACGGACACGCCGCTGCTCAGGGGGTCTGAACCGACGGACGACCTGTACCTCGTACAAGCGTACCAGGGTACGGAATCTTTTGCCTTCGGCTATTTCGACAACCTGAACGCCATGAAACTGTATCTGAAGAAGGGATACAAATACCGGATCATCGTTGCCATGGTCAAGAATGCCAAGGCGTTGCTGGGAGACCGGTTCGATGCGAACATGGGGCTGATTGACTGCAGCATTGATTCGCAGGATCATTCCGACGTTTTCGATCTCTACATGTCGCATCCTTCGTATACTAATGGAACGATGGTCCTTGCCTCATCCTTCGATGCGGGAAGGTATGCATTCCCTATTAATAATTACATTTTTACGTACAAAAAACAACTCGAGTATTATTATAAATTTGGGGGAGCGTGGAAACTTGCATCAGACCCACTGATCCAGAGAAACACGAAGCATTGCCTGAAAAACATCGGCACAGGCGTCCTGAATGCGACCGATTATCCCACCTGCGAAGACTGGTTCTACGGCGAAGTGAACGACTATTCCCCCACCGGAGACTATGCGACGCTGGACATCGGTTTCAGGCGGGTCGGCTTCCGCCTCAAATACGAACTGTCCGGAGTCACGGACGGGCAGGTGACGGTAACGATCCAGAACTCGGCGCGGACCTTCCTTTCCAATACGACCGACACGCCGACCTTCTCATCCGATGAAATGTTCATCGCCTTCCATGATACGCAGAGCGCCTGGCAATATGCGGCGAACGGATACACCGAGAACCTGCAGGTTTCCGTCAGCTGGCTCCGCGGCATCGGAGTGACACAAGACCTCGGGACCAAAACCATCCAGGTGAAGCGCAATTGCCTGAATACCATTAAAATCCTCCTGGGGAGCGACGACCGGGGCGCCGGCGTCGGCATCCAGACGGAAGCGGAAGGAACGGCAACGGCGACACTGGAGATCCCCGTCAATTGACAGTCCGTCATGCGGCAAAAGGCATTCACATCCCTCCACCGGCTGAAAGCCATCGCGCTCGCCATGGCCTTCATGGCAGCGTTCTCCTGCACGGAAGCCCCTCTCACGGAAAAGGAAACCCTCCGTGCCCTGGCACAAGGATCATTCCCTTTTTCGCTCACGGGCGTGCTCCCGGAACTGACGGAGGAGAAGGATTCCCTCGCCGGACGGGCGGCGACACAGTATACCGTCCGGATCAACTGGTCGAAGGGCGACCGGCTTTCCGTCGTAAACCTGACGACAGGCCGGCTGCTCGGAGGCCATTTGGCCGCCGACGCGGCCGGGTTCAGCACCACCTTCTCGGGGACGCTGCAGGGGACCGTGAACGAAGGTGACCGGCTGGCATTCCTGTATCCCGCGGAAGAAAGCCGGGAGGAAGAATCGGCCTTCGACCGTTTTTCCGTCGATTTCTCCCAGCAGCCGGGCACGCAGGGAAAAGTCCCGCTGGCCGTCTTTTCCACCCTGGTGGCCGACAGGACCTCGTTTGAAAAGGCCTCCCTCTCGTTCTCCTACCTGATGTGCTACATCATGGCAGGGCTCAGTGACATCCCTGCTTCCTCGCCGATAGAGACCGTGACGATCTCCGGCGTGACCCAATCCTTCGACCTGGCGATCAACGGTGCCAAAACCGGGTTCGACATCACCCCGCACCCAGGTGAGATCCTGCTGACGCTGAACCAAAAAGCATCGGCCGCCGGCGTGAAAACCGTCTATGTTGCGATCCCGGCTTCCGCGGCCGTTACCAGGACGATCGAACTGAACACCGGGGCGACGTGCTTCTCTACGCTGTTCACTTCCGCCGCCCTGCAGAACGGGAAGGCTTACAATACGAATGTGTCCGGATTCCTGGTGGATGATTTCATCCCGAAGGACGAGTCGATGCGCGCCTACTGCCTGGAGCATTTTGACACGAACAAGGACGGGAGACTGACCCTGGTCGAGATTGCAGGCGTCACGGCGTTCCCGGACCCGGCCACCGCTCCCCTTCCGGACGGAATCACCTCTTTTGATGAATTGGAATTCTTCTACAGCCTGAAGGAACTGCCCTCTTTTGAAGGACAGAGCCGCCTGGAGCGTATCACGATCCCCCGGCAGGTCACGGCCATCCCGGACCGGATGTTCGCCGGCTGCAGCACGCTGGTGAAAGTGACTTTGCTCCCGGAACATCCGCCCGTGCTGGGCGAGGAGGTCTTCCCGGGCATGGAAGACCGGCTCCAACTGATTGTCTCGGACAGCGCCGTCGCCGACTACCAGGCGGCAGAAGGCTGGAAGGAGTTCTTCAACAACTTCAGGACCCCTTCGGGAGAAGACAATACGGCGGTCGGAGTCGACACGGAAGATGAGCATTCGATGCAAGACGAAACAATCGACATAGAAATCAAATAAACATCACCATGGAAGAAACGAATAAAAAATCATACGCTGCTCCCGAATCCGAGGTCATCGTATTGAACATGGAACACCCCATCCTCGATGGGAGTGACGGGATGGAGGAAGGCGGGGAAATCTGACGCCAGGAACCGGAACGTCTCACTCCAGGGTCCACTTTCCGGTCCATTCCGTTCCGGCAGGCACGATTCCGAAGAAATTTGCCCGAATAATTTTGCAGATTCAAGATTATTCTCTATTTTTGCAGTCCGTTAGCAGGAATGCTAGCACACCTATTGAGATATGGTGTAATGGTAGCACTACAGATTCTGGCTCTGTCAGTGAGGGTTCGAATCCTTCTATCTCAACTACATCTAGGGGCACGGCGGGGTAGCTCAGCTGGTTAGAGCGTCGGATTCATAATCCGGAGGTCGTGGGATCGTGACCCACTCCCGCTACGAATATATTCAGAATCAAGTAACGATGGCAAACGCGTTTCATTTTTCGATCGGGAGAAAATTCATCCAGGCGGTCAGCGGGGCATTCCTCGTCATCTTCCTTCTCCTCCATGTGACGATCAACTTCTTCTCCGTTATCGACACGTTCACCGGAAAATTCGGCGTCGTTGCCGCGGACGACAAACTGTTCTCCGCCGGAGACGGCCTCTTCAAACTGGGCTGCGATTTCATGTCCACGCCGGTCATCTCCATCATGGTTCCGATCCTGGCCCTCGGTTTCCTGGTCCATATTTTCTACGGCTGCTACCTGACCTGGCTCAACGTCAAGGCCCGGGGCGGCGTGAAGCGTTACGAGACCGGCAGCAAGGCGGCCGCCGATTCCTGGTCCGCCAAGAACATGTTCGTGCTGGGCATCGTGGTCCTCGGCCTGCTGTTCTTCCACCTGTCGCACTTCTGGGCCAAGATGCAGCTGCCGGAACTCTTCGGCATCGGCAACTATGAGGACAATCCCTACCTGCTTCTGATGACGACCTTCAGCAAGTGGTGGTTGCTGGTCATCTACCTGATTTGGTTCGCCGCCATCTGGCTGCACCTCTGCCACGGCTTCTGGAGCATGTTCCAGACAGTGGGCTGGAACAACCAGGTCTGGATGAAGCGGCTCAAGGTCATCGGCATCGTGTTCGCCACGGTCATCTGCCTCGCCTTCGCGGCTGTCGCAGTCAACGCCTTCTACCAGGCGACGCTGATCTGATTTTTTTTGAAATTTTTCCTTGCATTTTCATTTTTTCTTTTCATATTTGCAGAAGTATGAAACAGATGGCAAACAACTTTTTCTTCTGGTGGCGCACTTGCAGTCCAAAGCTGTAAGTCAATTGTCGTTGTTTGCCTGTCAAGAAAATACGAGGGTGGCACGCTGACTTACAGCGCGCCACTTTTTTTTGATTATTATTTACAAATCATATCAACTCTTTAAAACGAACAGCAATGAGACAGAAAAAGTTCTTGCTCCCGGAGTCTGAGATTCCGACCCATTACTTCAACATCCAGGCGGTCATGCCCAACAAACCGCTGCCGTTCCTCAACCCCGCGACGCGCGAACCGCTGAAGCCGGAAGACCTCTACCCGATCTTCTGCAAGGCCTGCGCCGACCAGGAACTCAACCAGACGGATGCCTGGATCCCCATCCCGGAAGCCGTCCGCGAGCAGTATTCCGCCTACCGCTGTACGCCGCTGGTACGTGCCTATGAGTTGGAAGAAGCCCTCGGCACACCGGCGCACATCTACTTCAAGAACGAGAGCATGTCGCCTGCAGGCAGCCACAAGCTGAATTCTGCCATCGCCCAGGCCTATTACGCCAAGGAGCAGGGAATCACGAACCTGACGACGGAAACCGGCGCCGGACAGTGGGGCGGTGCCCTGTCGTATGCCACGAAGAAATTCGGCATCGACTGCGCCGTGTACATGGTCAAGGTGAGCTACGAGCAGAAGCCGTACCGCCGGAGCATCATGCAGACATTCGGAGCCGCGATCACGCCGTCGCCTTCCATGTCGACGCGTGCCGGCAAGGACATCCTTACCAAGAACCCGAACGACCGCGGTTCGCTGGGCTGCGCCATTTCGGAAGCCATCGAGCTGGCCGTGACGACGCCGAACTGCAAGTACGCGCTCGGATCGGTGCTCAACCACGTATGCCTCCACCAGACGGTGATCGGTCTCGAGGCCGAGAAGCAGATGGCGCTGACCGGGGAGTATCCCGACATCGTGATCGCATGCTTCGGCGGTGGCTCGAACTTCTGCGGCATCGCGCTCCCCTTCATGCGTCACAACATCCTGGAAGGCAAGAAGACGCGCTTCATCGCGGCCGAGCCGTACTCCTGCCCGAAGCTCACGCGGGGCAAGTTCGAGTATGACTTCGGCGACGAGGCCGGCATGACGCCGCTCCTCCCGATGTACACCCTCGGACACGACTTCAAGCCGGCTTCCATCCATGCGGGCGGCCTGCGCTACCACGGCGCCGGCGTCATCCTCAGCCAGCTGATGAAGGACGGATACATGGAAGCGGTCGATATCGAGCAGCTCGATTCCTTCAAGGCAGGCGTGCTCTTCGCGCGGACGGAAGGTATCATCCCCGCCCCGGAATCCTGCCACGCAATCGCCGCGACGATCAAGGAGGCCCTCAAGTGCAAGGAGACCGGCGAGGCGAAGACCATCCTCTTCAACCTCTCGGGTCACGGCTTCGTGGACATGGGCGCGTACGACCAGTACTTCTCCGGCGAGATGCAGAACTACCATGTCAGCGAGGATGACCTCGCGAAGTTCATCCAGTCCGCCGATGCGCTGAACCAGTAACCGGCAGCACACAAACAGCAAGGGGATGACTAAAAAGTCAATATGACTTAGAGGTCATCCTCTTTCTTTATGTTGTTTCAAGTTCGCGGGCGGCCACGGGTTTGCCAGGAACAACCCGCCCGGCTCACTTTTTTTAACGGTCGTAGAAGTCGGTGAGGGCTGTTCTCACTTGATGGACCAGGGTTCCATAGTCGCCGGGGGGAAGCTCGGAGAAGACGGTGCGGGCGTAGAAGACCTGCCGTTCCTCGACGTCCACCAGGGCGACGGAAAGCGTAGAGGCTTCGCGATAAGGCGTGCTGATGTAGACGGCACTGGGGCCGCCCAGCAGGACCGAAAGGGCGATCGAGGCCATCGTGACGCCCACCCCTTTGACCGTTTCCTTCCGGTAATTCTCCCGCGTCCGGGTAAAGCCGCCGTGGGTCGCGAGGAGCAGGTACCGTTCGCCCTGGGAACGGGCGAATTCCACGATGTTGTCCGGAACGCGGACCTGGGACAGTTTCCGTTTGCGGACGGCCTGCGCGACATTCACCACCTGATGCACGGAATCCTCCAGCGCGGAGAAACGTTCCGCCTGCACCACCGTATCGGCATCGATGAGATAGCTGATCGACAACGCCTGCGCGAGGAATTCCGTCGCCGCGTTGCCGAGGGAATCGTCCAGGACTTCCATGTTGCCCCGGGAGATGACGCCGACCCGGGAAGGCGCCGTCAGTACAGCGACACGCCGGGCCTGCCCGGGGTCCACGACAAGCCGGCCGGCACTCGCACAGGAGGACAGGGCGAGCGCAAGCAACACGAGGAGCGGAAGGAGACGTTTCATGGGCGTCAGCGTTTGCGGAAGGTAAAGGTCTCCTGCACCTTTCCGGTGCGCAGGTTGTGGACGGTGACCTTGAGCTGGCCGTCGACCACTTCCCCTTCGATGACGGTCGGGAACCTGCCCTCGTCTTTCGCATTCAGGTCCGGCCCGCCGCCGATCAGGTGCGTCCACTTGCGCTTGCCCTCGGGGGCATCACAGTGGTAACGGTGCTGGTGCGCGGTAATGATGAGCTGGCAGCCGGCCTTCTCCAGCAGCGGCGTCCACATCTGCGCGCAGGTGCGCTGCCACATCGCGAAGTCGGGGCTGTACTGCGGATCGGAGTCCGCCGGGGCGAGGTCGCCGGGGTTGTGCTTCGGATCCGGATCGAAGAGCGGGATGTGACAGAAGGCCACCAGGAAGGGTGCCCTGGCGATTTCCTTGCGGGAGAGCGCATCGCGGAGCCACGCCGTCTGCGCCTCGCGGTAGGCCTTGCTGTTGAACAGGCCGGCGAAAACCGGATTCGTATCCATTTTGTCTTCGGCCGTATCAAGGCCGATCAGGGCCACTTCTCCCATCCGGACCGCAAAATTACGGCCGAGATCCCAGTCGCGCGAGAGGCGCTCCTCCGGCTGGCGGTACATCCAGACCCGCTCCAAGTGCCGGTTGGCCATGCCGCGGAAGTCGTGGTTGCCCGGGCAGAAGAGGTAGGGGATCCGAGCGGCATAGTCGTACCGTTCGATCTCGGGAGTCAGATAGATCCGGCGCTGGGCTTCGATCGTCTCTTCGGTATTCGACGCGTCACCGTTCCAGATGACACAGGACGGCTGCAATTCGGCGATCTTGTCGATGGCCAGGCCGAACGGCGCCCACTGCACATGCGTGTCGTTGATGACGCAGAAATGTGCCTTGGCCTCCTTGCCCGCCGTCGTGAAAGCGTAGACCTGCGGGTCTTCTTCGTTGCCGATGACCTTCATGTCGTAGCCGCCGCCGTAATGGATGCGGTCGGCCCCGATCCGGTAGTAGTACGTCGTGGCAGGTTCCAGCCCGGTCAGGCGCACCTGGATCACGCGGTCGGAGATTTCCGTGGTACGATAGCCACCGCACATCACCTTGCGCGCGTCCGACAGGTCGGGCCGCTTTCCGACGAGGACATACCCGTTCGCCAGGCTGCTGACGGCGAAAGCCACGCCCATCGACGTCGCGGCATAGTTCTGGAGCATCGGCGCGGAAACGATCAGTTTCCCGTCCACCACCTCCTCCGCGGGAGCAGCATCCTCCAGCGGACGGTCCTCCTGCTGAGCGGGAAGGACCAGGTTGGCTGCCTGCATCACGCCGCCGGCACCCGTTGCGGCTGTCATAAGGGCTGCGCCCTTGAGGAAATCTCTTCTTTTCATGCGTGCAAATGTGGTTTACACAAAAATGCATAAATCTTTTCAAAAAGACAAGCAGGCGCAGGAGGATTTCGTATATTTGTACATCACCAAAACGCTCCGCACATGGACAAGACGCTCTGCCGGGTCGGAATCATCGGCGCCGGCCACATCGCCGAAAAAGCGGCCCGGACCCTCGCCGCGATGGATGACATGACTCCCCTTGCGATCGGTTCCCGGTCGGAGGAGAAAGCCCGCGGATTCGCCGGGCGGTTCGGCATCCCGCGCGCCTATGGCTCGTACGATGCCCTCCTCGCCGACCCTGACATCGACCTCGTCTACATCGCCACGCCGCACTCCCACCACTTCGACGTCACCCGCCGGGCCCTCTTGCAAGGGAAACCCTGCCTGGTGGAGAAGGCCTTCATGGCCAATGCCGCCCAGACCCGCGAGATCCTCGACCTGTCGGCGCAGCGCGGCGTCTTCGTGGGCGAAGCCATCTGGACCCGTTACATGCCGGTGGTCGGGATGATCCGCAACCTGCTCGCACAGGGACGCATCGGCACACTGCGCAGCATCACGGCCGCACTTTCCTACTCGATTGCCTGGAAGGAGCGTGTCATCAGGCCCGAGCTGTGCGGCGGCGCCCTGCTCGACCTGGGCGTCTACCTGCTCAATTTCGTGCGCAGCTGCACCGACAGCCCCATCGTCAAGGTATCCTCGGAATGCATCCGCTTCGACACGGGGGTGGACAAGAGTGAAGTCATCACCCTGACCCTGGCCGACGGCACCCTGGCCGCCCTCTCCTGCTCGGCCGACTGCGCAGGCGTGAACACCGGTGTACTGGCCGGCACGGAAGGCTGCATCGAGGTGGACAACGTCAACAATCCCTCCCTGTTGCGCATCTTCCGCATCGGCGGGATCCTGGAAGAAGAAATCCCTGTCCCTGAACGGATTACAGGTTTTGAATACGAGTTCCGCGCCTGCCGCGACGCCATCGCCGCCGGAGCGCGGGAGCCCGCCCAGATGCCCCATGCGGAGATTCTCGCGATGATGGAACTGATGGACGGACTGCGCCGCGCATGGGGCGTCCGTTTCCCGATGGATGAATCTGATTAAAAACGAATCGATATGAAAAGACATGTTCTGTTGATCCTGGCGCTGGTCACGGCCCTGGTTGCCTGCGGACGGGCGGACGTCGCCCCCGTCGATCCGTATGACCTGCGCTGCGAGGCACTCTGCAACCCGCTCGGCATCGACTCCGCCCAGCCCCGGTTCAGCTGGAAGATCCGTGCGGCGGCCCCCGTCGCGGCCCAGACAGCCTGGCAGGTACAGGTGGCATCCTCCGAAAAAGCGCTCCGCAGCGGCAAGGCCGACCTGTGGGATTCGGGCAAGGTTTCCTCGCCCGACCAGGTGATGGTTCCCTATGCAGGAGCAACCCTGCAGGCCCGCCAGCTCTGCTGGTGGCGGGTCCGTGTCTGGACGTCCGACAAGGACGCCTCCGCCTGGAGTGAGCCGCAACGCTTCGGCATCGGCATCATCGGTGACGCTTCCCTGCAGGGCGACTACATCGGCGCCTTCTCCGACGAAGGCCGCGCCATCCTCTTCCGGAAGACCTTCCGCGTAGCCGGCAAGCGCGGGACCGCCCTGCTGCGCGTGAACTCGCTGGGCTACCATGAGGTCTACCTCAACGGCCGCAAGGTCTCGGACGCCGTGCTCACGCCGGCCGTCTCGCAGATGGACAAACGCTCCCTCATCGTCACCTACGACGTGACCCCCTTCCTGAAGCGCGGAGACAACGAGATCGTCCTCGCGGCCGGGTCCGGCTGGTACAAGAAAGCCCCGTTCAAGGCCGCGCACGAAGGCGTTCTGGTGAAGGCGGAACTCGAACTGGCGCCCAAGGAGGGCGGCCAGCCGGCACTCCTCCTGCAGACGGACGGCACCTGGGACGCCGCCTGGAGCGGCGAGCGCGACACCGACACCTGGTTCTCCGGCCAGTACGGCGGGCAGGAACTGGACGCGCGCGCGATACCGGCTTCGATGGCCTCCAAGGACCTGGATGCCCTTGAATGGACGAAAGTGAACGTGGTGAAGGTGGACGGCATCGCCGCCACACCGATGATGTGCGAACCCTGCACGGTGCAGGAAACCGTCACGGCGGTACGCGTCGACGCGGCCGGCGAGAACACCTGGGTCGTCGACATGGGGAAGGGCGTGAACGCCCTCGTAGACATCACCCTGCCGGCCCTTCCGGAAGGCACGAAGGTGACGGCCGGATTCGCCGACCACCAGTTCGAAGACGGACATTTCGAAGAGAGCTACCGGAACACCTACATCGCCTCCGGCAACCCGGCCGGTGACCGGTTCGCTTCGCACTTCAACCACCAGACCTTCCGGTACATCATCCTGTACGACCTGCCCAAGGCCCCGGACCCGCAGAAGGTCCTCGCCCACCGGATGCGCACGGACTACGCCCCCGCGGCGTCCTTCGTCTGCTCCGACGACGACCTGAACCGCATCCACGACATGATCCGCTACACGGTGGAGAACCTGGCTTACGACGGCTACATGGTGGACTGCGCGCACATCGAGCGGCTGGGCTACGGCGGCGACGGCAATGCCTCCACGGTGACCCTCCAGACGATGTTCGATGCGGCTCCGCTCTACATGAACTGGCTGCAGGCGTGGAACGACGTCATCCGCCCGGACGGCGGACTGCCCCATACCGCCCCTTCCCCCATCCGGGCCGGCGGCGGTCCCTACTGGTGCACCTTCATCGTGCAGGCTCCCTGGCGTACGTACATGAACTATGGCGACGTCCGGCTGCTGGAGCGCTGCTACTCCTCCATGAAACTGTGGCTGAACTATGTGGACGCCTATTCCCGCGACGGCCTGCTGAAGCCCTGGCCGGAGACGGACTACCGCGCATGGTACTTGGGCGACTGGCTGGCCCCGGAAGGCGTCGACGTCACGCTTCCCGAGTCGGTCGACCTCGTTTCGAACTGCGCGCTCTGCCAGTCCTACGCCGACCTCATCCGCATCGCGGAACGGCTGGGCCTGCCGGAAGATGCAGCGGAATATACCCGGCGGCTCGATGCCCTGCGCACCCGCATCCAGGAGGAGTTCTACCACCCGGAAACAGCCACCTACGGTACGGGAAGCCAGCTTGACATGATCTATCCGATGCTGGTCGGCGTGGTACCCGAGGCGCTGGTTCCGGACGTCGAGCGGACCCTCTTCGAGCGCACCGCCACCGTGTACAACGACCACCTGGCCGTGGGCCTCGTGGGCGTGCCGGTGCTGGCCGAATGGGCCGCCCTGACGGGCAAGGCCGACTTCGTCTACAAGATGCTCAAGCAGCCCGACTATCCGGGCTACCTGTACATGATCCACAACGGCGCGACATGCACCTGGGAGAACTGGCGGCCCACCCGCAGCCGGATGCACAACTGCTTCAACGGCATCGGCAGCTGGTTCTACCAGGGCCTTGGCGGCATCGTGCCCGAAGATCCGGGCTACCGCCGCGTGCGGATCGCCCCGCAGACACCCGAAGGCGTGGACTGGGTGGATGTCACCAAGGAAACCCCCTACGGAACCGTCGCGGTGCATTGGAAGCGGACCGATGACGGAAAAGTCCGGTACCTGTTCGACGTGCCCGTCGGCGTGACGGCCGTCTTCGACGGGAAAGACTGCCCGGCCGGTTCGTACGACATCACGAAGTGACACCTCCTTCCGTCCTGCAGCACCCTGCGGCGGCCGCTCTCCCGGCCGCCGCGATTGCCGGTGAAGTCAACCGGCTGCTCGCCACGCACGGACGCCTGGTGATCTGCGCCCCGCCCGGTGCCGGGAAATCGACCCTCCTGCCCCTGACGATGCGGGAGGCCCTGCCGGAGGACGGAAAGATCCTGATGCTGGAACCCCGCCGGATGGCCGCCCGGCAAGTGGCGGACCGGATGGCGTGGCTGCTCGGCGAGGAGCCGGGAGGCACCGTCGGCTACCGGATCCGCTTCGAGCGCCGCACCGGCCCCCGGACGCGCGTCGAGGTGTTGACGGAAGGCATCCTGACCCGGATGCTGGTGGACGACCCTACGCTGGAGGGCGTCTCGGCCATCCTTTTCGACGAATTCCACGAACGCAGCCTGCAGACCGACCTCGCCCTGGCCCTCGTCCTGGAAGCCCAGCGGCAGGTCCGGCCCGACCTGCGCGTCGTCCTGATGAGCGCCACCCTTGAGACGGCGGACCTCTGCGAAAGGCTGGATGCCGCCCTCGCGGAGAGCGACGGCCGGCTTTTTCCCGTGGAGGAACGGTATGCCGAAACGGACTGCCGCCCCGAAGAAGCGGCCGACGAGGCAGGCCGGGCGGTACTCCGCGCCTGCCGGGAGCGCGAAGGGGACGTGCTCGCCTTCCTGCCCGGCGAAGCGGAGATCCGTCGCTGCGCTGAACGGCTTGCTCCCGCCCTGGAAGAGGCCGGCATCCGCGTCTGTCCGCTGTACGGAAACCTGCCCGACCGCATGCAGCGGGAAGCCATCGCACCCGCCCCGGCCGGAGAACGGAAAGTCGTCCTGGCCACGCCCATCGCAGAAACCTCCCTCACCATCGAAGGCGTCCGTACCGTCGTTGACAGTGGATTCTGCCGCAAGGCGGTCTTCGATCCGCGCAGCGGCCTGAGCCATTTTGAAACCCTCCGCATCAGCCAGGACATGGCCCGCCAGCGGAGCGGCCGCGCCGGCCGCGTGTCGCCCGGGGTCTGTTACCGGCTCTGGACCGCCGGAACGCAGCAGCGGATGGCCGCCACGCGGGTTCCCGAAATCCTGGAAGCCGACCTGGCGCCGCTCGTGCTGTCGGTCGCCGCCTGGGGAGAAAGCCGTCCGGAACGGCTTCCCTGGCTGACCCCGCCGCCGGCTGACCGGCTCCGGGAAGCCCGACGGCTACTGGAACTGCTCGGCGCCGTGGACGAATCGGGCGCCGTCACGCCGCAAGGCCGGCAGATGGCCGCTTTTCCCTGCCACCCCCGCCTCGCCCGCATGCTCCTGCGCGCCGACAATGAAAACGAACGCGCCCTGGCGGCGGATATCGCAGCCCTGCTGGAAGAACGCGACCTGCCCGGGATCGACGGGGCCGGCCTCGACCTGCGGATCGCCGCCCTGCGCCGCACCGGGAAGGACCGTCCGAACGGTGGGGCCTGGCACCGTCTGCGGCAAGGTGCGGAACAATACCGGCGGATGACCCGCGCCCCGGAAACCACCGACCTCCCGGACCCCTATGCCGTCGGCGCCCTGGTGGCCGCCGCCTATCCCGAACGGATCGCCCATGCCCGGCCGGAAGAAGGCCCCGGGCGGTTTTTCCTGGCCGGCGGCGAGCAAGTGCGCCTCGACACGGCGGACCCGCTGTCGGCCTGCGAATGGCTGGCTGTCGCCCACCTGACCGCCCGGCCGGACGGCGTCGGACAGATCTTCCTGGCCGATCCGGTAGCGCCCGCCGACCTGCGTCCCCTGGCCCGGACACGGGACGTCGTCGCCTGGGACAGCCGCCAGGGCGGCGTCATCGCCCGGCGCGAAACCCGCATCGGAAACCTGCTGCTGTCCGCACAGCCCCTTTCGGGCGACCTGCGCGAACGGCAGACCGAAGCCATCTGCCGCGCGGCCGTGAAAGAAGGGCGTTCGATGCTGGATTTCTCGGAAGATGTACAGGGGCTGCAGCGGCGCATCGCAGCCGTCGCCCGCCGGCACCCCGAACTGGGGCTGCCCGACCTGTCCACCGACACCCTTCTGCAGCAGGCTCCGCAATGGCTCGGCCCCTGGGTCGGAACGGCGACCACCACCGCGCAACTGCGCAAGATCGACCTGTGCACGGTACTCTGGGCGATGCTCAGCCACGAACAGCAGCAGGCCGTCGAAACGCTGGCCCCCTCACACATCACCGTCCCCACGGGAAGCCGGATCCGCGTGGAATACCGCACCGGTACCGACGCGCCTGTCGTCCGGGTCCGCCTGCAAGAATGCTTCGGGCTGGTGGACACCCCGCACATCGACGGCGTCCCCGTGCTGATGGAACTGCTTTCACCGGGATTCAAGCCCGTCCAGCTCACCTCCGACCTGCGCAGTTTCTGGAAAGACACCTACTTCCAGGTACGTTCGGAGCTGCGGCGCCGCTATCCGCGCCACGCCTGGCCGGACGATCCCCTCGCGGCCGATCCCGTCCGCGGGGTCAGAAAGAAGAAAACGTGATCAGCGGACCAGCCAGCCCGTCAGGGTCTCGTGCGGGCTGACAAGGGCGAACTTGCAGAACTTTGTCGCCCCCAGCTCCTTCAAGGACACGCGCAGCTGCTCCTGCCCCGCCTCGATGTCGCCCAGATGCTTCCACGCCTGGGGCTTGCCTTCCTTGTAGGCATTGTCCGCGGCGGCATAGACCGCGACCTTCGCATGCGGCCGGACGGCCGTCCAGGAAAGGATGGCCTCGTCGTCGTAAGGCATGACGGAGAGCTCCTGGATGCAGGTCTTCCCGAGGAAGGAAATGCCGTCGCGTTCGCGGGCGACTTCGTCCGGAACCGTCATCCCCAGAAACTCGCAGACCGACGGGTTGACGTCGACGATCTGTGCCTTCCCGTCCTTGAAATACCGGTTCACCTTCCGGTTGGTGGCAATCCATCCGGCCCGCTCGCGGGCGGAGTGCCCGCCGTGCGAATGGCCGTCGAGGGAGCGGCCGTGGTCCGTCAGCACGACGATCATCCACTCTTCGCCGAAATGCCGCTCGCGGTAGCGTACCGCCTCCCAGATGCGGCCGATCTGCTCACCCGCCTTGAGGATGTACTCGTCGAAGATGGCACCGTTCCCGTGGATGTGCGACGCGTCGTCGGTATACCACAGGTAGACCCAGCTGAGGTCGGGGGCGTCCTCGCGGATGCTCTTCTCCGCCTCCTGGGTGACCCGTTCGTCGTAATCGAAAACGTGCAGCTCTTCGGGCTTGGAAGGATACGTCACCGGGTCGAGGTCGTACCCGTCGCGGACGATATCGATCTGCAGGCGGCCGGTTTCCTCCTTGCCCTCTCCCAGAAGGACCGTACGGTTGTCGGTCCAGCTGGAATAGATCCCCGTTTTCAGCGGCCGTTCCTGCGCCTTGGCGATCCGGAAGAGCGACCAGTACTGGTAGGCCGGGGAAAGGTTGCCGTTCCCATACACGTTGTGCTTGGCCGCCCAGGTGCCCGTCAGCATCGAATTGTAGCCGACCGCCGAGATGGTCGGGGTCTGGCTCCAGGTCCCTACCTGCCCGCCGATCAGGCAGTTCCCGAAGGCGCCCTTCGCGGCGATGTCGTAGATAGCCGGCACATGCAGGCGTTCGACGGCGTCTTTCGGAACCCCATCGATGAGGATGATGACCGCCTTCCTTTCCTTGGCGGTGACGACGGCGGCGACCAGCAACGCGGCCGCGGCAGCCCAGATTCGAAGATGTTTCATGAAGGCAAAGATACCTTTTCCCGACAGAAATTGCAAACCGGCTGCCCGGACTGGATTCTTTTACTATCTTTGCAAGCGGAAATCACCTATTAACAACGTATTTGAGAATGAAGTTGAGAAAAACCATCTTGATTCTGTTGGTTGCGGTCCTCGGCAGCATGGAGGCCCGCGCACAGTTCAACAGTCTTGGTACCGAAAAAGCGAGCACCCGCTGGAATACTGTCAAATCGCAGAATTACCAAGTCATATTCCCCGTGCAGGCCGACTCCCTCGGCCGCGTCTACGCCGCTCTGCTGGAGCAGTACCGCCCCTGGGTCGGCAACACCGCGGGTTTCCTCCCCAACGAGCGCTACCGCCGCCCGATGCCCGTCATCCTGCACCCCTTCACCGGATTCTCGAACGGCGCCGTCACCTGGGCGCCCCGCCGGATGGTCCTCTTTACGTTCGCGGACTCCTACGGCATGCTGCCGCCCGTCCCCTGGGAGAAAATCCTCGCCATCCATGAAAACCGCCACGTCGCGCAGATGCAGCTCGGCCGCTCCGGTTTCTGGAAGCCGTTCCACTACCCCTTCGGGCAGCTGCCCGCCCAGATGGTCAGCGGATTCCTGCCGAACGCAGCCATCCTGGAAGGTGACGCCGTCGTGGCCGAAACCGCGCTGACCTCAAGCGGCCGCGGCCGCTCGGGCGACTTCCTGGCCTACATCCGGATGGCCTTCGACAATGGCGACACCCGCAACTGGATGCGCTGGCGCTACGGCTCGCAGAAGCACTACACCCCGGACTACTACCGGATCGGCTACATGACCGTTGCCGGCATGCGGACGGAGTACGGCGCCCCGATGTTCATGTCCGACTACCTGCACCGGCTCACGAAACCGTTGTGTTTCAGCGCCCTTCCGAGAACGATGAAGTCGTACTCCGGCAAGTCGATGAAGCAGACCTGGAACGGCATCGCCGAGGCGTTCAGCACCACTTGGAAGGAGGATGATGCCCGCCGCGGCCCCTTCCAGGAACTCCAGCCGCTGATGACGGAGACGCGCCGCTACTTCACCGTCACCACCAACGCCGTCCAGACAGCCGACGGCCGCGTCTTCGCGATCCGTGCCGGCCTGGCCGACGCGGAGGAACTGGTGGAGATCCTCCCGGACGGCACGGTGGAATCCATCCGCCCGACGGGCGCCGAAAGCCGTCTGGTCTACTCGCCCCGGACCGACTGCCTCTACTGGTCTGAAATGGCCGTGAACGCACGCTGGGACCTGCAGCAAGACAACCGCATCAAGAAGATGAAGGTCGGTGAAAAGAAGATCTACGATGTCACGCACGAGGGCCGCTTCGTCTCGCCGGCCATCTCCGAAGACGGCCGCTACCTGGCTGCCCCCGAGTACCCGATCGCCGGCGGCAGCCGCATCGTCCTCTTCGACCTCGACACTGAAGAAGAAATCCGCAGCATCGCCGCGCCGGGCGGCCTGCAGGTCACCGAGGTGGCCTTCTGCGGGGACGACCTCCTCTTCACGGGCGTCTCCGACAACGGAATGGGCCTCTACCGGACCGACTTTGCCTCCATCACGGTCCTGGAACCGGCCGTACCCGCCCAGATCAGCGGCATGATCAGCCGTGGCGGCGTGGTCTACTTCACCAGCGACCGCAACGGCACCCGGGAAATCTACTCGTACGCCGGCGGAAAGATGACGCAGTTGACCAACACCAAGTACGGTGTTTCCAGCCCGTTCTTCCGCGACGGCAAGCTCTGTTTTGCGGCCCTGCAGCCCGAAGGACGGATCCTGTCGACCGTCGAGAAGACGCTGGACCGCCCCGTCGCTTTCTCGGATGTCGCCGCCTGGCCCATCGCCGACAAGCTGGCAGCGCAAGAGCGGGCCATCGCTGCACAGAAGCCGATGGTGCAGGCGCCCGGACTGCCCGCCACCGAGCGTTACAAGAAAGCCGCCAACTTCCTGCATATCCACTCCTGGGCCCCTGTCTATTCCGAGGAGGACGACCTCGGCGTGACGGACGCCTCGTTCGATTACCAGTCCGCGTCCGCCGGCGCCCTGGTCTATTTCCAGAACCTGACCGGCACGGCCAGCGGCACCCTGGGCCTTTCCATCCATGAGAATCCGCTCAAGGAAGACGAGATTTCCACCGGCCTGCACGCCCGCCTGACCTACTCCGGCCTGCTGCCCGTCATCGAAGCCGGCCTGGACATCGGCGACCGTCCTTCGGTCTCCGTCACCCGCGGCCTCATCTCTGAAACGGACTCCACCTTCCAGCGCACCCTCGAACGCGAAGGCGGCAGCCCGGTCTACATCGGCGGCCGGCTCTCCGTCAGCCTGCCCCTCGACTTCTCCTCGCACGGCTGGAACCGTTCCTTCGCCCCGTACTTCTCCATCAAGGGCAGCACGGACGACCTCGGCGAGAGTTACATGCTCTATGATTACCAGCCCGGTTTGGGCTACATCCCGCAGTTGAACACCGGCGGTTCCCGGATCAACATGCTGTTCTACCAGGCGGGCTTCAGCGCTTCCGTGGCGCGGCCTACCGCCCCGGCCGCTTCCTATCCGCGCCTGGGCGCCGGCCTGTCCGCCCGCTACTCCGCGAATGCCTGCAACCACTCGCTCTATGCCGGCGTGCACGGCTTCCTGCCCGGCCTGGCAGCCTGCCACGGCCTGAAACTCGCCGCTGCGGTGCAGACCAAGGGCGCCGACCCGACTTCGGGTGCGATGCCCCTCGGTTTCTGGCTCTCCGGCATGGAGGACATGGCGCCCCGCGGCTTCGAAGACACGATGACCGGGTCGCAGATCAACCTCGCGGGGGACTATGCCGCCTGCCTGAGCGCCGATTATACGATGCCGCTCGCCTCGCTGGACTGGTCGCTGGGCTACCTCGCCTATCTGCGGAACCTCGACCTGACCCCCTTCTGCGACGTGACCTTCACCGACGCGGCAGGTTCCGGCACCGGCAACCTGTACAGCGCGGGCGCCGACCTGGGCTTCCGGTTCGAAAAGATCCTCATGCTCAACGCTCCTCTCAAAGTCGCCCTCCGCGTCGCGTACAACGGCGGCTCCCTGATGAAGTACTTCCCGATCAAAGACGAGTTCTATATCGGCTTCAAGACCAACCTTTCGCTCTAACCCATGGAACAGAAAATGTACACTTGCATCGACCAGAACGGGACGCTCATCGTATCCGTCGCCTCCGGATGCGAGATCGTCACCGCCCTCGAGCGCCTCTGCAGCGACCTCGACCTGCAGGCCGGGGAAATCACCGGCCTGGGCGCCATCAGCGGGGCAACCCTCCGCTTCTTCGACCCCCGGGTCAAGCACTATGTCGACAAGACATTCGAAGAGCAGATGGAAATCGCCAACCTCACCGGCAACATCTCCCGGTCCGAGGGCAAGCCCTACCTGCACGTGCACGCCTGTCTCGGGCGTGCTGACTACACGATGATCGGCGGGCATCTGCTCCGGGCCGTCGTCCGCGGCGCCTGCGAACTCTTCGTCCGTCCGATGCCCGGCCCCATCGGCCGGCGCTTCGATCCCGAAACCGGTCTTAACTTGTACGAATTCTGATGCTGTTCCCTTCGCTGACTCCGCTCTTCCTGATCCTGATTGCCGTCGTCATCCTGACGTGCATCTGGCTCAACACCCTGTCCTCGCGGATCGGAGTGCCCGCCCTGCTGGCATTCATGCTGCTCGGTATGCTGTTCGCCAACAACGGCCTCTGGCCGGTACGCTTCGACAACTACGATTTCGCGAAGGAGACCTGTACCGTCGCCCTCATCTTCATCATGTTCTACGGCGGTTTCGGCACCCGGTGGGAGTCGGTGAAGCCCGTGGTCCGCGAATCCATCCTGCTGGCCTCGGTCGGGGTACTCGCTACGGCCGCCCTGGTGGGCCTCTTCTGCCATTACGTCCTGCACTGGGCGCTGCTGGAGAGCCTGCTGTTCGGCGCCGTGATGGGATCCACCGACGCGGCATCCGTCTTCTCCATCCTGCGCAGCAAGCGGCTCGGCCTGCGGAACAACACGGCCCCGATGCTGGAGATGGAAAGCGGCAGCAACGACCCGGCCGCATACATGCTTACCGTCATCCTGCTCTCGGTCATGAACGGATCGGCGAGCGGTGGGGGCATCGTCTGGAACGTCTTCGCGCAGATTGTCTTCGGCGGCCTCGGCGGCCTGGTCATCGCGTGGCTGGCCGTTTTCGGCTTCCGCCACATCCCCTACTTCGCCAGCGGATTCGACTCGCTGTACATCTTCGCCGTGGCGATCGCGGCCTACGCCTTCCCGACGATGATCGGCGGCAACGGCTACCTGAGCGCCTACATCGTGGGCATCGTCCTGGGCAACGAAGAGTTCAGCAACAAGAAGTCCCTGGTCAGTTTCTTCGACGGGTTCACCGGCCTGATGCAGGTGCTGATCTTCTTCCTGCTCGGCCTGCTGGCCCATCCCGCCCAGATGCACAAGGCCGTGCTGCCGGCCATCGCCATCTTCCTCTTCATGCTGCTGGTCGCACGTCCGGCGGCCGTCTTCGGCATCCTTACGCCCTTCCGCAAGTACGGAATCAAGCAGCAAGCGCTGATCTCGTTCGTGGGCCTGCGCGGGGCCGCGTCCATCGTGTTCGCGATCATGGCGATGGTGAGTCCCGCCTTCCTCGAGCACGACATCTTCAACGTCGTGTTCGTGGTGGTGCTCCTGTCCATCGGCCTGCAGGGGTCGCTGATCCCCTGGATGGCGCACAAACTGGACATGATCGACCCCAATGCCGACATCATGAAGACGTTCAACGACTATTCCGGCGGCACCGACATGCTCTTCGGACGCGTTCCGGTGACGACGGACAGCGCGTGGGCGGGCCGGGAAATCCGCACCCTGGGCTTGCCGCGCAACCTGCTCATCGCACTCGTGATGCGCAACGGGGAACGGATCCTGCCGCGGGGAAGCACCGTCCTGCAGCCCGGCGACGAGGTTATCACCATGACGCGCGGCTTCGAGGACACGGACACCTTCCTGATCGAAAAGAAGGTGAAGGTGGACAGCCGGCGCGTCGGCTCACGCATCGCCGACTACCCGGGCAAGGGTCTGGTCGTAATGGTCCGGCGCGGGGAAGAAAACATCATCCCGAACGGTGACACGGTGCTGCAGGCAGGAGACAAATTGGTGATCCTGAACCTGGGACAGCCGGCCGTTCCGTCCGGGACTGACGATAAGGCGTCGGAGAAAAAAGCCTAGAAAGCGGCGATCAGTTCGTCATTCGTATAGGCATCCGCTCCATAGCAAGTCTTCAGATAGGCGAGTCCCGCCTGGTAATCCTCCTCCGTGAAGGAATCCGTGGCCTCTTTCGCCACGACGACGTCGTAACCGAGGCAGAAGGCGTCGGCGGAGGTGTGGCGGACGCACATGTGGGCGTGCAGGCCCGTCATGACAACCGTCTTGACTCCAAGTTCCTTGAGAAGGATATCGAGGTCGGTCTGGAAGAAGCCGCTGTAACGGCGCTTCGGCACGACGAAATCCTTTTTGGAGAGCGACAGCTCGGGGATGACTTCCGCGCCCGGCGTACCGACGATGGCGTGGTCTCCCCAGATGGTCAGTTCCCGGTCGATGCCGGGGATGTGGGCGTCATTGCAGAAGATCACCGGAACACCTTTTTCGCGTGCAGCGTCGAGCAGGCGGGCGGTGGCAGGGACGATAGCTTTGGCGCGGTCGCATCCGAGGGCGCCGGTCACGAAGTCGTTGAGCATGTCGACGACCAGGATGGCAGGATGATTAAGTTTTTCCATTTGTTGATTTAATACGTTCGTTGTGATCCTCCATGACGGGATCCGCCCGGAGCAAACCAATAACTGTGCCAAAACGCGCACGGGGCCCCGCGCGCGTCACAGCGCCATGCGGATCCGCGCGGGGTAGTAGAGGCGGGGGCTGAGGCTGAGGTCGGGGCTGCGGCTGAGGCCGGCACCCATCTTTGACCTGACGTCTAACAGGCTGATAATCAATAAATAACACACTTTGCCTGCCGGATTTCGGAGCAGGCAAAATGCGTAAATCCTTGATTATCAGCTAGAGAAGCGGCAGGACAAAAGAGTGTGGGAACCGGTGAAATGAATAAACCGGAAGATCTGCTGGGCCCTCGGACAAGACCGACAACAACCCGCCGGAGAGGAGGGCCCTTGCCCGGAGTCCCCCGCAGCCAGAGTCCCCCGCAGCCGGAGCCCCGCGCAGCCAGCCGCGTTGTCGCCACCCAACTTGATAGTCGAGCGGCGGCGGTGCCGCAAAAAATGTCGAAAAAACGAAGTCTCTTCACGACATCAACGTAAACCGATTTCCGTACACTCACCTCCTGACTACTTATTATTCAACATCGCGCGGCTAATATCAGGACGAGATCGTATACCTGACCGATAAGTGATTATTAATCAGCGACTTCGTTGATTTCCCTGCCCTTTTTTCGGAGGCCGCTGAAAAAGGGTGACTATTTTAAGTCTCTGAGATTTCCATATTTGGACATCCCCCTGAGGATTCTGCTCCGTATCCGGATTTGCGATTCTCAGGGGGATGTTTTTGTATGGCG
>Ga0256405_10001521_pt1 | contig 62501 bp, 51 predicted proteins | sample RumenRJG_02DNA_FD_189096 | JGI IMG/M metagenome (GOLD analysis project Ga0256405, IMG submission 189096) | Bovine rumen microbial communities from Lethbridge, Alberta, Canada - RJG_02 | ecosystem: Host-associated > Mammals > Digestive system > Stomach > Rumen | place: Canada: Alberta... | reverse complement strand
AAGATATTTAGAAACATCATTTTTGGGATAGCCTTGCTGCTCAGTACAGGCGTCGAAGCGCAGAACTTATCCAGTTCGCCTTATTCACGGTACGCTTATGGTGACCTCAATGAGAACGTCCCGACAGCTTTCCGCGGTATGGGCGGAGTAGGGTTCGGTATGCGTAATAACCGTGCCATCAACCCAGCGCAACCTGCGTCCTATACCGCTTGCGACACACTCACGTTCATGATGGACGTAGCAGCCAGCGTCAACTGGAGTCGCTATCAAGATGCATCGGGTCATCGCAACAAAGCGAACGGTAACCTCGAATACGTGACGATCCAAGTGCCTATCTGGAAGCAATGGATTGCTGCCTCGGTGGGTGTGCTGCCCTATAGCTCGGTCGGCTATGCCATCACCCTGAACGGCGCTACCGGCAATAACGGCTACCACTACCAGACCCAGTACGACGGAAGCGGAAACATCAGTGAGGTATATGGCGGTCTCAGTTTTAATATCTGCAACTGGGTCGCCCTCGGTGCCAATTTCTACTATATGTGGGGTGACCTCAACCGTGCGCGTACCCTTACCTTCTCCGAGTCAGGACTCAATCCGACTGTTCAGTACGAGATCATGAGCGTCAGCGATGTGCGGCTCCGTTACGGTGCGCAGTTCTTCCATACGTGGGACAAGCACTCGGTCGTTGTGGGCGGAATGTTTGAGAGCAAGATGAAGCTCAAGAGCGAATATGTGCTCATCGAGACGCAATCCGAGGACTCGATTCCTATTTACGAGGACGGATGGGAACTGCCGGTAGTCTGGGGTGTTGGTGCCAGCTATGTGTGGGACAAGCGACTGACGGTGGCTTTCGATTTCGAGCGTCAGCATATGTCCAAAGCGCTGTTCAACGGTCTGCCGGGTAAGTACAGCGGTTTGAGGGATAAGAACCGCATCGCTTTCGGTCTCGAGTACCGTCACAACCCGACGAGCCGTAAGTACGCTGAACGCATGATGTGGCGCGCAGGCGTGAATATACAAGATGAGTACCTCTCCTCCATCGGTGCCAAACGCTATACGGCGAGCATCGGTATCGGTTTCCCCCTTTATTCGATCGGCACGACCATCAATACCACTATCGAGTATTCCCACCGCGGAAAGAAAGCCGGTTTGGAGGAGCACTGCTTGCGTTTTACGCTCGGTGTAGGCATTGCCGAAACATGGTTCTTCAAACGTAAATTGTAGTTTGGCACGGTGTTTGCAGTCTGAACTCTGAATGCTGATATCTGAATTCTGAAATCTGAAAATTCGCTCTGCGTAAAAATCGTGCCCCTCAGGGCTAAGAATAATCGTTCGAGCGAAGCGAGATAAGAATTCTGACATCTGATAACAATTAACCACAAAATATACAACATTATGAAATTCAAATCTATTCTTGTCGTAGCATTGGCAGCATCGTTACCGGTGTTGGCTTGTGCAAAGAAACCGAAAAAAGTAGCAGAAGAGGCGCCGGTTCAGGTACCTGCTGTAGTAGAAGAACAAGAGCCTGTGATCACGGACGAGTGTCAGGTGGAAGTCAACCTCTTCACCGACGACATACGTGCGAAGTTGTACGAGTCCGCGTATGAGCACTGGTACAAAGTGTATTCGGAGTGCCCGAATGCCAACAAAGTGCTGTACAGCCAGGGTACGAAGATGATCAACAGCCTCTATGACAAGGCTACTGATCCGGCAGAGAAAGAGCGTCTGGCTAATCTCGCATTGGAGATGCAGGACAAACGTATGCGTTACTTCGGCGATGATCCCAAGTACCCGAAAGAGTATATCATGGGTGAGAAGGGTTTGGCGTACGTTACTTTCTTCGGCGATGCCCGGATAGCAGAAGCTCGTGAGTGCCTGCGTCAGTCTGTGGATGCCATGGGGCAGAAAAGTAAAATGGAGGTGCTGGAGACCTTAGCAGAAGTGTCTCGTAAACTGTACAAACTGGATCCCGAGAAGAACGCTGAGCAGTTCATCTCCGATTACGAGTTGGTTTCGAATTATCTGACCGCTCAGGCTAATGACGAGAACAACAAAAACGCATCCTATGCTGCTCAGAAACGTGACTACGTAGATGAGTTGTTCGCTTCCTCCGGTGCCGCTGATTGCGCTAAGATGGATGAGATCTACGCTTCGGTAGTACAGAGCAACTTGCAGAACCTCGATGTACTGCAGAAACTCGCTAAGCTCTACAAACGTATTCATTGTACCGAGAGCGATGTCTATTTCGCAGCATGTGAGGCAGCTCATAAACTGCATCCGACTCAGGAGTCCGCAGCTGGTTGCGCTTCCATGGCTGCTAAGAAAGGTGACTACGAGCAGGCAGTGGATTACTACGATCAGGCTATTAACTACGCGCTGGGCGAGGAAGCTTTTGAGGACGTAGCTGACTATCAGTATAACGTAGCTTTCTACTACTACAACAACCTCAAGAAATACCCGGAGGCTCGTAAGTACGCTTTGGCTTCCATCGCTACGCTGCAGGGACTTAATATGAACAAAGGTCAGGGACGTTGCTACATCATCATCGGTATGTGCTACGCTTCGACGCAGTTGTACCCGCAGGATGCCAAGGGTCGTATTCTCAACAAGACCGTTTATTGGGCTGCTGTTGATAAATTCGTGAAGGCTAAACAGATTGATCCTTCCGTAGAAGCACAGGCTTCGGAGTTTATCTCGTCGTATAGCAAGTATTATCCGACCAAAGAGGAGCGTTTCGACCTTCCGAACGAGTTCTCGGGTTCCACGTATTATGTAGGAGGCTGGATTGGTGAGTCAACGTCTATCCGATAAATACATGATAGCGGGCAGCATTCTGTTGCTCGCTATTCTTGTGTTGAGTGCTTGTCATTCGCGACCCAAGAAAGTGGGTCAGATGGACATACTCACGCCACGGGAGCAGTTACCGGTCTTGGCAACTGATTCCGTGACGACGCTTATTTCCGATTCCGGTATCACTCGGTACCGCATCGAGTCGCCCAGATGGCTCTTTTTTGACAAGACCGACACGCCTTATCAGGAGTTCCCGAAAGGAATCTATTTGGAGCAGTTTGACGAGCAGTTGAATGTGGAAGCTTCTCTAATAGCCGACTATGCGCACTATAATGAGAACTTGGAGTTGTGGACTTTGCGCGGCAATGTGCATGCGCTCAATTGGCAAGGAGAGCAGTTTGATACGCAGGAACTGAAATGGGATCAACGCGCTCACCGCGTCTATTCCGACTCCAGTATTCATATCACACGTGAGAAGAGCATCATCGAGGGAGTAGGGTTCGTCTCTAACGAACAGATGACCAAATACACGATCCTTCACCCCACCGGCGTCTTCCCCGTCAAAGAATAATGTTTTAACAATTTAACGTTTATGTTATTAGAAAATAAAGTAGCCTTGATCACGGGTGCAGCTCGTGGAATAGGCAAACAAATAGCCCTCTCTTTCGCCAAAGAAGGATGTAACATCGCCTTCACCGATTTGGAACTGAATGAAGCAGCGCAGGCTACTCGCGACGAGATAGCCGCCTTAGGTGTCAAAGTGCAGTTCTATGCTTCCAACGCAGCTGATTTTGAGGCAGCACATCAGGTGGTAGAGCAGGTAGTCGCTGACTTCGGTCATCTTGACATCCTCGTCAATAACGCTGGTATTACCCGTGACACGCTTCTGATGCGAATGACCGAGCAGCAGTGGGATCTGGTGTTGCAGGTGAACCTCAAATCCGCCTTCAATTTCACCCACGCTGTCACTCCCGTTATGATGCGTCAGCGCGGCGGTTCGATTATCTCGCTCAGTTCGATCGTGGGTATTAACGGAAACGCCGGACAAGCCAACTATGCAGCTTCCAAAGCCGGTATCATCGCGCTCACCAAGTCCGTTGCCAAAGAGTTAGGTGGTCGAGGTATTCGTGCCAACGCTATAGCTCCGGGCTTTATTTTGACCGATATGACCAAAGCGCTCAGCGAAGAGACGCTCAAGCAGTTCGTGACGATGATCCCGATGAAGCGCGGAGGCGAACCCGAAGAAGTAGCCAAAGTCGCGCTCTTCTTAGCATCCGACCTCAGTTCCTATGTCTCCGGACAAGTCATCCAAGTCAACGGAGCGATGTCCTAAAAAATAATCCCGCACTTCCATGCGGGATTATTTTTTTACTTTTCTACAATCTCGTATCCCCAAGGTTTGAGGCTAAACGTTTCGCCGGTCTCCAGCGTGACGTTTTGCTCTTGGTCACTCATGTTCATCACAGCGATGACGGTATTACTGTGCCAGCGACCTTCTTTATGACGTTTGCAAGCAAAAATAGCGTCGTTGTCGCAAGCGATACGCTCCATCGGAGCGCCGGCTTCCGGCGAGAAGAGGGCTTTGTTGCGGGCACGCATTCCGTTGAGTTGCTCATAGAGCGCTGCCAAAGAGTAGTCCGCGTCAGCGTCAATGAGGTCTTTCTCAAAGAACTCTAAACGATGGTGGTTGCCGCTAATCTGACCCGTGTACATCATCGGCATTCCCGGAACGACATAGCAGAAGGCTGCAAACAAAGGCACTGCATCACCCATACGCTCGAACTCCGTGCCGTTCCAGCTGTTCTCGTCATGGTTGGTGATGAAATTCATGCGAATAGCTTCGGGACGAATAGTGCTGTCTGCTTTAGCAAAGTACGCCCAGAGATCTTCTACGCCTTTCTTACCTTGCGCTACCTCGTTCATAATATGATGCAGGGTCCAACCGTAATACATATCAAAAGCCGTCTCGGTCAACTCGTCCGCTTTGTCCTCGTCCTCAGCAAGGGTGAACATATCCGGATGCGTAAGACGCAGGTCGCCCATTGCCCAGTTCCAGAAATCCGTCGGCACTTCGCCTGCTACGTCGCAGCGGAAACCGTCTATACCGATAGAATCCATCCACCAATGCATCGCTTTGAGCATCTCGTTGCGCATCTCTTGGTTGTCGTAGTTGAGCTTGCTGATGTCAGTCCAATCGTATTGAACCATCAGGTTTCCGAGACTGTCACGGTAATGCCAACCTTCATTTTTAGTCCATTCGCTATCCGGCGCTGTGTGGTTTGCAACCCAGTCCAGTATCACTTTGAAGCCCATCTTATGAGCCACTTTAAGGAAGTGCTCGAAATCAGCGCGTGTGCCGAACTCCGGGTTGATCTGACAGTAGTCGATGATGGAGTAGTAACTGCCGAGTGTTCCCTTACGGGTGATCTTACCGATCGGTTGACAGGGCATCACCCAGATGATGTCGATGCCGTTTTTCTTGAGTGCAGGCAGCAGACTTTCAGCCGCTTTAAACGTGCCTTCCGGCGTTGCCTGACGGGTGTTCAACTCATAGATAGTAGCGTCATATGCCCATTTCGGGTGACGCATCTCCTGCTGTGCGCAGCTGACCAATGCGAAGGCAGCAAGCACAAAGAATAGGGTCTTTTTCATACTTCGTAAATATAGTTTAATTTTTAATCTTCAATGATTTCGTACGACAGCGTCTTGCGGTTGATGATGACGGTCACTTTCTGACCTAAGTAAATACGCTGGTAGATGATCTCATCCGGCCTGTCAATGAGCGGAATGAAATCGCCGTAGAGTAGCGGCATCGAATGACGACGGAGGTGAGCCAATTCAGACACTTTCGCCCGCATGTACTGCTCGTCGGCATTGAGATTGTCGAAACGCATCATATGCCGGTTATCAGGATCATTGCCGCCGACCTCGCCGTACTCGTCACCCTGATAGATACAAGGCACACCCGGCAGGGTCATGTTAATCACCTCTAACAGCAACGCACGTTTGTATGCTTTTTCTGCATCGCCGATGCCGACCTCTTGAGTCCATCCTTCCTCTTTACCCGAGCTATGGATGTCAATAGCTCCTCCGGCGATGGACGCAAAGCGGATCTGGTCGTGGTTGCCGGATATATTGCCCATCGTGTGGTGCGCACCATAGGTGTGCAGCGAGGTCAGTTCATTGCTCAGGATCTGATCCATGCCGGTCAGACCGCAGAGCGCCTCACGGGTCGTGAAATAGACGTTGAAATCGAATTGGGCATTGAGCATTCCGGTTTTGACGTAGCTTCCGATGAGCTCCGGACTGCCGTACGTCTCGCCGATCATCCAAATAGGACGTCCCGGCCAACGGGTGGCGATCTTTTGTCCCAACATACGCCAGTAACCCTCCGGTATATGCTTGCAGGCATCGTGACGGAATCCGTCTAAGTCGTAGTTCTCTAACCAATAGAGCGCGCTGTCCGTCATCTGCTCGCAGACCTCCGTACGCTCCAAATCCAGCGTCGGGATGTGTTTGTCGAACCATGTGGTCAGACGTGCTTCGTCCCACAACTCGAAGTTACGTCTTCCGTCGGGAAGGATAGAGTCTGTATGCCAATCCGGGTGTTGCTGCAAGGTCGGAGAATTGATGTGCATGTGGTTCGCTACATAGTCGAGTACGACGTTTATCCCGTGCGCGTGCGCGCTATCTAATAAGGTGCGCAGCTCGTCCGGCGTACCGAAGCGCTGCTCCAACTGCGTAGCATAGATAGGCCAGTAGCCATGATAGCCGCTGAACTTGGTATAGGTCTTCGTCGGGTCGTATTTATTGCCGTTCTTGAAGGGATAGCAACCCCATGCGTCCCAAGGGTTCTGGGTAATAGGACTGATCCAGAGGGTGTTGACGCCTAATTGCTCGAAATAACCCTCACTGATTTTCTGAGTGATGCCGGCAATGTCACCGCCTTGGTAATCCACGATGTCCAGCACCTCGGGGCTGTTCATTTTCCAGTCGTTCGAGGGGTTGCCGTTATAGAATCGGTCAATGAGCACCGAGTACAGAATCTGCGTCTGGGGATCATGGCGATCTAACTGAGAAGCATCGGTCACGATCTTACCGTCCTGTAAGGGCAGCAAAATGTCGTTGAACAGATAGTTCTCGTCTTCCGCAAAGATACGCAGATAACTACGCCCCTTTAATTCGTCATTCGTCATTCGTAATTTACTCAATTCCAGCGTCCATGTACCGTCCTCCTCTGCGTGCAGAAGTGTATGGTCGATGAGGCGGTTCTGGATATACGCCTCAATGCTCGGGTTTGCAACCTCGTCATAGAATCCGAAGCGCAGCACGTCGTTCTCGTAGCCTAAAGAGATAAGCGCCTGACGAACGGGTTTGTTGGGCAGTACCGGAATAGCGAAACTGCCTTTTTTGTCCTGAAAACTGATGGCGTGAATAGAGCGGTTATGGTTCACGATGTCCATCTCGTAAACGAGTTGCGCCGAGCCAACGAGGTTCAGACACTCGATCCCGTCTCCGGTTGTCCACTGCAGACCTTTCCAAAGGTTCGTGTCACCGTACAGCGCAGGCAGATAGTCCGTCAGAACGATGTGCGTGGTGTCACTCGTCATGCGAATAGGCATAATAGGAGCGTCGTTCGCGATCCGCTCAGATACAGAAATACTCTTTTGGCACGCCGCCAAACTGGCAATAATGGAAACTAAAAATAGAATTTTTTTCATGGTAATTACGTTTTGCGGTGCAAAGATACAAAAATATTTGCATATATGCAAAAAAAAGTGTAATTTTGCGCAAAATTTTTAATATATGGATATTCAATCGTATATTTGCGCTCATCGTGAGCGGTTCATGGAAGAATGGAGTAGCCTCATTCGTATTCCGAGTGTGAGTTGTCAACCGGAGCACAAAGCCGATATGCTGCGTTGTGCCGAGCGTTGGAAAGAGTTGCTGTTGTCTGCCGGATGTCAGAACGCCGAAGTCTTGCCTTCTGCCGGAAATCCCTTTGTCTATGCGGAGTATAAATGTCAAATGTCCAATGTCAAATCTCAAATCCCCACGGTCTTGGTCTATGCCCATTACGATGTGATGCCGGTGGAGCCCTTGGAGCAATGGAAATCCGACCCTTGGGAGCCTTCGATCCGGGACGGACGTCTCTATGCGCGCGGAGCGGATGATGACAAAGGGCAGGCGATGATTCAGGCGAAAGCCTTTGAGTATATGGTTCAGACAGGTCAGCTGCGTTGTAACGTCAAGTTCATCTTCGAGGGCGAGGAGGAAATCGGTTCGCCGTCCTTGGAGGCGTTCTTGGAGGATCATAAGGAGATGTTGAAAGCGGATATTATCTTGGTTTCCGACACCTCGATGATCGGCAAAGACACGCCTTCACTCACCACCGGTCTGCGCGGTTTGGCGTATTGGCAGATAGAGGTGGACGGGCCGAACAGAGATCTGCACTCCGGGCATTTCGGCGGCGCAGTGAAGAACCCCGTGAATGCCCTTTGTGAGATGATTGCCAAGGTCGTGGATCAGGACGGACGTATTACGATCCCGGGATTCTACGACGATGTGCTGCCTATACCCGAAGCGGAGCGTGCGATGATTGCCCGGATTCCGTTCTCGCAGGAAGCCTATAACAAGGCGATCGACGTCGATGATGTCTTTGGCGAAGCGGGTTACAGTACACTCGAACGTAATTCTTGCCGTCCGTCTTTCGATGTGTGCGGTATTTGGGGCGGTTACACCGGAGAGGGTAGTAAGACCGTTCTGCCGTCCAAGGCGTATGCGAAAGTGAGCTGCCGTTTGGTGGCAAATCAGGACCACGAGAAGATCTCCAAAGCGTTTGTGGAGTATATGCAGTCCATTGCCCCGAAGGGTGTGCGCGTGACTATTACTCCGATGCACGGCGGACAGGGCTACGTATGCCCGATTGACATTCCTGCCTATAAGGCTGCCGAGCATGGTTTTGAGGTGGCTTTCGGTAAACGTCCTTTGGCTGCTCGCCGCGGAGGATCGATTCCTATCATCGCAGCTTTTGAGCAGATCCTCGGCTGCAAGACGATCCTGATGGGCTTTGGTCTGGAGCAGAATGCAATTCACTCGCCCAACGAGTCCATGGATTTAGAGGTCTGGGAGAAAGGCATCATCGCCGTGACTGAGTTCTACAAAGCCTATGCATAAAAAAAAGCGCCGACGCGCTTTTTTTTATAAAGGTAAGTATATTACCTGTTTGGTCTCAAACCACTCTCCCTTAAACCATTGGGTGCAGGGCGTTACCTCTGCGGTCTTGGCAAAGGGTGCTATCTCCGCCTTGAGGTCGCCTCCCTTGAGTACTACCAAACCGTTCGGAACGGCATTGCGGTGCTTGTCGGAGATGTTCTTGCGAATCAGTTTGACCAAATCGGGTAGGGGCATCACAGCACGGCTTACCACGAAATCGAATTTCTGCTTCTCCTCTTCCGCGCGTTCCTGCTTGCAGACGACGTTCGTCAGCCCAAGAGCTTGCGCTACTTCGGTAGCTACCTTGATCTTCTTACCGATAGAGTCTATCAGCATGAACTGACACTCCGGAAAGAGGATTGCCAACGGAATACCCGGAAAACCGCCTCCTGTTCCTACGTCCAAGATCGTCGTACCGGGCTGAAAAGGCAGCAGTTTGGCGATGGAGAGCGAGTGAAGCACATGATGCTCGTATAAGTTATCAATGTCCTTCCGCGAGATCACATTGATCTTACTATTCCATTCGCGGTAAAGCGCGTCAAGCTGAGCGAACTGCTCAGCCTGACGGTCTGTTAATTTAAAATAATCGGAGATGATCATCAATTTACAATTTACAATGTACAATTCACAATTTACAAAGGACTCACGGAGTTTGGTACAGGCTATTAAGATACGTACGGACTTTTCGGCTTGTACAAAACCCTATAGAACGCTTTGTTAATTGTTAATTATTAATTGTTAATTTTTACGCCATATTGGTGAAGACGTTCTGTACATCTTCGTCCTCCTCGATCTTGTCGATGAGTTTCTGTACGGACTCACGTTGCTCGTCACTCAACTCCTTGGTGTCATTCGGGATGCGAACGAACTCCATGGATTGAATCTCAAAGCCATTGTCCTCGAGGTATTTCTGCATGTTGATTGCCTCGTTGAAGTCGGAGTAGATGACGATGGTGTTCTCCTCCTCGTCCACACCGAGTTCCTCTACACCGAAATCGATGAGCTCGAGTTCGAGTTCGTCAAGGTCAATACCGTCTTTCATCGTGACGGTGAAGCAAGCCTTGCGGTCGAAGAGGAACTGGAGGCTACCCTGTGTGCCGAGCGTGCCGCCGAACTTGGTGAAATACGAGCGGATGTTCGCTACGGTACGCATGTGGTTGTCCGTGGCGGTCTCTACGAAGATAGCGATTCCATGCGGTCCGTAGCCTTCGTAGTTGATCTCCTTATAGCCCTCAGACGATTTATCGGTCGCTTTCTTGATAGCGCGGTCGATGTTATCCTTCGGCATATTCTCTCGTTTGCACTGTTGGATCAATGTACGCAGACGTGGGTTAGAGTCCGGATCCGGTCCTCCCTCGCGGGCTGCTATAGTGATTTCTTTTCCTAATTTGGTAAATGTGCGGGACATATGTCCCCATCTTTTCAGTTTTGTCGCTTTGCGATATTCAAATGCGCGTCCCATATTAAATGATATTTTATTGTTATTAATTATTTTTATTGGTTAGACGGCAGCCGGTCAAAGCTACCGTCCAAAATGCTTATTCAGCAGGGGAGGGAGCTACCGTATTCTCTTCCGGTGCAGGATCTGCGTGCTCGAGTACTGTCTCAATGTGTACTTCCTCGAAGCTGATCTTGAACTCAACGCGGCGGTTCTTCTGACGACCTGCAGCCGTCTTGTTATCCGCAATCGGTTGATCCTGACCGTAACCCACAGCCGACATTCGCTCAGCCGGAACACCCTTGTCAACGAGGTATTTCATCACAGCTTTTGCACGCTGGTCAGAGATCTTCTGGTTCACCTCTGCCTTACCGGTGTTGTCGGTGTGACCTTGTACCTCAATGATGTAGTTCTCGTTCTCAATGAAGATAGCAGCGATCTTGTCCAGAAGGGCGTACGATTTCTTCTTGATCTTAGCCTTGCCGGTCTCGAACTCAATACCTTGCATTGCTTTCTGGAGCAACTGACGAACCTCACGTTTCATCTCCGGACAACCCTTGTTGGCTTTCAGACCCGGAACGGTCGGACACAGATCCTGATAATCGGGTACACCGTCTTTGTCGGTGTCTAACTCGCATCCCAAGGAGTCCACATGACCGATAGCCTCTACCGGTGTGTTCGGACATTCGTCGAGGTAGTCAGGCACGCTGTCGTTATCGCTATCCAGCGGACAACCCTTCTCGTCCACGAGACCGTAAGCAGCCTCCGGAGTGTCCGGGCACTCGTCCATATAGTCGGCTACGCCGTCACCATCGGTGTCGAGCGGACAACCCTTCTCATCAACCTTGCCAAATGCCTCTTTCGGAGTATCGGGGCACTCGTCGAGGTAGTCCGGCACGCTGTCACCGTCGGTATCCAACGGGCAACCTACGCTGTCCACTTTACCCCAAGCTGCCTCCGGCGTGTTCGGACATTTATCTTTGTAGTCTTCTACACCGTCACCATCGGTATCCAGCTCGCATCCTAACGAATCAACAAATCCGATAGCCGCTGCAGGAGTGCCTAAGCAGTGATCGAGGTAGTCGGGCACACCGTCATGATCTTCATCCAACGGACAACCCACACTGTCCACAACTACGCCGCGCGGAGTGTCGGGACACATATCAATCTTGTCCCATACACCGTCTTTATCTTTATCCTTGCGGTTCGTTCCCCAGCAGATAGAGAAGCCCAGAGCCACATTGAAGCTCTTCATCTTATCCGGGATCAGATACTTATTGGAGTTCGGCGCTTTGGCGTAACTCGTCGGCAGATAATCCATCGTCAGGGTCATGTTCACACCGTCGTACGGCATAAAACTCAGACCGGCACCGATGTTACTGTACTTACCGTTATTGATGAGCGAGTAGCTGGCAGCGATGTTAAACCAGTTCACCGGACGGAAAGCCACACCGAACGTCAGCTCTTCGTACAGACGTGCATCGTACAGACGAGTAGCCGAAACGATACCAAAACCAACGCGGTTATCCCAGAAATTAGCATCAATACCGACGTTCAAACGAGCGGAAACCATACGAGCAAAGCCTTTCTTGCCGTTACCGGCGAACCGGATGCCGTTGAGCAGGTTCTTGAGGTTGCTAACGATGGTGTCGCCGAGGATGTCGGTGGAGAACTTACCGTCCGCGTCTTTGTATTTCGGATCTCCGTAGTCGATTCTACCGGCTCCGTCAAAGATGGTATCAACAGCACAGTTGTATTTGCTCGTTTTGGTCCAGTAAATGAATCCGAGATCCACGATAGCAGCGCTGATCTGCAGGTTCTCAATAGGCTTGTACGTGAAACCGAAGTCGATTGCGGCACCGTAACCCACAGGCTTGAGCATGCTGGCGATATTATTGTTATTCATCAGACTGTCTCTATTGAAGGACTTGTCATTGAATCCGTCAATGACCTGCTGCATGTTCTTGCCATCTACGTAACGGGAGAGATAATCCATGTCCACCGGAGCAGCTATGTCCAAGTTCATATCGCCTTTGAGGTTCCACTGCGAGGAAGTAGCATCGATATGGAGATTCTTACTGTTCAGGTCCGAGTAGTAATTACCCAATAGGAATTTCAACTTACCACCGATTGTCCATTGGTCATTGAGCTGATGACTATAACCGGCTGCAATTTCCATGTATGCTGTTCCGTGGAAACCTAAGTTAGAAAGGCTCACGTTGTTATTGCCGCCCGTCAGATCTTTCATTCCGCCGTCCAAAATGAATTTAGGCAGGGACTTAGGAATCGTTACGCCCATTTCGATGCGTTCGTTGAGGCCGATGGTGAGGTAGCCTTTTTTCTTGATACGGAATCCGAAATTGACGAGACCGATAGTGAGGTTGCCGTTAACGAGCGTCACTTTCTTAAACGCCTTGAGTGCCGCTTGTCTGTTTGCGTTCGGGTGAAGCGGAGTGATCGTCTTGCCTAACGAGGCGTCGTATTTGAGTACATCGCTCAGCGTCAGAGAGTTATTTCCTATTTCACCGGTCATCCAACCCAGTGGGGAGAAATTGACGTAACCCTGACTAACGGGTTGAAAAGCAGGGTTGATAGTATGACGCATCGGGGCGTTCTCCAAGAAATAGAGCGTGTTCACCTGCTGTGCGTTTACCGCTATCGTACTGATTGCCACGAGGGCAAGCATCATTATTCGTTTCATTGATTTCATGATTCAGCCCTCCTTATTAAAATTTAAGTATTGCGTCAATTTTGGTCGTCAGACCCATCTTGATATCCACACCGCGTTCCGCGCGAAGATTGAGGTTGCTGTAACCTTTGCTATGCGCCTCTTTCATCGCTTTATCATCAATCGTAGCATAGTAAACGATGGACTTGATGGTCGGGAACTGGTTGATCTTCTTCTTCGTCATATTGCCGATGAAGGTGGTGGTCGTAGGAGCAGTCAAAACCCAGCCTCCCTCCGGAGTGATGTTATATTTACCGGCTTCGATACGAACAGTGTCCTTATCAAAGAGTTGGAACGGTTTCGACGGATTCTCTGCATCCATCACCACTTGTCCGTTCTCGTCCAGACAACGAACGGTGAGCGCCAGACAAACCGGCATATTATTGATACCTTGCAGCACAAGACGCACATCGCTGGTCTTGACGGTGTCCACATTGCCCGAACTTGCCAACAACGAATCGATGGTGTATTGCGACAGGTTCACATCGTTCGTGGTGTCTTTGTATTGGAAGAATACTGAGTCATGGAAAATCATCGGCAGGTTGCAGATAGCGTTGATCTCGATCGAGTCATCCGGCGTCAGACGTACCTGCGGGGAATGCTGCATGTCGAAATCCACCTCGAACTTATAGCCCAGTGAATCAGGCATTGCTCCGAACAACTGATCAATCTGACCTTTGTCCGCGTCTTTGTTGAACACCGTCCAAAGGAGCGTTGAATCGCCGATAGTACTGGTGTACGGATCGAGGAAATCACCGAACAAAGGTACGTTCTTCAAGATTTTAGAACCATTGAACGTAGCGTATTTGCGGTTACCGACATTATCTGCTGCGAACAAGTAACAGTTACTGATTCTGAGAACCCCTGCCAATTCGGTAGTGATATCCACTGTGATCTCCGGATTAGAGAACGGCAGATGACCGTCCTTGAGGAATCCCGTGCTGCCCCAACTGTCCGCTAAGTTACGCACCTCCTCGGTGAACATATCCGACGAAGGCTTGAAGAAACCCCACAGCGCCTTGTACGTGATGAAATTAACAGAAAGGTCGTAACTCAATTTGGAGTCTTGAGAGATGGTAACGCTTTCTCCAACAGGGATCACAAAGGTCATATTCACCTTGAAATTCGTCTGATCAACTACGTTTCCTGAATACTTGTCGTAGTCGGTTTTCGGATTCAGATTGCGGTTCTTCATCAGAATGAGTGTGAAGTTATCCACAGCCGTCTCTATCTTCTGATTGAAACCACCGGTGTCTCCGGCAGACTTGTCATAGACCGTCATGATCTTACCGGCTCCACGCTCGATCTGGTCGCCCAAATCCAAAGTAACCTTGCTGATCCAATCCCATTGGATGTCAAACTGGGAGGTCGTCAAGGTAGTAAAGAAACTTGCCGTAAGGATCTGCGCACTGTCCAGACGCTCGTTTCGCAAGGAGTCGTTGATACCCTTGAGCTTCAGCGGAAGGTCAAACGTCAAGGTAATAGGCACTCCTGTTCCGTGTACCGTAGTACCGGTAGCATATTGGGACAACTGATCATATACATCCAAGGGGAAATCCTTGGTCGTAATACGATCTGCTAAATCCACGTTGTGGAAGCTACGTCCATCGAAGAAAGTGTCACGCCAAGCAATGACGCCGTTTGAATCGATGTACAACTTCTCTACATCACCAATGAGGTCACCCATCGTGAGGTGAAAATAACCAACAGGAAGAGCTACACCTAAATCTAACTCCGCCCTGGAGTCGATGTTGTCCATGTCAATCTTTGAACGACAACTTGACATGAGAAACCCTGTTAATACCACCAATAACGATGGAAGGGCTCGCTTGAAAAAAGTCTTCATGATTAGTAAATATAGTGTTTGTTTGTTATCGTTTTTATTTCAGCGTGCAAAATTACAAAAAAAAATCCATATATGCAAATATATGGACAATTATTTTTGCAGAATGCCTACTTTTATCGCAAAAGGTACACTTGTTCGGTGGAACGGGTGAGGGCAGTATAGAGCCAACGAAGGTATTCCCGCTTCTCTGTTTCCTCTAATCCGCTGATCCATTCGTCCCCTAATCCGCTATCTATATACACGTGTCGCCACTGTCCGCCTTGCGCCTTATGGCAGGTCACCGCATACGCGTACCGGATCTGCAAAGCGTTATAGTACGGCGAGTCGTAGATCTTTTTGACCAGCTCTTTCTTGTTCCGAATCTCGGGATAGTCCTCTGCTATGCGGGCGAAGAGCTCTTTCTGCATTCCGTAATTGGCTTCCGGACTGTCGGTCGTCAGCGTGTCTAACCAAACGAGGGCTTCTATCTCCCAGTTATAATCCACCGAACGAAGGGAAGCTTTGCCGAAATGGAAACCGTATAGCTCATGTATGTTACTCAACCTCTCCACCTCGAACATATCACCGTTGGCAAGGAACTCCAAGTCTTCGTATTCCGTTGCCCAGAAATAGTTATTCTTGGTCACCATGATTCTATCTCCGTTGGAAAGATCCTCCTCTTTCCATAAGATCCGTGCCCGCACACCTTGGTTATAGAGGTTCGTCAGTTTGTTACTACGGGTGATAATCAGCGTCTCTTCGGCGCCTACTTCCCGCCAACTGCTCTCTAAACTCTCTAACACCTCCTCGCCCTTGAGCTGGATAATATCAGATCCGTTGGGCTCAATAGAAATTTCTTTGTCCTCATAATCAGTCTGTCTTCTGTCAGTCCGCAGGACAGTCCTAATTCGTGTTGCTTCGCTCAGAATACCGCTGTCCAGCGCCTGACGGGCTACCTCTGTCAACTGATAGCTGACCACTGATAGCTGATAGCTATTTGCCATAAAATCAGCGTTTAACGCAGGGCTGTTGAGGCTGCCCACAGGCGGTAACTGCGCATCGTCACCGACCAAGAGCAAGGAGCATCCTCCGCCGTTATAGACGTACCTTACCAAGTCATCCAACACACATCCGCTGCCGAAAAGTCCATTGTCTCGATTGCCCGACAGCATCGATGCCTCGTCCACAATGAAAAGCGTGTTCCGATGCAGGTTATCGCTCAGCGAGAAAGCCTCCAAGCCTAATTGTTGCTGACGGTAGATCTTCTTATGGATCGTATAGGCCTGTTGACCCGAATAACGGCTCAGCACTTTGGCTGCCCTGCCGGTAGGAGCGAGTAGTACGCAAGGCTGTTTGAGACCTGCCAACGCGCGAACTAAGGCACTCATGACGCTGGTCTTACCCGTTCCGGCGTACCCTCGAAGAATAAATGCTTTGCGCTCTTCACGGGACACGATAAATGCACCCAACGCCTGAAAAAGACCGTCCTTTTCTGCGTTCGGTTCAAAGGGCAATTCTGCCTTAATTCGTGAAATAATGAAGTCTGTTAGCATTTTTTTTGCAAAAAACTTGCGTATATGAAAAAAAAGCAGTACCTTTGCAGCCGATTTAGAGCAAGTCCTATACGACCAGCTCCCTCTGAACTCCCCCAGGCCTTGACCGGAGCAAGGGTAGGAGGTTGTAGCGGTGCGATGTAGTAAGCTTGCTCTTTTTTTATTCCCCCTCCTGCATCGTGCATCAGTGCACGATTTTCCCTTGTACATCGTACATCTGTCCTTTGTATATCAAATAGAGCTTTCCGTCACGAAGGATTTTTGTCCCTTGTCCATTGTCCTTCGTCCATTGTCCATTTTCCACGCCTGTCGGCACATCCATCTGGTAGGCCTGCCAAGCGTTCGGAATACCGTAACCCATTTGATGGCTGGGATCGTTATTGGGGTAGAGATGTGCGGAACGGATGATACGGTCACGTATCTGCATCGCGTTCTCGTCCGGCAGAGCGGACCAAAGAGTAGCGGCAAAACCTGCCATCAGAGGCGTTGCAAAACTCGTTCCGTTGCTAGTGACTATCGTGCCGTTCGGATAAATGAGCGTCGTACGAACACCCACTGCGCACACTTCGGGTTTGACCCGTCCGTCAGCGGAAGGACCGTAACTGGAGAAGTTGCCTGCCACGCTGTCGGTAGTCACGGCTCCAACGGTGAGAATACTGTCGGCGTCGGCTGGTGAGCAGATTGTGCGCCAACTGCTGGTTCCGTCGTTTCCTGCTGCTACAAAAACCAACATTCCTTTGCGGGCAGCGATAGTGGCAGCAAGGCTTGCACGCGTACTCTTACCGTTCAGAGCCGTTTTGGGAAGCGTCCACGAGGAGTTGTCAAATTCCGTATAACCCAACGAAACGGAGAAGATATTGACGCCCAACGAATCGGCTGTCTCCAAGGCTACTACCATATTATCCATCTCTTTAGGGCTTTCCGTATCGTCCTCTTCCGATTTCATGAGGTAGTACTGAGCCTGTGTAGCAGCACCGTAATAACCCTCCATGATACCCGAAATCGTACTCAGACACTCCGTGCCGTGCGTGCCTTCCGAACCATAGAACGTATAGCCGTACTTGCTGTCGTCCGTAAAATCGAAATGCCCGAGTTCTTGGCTCTGCCGGAAACAGGACAGCGTGTTCGCATTGTAGAAAGCACCGTCGCAGACAGCCATGAGGATGCCTTGACCTTCGTAACCTAAGTTATGAAGCGGGGTCAGGTTGTAGGTCGCTAACTGAGCATCGGTATAATTGACCGTCAGGTCTTGTACCATTTGGTCATTTTTGGCTTCCTCTTGTTGCCGTTTCATTCGTTTCAAAGGAGCGTAAGACGGGGTCGTGTCGTCGCGGGTCATCTCAACCGAACGTACAAAACTCCATTTCGCCACTTTCGCTGCCTGCGTTGCGTTCATCTCCACGGTCACGCCGTTGAACCAACGGCTTTTGTGGTAAACGGTCGCACCTATTCGTTGCAGGCTGTCGATATACATCCCACAGACGGGATAATCCATCTCATCGGTGGCAATGTGCCATTTGGCACGTTGTTCCACCGCGCGCGGAGATAGTTGCGGAGCCGTTTTTGTCGGCTTATCCGTAAAACTCACAAAATAAGCATTTAGCAGTATTAAGAGAAAAAACATAATTATTTACGATTTAACGTGGCGCAGCCACCATTTTAACTATTTAACGTTTTACAAAGTAAAACCATTTTAACAATTTAACGTGCGAAGCACCAATTGAACGACGTTCTCCACGTGCTGCGTGTGCGGGAACATATCTACGGGTTGCACTTTCGTCACTTTGTATTTGGCGTCCAACAGCGCCAAGTCACGTGCCTGCGTAGCGGGGTTGCAACTCACATAAACGATCCGTTTGGGAGCCGCATTGAGGATGACGTTCACTACGTCCTCATGCATTCCGGCACGCGGAGGGTCGGTGATGATGATATCCGGACGACCGTATTTGGCTACGAAATCGTCATTGAGGATATCCTTCATATCTCCGGCAAAGAACAGGGTGTTGTCGATCTTATTGATCGCCGAGTTCACTTTCGCGTCCTCTATCGCTTCCGGCACATATTCGATACCGATAACCTGCCGAGCCTGCCGAGCCACGAAGTTGGCAATCGTTCCCGTTCCGGTATAGAGGTCATAAACGAGAGGCTTCATGTCTGACGTCTGATGGCTGAATTCTGAATTCTCAAACGCCAACTCCCGTGCTACTTTGTAGAGCTCGTATGCCTGTTCGGTATTGGTCTGGTAGAACGATTTCGGTCCTACTTTGAACCGCAGATCCTCCATCTCTTCGATGATGTGATCCTGTCCGAAATAGGTCTGAACCTCCAAATCGCCGATGGTGTCGTTGAACTTCGTGTTTTCTACGTATAGCAGCGAGATAATCTCCGGAAACTCTTGATGCAGCGCCTCCAAGAAATCTGAAATCTGACTTCTAAAATCTGAAATCTTCTCTCCGAAACAGACGATCAGCATCAACTCGCCTTTGTGGTTATTACGCAGGATAAGCGTACGTAGCAATCCCTCGTGCGTATGTTCATTATAGAACGTGAGTCCGTGCGCCTGTGCGTACTCGCGTACGAAATTACGAATCCGGTTGTTGATCTCCGGCATCAGGTGACATTCCTCTATATCTAACACTTTGTCAAATGCCCCGGGTATATGAAACCCTATTCCGGGTTTAATTTTTAATTCTTCATTTTTAATTTTTAATTCTTCCAACTCGTTGGAAGTGAGCCACCTTCTGTCCGAACACGTAAACTCTAACTTATTGCGGTACTCGTAGATGTGTTGGCTGCCGAGTATAGGACTGATCTCCGGCAACTCGATCTTCCCGATTCGGGTGAGGTTATCGACGATCTGCTGCTGTTTGTATTTCAGCTGCTCGGAGTAGGGCAGAATCTGCCATTTGCATCCTCCGCACACCCCAAAATGCTTACACCGAGCCTCGCAACGCACGGCACTCGGCTGCACGATCCTAAGCACTCTCGCTTCCATGAACGAGTGTTTCTTTTTCGTCACCTGCAGATCCACTATATCCCCGGGTACGCAGTTCGGTACAAAACACACGATTCCCTCTCCCTTTGTTTGGGATTCTGTGGAATCATTTCCCTCCCTTGTGGGGAGGGGTAGGGAGGGGTTTTGTATCTTCACGAGAGCTTTACCCTCAGCTGCTACGCCGGTGATCTCCACGTGCTCAATTATTGGTAAATTTTTCTTTTTTGCCATATATCCTCTATTTACTCATTCTCTTTGAACTCATCAATCCATTCCTTTAACTTGCGCTGTAGGAGTGCCTTGTCCGGCAAATAGAGCGAATACTGTGCAGCATAGATGTTTGAATCTTTCGGCAAAGTCAGTTCAACTAACGCATCGCTCTTTTCTTCGCATAATAATATGCCGATAGTGGGATTCTCAAAGTCTTGTTTTATATATCGATCGTAGTAATTGACATACATCTGCATCTGACCAAGATCCTGATGCGTCAAGTCACCTGTTTTGAGATCAATCAGCACATAGCATTTGAGCAAACGATTGTAAAACACCAGATCCACATAGAAATTACGTTCATCGAATGTAAAACGCTTCTGGCGCGTCTCGAACAAGAATCCCTTTCCCAATTCAAGCAAGAACTGCTGCATCTTGCTGATGATAGCATTCTCTAATTTCGATTCTGTATATGCGCTTTCCGGTTTAAGACCAAGGAACTCCAAAGTAAGCGGATTCTTCATTATATCATCCGGCTTCTCTACCGTCTGACCTTCTTGTGCTAAACGCATCACCTCCTCTTTCTTACGACTAAGCGCAAGACGCTCATACAGACTACTACCGACCTGACGGCGTAGTTGCTTAACAGACCATTGTTGCTGCGCACACTCCAATTCATAGAAACTACGCGCCTCTATGTTTTCGATGCGCATAAGCACGAGATAGTGTGACCACGAGAGAATAAATCGAGGCAATTGAATTGTGGCAACGGCGTTGCCCAAATTTGTAACTTCTTTAGAAACAGACGTTTCAATGTGATTTTCTAATTGGGGCAATGGCGTTGCTCCAATTGAAGCATTCGCATATGATTGATAGAAGAAACGGCATCTTTTTAGAGTGTCGTACGTCCAATCTTTGCCATATCGATCCATCAAACGAGTGGATAGCTGACGAAGTACTTTTTCTCCGTACTTGGCTCGTTCTCCTTGCTGTTCATACTCCAGGATATAACGCCCAACTTCATAACGAGTTTTAACCTCAGCTATCTTGACTGCACTTACTACATATGAGCGTGCATGGTCAATCAAAGTGGAAATGCGATTGAACAAGGCATCGATTCTTTCGATTGTTTCTATATCTGCCATAATGCTATTGCTTCATAAAGTGTTGGTTGCATACTGTAAAAAAATCTATGTTAATAAGCTTTTGTAGAACTTTGTTTTACAAAATTGCGTGCAAAGGTACTACTTTTTTTGCACATATGCAAATTTTAGAAATTAAAAAATCAAAATTAATTTTTTTGTCCATGCAAGAGCTGTCGTTAGTCGTTGGTCCAAAATTACCAAAAATTATCCAAAAATTATTTATATAGGTCTACCATACAGCGAAGCAGATCGTTCGAGCAACGCGAGATCAGAATTAAAGAAAATTATCAACAATTATTGATAAAAAGGGGGTGTGCCAATAGTTTTGACACACCCGCCTGAAGACTTTGTACTGGGTTTAAGTCACTTTACTTGACTTCTTGACCTTGGAGAGTATAGATCTTATCTCCACGGAGAATATATACTTGACCGTCAATTATTATTTTGTGCGGTATTGAACTATCTGTATGAATATCCTCGATGCCTTCGCTGGCTTCGCGGAAATATGCGGTTAGTTCTATATCTCTATCAATTATCATTGTTCTTGGGTTATCTGTGTTTCCATCGCTCCAGCGGTCAAACTCATACGTTTCGTGAGGAGTTGCTTCCAATTGAATTTCGGTTAAATATTCTAATAAAAATTCTCCTCCATAATAGTTTACCCAGCCTTTAGTATCATCAAAAGTTATATTGAGTTTAAACTTATGTTTTACAAAAATAGGGTTAAGGATCATCTCCCCTCCAACGACAAAAGACCATGTAAGCGTTGTGCTTCCATCTTCCCAAAATAAAAAGTCATATCCATAATTGGGGTGTACTGTAACGGTTATTTCCTCTCCGTATTTGTAATATCCACCACCTGTTGTATATCCATCTTCGCCAATATAGTCATGAATAAGAAACGTATCCAGTTCATATATGGCTGTTAATTGAATGTTATCATTGAATGGTATTTGACGTGGATTATCAGTATTTCCGTCACTCCAACGTGCAAAATGATGATAGTTGTAGTCACTATTTTCTGCAGCAATCTCAATAATACTATCACATTCTGTTAATTCTTCAACATTGGGATAATACAGAAGTCCAAGGTTTTCTAAGTTACATGTAAGATCAAGGGAGTATGGTGTTGGTCGATACCGTAACCAGTATTCACATCCCCATTTTTGCAAGTATGCATCTAATGAACCACAAGGGAGATAAATAGTATAATTGCCACCAAGGAATGCGGTTTCATTTTCGGGAGGAAGTGAACTCAACATAGCAATAGTAATATCACAACCTCTAAATGCCTCATAACCAATATTTGTGATATTTTCGGGGATGGTTATTGAATCAAGTTTACGACATTCCCCAAATGTGCGTTCTTCAATTTTTAAAAGATTAGTTGGAATATCAAAGGATTTTATACCACATCCCCAAAAGGCAGATGCCCCTATATACGACACTCCATCAGGGATAGTAATTGATGATAAACTATAGCAATCTTTGAACGCTTCTGTGCGTATTGTATCTATACTATTAGGCAAATCTATCGTAGTAAGACGACTACATGCATCGAAGGCTCTTTCTCCGACCTTCTTTACTCCCTCAGAAATTGTAATGGAAGAAAGGCTATGACAAAATCTAAAGCAATCCAATGGTATTTCGACAATTTTTGATGGAATAGAGATAGATTTTAATTTTTCACAATAAGCAAAAGGGTAAGCTCCCATATATTCCAAGTTGTCGGATATAGTAACCGTAGTAAGACTATCGCAATATTCGAATGCTCCATCTCCAAGAGAGATGACGCTGTTTGGCAAAACAATGGATGAAATTTTTGAGCAACCATTAAAAGCATATTTTCCTATCTTTTCAACACTATTAGGAATGGTAATAGATTCAAGATTCTTGCTTTTGTAAAAAGCAGAATTAGCTATTTGGGTGACTGTATTTGGAATGGAATATGTGGATTGTGTCTTTCCTGCAGGATATGTAACAATCGTAGTCTTTGTCTTATCAAATAAGATACCATCTTCGGAACAATACTTTTGATTGTTAGGATCCACTATGAATGCTTGAAAGTTATAACAAGCGTTGACTATGCCAACAATTGTATCTATGCTAACTACACTACTAGGAACATATACTGAGACTAATTGAGAACACCCCCAGAACGCATCTGGTTCAATGGTCGTCACTGTTGACGGTATGGTTACTGAAGTAACTAATGTCTGCATTAAAGCTTCGCGTTGAATGCTCGTAACTGTGTATGTATTATCTGAATATTCAACAGATTCAGGAATAGTAACATCCCCACTTAACTGACGACGATCATTTGGTGGTAACTTATATAGTGCTGCTGTTCGGTTATCTACTTCATCACTCGTAATTATGTAGCGCATGTAATATTCGCCATTACCTGCGTTGAATGTTGTACCCACAAGGGATGAATCCGCAAACAAATGGGTAATTGCCAATAGAGTAGAAGCAATAAAAATGATAGTTCTTTTCATAATATCAAATATTTAAAAGTTCATGAATTGCACTTAACAAACTTTCCGCAGAAAGGCGGTTGAGTTGATTGTTAAGAAGATAATTGTTTGGTTGTTCAGACCTATAGTTCTGAAAATGGATGAAGGTGTAGCCCGCTGCATTTTCTCTTGCCTGTTTCATCGGTTCTCCGTTTGGACGGGCGGCACAAATAATAATCCGTGGCTCGTTCTTCTCCAAATAAGCCTTTGTGTCGGCGAAGACATGCGTACCCGGATCACCTTGCGATTGAATGAGTACCAAATGATTGTTCATTTGGAAAGCCACTGTTCGGTCAGCTTGATACTCTTTCGCTTCCTCCTCGTTATGTGGGAAAGCCTCTAATTTGTCGACGTTTTGTGCCTCTAACATTCTAATGAGGCATAGAAGTGTAGCAGATTTGCCACTATCTTCATCTGCATCAATACAAATAAAGTATTTATTCATAATAGTAAATATTTTGGTTATTCATATATACACGAAAAACGTGAGGCTTGTTAGCTTCAATTTGGGTGCTTGAGGTTCTCGACTACCTTATTAGACCATCTATCTACTGAACAAGACTCACGCAACGCGTGAGCATAAAAGCCTTGTTCTTGGTCTAATAGGTTTGAAACTGTCGAGATTTCAAGTACCCAAGTTCTCACCCTTTCGGGTTCGATTTCAACTTAGCTGAATGCTATATTATTGCGCGACGCTTCGCGCTAATTATTTCTTATGTTCTCATTTTTGCGCTGTTGAGTTCAGCGGCTCGGATTGATGTCATAAGCGGGACTATGGGTCTAAGCGGCTGTGCCTACCTCATAGAGATATTCCGGCGCTATATCCAATGTGCCATTTTGCCACGAAATAGTCCATCCGTCTAACTGAAACTGACTGAATAATTTCTTGTCTTGAAGTGGGGCAAACAAAGGATGAGACGCGATAAACTCCTTCGCATCAAACACACGTTGCTCGCCATTAGAAAATGACAGAGACAAGCGGTAATCGCCTAAATACTTGGCGCTATTTATCCAAATCAGATTCATATCAGTCAAGTGGTTTAATATTGATAATCTCTTCGCCTTTCTCCATGCGAAGCCAATTCTCTTTCAACTCGGATTTATGCTCGTCGTACCATTCATAAACAAGATTCAAGACGCGGCGGGGTAAGTTACCATTGATTTCGCCTGTGTTAATATCCATAGTAGCACGATAGTCATTATAACGAATGTGAAAGTGCGGAGGATTGTGCTCCGAATTGTACATTGTTATAATTATTCCATAAAAACGACTTATTTCAGGCATAATTGCGATTCCCTTTCATTTTGCGGCGCAAAATTACAAATAATTTTTGATATATGCAAATCTTTGGTCAAAAAAATGACGTTTTCTAATCTATATTGACGATTTGACGATGGATGAGGGCGTTGAGAGGGTACGTGCGGCGAGAACGGAGAGGACGAGGGTTAATGGGCACGAAGGAGATGTCCTCGGGTGTCGGGAGGGAGGGCTCGGCGAGGGAAGGCTCGGCGAGGGATTGTTGGGCGATGGAAGGCTCGACAGGGAAAGGCTCGGCAGGGAAAGGCTCGGCGAGACAGCGCCGAGAAGTGGACAGCACGGTGTGGGGATGATCGGCGGGAAGGGACTCCGCGCTTACGCACGGAGCACTCAACAAAGACTGCTCGGCGGAGGCATTTTGGGCGAGGGAGGCAGCAGTGGGTTGCTCGGCGAGGGAGGCTTCTTGAGCGGCGATGGATTGTTGGGCGGCGGATTTGAGGTCACGGTAGATGGAGACGTAGACGTATTGATAGAAACGGGTATAGGGTTTGAGACCGGGTTCCGGCTTGGCACCACCTTTAACGACGTGGAAATAATGATGGAAGAAACGAAGTCTCCATTCTATGCCTTCCGGAGAGTAGTCGTGTTCGAGGGCGTGAGCGAGTTTTTGGGCGGTTTTGATGAGTTCGCGGTTAGCTACGCAGGCTGCTGACCACGTCTTGGGGAAATGGTAGGTGTAGAGTTGGTGCAAGCCGCCAAAACGCGGGACACGGCGGACGATGATGTGCTTGCGGTATTTTTGGCCTTGCTTGTGGGAGTTCATCATTCCGCAGTAGTAGTTGATGCCATCAATAGGATATAAATAGCGCACACCACGGGCGTGAACCTTGGAAACAGCAGGAGAAGGCACCTCTTGGAAAAGGGTGCTTGTCAAAGTTAAAAATATGGTTGTTTTTAGATGCTTTGGCATTGGTTGTAAAACGTTGTATATGTGGTTATTATTGTGGTGTTACAATTGGCATGGTCTAGGATACCTCCTTTCCGGTCTCGATCCGCTCTGTACTCGGTCTCGGGCAGAGCCCTTGGAAGGGGTTAGTGGATGAGAGGGTTAGTGGGTGAGAGGAATCCTGAAATCGGGTGCAAAGGTAATACTTTTTTTTGATATATGCAAATTTTGGGGCTTGAAAAAGTCAGAATAATGAGATTTTCGGGGCGGAAAGGTGATTTAGGGGGTGTTTTTGTCGGGATCAGATCCCGACGCAAGGGACAAAGAAGAGCGGCAAATACTATTTGCCTGTAAAAGAAGAAAGAGGAAAAAAGGAACAAGGCGGGGGAAAACTGCCGCAAATATGCGACAGAAATGAAAAATGAAAAAGCCCCCTCCGGCTTAATAGTACCTCGTCTATCGTTAAATAGGCAAGATTCTCAATCGTAAAATCGGCAATTTTTTATGTTTTTTTGCTTTTTATTTGCGTATGTCAAAAAAAAGCAGTAATTTTGTAGCCGATTTTGTAAATTATCCGCATTATGGCATTAAAAGAGAATATACAAACATTACTTGCGCAGGTGGGCGAGATGAAGGCAACGAGTGCTGAGGAGTTGGAGTCCCTGCGTATTAAGTATCTGAGTAAGAAAGGCGAGATCACCGCGCTGTTCAATGAGTTTCGTACCGTTCCGGGAGACCAGAAAAGGGAGTTGGGACAGATGTTGAACCAGCTTCGTCAGCAGGCTGAGAGCCGTATCAATGAGTTGAAGGAGCAGTTTGAAGCTAAACAGGCAGAGGCTGACAAGTTGGATCTGACCCGTACGCCGGATCCGATTGCTTTGGGTACGCGTCATCCGCTGTCTATGGTTCGCGAGGAGATAGAGGATATCTTCTCCCGCATCGGTTTCACGATTGCGCAGGGACCGGAGGTAGAGGACGACAAGCACGTGTACGGAATGTTGAATTTTGCACCGGAGCATCCGGCACGCGATATGCAGGACACGTTCTTCATTGAGAAAGAGATGGGTGTTCAGAAGCCAACGGATGTGCTGCTTCGTTCGCATACGAGTTCGGTTCAGACGCGTGTGATGACGAGCCAGAAGCCGCCGATTCGCGTGTTATGCCCGGGTAGAGTATATCGTAACGAGGCAATCTCTGCTCGTGCGCATTGTTTCTTCCACCAAGTAGAGGGTCTGTATATCGACAAGCATGTTAGTTTTGCGGACTTGCGCGAGGCGTTGCTGTATTTCAGCAAGGAGATGTTCGGTCCGGAGACGAAGATCCGTCTGCGTCCGAGTTATTTCCCGTTCACGGAGCCGAGTGCGGAGATGGATATCAGTTGTAACATCTGCGGCGGAAAAGGTTGCTCGTTCTGCAAAGGGACAGGGTGGGTTGAGATCTTAGGCTGCGGTATGGTGGATCCGAACGTGTTGGAGGCTTGCGGTATTGACAGCAAGGAGTACAGCGGCTATGCTTTTGGTATGGGCGTAGAGCGTATCACGAACCTCAAATACAGAGTGAAAGACCTGCGTCTGTTCTCGGAGAACGACGTTCGGTTCTTGCGGCAATTTGAGAGTTGCTGACATTTTTATAGTGAAAAATTTCTCATTTTGAAAAATTTCGATTATTTTTTCACTAAAAATCTTGCGTATATCAAAAAAAAGTAGTACCTTTGCACCCGATTTTGCGCCTATGAGCGAGCAGAACCCCTATATCATCGATTTGAAACGAATGCCAATAGGCACTCATTCCTTTGATATTCAGCTGAATGACGAGTTCTTTACATCGTTGGAGAAGTCGGAAGTGCTGAACGGCAAGGTGGACTGCAAAGCGGTGCTCAATCTCCGGGAGGAGGATTATACGCTCAAGATATCGGTTCATGGAACTGTTTTTGTTGTGTGCGACCGATGCCTCGACCCGATGCCCCTTGAAATAGAAGACGAGCAGGAGATTTTCTCGGAAGACGAAGAAGAGATGTCTGATGACAAATCGCAGATGTCCACTCTTGATCTCCAATGGCTCGCCTATGAAATAGTAAGTATCAATATTCCGCTTGTTCACAGTCACCAACCGGGTGAGTGCAACCAGCAAATGGAACTTCTCCTCCATGATCACCTATGTGACGAGCCGGAACCCGAAGAGAATTGATAATAGAGAAAGTAATTGGTAAATTTTAAAAAACGTAAATAACTATGGCACATCCTAAAAGAAGACAAAGCCACACCAGACAAGCTAAGCGTCGTACCCATGACGTAGTAAAAGCTCCGACATTGGCAACATGCCCGAACTGTGGCGCATTGCACATCTACCACACTGTTTGCCCATCTTGCGGCTATTACCGTGGTAAATTGGCTATCGAACAAGCTGAGGCCTAATAAGGCGAAAGGCAAAAGGTAAAAGGCGAAAGGGAATAACACCTTTTGCCTTTTCACCTTATCTAATTAACGCGCGTACGTGAGTACGCATGTGACCCGTGAGGGCCACTTTGAAAACGTTTAATGTTTAATGTTTTAATGTTTTAAGCAAACATGTTTAATTCCAACAACGAAGGAGAACGCAGACCTCGTCCGCGTTTTCACAGAGAGAGCGAGCCGGTAAATGCTCGTCCGCGTTTCCGTCGCGAGGACGGAGAGTTGCGTCCGCAACGTAGTTTTAATGGTGAGCGCACCGAGCGTCCGCATCGTTCGTTCAACGGTGAACGTGCAGAACGTCCACAACGTAGTTTCAATGGTGAACGTGCAGAACGTCCGCAGCGTTCGTTCAATGGTGAGCGTTCAGAACGTCCGCAGCGTTCGTTCAACGGTGAACGTGCAGAACGTCCGCAACGCAGTTTCAATGCTGAGCGTACCGAGCGTCCGAGTCGTCCGTCATTCGGAGGTAGACCTAAACGTAACAATGGTGTTTATTCGAACCGCAAACAGCAGACTTATCGTGAGCAACACGAAGATCCGACCAAGCCGGTTCGTCTCAATAAATACCTTGCCAACGCAGGTATTTGTTCCCGTCGTGAGGCAGATGATTTCATTCAAGCCGGTGTGATCACCGTCAATGGTGTGACGGTAGATAATCTGGGTGTGAAAGTGCTGCCGACGGATGATATTCGTTTCCATGATCAGCCCGTTCGTCGCGAACGTAAAGTGTATATCTTGCTCAATAAGCCGAAAAATACTGTCACCACGACCGATGATCCTCAGGAGCGTCACACGGTGATCGACATCGTGCGTAATGCTTGCAACGAGCGAATCTATCCGGTAGGTCGTCTGGACCGTAACACCACCGGCGTGATGCTGTTGACCAATGATGGTGATTTGGCAGCTAAATTGACACACCCGAAATTCCACAAGAAGAAGGTCTATGCCGTAACGCTGGATCGTGATTTGGAGGAAGTCGATGAGGCTATCGTTCGTGCCGGTGTGGTACTGGATGACGAGCGTATCATCCCCGATGCCTTGGAGTTCCCGAAAGAGGATCGCAAGCATATCGGTCTGGAGATTCACTCGGGTCAGAACCGTGTAGTACGCCGAATCTTCGAGAAAGTAGGCTACAAAGTAGTCAATCTGGATCGTGTGTCGTTTGCCGGTTTGACCAAGAAAAACGTGGGTCGCGGTAAATGGCGTTTCCTGACTCCGAAAGAGGTAGCTTTCCTCCAGATGGGGCAGTTTTAAGGGGAAGGTCGTTGGTCGTTGGTCGATAGTCGTTAGTCGATAGTCCAAGGGCGCAGCGGTCTTAAAACAAAATTAGAAAAGTGAAGCGTAGTTTCCATTACATATTATTTGCGATCACTGTTGCATTAGCGATAGTGTGCGGAGTGTTGACGTTCCATGTGAATGTCAATGCCGACATGACGAAATATCTGCCGGATGACTCTCAGATGAAGCGCGGCTTGGAGATTATCATGTCCGAGTTTGGCTCTTCCGCTCAGATGTCCGGAACGGATGTGCATGTGATGTTCAAAGGTCTTCGTCCGAACGAAGTACCCGGTATCCGTACGTTGCTGGACGGTTATCCGGATGTGAACGGTGTGTCGTACCGCTATAGTTCGGATAGCACCCACACGGTGTTTGATCTGGATGTACCGAAGTCGGTGGATCAGAAAGCTTTAGGCAAGCAGATCAGTGACCGTTTTGGTGGAAACTGCGTAGTGGATACGAGTCAGGACGGTGCTACACCTCCTGTGTCGGTCATGATCTTCGCTGCCGTGCTGATCATGGTAGTGCTGTTTGTGATGGCACAGAGTTGGTTCGAGCCCGTGGTGATCTTGATCACCGCCTTGCTCGCTATCGTGCTGAATATGGGTACGAACGCCTTGCTGCCGTCTGTATCCATCACCACGAACTTCATCGGCTCTATCCTGCAAGCGGTGCTTTCGCTGGATTACTGTATCGTGCTGCTGAACCGTTACCGTCAGGAGCAGGACGAACATACTGATAAAGAAACGGCAGGTATAGCTGCGAATAATGCTATCAAGCGTGCAGCTCCTTCTATCCTTTCGTCTGCTTTGACGACGGTAGTAGGTCTGCTGATGCTCTGTTTCATGCGTCTGAAAATCGGCGCAGATATGGGTATCGTGCTTGCCAAAGGTGTTGTTTGTTCGCTTATCTGTACGTTCACGGCTATGCCGGCACTGATGTTGCTGTTCCGCAAGACGATCAATTTTACGGCGAAGAAAGCCTATATTCCTCCTACGGACAGAATGGCCTTGTTCATCTCGCGGCATAAACTGCCGATGGCGGTGGGCGCTGTGTTGCTGTTCTTCGGATCATGGTATCTCTCCAGCAAGACGACGATCTTCTTCTCCGCTGAGGCAGAGTCGCAGATAGAGAAAGTCTTCCCTTCTCCGAATCCGTTCGTGTTGGTCTATGACACGCAGGATGAGGATTCGGTCTATAGCTTAGTGGATAGTCTGATGGCGCAGCCCGGTATTCAGTCGGTGATCTCATATCCGACGCTGATGAGTCAGCCCTTGACGCCTGCCGAGATGGCGAGCCATGTTCGTTCGCTGCTGACGGATTTCAAGGATTTCATGCCGGAAGGTACCAAAGTACCGTCTGAGGCGCTGGATATGATCAACCCCGAGATGATGCAGCTGTTGTTTTACATGCATGCGCAGGGCGGGGAAGAACATATGCATCTGGCGTTCCCGGACGTAGCGCGGTTCCTACATTCGCATGTGGCTTCAAATCCGCTGTTTGCTTCGTATCTGGATGCGGATATGAAGAAACAGATAGCGGATCTGCAGTCGATGCTCGATGTGGCGCCGATGGAGGAGGAGAAAGAGCAGCCCGCTGCTCAAGCTCAGCAAGAAGAGCCGGTTATTGCCGCCGTGGACGAAGAGTTGTTGGAAGATACGGTTGTTCTCAAACGTGAAACCATCGCTCCGTTGACGACTACTATGGAGCCCTTGGCTATCTATGAAGATACGCTCACTGTTCCGCAGATGAGTATAGACAAGATAGCTATCGTTCCGTTCATCGAGAAACTCAATGCCAAACAAGCATCCGCTACATCGGTGGAGATGCGTAAGCTGACCGACACGACGGCTATTCGCCTGCCGATGTCCGTCAAGGAGATGTCCCTGTTCATCGGTTCGACACTTATTCAGACGCAGCTCGTCTTTGGCTATGCGCACGGTAAAGTGAAGAAACTCACACCGTTGCAGTATGTACACCTGTTGGTGGATGATCTGTTCAAGCGTCCGGGTTTGGCGGGCATGATCTCTGATGAGCAGCGTACCCAATTGGGGCAACGTGCTTATCTGATGGATTTGGCGAATGAGAACGCTTCTCTGACGCCTAAGGATCTGAATATCCTTCTCCGTGCGTTCGGTATAAACGGCTTTACGGATGATGAGTTGATGGCGATTGCTTATCCGCCTCAGAAAGAGACGCCTCAGATAGCCAAGGTGACGCCTGTTGCCGAGATGAATCCGGAGGAGATCGTCAACTCCGTGGTGGATGTGCAGCGTACCTTGCATAGTACCGATACAAGCCGTGCTCTGTCCGCAGAGTCCAAGCCGGTGGTGGAGCCCGTTCCGGCACACAAAGGTCCTTCGAGAGAGGATCTGCAGGCAGAGTTATTTACCGAGTTGGTGTTCGGAGGAAAGGAATATACCTCTGCGCAGATGGCGTCCAAGTTAGCAAGGCTGATGAAGTTGTCAAACGTCAAAGCAGATCCGGTGACTCCGGCGCAGATGTCCTTATTATACGATTATTACGGCGCTGTGCATAGTCAATGTGATACGCTCCGTTTGGGCTTTGAGCCGCTGTTAGTCTATCTGTGCGACACGATGGTTTATGACCCGCGTTTGGCAGATGTGCTGCCGGATTCGGTGCAAGCTCAAGCTACGGATATCAAGGCGCAGATGAAAGACGGTTTGGGAATGTTGCGCAAGGAGGATCACTCGCTTTTGGTCGTTCTGTCCTCGCTGCCGAAAGAGTCGCCGGAGACCTATGCGTTTGTTGATACGCTGACAGCTTTGGCGGACGCGCGTCTAAAGCACGAGCATTATTATGTGGGCGAATCGGTGATGTACGCTGAGATGCGAGGCGGTTTTGACCATGAGATGAATGTGGTGTCGCTGCTGACTATTCTGTCTATCTTCCTGATCGTGGCGCTGACGTTCCGTTCGGTGATCGTACCGACCATATTGGTGGTAACGGTCATGACGGCGGTGTATGTGAATGTAGTGGTGGCCGGATGGGTTACTGGACAGATGTTATACCTCGCGTATCTGATTGTACAGGCAATCCTCATGGGTGCTACGATAGACTATGGTATTCTTTTCGCCAGCTATTATCGTGAGAGCCGTAAGACCATGTTCCAACTGGATGCGGTCTGTGCGGCGTACAGAGGTTCAATCCGTACTATTCTGACGTCCGGCTTGATCACCGTATTGGGTCCCGGAGCGATGGCGCTGTTTATTGACGATCTGATGATTAGTAATATCGTCGGATGTCTGGCAGTAGGTGCTTTCATGGCGATCGTGCTGACGCTGACTGTGGTGCCTGCTGTGTTAGTGGCGCTGGATAGATGGGTAGTATATGGCAAGAAGAACCGTTTTAATGGTGAAGTCAAATCTGATAGTAAAGAATGAAAGAAAATCAATGGGATATGGTCATCACACCGAAGGATAAACTGCTTGCGGTGGATTGGAAAGAGATATGGCGGTATCGCGATATGTTCGTTCTGTTCGTAGAACGGGCGTTCCGTGTGGCGTACAAACAGACAATCCTCGGTCCGCTGTGGTTTATTATTACACCGGTGTTGAGTGTGATTGTCTATGTGACGGTGTTCGGGGGTATAGCCAATATCCCGACCGATGGCGTGCCGCCGATCTTATTCTACCTGCTCGGTATTTCGGTCTGGGGATATTTCTCCAGTTGCTTGAGTGCCACCTCCAATTCGTTTGTTTCGAACGCAGATATCTTCGGTAAGGTCTATTTTCCGCGTATTATCATGCCTCTGGTAGCGGTGACGACTAATCTGTTGTCGTTCGCAATCCAGTTGGCGATCTTCACCGCCTTCTATATCTACTATGTAGCGACCGGAACGGAGCTGGTGATTCATTGGCAGTTGGTTCTTTTCCCGGTTCTGATCGTGCTGTTAGCGCTCATGGCTGTAGGATTCGGTATGATCTTCTCGTCCATGACGACCAAATACCGTGACTTGCAGATCATGTTAGCCAAGATCATCTCGCTCTGGGTGTATGTCACGCCGGTGATCTATCCGCTGAGTATGGTGACGAACGAGAAACTGCATTTAGCGATGAGTCTGAATCCCGTTACGCCGGTGATGGAAGCCATCAAATACTCGCTTTTGGGGCAAGGTCAGTTCAGTTGGCTTTGGCTTGCTTACAGCGCTGCTTTCACGCTCGTATTATTAATCTTCGGCCTTATGCTTTTTAACAAGGTTCAAAAATCATTCATGGACACAGTATGACGCAAGATAATCAATATTGGACTACAGAGATAAGCCCGAATACCTTTGCAAAGGGTTTGGGATTGAAAGAACTATGGGATAAGAAGTACCTGATTTGGCTGTTTATCAAGCGCGATATTACGGTTCAGTATAAGCAGACCATTTTCGGTATGGGCTGGTATTTCCTGTCGCCTTTATTCACGATGTTTATGTATATCGTGGTGTTCGGGCGTATAGCAGGTATCCCGACGGATGATATACCTCAGCCGGTTTTCTATCTGAGCGGAATCTGTCTGTGGGAGTATTTCTCGGAGTGTCTGACGGCTGTTTCCGGTACGTTTCAGACGAACGCCAACTTGTTCGGAAAAGTCTATTTCCCGCGTCTGGTGTCTCCGGTGTCGGTGGTGATCTCCAAACTATTCCGTTTCTCGTTGCAGCTATCGACATTCGTCTTTGTCTATCTGCTGTATGCGTTCAAAGGTGTGCATTTAGTACCGAACTGGTACCTGTGCCTCTTCCCGGTACTCATTCTGATGATCGAGTGTCTGGCTTTGGGCTTAGGACTGATGATCTCGTCCATGACCACCAAATACCGTGACTTGACCAATTTCTTCGGGGTGTTTGTATCCCTTTGGATGTACGCTACACCGATTGTCTATCCGCTGAGTTACGTCACGAACCCGACGCTGCATAAGATCATGCTCTTCAACCCCATGACGGCTATCATAGAGACGTTCAAATACGGCGCTTATGGGGCAGGTGAGTTCTCTTGGGTATCGTTAGGATACAGCGCAGCGATCATCGTCGTGCTGCTGTTCATCGGTATTGCGATGTTCAACCGCAAGCAGAAATATTTTATCGACACTATTTAAAGCATCTTGCTCAGTTCCTCGTAGTACTTAGGTGATACGGGAACCGATTTTGTATTAGGGATGTCCAAGTCCGCTTGGATCATCCCTTCTTTGTCGCGTCTGAGAATCTTGACGTGCCTTGGGTTGACGAAATACGAACGTTGGCAACGGATGATACCATGTTTGTCCATGACTTGCTCAATGCCTCTCATGGATTGTCGGAGTGAGTATTCTTTGATCTTTTCTCCTTCCGTATAGAGGATAGAGACGTAGTTCTCTTTTGCCTCTACATAGAGTATCGCGTCGTGTGCGATGACGAGCTTGAGGCGTCCTGTGGTATCCATGAAACGGATGAGATCATCCTCAGCCGCTTTCTCTTCGTCCGGACGAACAAGCGCAATGAGTAGGGCAAACACGGTATAGGGATAGATAAGCACCGTGGTAGCTATCTGCAGACATTGGCTCAAAGCAGGGAAGTATCCGTAGTGCTTGCGTACCAGCGCCATATACAGCGCCGCAAAGCAACTGAACACGATGAATTCTGCTCCTGACCAGAGCATGTAATCCCTCCAAGTCAGAGTGAGACGATGCCTGCAAGCCGTCATCGGGATACGCGAGAGACACAACACACCGATGAGAATACACATCGTCATGAGGGTATTAAAAACGATGCCGAGCCCTGCGTCATAGAACTCCATGATCCATTCGCTTGAGTAAAACAGAATGAAACAAAGGTAGAATACCGGTACCAAGAATATATGCAGCAACAGAGAGCTGACAGATAGAATAGAATCAGGAATTTTAGTCATAATTTAGTCCCTTTTTATGGTGTGACGAAATGGGGAAATACCCGATTTCGTCCCTATATTTGCATTTTAGTCACCAGAAGTGCCTATTTCGTCACATTTTTTCGTCCCTCATCACAATGATTTGCACACGTCGTCAAATAGCAGTAATTTTGCACCGTCAAACGATAAAAACGTTAAGACGTTAAATTGTTAAACTGTTAAATTAGTACAAATATGAAAGCTATTAAACGTATCGGATTTGACCTGTTGGTCGCACTCTATTGTCTCCAGTTACCGGCTGTGATAGCGTATCTGGTAATAAACTTGTAATCAATTAATTTAAATACTTACTGTTATGGACAATTTGGTAATCATTCATTCTGAGAGCGGTTTGCAATATGATTGGAAGAGCATCGCTCAAAACCCCGGTGGTCACTATGAACCGCAGATGGATCTGGTGGCTTATAAAGCACTATATGTCAATAAGATTGCGCAAGCACGTGCGTGCGGAAACGAACCTATGTTAGTCAGTCTTCCTATTATTGACGAGGATCGTTATTTCGCGTATATCACCCGTGGTATGAGTACGGAAGAGCGTAAGAACGTCCTCTATTGGTTAGGAGGCAGTACGAAGCGCCTTCGTGATCTGCATGAGCTGTATAACATTGCTTTGTTCCGTTTGGCAGCGGTGCAATGCGTACATATTATTGATATTACGAGCCCTATGCTTGCCTGCAAGGAGAGCGGAACCTTGCTTATGCAGGACGGTATCACGCTCTCCGAGGCAGGTAAAGCATTGGTTAGCGCCGCATGTTCGCTTTCGCATTCTCGCGAGCCATACGTTGCTGCTCACGTTGCATCTGTTCCAAACGCTGCATGAAGCCGGATTTCGGCTTGCCTGCTTTCTTCTTTTTGTTCTCCTCCATCTCACGGAGCATCTTCTCATCGTCCAAAGACCAGCGGAAGATCATCGTCTGCAGGATTGTGATGAAGAGTGAAACGAGGTAGTAGTAGCTCAGACCTGCTGCATAATCATTGAAGATAAAGAGGAACATGAGCGGCATAGCGTACATCATGTACTTCATGAACTTCATGTTCGGATCCGTTGCCTGAGACTGCATGGTGATATAGGTGTAAGCGATATTGCAAACCGTCATCAGCAAGCAGAAGAGGGAGAGGTGGTCTCCGATCAGCGGCAGGTTAAAGCCCCATTGGAAGACAGCGTCATAGGTGGACAGGTCGTCTGCCCAAAGCAGCGATTTGCCACGTAGCTCGATAGCGGTAGGCAGGAACCAGAACATAGCCATCAATACCGGGAACTGGAACAACATCGGCAGACAGCCGCTCATCGGGCTGACACCGGCCTGCTGGTATAGCTGCATCGTAGCGGCTTGACGTTCTTGCATCTTCTCTGCCGGATATTTCTCATTGATTGCATCGATCTGCGGACGCAGAACACGCATTTTCGCGCTGGATTTATACGATACGAAGACGAAAGGCAGGATGATGAGTTTGATCACCAAGGTCATCAGCAGGATGACAATACCGATATGTAATCCCCAACTGGTGAAGAGGTCAAACATAGGAATGACCAGTGCCGTATTGATCCAGCTCACGATCTTCCAACCCAGCGGAACTAACTTGTTCAGATGCAGTCTCTCATCGCGTGCGAGATCTTCGTCATATGCCTTGAGCGTGTGGTAGTGATTCGGTCCCAAGTAGAAACGGAAACCTGTGTATGTTTTGCCCGTGAGGTCAAACGGCACCGATGTATGCGTGGTGTACTGCTTGATATAACCGGAATGTCTGCTCTGCAGCGTAGAGCTGAACTGCGACGAACTGAACGCATCATCGGCAATGAGAACGGTCGAGAAGAACTGGTCTTTATAACCGATCCATTTGACGCGTGCAGACTCTTTCTCGCTGTCATCCTTGCTCTCACTCAGTTCCTCCATATCGCCGCCTACAAGCATGTACTGCAAACGTGCATAGCGCTCTTCGAACTTACGTCCTTGCTCTTGTTGCGGGATGAGTTGACGCCATTGAAGCTCCAAGGAGTTGATGTTTTGCGCCAACTCGCTCTGCATATTATGCGGCTCCAAAGACAGATGTACCATATAGGAGTCCGACAACTCATATACGAAATCTAACCAAGCGTCCGGCGAAGCGGTCTTGAGACGCAGGATAGCTTTGTTCTTTTGGGCTGTTTCTACCGGCGTGAAATAGAGGTTAGAGGTTTGCAGAATACGATTGTTGGCAGTGATCAGCGTGAAGCCGAAGGTACTCTCATCCGCACGGAAGAGACAGAGCGGGTTGACAGAGTCTCCGCTGGCATGGTATTCCGGCAGTTCAGCGCGTTGAATACGTCCGCCAAGGGTAGAGAGCGTCAGACGTAAGTGTTCGTTCTCCAGCGTTACCCATTGCTCTTCGCCTTGCGCAGCTTGAGCAAAAGTGCCATAAGCGGCTTGCATATGCGCTTGTTGTTGCTCTTCGCTGATGGTCTCAGTTTGTGCTGCATTGCCCGCTACGTATTGCAGCGAATCAGAGATACGTTGTGCCTCTAATTCTGCCATACGGGCAAGTTTGATAGAATCTTGTACGCGTTGGCGTTCCGCTAATTGTTCTTTCGAAGGACGATTAAGCATGGTGAACCCAACGATGATTGCGGCTATTAGAAGGAAGCCGACCCAAGTGTTTTTATCCATTTGCTATGTCTTGTTTTTGTTTATTATTCCAAACATAAAGCCTATATACAGGCGTGGTCCTGTAGGGGACATAAAATTGCTCCATCGGACGTCTTCCGTCAGTTTGCTGCCGGTTTTGCCGAAAGGAAGCATATAATCGATGCGAATCAATATCGCAGCGTGTCCTTTGAGTCCTGTTTCGATACCTACATACGGATCGAGCAGGAAGAAAGGTGTCTTGGTGTAAGAAGCATTGTAATAAGTGCTGTCAGCAGTAGTGTAGTTGACATCTGCTGCTTGTTTTGGGACAAATAACCGGCTCATGGAACCACCGCCTATGGTCATTCCGATGAAAGGTTGCACCTTGCCCCATTGGGTGTAGAAATCGCAGAAACCGCCGCCCCATCCTGATCGTACGCTGGAACCGGTTCCCATGAGCGGCATAGTGCTCACAAAACCCTCTGCTCCTACGTGTATATGGTTGATCAGATGGATTCGGAGTGCGCCGCCGATACCGAAACAGAAACCGCTCTTAGGCAGTCCTTTTACGTACGAAGCATCGCCCAAACCGGAGTTACTGAACACCTTACGGGGATCATCGGAGAACAGGTATCCTCCGTGAACCATCATTCCGCCGGAGAAACCGGTGAAGAGGGCAGTCTTTTTCTTTTCTTTTTTCGGGCTTTCCTGCGTCTGCTGCTCCTCGGCAGGGTTCTGCTCCGAGGGCGCAGATGAGTCATACGCGCGTCTCTCCTGCTCCTGAGCTATGAGACCCAGGGGCAGAAGAGCCAATGCGCATATGAGAAGCGTTTTCTTCATCAGATGATGTCAAATGCAACGTCCATCATGTTCGTGAACGAGTTCTGACGCTGCTCTGCGGTGGTAGCTTCGCCGGTCAGAATATGATCGCTTACGGTGCAGATTACCAGTGCTTTCTTACCAGCACGTGCTGCATTCATATACAGCGACGGAGCTTCCATCTCGTCAGCGAGAACGCCCATCTTCGTCCAGTTCTTCTTACGCTCGTCTTCGCAGTAGAAGATATCCGCAGAGAAGACATTACCCACGTGGTATTTGTAGCCGCGTTTTTCAGCTGCTTCTACCGCCTTGCGGCACAGATCGAAGTCAGCAATCGGGCAATAACGACCCGGCAGGTTGTACTGTGCATCCCAGTTACTGTCGGTGCAGCTACCTTGTGCAATCACGAGGTCGCCGAGGTTGACGTACATCTGACGCGCACCGCATGAACCCACACGGATGATCGTATCTACATCGTAGAAATTGAAGAGCTCATACGTGTAAATACCAATGGACGGGATACCCATACCATGACCCATGACGGTCACTTTTTTACCTTTGTATGTGCCGGTGAAGGCAAGCATTCCGCGTACGTTGTTCACTTGAACCGGATTCTCTAAAAAACGCTCAGCCATCAGTTTAGCGCGGAGCGGGTCACCGGCCATAATCATTGTTTTTGCAATTTCTCCATACTGCGCACCAATGTGCGGAGTAGGACATTGTTCTTTTGCCATAATTGTTTGTGTTTTTTTATAAGGTTATTAAATAAAATGAATTTTCAACTCTCAACTCTCAACTCTCAACTCACCCATTGTATTTATACCATTCAATGGCTTTTTCGAGATCTTCGGGAGTGTCAATTCCGATAGTTGGGGTGTCGGTGATGCCGATACGGATTTTGTATCCGTTCTCCAACCATCTCATCTGCTCCAAGCTCTCTGCTTTCTCAATAGGCGAGGGGTCAAGCTTCGTGATCTTCGCCAACACATCTGCCCGATAAGCGTATAAACCGATGTGGCGGTAGAACGAACCGCGTTGCAACCATTCGCTCTTGTCCACACCTCGGAGGTAGGGGATGACGCTACGTGAGAAAAGCAAGGCTTCGCCCGTTGCTTGCGACCAAGCCACTTTCGGGGTGTTGGGGTTCTCCAAATCAGCTAAAGTGTCTTGCGCCGTATAGGGACGAACGAGGGTAGCGATCTGCGTCTCGGGACTGTCAAAACAAGCCATCAGCGCCTCTATCTGCTCGGGTTGAATGAAGGGCTCGTCTCCTTGGATATTGATGATGACAGTGTCTGTGTCGTTCTGTTCGCGCCAAGATGGGGGAGTGATACCATTGTAAGCCTCCAGACAGCGGTCGGTACCGCAGCGATGGTCAGGACGCGTCATGACCACTTTGCCGCCGAACGACTCTACAGCATTGTAGATACGCTCGTCGTCAGTAGCTACGACAACAGTGTCCAGCGCTTTGGATGCTTGTTCGTACACACGGCGGATGACGGTCTTACCGCAGATCTCTGCCAGTGGTTTGCCCGGAAAACGCGTCGATGCGTAGCGGGCAGGGATGATTCCTATAAATTTCATATTTCGTTATTTTCTATTTTCGATAGTAAGTTGATAGCTCCGGCAATGGTTTTGACGTTGGTGATGGTGACGTATCGTCTGCCTGTTTTGATACCTTTCTTATCGGTCTCTTCGTGCAGGCTGCATCGTTCCGCTCGGCTCACGGCGTATTGGATGATACGTCCAAACACTTCGGATTGCCAGTAAGCATCTTTGTTCTGAACCAGATACATCGTCATTCGCTCTCCCTTGAGCAGGATTTTCTCAATACCCAAACGGCAGCAGAGCCATCTGAGCCGAACAACGCTCAGCAGTTCCTCTGCCGGTTCCGGGAGCACTCCGAAACGGTCAATGAGCCGTTTGCGGTATTCGAGCAACTGGTCTTCGCTGTGTAAGTTATCCAATTCGCGGTAGAGCGTGATACGCTCAGAGATGTTCTCGATATACTCCGGTGGGAAACTAATCGGCAGGTCTGTTTCCAATTGGCTGTCGGAACACCAAGTCATTTTTTCATTTGGATATTTACCATTTACCATTTGATCCTCATCCGAACCGAGTCCTTCTTCTTCGCGGAGTTCCTCCACGGCTTCGTTCAAGATCCGTTGGTAGGTCTCGTATCCTAAATCGGCAATGAATCCCGATTGCTCCGAACCGAGCATGTTTCCTGCGCCTCGGATGTCCAAGTCCTGCATCGCCAGATTGAAACCGGCTCCTAACTCTGCAAACGTACTCAGGGCTTCCAGACGTCTTCTGGCATCTTCGGTCAGCAGCTCTTTCTCCGGCGCAATGAGGTAGCAATATGCCTTGCGGTTCGATCGTCCGACACGTCCTCGTAACTGGTGCAAGTCCGCCAAACCGTACTTGTTGGCGCTGAAGATGAGGATGGTGTTCACGTTCGGTATATCCACACCGGACTCGATGATCGTGGTGGAGATGAGGATGTCATAGTCGTAGTTGATGAACGCTTCGAGTCTCTCTTCCATCTCGCCGGGAGTCATCTGTCCGTGGGCGGTGATGATACGCGCCTCCGGACACAGTTTATGAATCCGGTTCTCAATACGCGGTAACATATCGATACGGTTGTTGACGATGAACACCTGTCCGTTACGCTCCAACTCCAAGTCAATCGCCTCTTTGATGATGTCTTCGTCTTCTACGGTGATGAGCTCCGTCTGTACGGGGTAGCGGTTAGGCGGTGGGGTAGTCATCACACTCAAGTCTCGTGCGCCCAACAAGGAGAATTGCAACGTACGCGGGATAGGTGTAGCCGTCAGGGTCAGCACATCGATGTTCGCACGTAGCGTTTTGAGTTTCTCTTTGGCTGCTACTCCGAATTTCTGTTCCTCGTCGATGATAAGCAATCCTAAATCGTGCCATTTGACGCTCTTTCCGATGAGCTTATGGGTACCGATGAGGATGTCTATCTTACCAGCCTCCAATTCGCTCAGCAGCTCTTTGATCTCTTTGGCGCTCTTCAACCGGCTTAGGTACTCGATACGTACCGGCAGGTTCTTCATGCGCTCTTTGAACGTGTTATAGTGTTGCAAAGCGAGTACGGTCGTCGGCACCAATACCGCCACTTGTTTGCCATCGGTAGCCGCTTTGAAAGCAGCACGCATCGCTACTTCGGTCTTACCGAAACCGACATCTCCGCACACCAAACGATCCATCGGCATCGGGCTCTCCATATCGCGCTTAACCTCTGCCGTCGCTTTAGCTTGATCCGGCGTGTCCTCGTAAAGGAACGAAGCTTCCAACTCATGCTGCATATATCCGTCCGGCGTGTAGGCAAATCCTTTCTGCTGCTTACGGGTAGCGTACAGACGTATCAGATCACGAGCTATATCTTTGACTTTCTCTTTGGTGCGTTCTTTGAGTCGTTCCCACGCTCCCGAGCCGAGTCGTGCGATGGTCGGTTCTGTGCCCTCACGACCTTTGTATTTGCTGATCCGGTGCAAGTTATGAATCGAGACAAACACATTCGCTCCGTCTCGATAATTGAGTTTGATCATCTCCTGCGGTTTGCCGTTCACCGGTGTGGTGACAAGTCCTCCAAACCGCGCTATACCATGGTCGGCGTGAACCACATAATCGCCTATCTGTAGTTGGTTGATCTCGCGAAGGGTGATAATCGCCTTTCCTCGACGAGCATTCTCGCTTGCCAAGGTCACGCGATGATACCGCTCGAAGATCTGATGGTCGGTATAGCAGCAGATCTTCAAACCATGATCCACAAATCCCTCATGCAAAGTCGTGTTGATGCCGATAAAGGCTAATGGCGAAGGGTTATCGGCTAATGGAGCGTCGCTATCCGCCTCGAAGATCGCTTTCAAGCGGTCGAGTTGTTTCTGTTGCTCAGCGAGGATATAGATCTTGTATCCGTCTGCCATATGGCGCCTAATATCCTCCGTCAGCAGATCAAACTGCTTATGGAACAGCGGTTGAGGTACGATGTCGAGAGTGATCTTGCTGTGAGTAGGGAAGGTGCTCTTCTCGTTCAGTTCGATGGTCTTGTGCGCTTCTATAGCACCTATGCTGTCCATGACGCCGAGACCATCTAACTTAAACCGAACGATACTCCAATCGTTGCTGACCCATATAAAATCATCCGTCAGATACGCAGGTATATAGGTCTGTGTTCTGTCAGCGGAGCGGTCTGTGTTCTGTGCTCCTACAATCTCCGCTTTCTCGACCTTGGTCTTGGACAGCTGATCTTCGATATCAAACTCACGGATCGAATCGATCTCATCGCCGAAGAAATCAAGACGATAGGGTATATCGTGGCTGTAACTGTATATATCCACGATACTTCCACGTATAGCGTATTGCCCGGGTTGAAAGACAAAATCCACCTGCTCGAAGCCGAGGTCTAATAGTTGTTTGCTAAGCGCCGAATGAGCGATCTCTTGTCCCGTACTCAACTGAAAACTGATAGCCGATAACTCATTCTTCGCCGGTACCGTTTCCGAAAGGGCTTCGGGATACGTGACCACAATAGGGCTTGTAGAAGGCGTAGTCGCAAGTCGGCTGAGTGCCGCAAGCACCTCCGTTCGTTGGATCACCATCGCTTCGTCTGTTGTACGGCGCCTTTTGCTGCTCGGGAAGAAGAACACATTCGTCTCGGGGCTTTCGGATAGCACTTTCAGATCAGCATATAGGTATTGCGCCGCTTCGGAATTATCCAAGAGGATGAACAAAGGACGCCTAACGTGCGTGAGTACGAGAGCGCGCGTACTCGCGTACACACCGGTTAAGAGAAGGTGTGACACCTTCCCTTTTTCCAACTCCCGGCGCACAATGGACAACTCCGGGTGTTGACCGAATAGTATGTTCAGATCATGTATCTGCGTTGTTTAACGTGTTATCTTAAAGGTGTTACCATTTTCGTTCACGATGATATAAACGCCGCGAGGCAGACTCATCGTATAGACATCCTCATTGGTGGTAGCTATCTTGCGACCGAAAATATCATATATGTTAATCCAATCTCCTGCGGTATAAACCTCCTCAATGCCTTCCGGAGAATAGAAAGTGACAGAGACGTTATATACGCGACGGTTGATGAAATCGGTCACTACGTATTTCACCGGCAGGATATTACTGGTGGAAAGATCGACGGTATCTCCTGATGCCGGCGTGACAGTAGTTTGGGGATCAGCCAAAGTAACTACAGGTTGTGCATTGACGAGGTCTATATCCGGATATTCGTTACGATTGATGCTGACGTGAATTGTATTATTGCTCTCGTCAATCTTACCGGCAATACCGTTCAGCGAGAAACCGGTGATCTGGACGGTAGGAACGAATACCGTTGGTTCAGGGCTCAGCAGATAGGAAACGATAGCGTCCAGCGTCTTCTTACCATCTGACGTAAGGTGCTCTGTGCTGTGCTTCGACATCGGGAAACCGATATATTTAGTTCCTCCGCGCATACCGGCAGGTATCTCATGAATGATCGTCTGCATCTCGCCGTCGGCTTCATAATCTTCGATATTACGAGTCGGCGAAGTAGCCAAACAGAGTGTGCCTTGCTGCTTGATATTAATCGGCATCAATCCACGGAAGATCACAGTATCAAGCACTTGAATACGATCGCCTTTCTTCTTGTTGAGGGTCTTGAAAATAGGATGATCAGCGCGTTGTACGGTGATATAACGACCACCTTCGCTGATACTTCCGTTGTCGGGTTCACCCCATCCGTTTGGCGTGTCTTCGTTACGCTCGTACGCGTAGCTGAATGCGTTCATGTTCAGTACCGGCAGACTTGCTCCACCGCGAACTACTGCCAGCACTTCCTCGTTATCTGAATCAGCATCTTCAGAGATCAATATCCATTTATATTTCGAGTACTGATCAGCCGGACGCAAACCGTCCTCTTTTGCCTTACGGGAAATCACATTCCAACTCTTGCTCTTCAAATGCGTATAAACGCCGTCTTTCTCGTCCGCTCCGGTGTTCTTATACAGATAGAGTACCGGATTCTGACCATAGTCCAGTTTCTTCACATGGATAGAGCCTTCGAACGTGGTATCGGCACCTGAAGCGGTAATCTTGAACTTATATACACCTTCTGCAGCAGTCGGAGTACCACCTATGATATAGGTGTTGTTGGTTGCTCCACTACCTGCTATACCTGCTGGCTGACCGTTCGGCCAAGTCAGCTGAACGACACTCTCGTCCAACGCATAGTAGCGGAATTTGATTTGATCCATCTCCTCGTTCTGGTACACATCGACAGTCAACTCCGTCATAGCCTGAATATCCGTTGCTATGCGGAATGAACCGGTAGCGCGGCTTGTCTCAACACCGTTGTAATAAGCCACAACGGCGTAGTTATACGTACCTACCGGACAATTAGCCACACCGCTTAACAGCAATGTATCCGTGAGATCTCCTCCGACCTCCTGCAAACGAATACCCGTAGCCTCATTGCCGATCCACTCCAGACGGGTCTCGGCACCCTGGATGTTATTGTATTTCGTTACATAGGTAATCGGCTGAATAGCTTGAGTCTGCAATACACGTTGTGTCGAGTCGTTACCTTTCAACCATTTCGTTCTCGGCTCTTGTGCTACACGCAGAGAGAAGGAACACAACTTACTGTCGCTACCACCGATTGCTGTCAATTTAATCACATGCTCGCCTGTGGAGATGTCAAAACGGTTGATCGCATAGGCCTGCGGAGTACGTGTTTGTTTGACGCCGTCAATATACAACTCAAACATCTTGCCCTTAGCGGGGTTCTGGTTGTTATCGTTGCCGTAGAACGAGAACTGGTCGTAGCCTTGAATATGCATCTCCATCACATGACTGCTGCTGTTGAATTTCGCGCTACGGATAGAGCTTTGGAACTCATCTCTGGTACCTGCATTCGAGTCACCGCCGGTTCCGTTACAACTGATGGTGAGCCAGCCGTCTTTGGTCTTTGCCGTGTTGGAAGTGCCGGTATCATCGCATATATTTCCTGCCTTGTCGACATTGGAGGTAGCTATCGTCAGGTTACTGCTGTTATCACGGTTGATGTAGAATACCTCGTATTCACGTCCGCCTACTACTGTCAGCGGTGTGTTATATCCGCCTGCAATATCTTTGGCTTCATAGATCTCCGGTACGTGTGTGGTCAATCCGCTGGGCGGTACTTGTACCGTATAATTGATCGTATAGGTCAATTTCGTAGTACCATCTTCGGCAGTCACCTCTACTTTGCCTACGCCCGGAACAGACGAAGCCTGCGTGATAGTCATCGTAGCTTTGTTGTCAGTAGGCGTTGCGGCTATCGTCGGAGGAGTCTTGGTTCCTGCCGTTAACTCGATATTGTAGGTCAGCGTACTCGGCGAGAAATTAGGAACACTCTTACCTCCGTAGGTCAAACTGCTCAATGTGGCATCGGTTGAAACTGCCGGAGACTCGGTAATCGTCACTCTATAAACGGTTTGCTCGTTGCTGGCACTCGTAAACGTGTAACTGATGGCACTGTTAGCAAAGTTCTGAACACCTTCCGGAGACTGTCTGTTAAGGTATTTTCCGGTAAAAGTAGGCTCCAAACTCAGACTGCTTCCATTGAGCACTTGACCGGTAATCGTCTTGTTCACTTGGTCAATAACCGCTGTTCCGCGGATGTTTGGCCATGTAGCGCTCTCGACTTTCGGAGCCGCACTCTCTTTGGTGAACGTCACAGTGTACGTCTTCGTAGTCGTACCATCTTCTGCCGTTACCACGATAGTAGCTACGCCGGGTAGGGTAGTAGCCTGTGTGATATTCGTCGTTGCGTTGGCATCGCTTGTCGTCACCTGAACGGAAGGAGCACCGCCTACATAGTCCGCCGGAAGCTCTACCTCATAGCTCAACTGATCTGCCGCAAAACCCGGAACCGGAGTCTGCTCTGCTCCATATACTATAGAACTCAACGTCGCATCCGTCGAAGCAGGAGGAGGACCTGCTTGGTAAGTTACCGCTAAATTATCAATAGCTGCATATTTACCGGACGATGATGCCGTCAACGTCAATTTTATATGACCCGTAACCACCGGACTGATGTCACTATTCGAAACACCCCATTTGTTGGTACCTCCGGTGTTGAAATCGGTTTTCGAAGTCTTGTTGCTGTATATATTCTTAACTACATTTCCGCTGTCATCTACTATATCCAAGGTAAAATTCGGCTTGCTATTGTCGTTTGCTACAGCATCGAATGTGATATTACTGATGTTGCTAAAAGAAGCAGTACTGGTAATAGAAATCGAAATACCGCTCTTGTTCTCAAAACTGAACAACAAGTAATTACCGTTTTTGGCTGAAAATTTACCGGGTGAAGCAATCTCACATTTGGCTGTTCCACCTACTGAAGAGGTGTTGTCTGCAACAGTCCAATCGGTCGCTAAAGCTACACCGTCATCAAAGGTGTAGGCCTTTTGTGCCCAAATACTTGTGCTTAACGCTGTGATGAATGTTAAAGCAAGTAATTTAATGTTTCTCATATTATTTTTATTGTTAAATTTCGTTTTTCTTTACACCCCGTATTAGGGGATATTAAATCACGCTGCAAAATTACTGCTTTTTTTTCAAACTCGTGTGCATATATTATAAAAAAATGTGTAAAAATTGACACTTTTTATGTTTTCGTTACTTTTTACACATATTTTACCCCTTTCCATCGTCCAAACACCCCTCCAAATTCCTAATTTTTAATTTTTAATTCGTAATTTTAAGTCTTCTTCACAGTATTATATACTTTAGTATATAATACCAACGTGTTAACGTCGAAAAAATAGTACGTTGTTAGTGCGTCCTTAGTGCGTGGTAAGTGCGTCGTAAGTACGCGGTTTTCGATATTGATACGGGCTTTTTACGGGGGTCTTAAAGCCCCCTTTTGAACCTTTTCTCGTGTATGCGCGCATTTTTTCCTTAATTTATTTGCGTATATCAGAAATTTTTTGTACCTTTGTGCCCGATTTCCGATGAAGAGTCGTTTGAGCTGACGATCGGAGATCGAGAAAACAATAAACATTAACAAACAACATCGAATATGAAAAAGACATTTTTATCTGTAGCGATTTGCCTTATGGCGGCGCTTACAATCAATGCCCAGGAGGTGGACAAAGCAAAAGTGACCGGTAACGCGGAAGCTGCTGCTAAAGCCGGGGATGATCTCAAGAAGTTAGAGGATGGTGAGAAGGCATGGAAATTTGACGGAACAATCGGTCTCAATGCCGCTGCTACCGGACTCGTGAACTGGTCTGCCGGTGGTAAGAATAACGTGAACGTTATCGCTTATGCGAAACTCCATCTGCTCTATCACAAGAATTCTCTCGCTTGGGAAACCAATTTCGACACCGATTACGGAATGACTTGGATTGACCAAAAAGAAGACAAATTCCAGAAATCCAGCGATAATATCAAACTCGCTACGAAACTGGGATGGGAGTTTAAGAAAAACTGGTATCTGACCGTTCTTGGTGGCTTCCAGAGCCAATACTCCCTCGGTCGTGATTACGTAGATGGCTACAACCCGGTTATCTCCAAATGGCTTGCTCCGTCGTACACCGATATCTCTGTCGGTATCGACTACAAGTACAGTTATAACGGAGCTGACTTCTCGGTGTATCTCTCTCCGATCGCCGGTCGTATCACCACTGCTTATACCGGCAAGGCTTGGAATAAGAAATATACCGAAGAGGCTTTCGTCGCTATGGAGGATGCAGCTTTAGCAGCTGGTGAGATCACGCAGGCTGAGTACGATGCAGCGTTAGCTGACTATTCTTACGATGTACAAGTCGAAAATCACAACGATCTTCGTACCAGACTGCAAGATACCTATGGTACCTATACGTATTCCAAAAATGGTGACAAGAAATTCCGTGACTTCCGTGCTGAGTTCGGTTTGAGCTTCAAGGGTGCTATCGCTTATACCTACAAGGATTTCAAACTGACCACTACGTTGGCTCTCTTCTCCCCGTATCAGGGCAAAGGTTTTGACCGTAAAGAGGCATACGAGAAAGCGAACGGAGCTGGTTCATGGGACCTGCTTTCCGACGCAGAGCGTTATTTCAAGTATTCGAACAAGAATCGTTCCTTCGGTCATTTTGATGTGGACTGGGATGTAGCGCTGAGCTATCAGTTCCTCAAATGTCTCCAAGTGACCCTTCAGACGAGTCTGAAATACTACCCGGGTGTCCTGATTGCCAACAAGAACGGCGATGTAGCTGAGCGTTGCCAATTCAAAGGCGTCCTCGGTATCGGCGTTGGTTATAGCTTCTAATGAACAATTATCAAATTATAATGAACAAGGCTTCCTAAAGAGTTTTGTACTAAATTTTGAGAACCGTACGTATCTTGATAAATCGTACTCGACTCCCAAAGCCCTTTGTGAATTGTGAATTATAAATTGTGAATTGTAAATCATGCAGTCTCTCGACGATCTATCGCAAAATGTGCAACTCCTTCTGCAGCGTTACCAAGCGTTGCAGAAGGAGAATGTACAACTGCGTGAAGATGTCGATCGGCAGCGTCAGGAACTCATCCGTACGCACGCTGACCTGCAGGACCTGCAGCAAAAGAACCGACGTTTAGCCACTGCTAACGCTCTCACTGCGGCGGAGACCAATGAGGAAGCACTCAAGCGTCTCAATGCCCTCATAGCACAACTCGATCGCGCTATCACCGCCCTCAAAAAATAGAGACTTTTAATTTTTAATTTTTAATTTTTAATTTTCCTTGTCTTCCGACAAACAACATATTAACTTGCATCTCGATGCCCACACCGTGGGTCTGGAGGTAGAGCGTGATCAAGAACCCAATTATCGCAAGGCTGCGGACTTGCTCAATAGGCGTTATCAATATTACCTTAAATTGCGACCAAACGCCTCCGCAGAACAATTATGGATGTATACTGCCCTCGAAGTGGCAGTGGCCCTACAGTCTGACGCACGGGAGAAATCACTTGTTCCCGTGGAGAAAGAACTAAAAGCATTGAATGAACAGATTCTCAATTGTCTAAATTCTGAAATCTGAATTCTGAATTCTGAAAACTAACAAAACAAACACGATAAATCAATGATGACAGCAATTTTATTTGGAGTAGCAGGTCTCCTTCTCGGAGCCGGTATCTACTATCTCATCTCGCGTACCGCAGCTGCTAACTTACTCAAGAAAGCGGCAGAGGAAGCTGAGGTGATCAAGAAAAACAAGATTGTTGAGGCAAAAGAGAAATTTATCGCCCTGAAACTGGAGCACGACAATACAGTACGTGAGCAGGACAAACGTATTCAACAGCATGAACAGCGTTTGAACCAACGCGAGCAGCAGCTCAATCAGCGTCAGGGTGAGATCCAACGATCCCTCAACGAAGTAAATCAAAAAACGCAAGCAGTAGAGCAACGCCAACAAGCGCTCGACTACAAGCAGCAAGAGGTGGACAAGATGCACCAACAAGCAGAGAAACAATTGGAGCAACTCTCCGGAATGTCTGCCGAGGAAGCGAAAAAGCAGCTTGTCGAAGCCCTCAAGGATGAAGCGAAGACTTCGGCTATGTCCTATATCAACGAGATCATGGACAATGCTCGTCTGGAGGCAAACAAAGAAGCCAAGAAAATCATCATCCAGACGATCCAGCGTGTGGCTTCGGAAACAGCAGCCGAGAGTACCGTCTCTGTCTTCCACATTGAGAATGACGAAGTCAAAGGACGTATCATCGGTCGTGAAGGACGTAACATCCGCGCACTCGAAGCCGCTACCGGCGTAGAGATCGTAGTGGACGATACACCCGAAGCAATCACCCTCTCTGCCTTCGATCCCGTACGCCGTGAGATAGCGCGTCTCGCTTTGCACCAACTCGTGCAAGACGGACGTATTCACCCCGCGCGTATCGAAGAGGTCGTAGCAAAAGTGACCAAACAAGTGGAGGACGAGATCGTCGAAGTGGGAAAACGTACGACCATTGACCTTGGTATCCATGGTCTGCATCCGGAGTTGGTGCGCCTCGTCGGTAAGATGAAATACCGTTCTTCCTATGGACAGAACTTGCTCCAACACAGCCGTGAGACCGCTAACCTCTGTGCCGCTATGGCGGGTGAGTTAGGTCTGAACGTCAAGGCAGCTAAACGTGCCGGTCTTCTCCACGATATCGGTAAAGTAGCCGACGATGATGTTGAACTGCCGCACGCAGAGCTTGGTATGAAACTCTGTGAGAAATACGGAGAGAAACCCGATATCTGCAATGCCGTTGGTGCGCACCATGACGAATGCGAGATGACCACCATCATCGCTCCTATTGTGCAAGCCTGCGATGCGATCTCCGGTGCCCGTCCGGGTGCCCGTCGTGAGATCGTGGAGTCGTATGTAAAACGTCTCAACGATCTGGAGAACCTTGCTATGTCCTTCCCGGGCGTAGTGAAGACCTATGCCCTGCAGGCAGGACGTGAACTGCGTGTGATCGTCGGAGCTGATAAGATCTCCGATAAGGATACCGAACTCCTCTCCTTCGATCTCGCGAAACGCATTCAGGACGAGATGACCTACCCGGGTCAGATCAAAGTGACCGTCATCCGTGAGGTCCGCGCCGTTAACGTAGCCAAGTAATCCGCCATGCATGGCGGATAAACAAAGGACTTCTGCCTCACAGGTAGAAGTCCTTTGTTAATTCTTGGTACGCCTTAGATCGCCCGCCTTTCTCATCTTCCAAAACCAACGTATCTTCAGTCCGGCTGATATCTGATATCTGATATCTGAAGGCTAAAAGCACTCTCCTTGCCGGTTTTGACTCCTTACTATATACGCGCGTTACGTGCGTGAGAAAGAGGTTCTTGCTTGCCGCTATTTGTCGCATTTCCGACTCCTTATTTGCCGGAAGGATCAGCGCTAACTGCCCTTCCTCCCGCAACAAACGTGCGCTGTGATCAATCAGCTCCTCGTAACTCAAACTATCCGTGTGTCTCGCTAACTCACGCCCTTTGTCCGGATTCTTCAAACTATTCTGAAAATACGGTGGATTAGAAACAATCAGGTCGTAACCGTCCTCCTTTTGCCATTCTTGCAGACTCGACACAAACGCTCGTACGCCGTTTTCTATAGCTTGCTCCACTGCTGCCTCGTCGATGTCTATTCCCTCTACTTCCGCTTCAGGGAACCGCTGCATCATCATCCGTGCAATCAATCCGCTTCCGGTGCCAACATCGAGAATTCTGAAATCTGACATCTGACATCTGACATCTTCCGTTTCCGCCCAGCATCCCAACAGCACGCCATCGGTTCCGACCTTCATGGCGCACTTACTATCCTCTATATAAAACTGCTTGAACCGAAACGACACAAATTCTTAATTTTTAATTTTTAATTCTCAATTCACAATGGTGGTGTTCGCAGCAGTGATCGTGGTCGTGCGCCTCGATGTAGCAATGTACCGCCAAATAGGCTCCCAATACAAGGAACAACACCGCGCATATATGTCGGAACCATTTCTCGAAAGCGCCCATCTTGCTCGTAAGGTTGCCGATACTTACCGCGCTGTAACTTACTAACCATGCAATCAGCATAATAGGCACACCGGTTCCTAAACTGAACACCACCGGCATGACCCAATTCCAAGTGCTCGGAAGGGTCAGCGTGATATCAATCATCGTCAGAAAATACACTAATCTGTGCGGACAGAAAGCGATAGCAAAGAATATACCCAAGATAAACGACCAGATCCAGCTCTCCTTGCTGTCTGTGTCTTTGAGCCATTTGCTGATGCCGTGATCATGCTCATGGTGGTGGTGTCCGCTGAAGAGCAACACCACGCCGCAGATGAGCATGAACCCTGCCAATATCGGTTCGCCCCAATGAGCCAGCAGATGTTGAATACCGTCGGTCTGAGCCCCCGCAAGAAACGGAATACTCAGCAGAACATACGTTGCTAACTTACCCAAAACGAACATCAACCCGTTGGTCAGAACGAGTTTTTTGTTGTTGATCTCCTTGTCTATATAGCCGATAGCAGTAATACTGGTCATCAGTGTGCAGGGATCCAGTATCGTCAGCAGACCTAATAGCAATGCAGTGAATAGTTGTACCATAATTGTCTTTCTTCTCAAAAAATCGTGCAAAGGTACATCTTTTTTTTGACATAAACAAAAAAAAATGAAAAATTTGAAGATTTATAATCGGGATACCGATGTAATATCGTTAAAATATCGACTTAATACCGATGAAATAGTGACTCCAACCGTACGTACACGTCCGAAAATCGGACGCTTTTTCTTCATTTTTAATTCTTAATTTTTAATTTTTAATTATTTTTCTTGCATATATGCAAAAAAAAGTGTACCTTTGCACCCAAATTGCGGTCTAACGACCATCGACTAACGACTAACGACAAAAATTATATACTATGGCAAATTTTAAGTATGCTCCGATGTTTCAACTTGGTAAGGACGAAACAGAGTATTATCTGCTGACCAAAGACTATGTGTCGGTCAGCGAGTTTGAAGGACACGAGATCCTCAAAGTGCAGCCGGAGGCATTGACCCTCATGGCGCAACAGGCTTTTCATGACGTCAGTTTCATGCTTCGTCGCTCGCATAACGAGCAGGTAGCGAAGATCCTGCGTGACCCCGAGGCTTCCGATAATGACAAATACGTAGCGCTGACCTTCCTGCGCAACGCTGAGGTGGCTTGCAAAGGACAGTTACCGCTCTGCCAAGATACCGGTACGGCTATCATCCACGGCGAGAAAGGCCAAGAGGTGTGGACCGGTTTCTGCGACGAAGAGGCACTGAGCAAAGGTGTGTTCAATACCTACACCGAGTGCAACCTGCGTTATTCGCAGAACGCACCGCTCAACATGTACGACGAGGTGAACACCAAATGCAACCTCCCGGCACAGATTGACTTGGAGGCTACCGAGGGCAACGAGTATCGTTTCCTTTGCGTAACCAAAGGTGGTGGTTCGGCTAACAAGACCTACCTCTATCAGGAGACCAAGGCGCGTATCCAGAACCCGGGTACGCTCATTCCGTTCCTCGTGGAGAAGATGAAGAGCCTCGGTACGGCTGCTTGTCCGCCTTACCACATCGCTATCGTCATCGGCGGTACCTCGGCGGAGAAGAACCTGCTGACCGTCAAACTCGCTTCGACCCATTACTACGACTCCCTGCCGACTACCGGCGATGAGACAGGTCGTGCTTTCCGCGATATCGAGTTGGAGAAACAGCTCCTCCAAGAGGCATACAAGATCGGTCTTGGTGCGCAGTTCGGCGGTAAGTACATGGCGCATGACGTGCGTGTCGTACGTCTGCCGCGTCACGGTGCAAGCTGCCCGATCGGTCTGGGTGTAAGCTGCTCTGCCGATCGTAACATCAAATGTAAGATCAACAAAGACGGTATCTGGATCGAGAAACTCGATAACAACCCCGCTTCCCTCATTCCCGAGGAGCTGCGTCAGGCAGGTGAAGGCGATGCTGTTCGTATCGACCTCAATCAGCCGATGAAAGATGTATGCGCTATTCTGACGAAATACCCGATCGGTACGCGTCTGAGCCTGAACGGCACCATCATCGTTGGTCGTGACATCGCTCATGCGAAGATCAAAGCGCGTCTGGATGCAGGCGAACCGATGCCTGAGTACCTCAAGAACCATCCTATCTACTATGCCGGACCGGCGAAGACTCCTGCAGGCATGCCTTGCGGTTCGATGGGGCCGACTACCGCCGGACGTATGGATCCGTACGTAGATGAGTTCCAAGATCACGGCGGTTCGCTCATCATGCTCGCTAAGGGTAACCGTTCCATCGACGTCACCAACGCGTGTCAGAAACACGGCGGCTTCTACCTCGGCTCTATTGGCGGTCCTGCTGCTATCTTGGCGCAGAACAATATCAAGTCCATTGAGTGCGTCGAGTACCCCGAACTGGGTATGGAAGCCATCTGGAAGATTGAGGTGGAGAACTTCCCGGCATTCATCCTCGTGGACGACAAAGGCAATGACTTCTTCAAACAGTTGAAGCCCTGCGAGGGGTGTACGATCCTTTCGTAATTCCGTAATTACGTAATCCCGTAATTCGAACTAATGGCAAACAAAAGACGTAAATACAGGTTAGCGATGCTGGACGACCTGACGCTGCGGGAAGTGTTTCACATCCGCGTCAGTCTGTTAGGCGCCATCAGCTTCATCACCATCTCGATAGTGGCACTGATCGTGTTGCTGTCCGTACTGATTGTCTATACCCCGCTGAGGAACATCCTTCCGGGGTATAGCGCGAGCTTGCGTCAACAGCTGATTCAGGAATCCGCCCGTGTGGACTCGCTGCAAGCCGACCTGACCCTGCAACGTCAGTACCTCGATGTCATCAAGCAGCTTACTGCCGGAGACATCCAATCGGACAGCGTGCAGAGTCTGGACTCGATGCAGCGCGTAGAACGTGCGCAGATCTTGGAGCAGCAACGCAACGAAGTGACCGAGTCCTTCAAGGAGCAGTACGAACTCAAGGAGCGTGACCGACTGCTGCTCTTCGATGTGCCGAGCCGCACTGTGCAGCAACTCTACCGCCCTGTACGGGGTGCGATCATGCAGTCCGCTAAACCCGATGAACATCGGTATTCGATCGTGGTACGTACGCCTAAGAACGAGAACGTGCTCGCTATCATGCGCGGACATATAGTCCTCATCGAGCGTGCCGAAGACAACACTTTCACCATCATCATCCAGCATACGCCGTACATGACTATCTACCGTCATGTGGCTCGTCCGCTCAAGACGCAAGGCGCGTTAGTAGAAGCCGGTGATGCCGTCGGACAGATGGACGGTCAGCTGGATTTAGAGATGGAGATCTGGAACGCCGGTGAGTTCGTTAACCCCGAAGAAGCGATTGTTTGGTGATGGTTAAAAATCTTTGTATATTAGGTAGTACCGGTTCGATAGGTACACAGACCTTGGACGTCGTACGCGCGTACCCAGAGCGGTACAGCGTGTACGCCATCTGCGCGAACCGCAGTATAGATAAGTTGGTGGAGCAGGCGAGGGAGTTTCATCCCGAAGTGGTCTGTATCGCCGACGAGAGCCTGTATGACTCTCTCAACGCTCAACTCTCAACACTCAACATTAAAGTATGGGCAGGCTCGGACTCCATCGCCGAGGTGGTGACGATGCCCAGTATCGATATCGTGGTAGCCGCCATGGTGGGGTACGCAGGACTCCGTCCGACGATCGAAGCCATCAAAGCCGGTAAGACGATTGCTTTGGCGAACAAGGAGACGCTCGTCGTAGCAGGTGAGATCATCTGCGACCTCGCGCAGCAGTTCCATACGCCGATCCTGCCGGTGGACAGTGAGCACAGCGCTATCTTTCAATCCCTCGTAGGCGAAGACCGCTCGGAGATAGAGAAGATCCTGCTCACCGCTTCCGGTGGTCCCTTCCGCACTTTCACGCTCGACCAGATGAAAACCGTCACCGCTGCCGATGCCCTCAAGCACCCTAACTGGGATATGGGCGCGAAGATAACCATTGACTCCGCCTCGATGATGAACAAAGGCTTTGAGGTCATCGAAGCCAAATGGCTCTTCGGCGTGCCGGTGGAGAAGATCCAAGTGCTCGTTCATCCGCAGTCGATCGTACACTCGGCAGTGCAGTTCACCGACGGTGCTATCAAAGCGCAACTCGGAGCACCCGACATGAGGCTGCCGATTCAATACGCCCTCTCGTTCCCCGAACGGCTCGCAAGCGATTTTCCGCGGGCTGACCTCTTTGCTCTCAAGGAGCTGACCTTCGAGCAGCCCGACTTACATCGGTTCCCGAACTTAGGTCTCGCCTACGAAGCGATGCGCCGAGGAGGTAACATCCCCTGCGTACTCAATGCTGCCAACGAAGTAGCGAACCTCGCTTTCCGCGAAGGACGATGCGGCTTCCTCCAAATGTCTGACATCATCGCTAAGACGATGGACCAAACGCCCTTCATCGCCAAACCGACGTATGAGGACTACGTGGCGTCCGACGCCGAAGCCCGCCGCATTGCAGAGCAATATTTGTGATTTGAGATTTGACATTGGTCATTTTTAAATATTCATTATTAATTATTAATTATTCATTTCCTGTGATTCAAGCTTTACAGTTAATACTCGCCCTCAGTATTCTCGTGTTCGTACACGAGTTAGGGCATTTTTTCTTCGCACGGCTCTTTAAGGTGCGCGTGGAGAAGTTCTATCTCTTTTTTAACCCCTACATCAGTTTGGTGCGCTTCAAGTTCTTTGAAGGCAAATGGCACGCTAAGTTTTTCGCTTCCAATGAAGACGAGGAATGGAGCAAGTATCCCGAGACAACAGAATGGGGTATAGGTTGGTTGCCTTTCGGTGGTTATTGTGCGATATCGGGCATGGTGGATGAGACGCACTCGACGGAGGATTTAGCGTCCGAGCCGCAGTCTTGGGAGTACCGTTCCAAACCCGCTTGGCAACGTTTCTTCATCATCTTAGGTGGTATCCTCGTCAATTTCCTGACGGCGATGCTGATCTTCGTGCTCCTGACGTGGCATTACGGTTCGGACAAGTTACCGCTTCGCAACCTGCATGATGGTCTCTACTACTCGCAGTTATTGCTGGGCGAGGGATTTGAGCAGCAGGATAAGATCCTCTCTATCAACGGCGTTGAACCGGAGCAGTTAGGCGATGTAGTGAACGACCTGATCATCAAAGGAGAACGGGACGTACTCGTCCTGCGCGGTGACGACACCCTCTCGCTCACGATGAGCGAAGATCTCGGTACACGTTACCTTGCTCTCCAGAATGATTTCGATAAGATCGAGCGTGCCAAAGCGCGTGCCGATAAGTCCTACCGCAAGCAGCATTTTGTGCTCATATCGGAGTGGATCCCCTGCGTCTTAGACACCGTCCTGCCTGACCTGCCTGCCCATTATGCCGGTTTGCAGAAAGGCGATAGTATCGTCTCTATCGCAGGGGTAGAGACGCCTTGCTACGTCATGATGACGCAGGAACTGAGAAATCATCCCTGTGACTCCATCACGATCGGTTTCTACCGCCATCAGGAGCTGATGAGCACCCGTGCGTTCTTGGGCGACCAGTGCCTCTTGGGCGTACAGGCTCGTCTGGATCTGCCGTTTGAGCATACGTCCTACACCTTCCTGCAGGCTATTCCTGCCGGCATCCGACACGGTTGGAAATTCCTCGTGAACTACGTCAAGCAGTTCCGGCTCGTCTTCACCAAAGAAGGAGCACAGTCGGTCGGTGGTTTTGGTGCTATCGGCAGTCTCTTCCCTTCTGTATGGAACTGGGCTGATTTCTGGTACAAGACCGCGATCATCAGTCTCATCCTCGCCTTCATGAACTTCCTGCCGATCCCTGCTTTGGACGGTGGATATATCCTCTTCCTCATTGTGGAGATGATCACCCGCCGCAAACCGAGTGATCAGTTCTTGGAGAAAGCGAATAACGTAGGTTGGTGGATCTTGATAGCGCTGTTGATCTTGGCGAACGGAAATGATATACTGAGATATTTCTTCTAATCGGCTGTCTATGAGATACACCGTCGGTCTGATAGCAACCCTGATTCCGCTTGTCGTATGGGCTAAAAACCCTACGGTGAGCGGATTCGTGTTGGATAGCAAGACCGGCGAGAGACTCATTGGTGCTACGGTGATGGATCTGTACAGCGGAGTAGGTACCGTGACGAACGTCAATGGTTTCTACTCGCTCACTATCCCTGCCGACTCCGTTCATCTGCAAGCCGGATATGTGGGCTATGACGCCCCGTGGACGGAGCCTTTCGTACTGCGTTCAGACACCCTCATTGAACTGCCCTTGGAGAGTTCGAATATCCTTGAAGAGGTGGTGATCTCCGGCAAGCAGTCGGTCTCTGCGCCGCAGTCGGTGCAGATGTCCGCAGTCGAAGTGCCGGTCTCGCAGATCAAAGGCATCCCTGCTATCGGCGGTGAGGTGGATGTCATCAAAGCGATCCAACTGCTGCCCGGTGTGCAGTCCGGTTCGGAAGGTTCATCCGGACTCTACGTACGAGGCGGCGGACCCGATGAGAACCTGATCATGCTCGACGGCGTGCCGCTCTATTCGGTCAATCATATGTTCGGGTTCTTCTCGGTCTTCAATGCCGACGCGGTGAAGAACGTGACGCTCTACGAGGGTAATTTCCCGGCTCGGTACGGCGGAAGGCTCTCGTCTATCATCGATGTGCGGCAGAAAGACGGTGACGCTTTCGGCTATCACGGCAACCTCACCATAGGCATCGTCTCCACCAAACTGTCGGTCGAAGGACCGATCTATTGGAAAAAGGACGAATGGAGACGGCTTCGTGCCAAAGATCCGGTGAAGGCAAAGACGACCTTCATCATCTCTGCCCGCCGTACGCTCTATGACCTCTTGGCGCTCCCGATCACCACAGCGCTCTCTACCGCCAAATCCGGTGGTGACTCCATCTCTACCGGCGGCTACTATTTCTATGACCTCAATGCCAAAATAACCCATACATTCTCTTCCGATGACAAACTGAGCGCCTCTTTCTACATGGGCGACGACGTCGTCTATAACCGTATCCGCACCAAGCAGTCCACCGCCACCAAGGGACCCACGAACCTCCGTATGCGGTATAACTGGGGAAATATCTTCGGCGCTTTGCAATACGAACATCGGTTCAACGGTCGGCTCTATAGTACTTCGCAAATCAGTTGCACGAGGTATAAATACAAACTCTCGATGACGCAGACCGAGTTTGCCAAGAACGCCGAGGAAGCTAACACCGAGCGGCAGGCAGGGTACAACTCTTTTATCGTGGATCTGATGGCGCAGATGAACTTTGAATGGAGACCGAACGCGCGTCATGAGGTGCATTTCGGGGCTGCCTATACGTGGCATACGTTTCATCCGCAGGTAGGACATTGGATAGTGGACTCCAATGATGGCTCAAGGGACATGCGTCTGGACACCACGATCTCTGTGGGAGGGACGGTCTATACCCATGAGGCAGGGCTATACATAGAGGACAGCTATACGCCTTGCTCGTGGTTTAAGGCGAACGTGGGTCTGCATGCCGCCCTCTATCATACCGAAGGCAAGACCTATTACTCCTTTGAACCTCGCGTAGGACTGCGGTTCTTGCCCCATAAGGATGTAGCCGTCAAGATGAGCTACGCCTATATGTCGCAGTACGTCCATATGCTCTCCAACAGCTCCGTCTCTATGCCTACTGACCTCTGGGTGCCCGTGACCGCCAAAGTGCCGCCGATGCGGTCGATGCAGGTTGCCGCAGGTATCACCTATAACATCTGCAATCAGGTGGAGCTCTCCGTCGAGGGATACTACAAGAAGATGCTGAACCTCTTGGAGTACCAAGACGGTGCTTCGTACATGAGCGGTAAGAATTGGCAGACACAGGTCTGTATAGGGGATGGTTGGAGTTACGGCATCCAGCTCCTTGCCAAACGTACCGTAGGACCCGTCACCGGTTGGATCGGTTATACGTGGAGCCGGACGATGAGGCAGTTCAATAAAGCCGGTCAGGAACTCAACGGCGGGGAGCCTTTTCACGCCAAGTACGACCGTGAGCATGATCTGAGTGTCACCCTGCAGTACAAGATCAACAAGCAATGGGAAGTAGCTGCTACTTTTGTTTACGGTACGGGTACGCGCGGAACTCTCGCTTTGCAGCACTACGACTCATGGCTCTATTCCGCTATCCAAACACCCAAAGAACCTAAGGCTATCGATGTCAACTATGTCAGCGAACGGAATAACTACAAGATGCCGGACTATCACCGTCTGGACTTAGGCGCTACCTGTCATCTGCCCGATAAGAAACATCCGGATTTTGACCATATGCTCAATATATCCATTTATAATGTATATAGCCGTCTGAACCCCTTTCTGGTCTATCCGAGAGGTGGTAAGTTATATAAATTCAGCCTCTTACCGATATTACCAAGTTTGAGTTATACCTTTAAGTTCTGAGATGAAACGATTGATATACATATTCTTCCTCCTTCCGCTGCTCGTCTCCTGCGAGAGTGAGACCTCCTATTCCGGCAAAGAGACTGCGCCGGTATTGGTGCTTGAAGCGATGCCGCAGTCGGGCACCAAGAGGCTCGTATGTTATATCAACACCTCGCATTCAATCGTCGATAACTCGAAGACGAACCCCGAGACGCTGAAGAACGTGTTGATTGAACTGAGTCTCTCTTCCGGTGAATGTCGGATCGTGAAGGATTCCATCTCGAACTACTGGCATTACCTCACTCTCGCGAACCCCATACCGGCAGGGGACACGATGCGCATCACCGTCTCGCATCCCGACTATCCCACCGTTACCGCGAAGGAGTTTATCCTGCCCAAACTGGTGCCTACCATCGAGTCGATCAAGAAAGATACAGACCGCAACGGACTGATGGAGTATCATCTGTCCCTTCTGATGCCGGACTATCCTTATGCCGATCAGCTCGTAGGGGTCAACAGCGTAGCCTATATCACCCGTACCCAAGATACCACCAAGACCAAACTCTATGGTCGGGGAGTGTACTCCAAGGACGAGCTGTTTGCCCTCTCCGAAAACCGCATTAACCTCTATTACGACGCCCATTACTCCAACGACGAGGGTTATCTCTTCTTCCGGACGAACTATCCTTCGGGCAAACGAACGGACATCACCCTCTGTACCGGAGCTAAGAGTACCATCAAGTCCGGCGATATAACCTATACCTATACCGTCGATTCGCTCATCCTCGATTTTGAGGTGCGCAGCGAGACCTATAACTACTACTACGAATCCATGAAGGAGTACGTTCGTCAGCAAGGCGAGTTCTCCGGCTTTGCCTCGGGCATGAGTCTGGAGGAACCACTGATCGTCTATAGCAATGTGAAAAACGGTTACGGTATTTTCGCAAGCAAGACACATACGATGTTTATAATAAAAGACAAATGATAATGGAAAATGTTTTTGTACATGAGTCGTCCTACGTGGACGAAGGTTGCCAAATCGGCAAAGGAACCAAGATCTGGCATTTTAGCCATATTATGAAAGGCTGCATCATCGGTGAGGACTGTAATATCGGTCAGAACGTGGTGATCTCGCCGGATGTGGTGCTCGGTCGTAACTGTAAGATTCAGAACAACGTCTCCGTCTATACCGGTGTGCGTTGCGAAGATGATGTGTTTCTCGGTCCGTCGATGGTCTTCACCAATGTTATCAACCCTCGTGCTGCGGTCAGCCGCAAGGATGAGTACCGCGAGACGATCATCAAACGAGGTGCATCAGTCGGCGCGAACGCGACTATCGTCTGCGGTCACACGCTCGGCGAGTACTGTCTCATCGGTGCCGGTTCGGTCGTCACCAAAGATGTACCTGCGTATGCCCTCATGGTCGGTAACCCTGCCAAACAGGTCGGTTGGATCAACGCCCATGGTGACAAATGTGCTTCCCTCGAAGAAGCCATGAAGGAATGAATAATGACTAACGACTAACGACTAACGACCATCGACTAACGACCATCGACTAACGACCATCGACTAACGACCTGATGCTATCGAAAAAGTAGACACTTGAGGTAGAAAAAATATCATACACTTGTAGATGTGGGAAAAAAGTAGTATCTTTGCACCCGAAATCAAGAAGTATGGATATATCTACCGAAAGGGGAACTACTTATGGGTAAACATTTAAATCCGTTAGAGAAGGAGTTTTTAATCTGCCAGTACAAGCGAAACACGCAGATTAAGTTAAGTGATTTTTGCAGTGCGAACAGCATCTCTGATGCCGC